>Ga0187894_10001437_pt1 | contig 30498 bp, 29 predicted proteins | sample GBC1701081metaG_FD_136650 | JGI IMG/M metagenome (GOLD analysis project Ga0187894, IMG submission 136650) | White microbial mat communities from a lava cave in the Kipuka Kanohina Cave System on the Island of Hawaii, USA - GBC170108-1 metaG ...
CAAGTACTTCTGGGTCCACAACAACCACGTTGGTCCCCTTCGCGTAGCGAGCCGCCGTGACTCCACGCACAGCCCTAGAAAAGTCGTATTCGGGTCTCATCGTATCACGATCGTCCATCGCTGCCGTCGTTTGTCTAGGTTTCACCTTCTTCATATTGTCTCCGTTCGTGCCGTGTCGCTCCTCGTGCGCTGATTAGGCGTGTGCGTGGTGGACGCTCGGCAAAACTCACCACAAGTAGCCTCCGTTGTAAGGACGTGCCGAGTAATAGATAGCGTTCCTCGTCTTCGGAATGATCTGGATCTGCCATCAGCATTGCCAATGGATCGCCGAATACTGTTGATGCCTCCTCGAACGAAACTTTGTGATCTTTCAAATTGCTGGCGGCCTTTGTGGGATCCCATTCGAACTGGTAACTCACATCAGAAAGGTAGCGAATTCCCGTAATAGTGCCAACTGGTCCAACGCTCCAGCTCACCACGAGCCGTTAAGACGCGCCCTTTCCGTCTCACCCGAACCGCAGGCGGGCGGCGGTCAGGTGGAACAGCTTTGTTAAATGGCTTTACGACTCCTCAAAATAATCAGAGTCGATGCGCTTCACTTCATAGGAAGCAATCTTCGTTACTCCAACCCCGTGGTCCATCATCAGATTCGCTAGGCGTGCGCCATTCACAAGTACAATGCGGCTATCAATCATCGCCACGTAGTCCTCGGCTTCTTTTGTGAAGTCCGATGTGGTTATGAAAATTCCCTTCTTTGCTCGTTGGCCCTGCAGGGCACCCGCAAATTTCTGGATTTCAGGGCGACCAACTGTGCCTTCCCATCGTTTAGCCTGAATGTAGATGACATCTAAACCGAGACGATCTTCGTTGATCACACCATCAATTCCGCCGTCTCCCGCTCGCCCCACTGTCCTGCCGGCATCCTGACGTGAACCTCCGTAGCCCATTGTAAGAAGCAACTCGACAACGAGTTTTTCAAAGAAGGGGGGAGAGGCATCTTTGACTTTCTGCAAGAGGTCGGCGGCAAGCTGCTCGCGAGTCCGTTGGTATCCGTATTCTAAATGTTCCTCAGGCGTCAACTCGTCGCTTTCTCCCTCAGGGGCAAGGATAGACCCTGGCTCGGCTGTACCAGCCTCTCGCTTGGTTCTCCGGAACTCTAGATACTCAGGAAACTGGCTCAGGAGACGTAAATCAACTCGCTCGGGGTTAGTACGTAAAACCTCAAGGCCCCGAGGGCAAATCTTGTAGTAGCCGCGTCGTGGAGATTCGATCAGGCCAGCGGCTTTAAAGTGACTCTTCGCCCAAGCTACTCGGTTGGTAAAAATTGGTTGTCGGCCGCTCGGGAGCAGTTGCGCACGCTCTTCCTCCGTCAGGCGAAACTGCTCAGCCAGAGCCTTGAGGGTCTCTTGGTTTGAATGTTCCTGACCGTCGCGCAGATGAATCAGAAGGGGAAGCATTACGGTTTGAAAATCCGGTATCGCCATCTCGAAATATCACGTACTGTATCTTTGCCATCTCGCCACAATGAGCCTACCCAAGGAAATTCCTAAACATTGTCAGTTTCTGCAGTCTATCAGGCTGTGGCAAAACTTTGACTTTTTATCATATCACGAAAAGTGCGGGACAAAAATGGAAATTATTCGTTATCGTAACGAATCTCGTGAGTTACTTGGGCAACGGTCTGGGCAGCAGGATCAAAGTAGTTCAGCGTCTCCTGGCTAATGTCCCCTCCATAAATGTGAACACTCACAACCGGTTTGTCGGTCGGATTGATGAAATCATGAACCTCTTCGTGAGGAGAGAGTACGTGAGCGACGTCACCGGGGTGAAGGTCGAGCGCGATGGTCTCTCGCAACTCGGCATGTCCCGGACGTGAGCCATCGTCGAGCCGTTTGTAGCGCACGGTGTGGAGTTTATTGCGATATACGCCTTCCACCACCCATTTGCCTGCGTGATCATGAACTCCACTAGTGCCGTCTGCCGGCCAGATCGCTACCATAATGTTGAAGCAATCCTGCGGGCCGCGATGCAGGCGGTAGATGGTGAAATCTTGGTGCTCGGTGGCTACTCGCCCCGCTGCCGGCCGGCAGTATTCTTCCGGTAAGGTTCCAGCTGCGAGAAAGCGTGCGAGCAAGGGCTCGGCTGCTGCGACGATGCGCTTATGCTCACGCTCGCGGGCGACCAACGATTCCATATCTGCGGCCAGATGTTCGAGCGTATACGTTGCCTCTTGTTGACGTGCCAGATTGGTCATTGTAAGGCCCTCCTTTGTAGAGTTTCCTTTTCTCTCATCGCTGGGCGAAAAGCAAGCGCAAGGCAAAAGAGGGGGACGGTTCGCGCAGTGCTTCTACTTTTGCTATGGTCCGGGCCAAAAGAGAGGAGAAACGTATGGCAACCTATGTACTCGTCCACGGTGCCTGGCATGGCGGTTGGTGTTGGCAGCGGGTAACCCCACTTCTCCGCGCCGCCGGGCATGAGGTCCTGACCCCAACCTTAACCGGCCTGGGAGAACGCTCGCACCTTGCCAATGCCGAGATCGATCTCAATACGCACGTGCAAGATGTCGTCAACGTCCTCGAATACGAAGATCTTCATAAAGTGATCTTGGTCGGCCACAGTTATGGTGGGATGGTGATTACCGGGGTGGCCGACCGTGCGGCCGACCGGCTCGCGCATGTGGTCTACCTCGATGCGTTCGTTCCGCAGGATGGGCAGGCCCTGGCCGATCTAATCCCTCCACAGTTTCGCGACGGCGTGCAGCAGCAAGCGCAGGCCTCGGGCGGATTGTTACCACCTTTTCCGGTCGAACAGTACGGCGTCTTTGCCGAGGCGGACGTGCGTTGGGTTGGGTCCAAACTGGTGCCTCATCCCTTTAAGACTATGACAACACCGGTACGGCTCAAAAATCCTACCGCCTTGGCGTTGCCTCGTACCTACATTTACTGCAACGACCCGGCGATGGGTTTTTTCGAGGCCTTTGCCGAACGGACACGTGCCGGAAAAGGGTGGCGGTATCGTGAACTCGCGACTGGTCACGATGCGATGGTAACAATGCCACGACAGCTTACGGATTTGCTGTTGGAAGTGGCGTAGGCTACTGCATAGCTACTGGTTCTGTCACCCTGAGCGGAGCGAAGGGTTTCTCGTAGGCAGGATTAGATTCTTCGCTTTGCTCAGAATGACAAAGAAAAATGTATAGGCCTAAGGAGGAGATCTCATGGCTGGACGACTGACCGGAAAAGTTGCCCTCGTTTCTGGCGCTGCCCGTGGACAAGGGGAAGCCGAGGCGCGGCTTTTCGTCAACGAAGGAGCCAAGGTCGTGCTTGGCGATGTGTTAGTCGAGGCCGGACAAAAAGTAGCGGCAGACATTGCGAAAAAGGGCGGACAAGCAACCTTCGTCAAACTGGATGTGACACAAGAAGTTGATTGGCAACAGGTCGTAGAAACGACTGTACGAACCTATGGCAAGCTCGATATCTTAGTCAATAACGCCGGCATCTTTCGTACCGAAGGCGTAGAGGCCACGAGCCTTGAGCTGTGGAACCAGGTGATCGCAGTGAATCAGACTGGCGTCTGGCTGGGGATGAAGTGCGCGATCCCTGCGATGCGCAAAGCCGGCGGTGGCGGGGCGATTGTGAACATCTCTTCCGGGGCTGGGATGATCGGAACCGGCTTCGCCGCCGCCTATCATGGCACGAAAGGGGCCGTGCGTATTCTCACCAAGACGGCCGCGGTTGAATATGCCAAGGAGGGTATTCGCATCAATTCGGTGCACCCGGGATTCATTGATACCGAGATGATCCGCGTATTGAACCCCGAGGGACGACAAGCCGGGGTGCGTGCAACCCCGTTAGGGCGCATGGGGACCTCGGAGAATATCGCCTACGCCGTGCTCTTCCTTGCGAGTGATGAATCATCGTTTATCACCGGCTCGGAGTTAGTTATCGATGGAGGGTACACGGCACAATAACGAAAGTTCCTTCGTTCATGCTTCGACAGGCTCAGCGCGGACGGTTTTCTCTCCGGTCACCCTGAGCTTGTCGAAGGGTGGCTAATAGAAATAGAAGCTGATGGTTCGGAGGTAATCATGGCATACGAGACATTCATTCTTGAGCGGTCGGGACCAATTGCCACGGTCTATTTCAACCGACCAGAAAAGCTCAATCCGATTAATGAAAAGGTCATGCGGGAAATTCTTGCCGTCACGCAGGAGTTGCAAGAAGACGATGAGTCACGAGTAGTGATCTTGACTGGCAAAGGGCGCTCGTTCTGCGTCGGTGCCGACCTCAACATGCTCGCGGCCGGGGTTGACCAAGAGAAACAACGCCAACAAAGCGATGCTGCCCGGCTACGCTCAGCCAAAATCGGTTGGCGTATCATGGATGAATGGGAACGACTGGACCAAATCACCATCGCGGCGATGAACGGCTTTGCCGTGGGTGGCGGACTGTCTCTGGCAATGGCGTGTGACTTTCGTATTGCTGCGGCAGGGTCGCGGATGTGGATTCCAGAGGTCCGCTTAGGCGTTCCCTATATGTGGGGATCAATCACCCGCTTGATTAACTTGGTAGGCATGGGAAAAGCCAAAGAACTGGTGATGACCTGCGACGAAATGACCGCCGAAGAGGCGCTCGCCATCGGGCTGGTGAATCAAGTGGTAGTGGTCGAAGAACTACAAGAAGCGACGCTGGCCTTCGCGCAGAAAATTCTGCAGAAACCGCCGATGGCGTTGCGCCGCACCAAAGAATTCTTCAAAGCACTCAGCACCAATCGAGCTGGGGATATTACCTATGCCGATGCCCACTTGGGACTTGCGACCTTCACTAGCGAAGATATGCGCGAAGCGGTATCGTCCTTTCGTGAGAAACGCGACGGAAAATTCCAAGACCGCTAATCCTCTCAGGGCACGACATCCCGTGCCCTGTCTATTGTCGATGGCGCACGTCAACATTATCGAAATCAAAGCCCGCTGCGCGCACCCCCAGGCCGTTCGCGACGTTCTACGCTTGCAGAAGGCGGATTTCCGCGGCACCGACCAGCAGATTGATACCTACTTCAAAGTCCCCCAGGGTCGCCTCAAGCTGCGTGAAGGGGCCATTGAGAACTGTCTGGTGTATTACCAGCGCAAAGATCAGAAGGGACCGAAGCAATCAGAGGTGATGTTGTTTCCCACTTCTCAGGGAAGCTCACTCAAGGCTATTCTCACTCAATCATTGGGACTCCTGGTCGTTGTCGAAAAACGTCGGGAGATTTATTTTATTGACAACGTGAAATTCCATCTCGATGAGGTGAGCCAACTGGGGACGTTTGTGGAAATTGAAGCGATCGATCGTGACGGGACGCTGGGAACAGAGCACCTGCTACAGCAATGTCAAAGCTTCCTTGCGCTTCTGAGTATCTCACCAAAAGATTTGGTTGCAGTATCGTATAGCGATTTGCTCATGCGCGAGTCCTGATGCCAAAGTACACTTGATACGATGCAAGTATCATTCTGAACGGAGCGCGGCGAAGTGAAGAATCCCTTCGGCAAGGACTGGGGTGCTCCTCGCTTCTCGGCGCTTGGCCGGGCGCGAGCGGCCGCACGAGATGCATTCGATCGCCTTGAACGAGAGGTTGCCCTTGCGCGTGGACCATTGGATATCGCCGCCGCGACACTGAAAAAAACGGCACGTAATTATGCTGATGAACAGCGCACTACGCGTCTTGCTGCCGTGCCGATCGAAGCGCTGAAAGATGTCGGTGTGTCGGGGGTGCGATGGGCAGCGTTGCACGATGGCGGCATTCATTCCCTCGCCGATCTGGTGCGATTGTCAAAGGCGCGACTCCTCGCGCTTCCCGGCGTCGGCGCCACGACGGCGGACAGCGTGCTCACCGCAGCTCAACAGGTACGCGATAAGATTCTTCAGGAACCCGTTGCTCTGCCTTCTCCTGAGACTTTGGAAGCGAGTGGTGAACAGCTCGTCCAGCGAACGGCGAGTCTACTGCAAGCGCGGGAGGCACTCGGGGAGGTCGTCGCTACTCTGGAGGAGCATCAGCAGAAGTTGCAGTCCCGACTCGAACCGGTCCTGCACGCGACCTCCTTGCGTCAATGGTTGGTGGGAGGGCAAGACAATCGCGCTGTGGCAATCAGCGAAGCCCAACGGCTGGTGAAAGATCTTGAATCCTCGGAGCTGACCGACCTGATTCGCCGGGCGCACGAGCAGACAGACGCGCTCATGCGGATGCAACAAACTGCTCAGACGGCAGATCCACGTGACGACTTCCGGGCTCGGTACGCGGATTACTGTGCGACCATCGAATCGGCTTTGGACAAGATTCCTGTGACCGCAGCTCCCGAGCGTACACGTATTGCAGGTGGACTGCCTGAGGAGATCGCGCGACAGGTCGAGGGACTCACACTCAGAACCGACGGCCTGCAAGTAACGTTACGCCGGTATCAAGAGTTTGGCGCCAAATATCTCATCGTCCAGTGCAAGACGATCCTGGGCGACGAAATGGGATTGGGAAAAACCATCCAAGCCCTTGCCGCGATGGTACATCTCGATACGGCTCAAAATGCCGGTCGCTTTCTCGTGGTCGCGCCCGCCAGCATCTTAGGCAATTGGGTTCGCGAAATTTCCACGCGGACGTCGCTGACTGCGCATCTCTTGCATGGCCCGTTGCGACATCGCCAATTTCTTACCTGGCTAGAGAATGGTGGGGTTGCCGTAACCTCCTATGAAACCTTTCGCGGCGATGATGTTGACGGCGCGCTAGCTCGACGTGAGGCCGCAGTGGATTTACTCATAGTCGACGAAGCGCACTATATCAAAAATCCAACGACCGGACGCTCACAAGCAGTGCGAGAAATGCTGGCCCAGGCGGAGCGTGTCTGTTTAATGACCGGAACACCGCTGGAGAATCGCCTCGAAGAATTCCACGCCCTGGTGGGGTTACTCAACCCCGAGGTCGAAGCGCAACTGCGGTGGATTAACTTTGGCTTTACCCGCATTGATGTCGAACGCCAACGGTTTCATGAAGCCGTCGCTCCCGTTTATCTGCGTCGTAATCAAGAAGATGTGTTGCGCGAGCTGCCGGAGAAGATTGAAAAGGAAGAATGGGTTGAGCTGACGGACGAAGACAAGGCTGCCTATAAAGCGGCGGTCCGCGCCAAGAACATGATGGCGATGCGGCGCACGGCCACAATCGGAAAAGGTGACGGTCAGTCTGCCAAACTTACCCGGCTGAGTGAACTCCTGGACGAGTACCGCGAATCAGAACAAAAAGTGCTCGTTTTCTCGTTTTTCCTCGACGTCCTGGAAATCGTCAGCCGTCGCTTTGGTGCGCCAGCAGTGATTTCTGGCGAGGTGCCGGCAACGAACCGGCTTCGTATAGTCGACGAATTTCAACAGGCTTCTGGTTTTCGCTTGCTTCCCTGTCAGATTCTCGCGGGTGGAGTTGGCATCAACCTGCAAGCCGCATCGGTGGTCGTCTTAATGGAACCGCAGTGGAAAGCTTCAGCTGAGGATCAGGCTATCGCCCGAGCGCACCGCATGGGGCAGACCCGTAAGGTGGTAGTGCACCGGCTCCTCGCTCGTAATGCAGTTGACGAGCGCCTGCTCGAAATCCTTCGTGGAAAGCATGAACTCTTTGAAACGTATGCCCGTGACAGCCTGGTAAAAGAGGCAAGCGTGGCAGCGACCGAGACCCAGACTGCCAACGTGATCATCAAAGCCGAACTTGCGCGGTTACAGCAAGAAGAAGAGAATCCAGCTCGGCCAGTTGACTGAAGGGGAAGCGGTCGGTATTCCCCTTGAATGTTGGAATGGGACTTAAAAGAATTTTGATGAAGATCGCATGCGACCGCATCCAACTCCGATTCTACGCCTCATTCACATTGATAACTTGCACGTCTGTCTGTGCCGTGGGCGCATTCACGCGCCCAATTTTACACCGAATGATGGACTGCGTTACCGAACGATCCACAACGTGGAAGTGCAGCAGGCGCGACAGGTGAAGCCTATTCCATGTGGGCCAGGTGGGGTTGTACACGATTACGTTCCGTTCTATTTCGGGTATCTGTCACCAATGATGTTGAATCTAAAGACGGGACGCGTGCCAGGTTATGACGAAGGCCAGGACCCATTGATCTACCTGATAACGACCTGCCAGGCGATACGAGATAGCAGGACAGAATTTGTGTTTACTGATGGTCATGGAATCGCTGCTTGGACCGAATATTTCGATGACCTTGCTCAACTGGACCAGCTTGATTGGGATATAGTATACCAGCGTTACTGGCGAGACACCGACGATGACCCGGACCGACAACGTCGCAAACAAGCAGAATTTCTTGTCCATCGCTCTTGTGACTGGTCGCTGATTCAGGAAATCGCTGTGATCGATGAAGTGATGAAGTCCAAAGTCGAACAAGTTATGGCGGCGTTCCCACCTAAGCTGCGGCGGGCCGTCAGGACTCAGCGAGACTGGTATTATTACTGACCTAAGGAGGATCCCGCAATGATTGAACACACCAAGGGCAACCTTCTGCAAGCCGATGTTGAAGCTTTGGTCAATACGGTTAATTGTGTAGGCTACATGGGCAAGGGTGTCGCACTGCAATTCAAGCAGGCATATCCAGAAAATTTTCATGCCTATCAGCGGGCTTGCCGGGCCAATGAAGTAAAACCAGGGCAAATGTTTATCTTTGAGACAGGCAAGATGATCAATCCCAAGTACATCATCAACTTCCCAACAAAGCGCCATTGGCAAAGCAAGTCCCGGATAGAAGACATCAAGAGTGGTTTGGCTGCGCTAACTGAGGATATCAAGCGTTTAGAGATAAAGTCCCTTGCTATTCCCCCTCTGGGGTGCGGAAATGGTGGGCTCAACTGGTCCGACGTGCGGCCGCTGATTGAATCAGCATTTGCCTCCTTACCGGGCATTCATGTCCTCTTATATGCTCCACATGGCACTCCTGATGCCAGAATGATGCCGGTCGGTACTTACAAGCCAAAAATGACACCGAGTCGTGCGCTTTTCATCAAGCTGATCGAACGATATGCGGCGATGGACTACCGGCGCACTCTCTTGGAAGTACAAAAGCTCGCCTACTTCTTGCAGGAAGCTGGTGAGCCTTTACGACTCCTTCACGAAGCAGGGAAATATGGGCCGTATGCGACGAACCTAAATAAGGTGCTTGAGCGGATAGAGGGGCACTTCATCCGCGGGTACGGGGACAGTCAGAAGCCTGATGCTGAGATCGATTTGCTACCGGGCGCGGTGAAGGAAGCTGATTCATTTCTTGCTGGTCGAGGTGAATCTCTAGCGAGGTTACAAAAAGTGAGTAGCTTGATCGAGGAGTTCGAGACACCGTACGGCATGGAATTGCTTTCTTCAGTACATTGGGTGGGGCAGCATAAAGTTCCGCCGGCGATTAATGCTGAAGGTGCCGTTATTGCAGTCCATCAATGGAACGAGCGCAAGCGATTGATGTTTAGAGCTAACCATATACAGGTTGCGTGGCGGCGGCTCCAGGAACAAGGCTGGCTGATATAGGCGGAGTCGTTTATAACTCCGGATAGCGAGTGCTTTTAGCGGTATTAATCTCATGCCGCATCCGTTTCTCCTGTTGCTCGTGCTTTTCCTCGGAGCAGCGATAGCCCAAACGCCGTCAGACACACGAGCGCTGCAACCAGAAAGACATCTTGAAATGCGGGCATAAAGCTTTGCGGACCATCGACTTGAGAGAGCTGTAAGCGTTCAGCATGAATAATTCGACGACTGCTGAACAGCATACTGGCACTGGTGACGCCAAGGACAACCCCTAAGGTCCGCATCATCTGACTCATACTTCCAGCGACGCCTTGCTGCACGCGTGGAATCGAGCCCATGACGAAGCTCATGTTCGGTGTCTGGAATACGCCGAGTCCAAGACCAACCAACCCCAAAGCGAGGATCACCAGCACGACACTCGAACCGGTGTCTAACCTGCTGATACTCCACAACCCTAGCGCTTCTAACCCCAGACCGACACTGCTGACACGGCTGGTGCCGAGAGCGTCAGCCAATCTTCCCGCGAGGGGTGCCGTTAGGGCTGTCACTAGCGGACAGGCAGTGAGGAGGAATCCACCAACGGCCGCTGGATGCCCGAGCTCGTTGACCAGGTAATACGGGATCAATAGCCAGATGGCGAACATGGCAGCGTTGGCCAGAATGTTGAGCGCGTTGGCAATCGTAAAGGCTGGACGGCGGAAAAGGCCGAGATCGACTACCGGAGAAACCACTCGCGTTTCTAGGACAATAAAGCTGGTAAAACAGAGGCCGGCTCCGGCAAACAAGGAGATCACGAACGGAGAGACCCACCCAAGATCGCGTCCGCGACTGATCGCAAGTAAGAATCCGGCAACGCTACCGGCGAGTAGCAGTGCCCCTGCGAGATCGAAAGGTTGATTTTTTCTCTGTTGGTGCGGGGAGGGGAACCAACGCATCGCCAGGACCATGAGCAAAAGAGCAAGGGGAACCCGAAATAGATATACCGCCCGCCAACCTAATGGATCAACCAACACGCCGCCGAGCAGCGGTCCAATGGCAAAACCAGCCGCAGCGCTCATCTGAAAAACCCCTAATGCCTGGCCGCGAGTTTCGGCAGGAACAGCAAGAGTAACCAAGGCTGGTGCCGCCGCGAATATGAGTGCCACGGCTAGACCTTGTAACACCCGCGCGGCCAAAAACGTGGCGAATGTTGGCGCGATCCCACAGCAGAAAAAAGCGACGGCGCTTCCAGCTAAACCTAAAGTGAGTACCCGTCCATGTCCCCAGACGTCAGCTAACCGCCCTAAGCCGAGGAGCAAACTGGCGTAGGTCAGTACGTAACTGATGACGACCCACTGAATCGAGCCAATAGTGAGGGCAAAAGCGGCGGTGATGGCCGGAAAAGCGATATTGACCGCGGAGTCGAGCGAAGCCAACAATGCGCTCAAGCTGGCTAAAGTAAGCGCTTGGCGGGGGGATAAGAGACGAGGGGGCGTTGTGTGAATCGGTTCCACCTTGCTAAGCTGCGCGCCGGTGCGTACGTTGGGCGCATCTAATGAAGAAGTCGTTACCTTTGTCAACCCTTATAGAGGCGCGAAGGAGTATTCGCTCGTATGACCCAAGCACAATCATTGCGCACGCTCTTGACTCAGGATCGCCTGCTGATGGCGGCAGGTGCGTATGACGTGATCTCTGCCCGTTTGGTCGAGGAAGCGGGCTTTCCGCTCGTGTACTACTCCGGTGGGGTGTCAGCCGGCGCACTAGGCTATCCTGACTTCGGCTTGCGGACACTCACAGAGATGGTGATGCAACTCGAAGGGGTGTGTCGGGCAGTGAGTGTACCGGTCATTGCCGACGCCGAAGCGGGCTTTGGCACCGTCTTAAATGTAGTGCGGATGATACAGGAATACGAGCGCATCGGAGTTGCCGGCCTCCACATTGAGGATCAGGACCTGCCACGACGCTGCGGTCATCTTGGCGGCAAAGTGTTGGTCTCGGCCCAGGACCATGCGGCGAAGATTCGTGCCGCGGTCGAGAATCGCACTCACGCAGAGACCGTGATTATTGCCCGGATTGATGCGATTGCGGTGAACGGTGTCGATGATGCCATGGCGCGGGCAGACACCTATCTTGAGGCCGGTGCTGATCTGCTTTTCTTCGAGGCGTTTGAGTCAATCAAGCAGATGGAAAAAATTTGCCAGCGCTTTGTGAAAGTACCACTGGTCGTGAACATGGTCGAAGGAGGAAAAACCCCCTTTCTACCAGCACAAGATTTGTTAGAGTTGGGGTTCCGGGTTGTGATCTATCCGGTAACCGCAGTGCTGGCTGCGACCTACCAGATGAAGAAAGTGCTGAAAACGCTGCGTGACACCGGGACCACACAAGGTACGTGGCATGAGATGTTGCCCTTCGCTGAAGTGTTCAATGGTCTGTTAGGTTGGGATCAAGCTCTCTCCTTCATCGATCATTACAGTGGGAAAAAAGAAGAAAATGAGAAACGGAGGAAGTAAAAACTGGAAAGAAATATATACCAGAAAGCGCGCCTTCAAAGAGCCGTGTCGGGATTAATCGGGGAATTCTGTCTAATTTCCTTTCTCGTAGGGGCGTATGGTCATATGCCCCTACACAACTGCACCTGCTCTTTTTGTACGTCGTATATCCTCACATTATGAACGTTCCAACAAAGGAAACCTTTCCCTCACTACCAGTGCACGAGCAGATCGCTCAGCTTGCCCGCGTGGATGCCAAAACCCGTCAAGAGTTGATCGTTTCCTCGCGGAACAGCCTAGACCTCGTCCGCACGCTGTCCTCGGAAATGCTTTTCTACACGGTCAAGGAGATCGGCCTGGCTGACGCGGTCGGGCTGGTCGCGCTCGCTTCGCCCGAGCAGATGCGCGATATGATGGACCTCGACTGCTGGCGTAGAGACCGCCTTGACGATCGTCGGACCTTGATGTGGTTGATGCTCTTGGATGAAACCGGCAGCGGGAAACTCGCCCAGTGGGCGCTGCGCGCTGATGTTGAATTACTCGTACTCTTGGTGAAGCGTCATCTGGAAATTGTCCGTAAGGCGGACGTCGAAGAAGATCCTAATTTCAATCAGTCTCTCTATTTCACTTTCGATGATCAATATCTGCTCCGCTTCGTCGACGAACCAGAGCCAATTCTTCACCTCCTCTTAGAGCGTCTGCGGGTGCTCGACTACCGAGTCTACACATATATTCTCGAAAACAGCCTGGTCGAACTTGAGAGTGGTCTTGAGGAGGACGCGTTTCGCTGGCGCAATGCCCGTCTAGCTGATCGATCGTATCCAGACTACGAAGAGGCGCGGAGTCTATTTCAGCCACTTCCGCCGGAATCGCTACGCCTAGAGCGATTCCGGCGGCCGGCCACACAGCGGTTGCGTTTCACCGCAGATGAGGAGCTAATTCCCTCAGATCATGCGCTGATGCTGCTTGAGGTTGCCGACTCGTTTTTCTTGCGTATCCTCGCAGCTCTCCCAGCTGAGGATCTCGAAGTGATCAGTCATGAGCTCGCGGTTCTGGCAAATCAGATTGTGATCGCCGAAGGGTGTGACCCCGGTGAGTTGTCTGAGGTAAGACGGTGTGTAGGACTCGCGCATGATTCACTGAGCATCGGGCTAGCGTACTTTGCTGAAGGAGATGAGGCAGAGGCGACGAACTCGCTGCGCGAGACGATGCTACGCCCGTTCTTCCAAATGGGGCTCAGCTTAACCTTGCGACTGCAACGACAAGCCAAGCAACTTGAAGCCGACTTACGGGGGAGTGATTTCCCGCAGTGGGAGACTCTTTTAGATTCCCCTTTCCGCGAGACCTATGTTGGGGTTCGTCGACCGCTGCCGCTTTTTTTTCGCGGCTTGGAAACGCCAGGAGAGATTTTGTACCGGCGTTTTCACGCTCTGGCTGACGTGAAACGTGTAGAAGTAATCCTGAGGCAAATTCCGATCTGGTTTGCCGTTCTGCGGCGGTGGCAGCTCTTCCCCGAAAGCAGCACGCCTGAAGGAGCTACCTTAGCGGTGCTCTGGAATACCGCCTTCGCCCATTGGGTTCTGACTCGGAACGTCGATGCGCGGCCATTAAACCGAGAAAATCTCGGTGCCCTGCAAAAACGATTGCAAGAGAGAAACTTTGTAGCAGAACTCACAGAATTCCTCGCGCTTGCCGCGACTCAGGCCAAACTGACGAAGGAAGAGGCTGAAGCGATTCGTGCTCTAGCGGCATTTGCCCAAGAGAAATTGCGAGAAGTGTTAGCCGTTGACGCGGCGACCACCGACCTCAAGTTCATTGAGGGATTGTTGATGGTTGAGTAGTAGATCCTGTGGGGTGCGCTGTGCGTACCGATTTTCTGGTGCAGCAATACACCCTACATAATGAGGCGAGAAATTGCCTTGCTGCCCAAAGTTCCGTTGCTTTCCCCGTCGCTGTTCAGTAGGATCGGAGCGTTATGGAAAATCTCTGGGATCGAGCTGAGCAATTGCTTGTTGACGGCAAACCCTTTGTTTTAGCGACGATTATCCGCACGCGTGGTTCGGTGCCACGTGAAGTCGGCGCAAAAATGGTAGTGCCGCGCGAAGGCCAGCCCTTCGGCACCATTGGCGGTGGCTGTGGGGAGGGTGAGGTGTTACGGCGGGCTTATCCACTTTTTGAACAGAGTCTTCCTCCTCGGGTGGTCGAAGTCGATCTGACCGGTGATTTTGATCAGGATGAGATTCAAGTGTGCGGCGGCTTGATGGATGTTGCTCTCGATCTCTGGCAACCCCAAGAGCACCGCGAGTTAGTCCACGCACTGGCAGAGGCAACTCGAGAACGCCGGCCGGCAGCTCTCGTGACGACTATCAATCCTGTGGGTGCGGTCTCGGCGGGGGCGAAGAGTTGCCTCTCACTGACCCAAGAAGGCGCCATCCTCACTCCAAGTTTGCCACTTGAACCTGCGGCAGTAAAGACTTTCGCGAATTCCGTTTCTGCGGGGCTCCCGCAGCTTTTTTCCGTGTCCCCGCAAGGCGAGATTGTCGAAGACACGGTCGCACGGGGGCAAGATTGGCCGCGTGTCTTTGTCGACGTCCAGCCGGGATTACAGACGCTCCTGATTGTCGGTGCCGGGCATATTGCCCAGCCGCTGTGCGAGATCGGTCACATGATGGGCTTCCGTACGGTGGTCATCGATGACCGCTGGGCGTTCGCTAACCGGGAACGTTTCCCTCATGCTGCTGATATCCGTGTCGGCTCCTTTGTTGAGACACTGGAAAAACTTGATATCAACGATCAGACTTTCGTTGTCGTCGTCACCCGAGGCCATGTTTGGGACGAAGCTTCGGTGCGCACCGTGCTGAAAAAGAAGCCTGGCTATATTGGCATGATTGGCAGCAAGCGCCGGGCCAAGGCTACGCTTGAGCGCTTAGCCGAGCAAGGGTTTAGTGTGGAGGAACTCAGCCGTGTCCATACACCAATGGGGCTCGACATCGCGGCCGAGACGCCGGCCGAGATCGCGGTGGCGATTGCTGCGGAGATCGTGCGAGTGCGACGCCACGGCTCGAGAGAGACACTGTCACTCGCGGCCAAAGCCAGACCCGGCGGGCCGTTGAAGTTTATAAGTTGACATGATCTCCGCTATCCTTCTCGCTGCGGGTGAATCACGGCGCATGGGTTCACCCAAGGCGCTGTTACACTATCAGGGTCAGACTTTTATTGAACGTATTTGCCGCGCGTTTCTTGATGCAGGGGTAGATGAACTCATCGTCGTACTTGGCGCGCGAGCTGAAGAGATCGGTCGTGCGTTGCCGGCACACCCAGCCATCCACTCAGTTGTCAATACACGCTACTTTCAAGGGCAGCTCTCTTCACTCATGGTAGGGATCGGTGCGCTCTCGCCCAATAGCGAGGCGGCGGTCGTGAACCTGGTGGACCATCCACTCATTACCGCGAAGACGATCAAAGCGTTGGTTAGCTCTTTTCATGACGCCCCGCTGCCGATTCTCATCGCTTCGTATCAAGGGCGGCGGGGTCACCCGGTGTTATTTTCCAGTCAAGTCTACGGAGAAATCCTGGCTGCGCCGCTCGATCAGGGGGCGAAGGTGGTGGTGCGGAAAGACCCTGCCCGCGTGCGCGAGATTCAACTCGATGATCCCGGCATCTTGGCTGATATTGATACGCCAGAAGAATATGCCCGCTACGTTGGCCGTCCAGGGTAGGGGCGAAGCATTCGCACGAAAGACTAATCCGAAACTTTGTTTTTCACCATACTTCGTCTCTATGATTTCTTTGCCAGCTGCAGAAACTCCACCGGCACCCCGTCGGGATCTTCGGTGTAAAAACTGCGCATGGTCGGCAGAATCTGTACGAGACCGGAAGTGATCTTTACGTCTCCTCGTTGTTGTACCTCTCTATACTTGGCCGCTACGTCAGCCACGTAGAACGACATATGCGGACTGCCGACATTATTGTGGTGCAAGCCCAAGGTGGTGCCGCCGCCAGCCACATACTCGATGAGCTGAAGCATAAACGATCCGGCTGTCAAATAGCAGACTTGTAACCGCGCACCGGGGTTGTTCGTGAGCGTATCAAATTCCTTACTCTTGACCTCGAACCGTTCCCCCGGCTGCATGCCAACGACATCGCGGTAGAAGGTCAGTGAGCGCTCCAGATTTTTCACCGTCAGGCCAACATGGAATAGTTCCGCCATAGCCTCTCCTCCTTTTGTCTTGTTGCTCTACCACGTTTACTATAAAGAATCCCGTGGAAAATTTATCGTAAAAAAACTCTTGATTGTCCTATTTTCAGGGTTTAGTAAGAAACCTCTAGGGGGTCGTCATCGGGCTCGCGTTGCGGCGCGCGAGATGAGAACGGAAATCGATTCATCTACTGTCTATTGTCTCTCTTACTAATGGAAGCCGTGTTTTTGCTGCGCGAGAAATGAAGACAGCAGGGAGAATCCTCAGAACGGAATTGTTAGGAAGGCACTATGGGACTGTTTGACTTTGTCAGAAACATTGGCAAGAAAATCTTCGGCACTGATGCCGAGGCGGCGGACAAAATTAAGGCGGAAATCGAGGCGACAAATCCTGGCATAAGTGGATTGAACGTACAGTATGACCCGGCGACCGGCAAAGTTGCGCTCTCCGGAAATGCCACTTCTGCCGAGGCGATGCAGAAAGCGGTCCTGATAGCCGGCAATGTGCAAGGAGTAGGAGAGGTCAATGCAGCTGGCTTGCAAGCCCCGCCGGAAAAAGAAAAGGTCGAGTACTACGTCATTAAAAGTGGTGACAACCTTTCCAAAATTGCCAAGCATTACTACGGTGACGCCAACAAATATCCCAAAATCTTTGAAGCCAACCGAGAAGTGATCAAGGACGCAAATTTGATCTTCCCTGGGCAAAAAATTCGTATTCCGCTGGACTCGTAACCCGACTCTTCTGTCCGATTCTGGGCACGGCGGTGTCGTGCCCCTGCACTATACCTTAATTCCTGCCCGCCCCTCACCTCTGACCCCTGCTTTGGTTGCGCAGGTAGAGAGTGGATGGTATAAAAACCTCTGCCGCTAGACGAAGTCCACAAGACTGTATCTTTGCTTGCTTTCTCACGTTTCGCCCTTGCTTCTGCCGGCAAAGCTCACTAAAGTGCGCAGGCGGGAGCCCGGCTACGTGGGCTTAATTTTACATAGGAGGGAACCTTGCGAGCATTTACGTATGAATCCCCTCGATCGCTCGATCAGGCGCTGGGCCTCTTCGCCACTGCCGGCGAAAAAGCGCGGGCCTTGGTTGGTGGGACCGATTTACTCATCCAGATGCGGGCTGGTGTCAGGCAGCCAGACGTTGTCATTGATGTCAAAGGCATACCGGAACTACAGATCCTCTCGTTTGATCCGCAAAGCGGCCTCCGCCTCGGTGCTGCCGTGCCCAGTTGCCGCATTACAGAAGATAAGATGATGCAAGATAAGTATCCAGGCCTGACCGAAGCGGCTGGTCTCATTGGCTCGGTGCAGATCAAAAATCGCTGCTCTGTTGGCGGCAATTTGTGTAACGGCTCACCGGCCGCAGATACCACCCCGGCCTTGATCGCTTTAGACGCGACCTGTGTCATTGCCGGCGCCAAAGGCACTCGGACTGTGAAAGCTGAAGAGTTCGTCTTATCGCCCGGGCGGACGGTGCTTCAGCCTGGGGAGATCCTGGTTGAGTTTCGCATCCCAGCACCAAAGCCACATTCGTCTGACTGTTATCAGCGCTTTATTCCCCGTAACGAGATGGACATTGCTGTAGTTGGGGTTGGTGCAGCGGTGACCTTGAATGGTGACACTTGTACTGCTGCCCGTATTGGTTTGGGAGCAGTCGCCGCCACGCCGCTACTTGCCAAGGCAGCCAGCGAGTCGTTAGTGGGAAAGCCACTCACTGAGCAGGCGATTGCCGCGGCGGCAGCGCTCGCGCAACAGTTGGCGACCCCCATTACCGATATGCGCGGCACCGCCGAGTACCGTCAACATATGGTCGGCGTGCTTACCCGTCGCGTACTTAACGAAGCAGCAAAGCGGACAAAGAAAAAGTAAGCTCTTAGCAGTGAGCTATTAGCGATGAGCCAAAGAATTCTTGCTAAAAGCCAACGGCCAAGTGGTTAGCAACAAGGGAAGGAAACAGTATGGCAAACAAGGTACTTGTCGAAACAACGCTCAACGGTGAGACCGTCGAGTTCTTATGTGAGCCGAGGCAGAGCCTGCTTGAGGTGCTGCGTGACGTGCTCGGATTCACTGGAGCCAAGGAGGGATGTCTGACCGGCGACTGTGGCGCGTGTAGTGTCATCATGGATGGGCGTGTGGCCTGCGCGTGTTTAGTGCTCGGTCCGGAAGTACAAGGAAAGAAGATCGAAACAGTCGAAGGGATGGCAAAAGACGGCGAGAACCTCCATCCCCTACAGCAAAAGTTTTTGGAACATGCCGCTTTGCAGTGCGGCATTTGCACGCCAGGCTTTTTAGTCGCTGCCAAAGCGCTACTCGACCGCAATCCCAAGCCCACAGAGCACGAAGTCCGCTTTGCGTTGGCTGGAAACCTTTGTCGCTGTACTGGCTATGATAAGATCGTGCATGCGGTAATGGATGCCGCCGCTGTCATGCAAGGGAGGTAAACATGGCAACACAGGAAGCAAAATTCAAAGTTATCGGTACTCGTCCCATTCGCCACGATGGTGTGGACAAAGTCACTGGTCGTGCGCGGTACGGCGCAGACATCAATCTTCCCGGCCTATTGCATGGCAAGGTGCTACGCAGCCCTCATGCCCATGCTCGGATTAAATCGATTGATGTCTCGGCAGCGGCGGCGTTGCCTGGAGTAAAAGCGGTCATCACCAGTGCGGACTTTCCGAAGCTCAAGTCCGGGGTCGTGCCACTGGGCGAGCTGGCTATGAATCCCCTCTACATGTCTATGAATCTCCTGGCACATGACAAAGTGCTCTACGATGGGCATGCGGTGGCGGCAGTGGCGGCGACTAGCCCGCATATTGCCGAGGAGGCGGTGAAGCTGATTAAGGTCGAGTACGAAGTCCTTCCTCATGTGCAAGACGTACGCAGCGCGATGAAGGAGGACGCCCCCATTCTCCTGCCCGATGTACGCACGAGCGGGGCGCCGGAGAAAAGCGATAAGCAAACGAATATCGCCAGCCAGGTTCGTTTTGCCCGCGGTGACCTAGACGTCGGTTTCAAAGCGGCTGATATAGTTGTCGAGCGCGAGTTCAATACCGCGATGGTCCACCAAGGGTATATTGAGCCACATAACGCTGTGGCGCAGTACAATGCCGATGGGCAAGCCACTATCTGGACAAGTACGCAAGGCGCGTTTACCGCGCGCGATCAGTGCGGCCTGGTACTGGGTATTCCGGCGAGTTCAATCAAGGTCGTACCGGCAGAAATCGGTGGGGGCTTTGGTGGGAAAATCCCGATTTATCTTGAACCTCTGGCCCTTCTGCTGTCGAAGAAGTCCGGCAAGCCGGTCAAGCTAGTGATGAGCCGAGGCGAAGTACTGCGTGCAACCGGACCAACGCCGGGCTCGCACATTCGTGTCAAGATGGGAGCTAATAAAGCGGGGAAGATCACCGCCGCACAGGTCTGGATGGCGTACGAGGCTGGTGCTTTCCCGGGTTCGCCAGTTGGTGCCGGCTGTATGACGATTCTGGCCCCGTACGATTTGGAAAACCTCCAGATCGATGGCTTTGATGTACTAGTCAATAAACCCAAGACCGCGGCCTATCGTGCACCAGGAGCGACCAATGCCGCGATGGGCGCCGAAACGGTGATCGATGAGCTGGCAGAAAAGCTAGGCATCGATCCACTAGAATTTCGCCGAATCAACGGGGCAAAAGAAGGGACGGCGCAACCGGCTGGACCAAAGTATTTGCGTATCGGCTATCTGGAAACAGTTGAGGCGGCCAAGAATAGTGCTCACTATAAGTCGCCGTTACCGAAGGTGAGTGGCAAGCTCGTAGGGCGGGGCGTCGCTTCGGGTTTCTGGTTCAATGCCGGTTTTCAGTCGAGCGCCACGGTCAATATCAACACTGACGGAACAGCGAACGTCGTCACCGGATCGCCTGACATTGGCGGCTCGCGCGCGTCCTGCGCGATGATTGCTGCTGAGGTGCTAGGCCTCAAGGCCGAAGAGGTCCATCCGGTCGTCGCTGACACCGAGTCGATTGGTCACACTGATATGACGGGCGGCAGTCGGGTGACCTTCGCCACTGGCTATGCGGTATACGAAGCTGCCCAAGATGCCGTGAATCAACTGAAGCAGCGTGCTGCGACTCTCTGGAAGGCGAAACCTGAAGAAGTTGTCTTTCAAGATGGTGTGGTTTCGCGCACGACGAACGGTCAGGAGTCGATGTCGCTGAAAGAGCTAGCGGGAAAACTCCCGCGTGCCGGAGGCCCGGTAGGTGGACGTGCGTCGGTGAACCCGCGTGGTGTGGGGCCTGCCTTTGCCACCCATGTGGTCGATGTTGCGGTAGATCCAGAGACCGGCAAGGTGGACATCTTGCGCTACACCGCGACTCAGGACGTTGGTAAAGCGGTGCACCCGAGCTATGTCGAGGGGCAGATGCAGGGAGCGGTCGCCCAAGGCGTCGGCTGGGCCTTAAATGAGGAATACTTCTATGACGAGAAAGGGACACTGCGGAACGCGGGCTTTCTCGACTATCGGGTGCCCACGTGTTTGGATCTGCCGATGATCGAGACGATCCTGATTGAGGTGCCGAACCCCGGTCATCCGATCGGTATTCGCGGTGTCGGTGAGGTGCCGATCGTGCCGCCTCCTGCGGCGATTGCTAATGCAATTTACCGCGCCGTCGGCGTGCGGATGACCGAACTCCCCATGTCGCCGCCGAAAGTCGCGAAGGCGGTGTTGGAGAAGAAGTAGAAAATAAGGGTACGGGTTACAGGAAACAGGGGACAGGAAGAATCCTTTCCTCTCTGTAACCTGTCCCCCGTAACCTGTAACCTGTCATGGCCACCGTTTTCATTCCTGCTTTACTTCGTAAATTAACCGGCGGCAAAGATCGCACCTCCGCGACTGGAGCAACACTAAGAGAACTCATTAACGATCTGGACCGCCAGTTTCCTGGTTTTCGTGACCGCGTGGTTGAACACGGAGATTTGGCTGGCTCGGTTGCGGTCTCGATCAATGGTGAAGTCATCACCGGCGGTTTGGCCGAGCCTGTTCCGACCGATAGTGAGATCCATTTTGTTCCTGCTATCGCTGGAGGATGAACACCGGCAGTTTGTTGAGTCCTGGGGAAGGGCGCTCCGCGTTCTTCCCCATTTTTTTGTGAGAGGAGGCAAACATGGAAGCACAACCAGAGCATAAGTTCAAAGTCATTGGCACGCGTCCGATTCGTCATGACGGAGTGGATAAAGTGACAGGGCGTGCTCGCTACGGTGCCGATATTAGTCTGCCTGGAATGTTACACGCGAAAGTGTTGCGCAGTCCCCATGCCCATGCGCGCATCAAAGCGATTGATGCCTCGGTGGCGCGGGCGTTGTCAGGGGTGAAAGCTGTCATCACCGGTGCGGATTTCCCCGACGTCCCTCCTGAGATGGTCCAGATTGGCGAGAATTTCGTCAACGCCCGCAATTTGTCCATGAACATTATGGCGCGCGATAAAGTGCTCTACGATGGGCACGCGGTCGCAGCGGTAGCGGCGACGAGCCCGCACATCGCCGAAGAGGCGGTGAAGCTGATCAAAGTTGAGTATGAAGTGTTGCCCCATGTTCAGAATGTTCTTGCGGCGATGAAGGACGATGCGTCGGTTTTGCACCCGGATCTTCGCACCGGTGGGACCGCAGAAAAAAGCGATAAACAGACAAACGTTGCCAATCAGGTGCGTTTCGCGCGTGGTGACTTGGAGGCTGGATTTGCGGCGGCTGAGGTAATCGCCGAGCGCGAGTTTAATACGGCAATGGTCCACCAAGGCTACATCGAACCGCACAACGCGGTCGCGCAATACAATCAAGACGGACGTAGTACGATTTGGGTGAGCACGCAGGGATCCTTCGCGATCCGTGAGCTGTGCGGTCATATCCTGCAGATGAATCGCGGCGACATCAAAGTAGTGCCCGCCGAAATCGGTGGCGGATTTGGTGGCAAAACCACCGTCTATTTAGAGCCGCTCGCGTTACTCTTGTCCAAAAAGACCGGTAGACCGGTCAAGATGGTGATGACCCGCAACGAAGTACTCAGAGCGACTGGTCCAACCTCGGGCTCTCATATCCGCGTCAAGGTCGGGGCAAACAAAGAGGGAAAGATTACGGCAGCGCAAGTGTGGATGGCGTACGAAGCTGGAGCATACCCCGGTTCACCGATTGCTGTCGGCTGTATGACTGTTCTGGCTCCGTATGACATCGACAACCTGCAAATTGATGGCTTCGATGTGGTCCTGAACAAACCCAAGACTGCCGCGTACCGCGCTCCGGGTGCAACTAATGCCGCGTTTGCTACCGAAACCGTAGTTGATGAGATCGTGGAAAAACTCGGCATTGACCCCTTAGAATTTCGTCGCATCAATGGAGCAAAAGAAGGGACTGCCCAACCGGCCGGGCCGCAGTTCAGGCGTATTGGCAATCTAGAGACGGTCGAGGCCATCAAGAACAGCCCACACTATCAATCCCCGTTACAGAAATCACACGACGGAAAACTCCGGGGTCGTGGAGTGGCGTCGGGTTTCTGGATTAATGCCGGTTTCCAGTCCTCGGCGATCGTCAGTATTAACACTGATGGAACGGCGAACGTTGTCACAGGCTCGCCTGACATTGGTGGGACGCGTGCGTCCTGTGCGATGATCGCGGCTGAGGTGTTGGGCCTTAAAGCTGAAGAAGTCCATCCGGTCGTCGCCGATACCGAGTCGATTGGTCATACGGATACCACCGGTGGCAGCCGGGTGACCTTTGCTACTGGTTATGCGGTGTACGAAGCCGCCCAGGATGCGGTGAATCAACTCAAACAACGCGCCGCGACCTTATGGAAAGCAAAGCCTGATGATGTGGTCTACCAGGATGGTGTCGTGTCATGCACGACGAACGGTCACGAGTCCATGACTCTTAGAGAGTTAGCAGGGAGACTGCCTCGCGCGGGTGGTCCGGTGACAGGACGGGCCTCGATGACCCCGCGCGGTGTTGGTCCGGCGTTTACAACCCACGTGGTGGATGTCGAGGTTGATGCCGAGACCGGCAAAGTCGATATTTTACGTTACACTGCCGCACAAGATGTTGGTAAGGCAGTACATCCAAGCTACGTCGAAGGCCAGATCCAAGGTGGAGTATCACAAGGAGTGGGGTGGGCGTTGAATGAGGAATACTACTACGATGAGAATGGTCTCATGCGAAACACGGGATTCCTTGATTACCGCATGCCCACGACTCTTGATTTACCGATGATAGAGACGATCCTGGTTGAGGTGGCGAATCCCGGCCACCCGATCGGCATTCGCGGGGTCGGTGAGGTACCGATTGTGCCGCCGCCGGCAGCGATTGCCAATGCGATCTATCGCGCAGTCGGCGTGCGGATGACCGAACTGCCGATGTCACCGCCGAAGGTCTGTAAAGCGATAGCGGAAAAAAGATAAAGGTGGAGGCGGAGATAGAGAACGGAGACAGAGACTGTCCCCTCTTTATCTCTGTCTCTCTTATCGTTCCTCGTTTCATCCAGCACTCGTTCCGTAATCATCATTCCGCATTCATCATTTATTTCAGCCCCGTCTTGCGCAGGGCGGCAATTTGATGCTCGACTACCGCTGGATCTGTATGGGGCGCTCGCTGCTTCATCACTTCTAGAGAGAATTTGGGGTTGATTCTCAGCACTTCTGCCGCTGCCGCCCGCGCCTCCTCTTCTCGCTCTAGCTCACTATAAGCGATAGCCAAGATAAGATGGACATGCAGATTATTGGGGTGATGGGTGAGAAATTTCTTCAGAGTGGCAATCGCTTCCTCATACCGCCCACTCAAGTAATAGGCCTGGCCTAACTCGAACAGGTACCAGGGAGTAGGGGAGCCGAGGCGGACGGCCTTCTCCGCCATCTCGATGGCTTCTTCCGGTTTCCCCACAGTGTTCAGAATCGCCGCCAGTAACCAGTAGCCCTCGGGCTGGTTGGGATTGAGGGCGATGGCGCGCTCGGCATTGGCGCGGGCCTGCTCAGACTGCTTTTGCAACAGATAGACAAAGCCCAATGTGACGTGGGCCCAAGGGAGAGCGTCATTCAGGGCGATGGCCTTTTGCGCCGCCTCAAAGGCTTGTTCCAGCGTCTGAGAGTCCTGACTCAATTGCCAGCCCCACGCAAACACGTAGCTGAGAGCCAGGTTCACGTAGGCAAATTGAAAATTGGGGTCGTGCATGAGGGCTTGCTTCAGGGTTGCAATGGCCTCCTCGAGCCGCCCCGTCAACTGATAGGCAACGCCTAATTGGTACAAGCACCCGGCCGCTCCCGGACCGCGAGGATCGAGGCGGACCGCCTTCTCCGCCTCCCCGATGGCTTCCTGCGGCCGCCCGACAATGCTCAGAACATTAGCCAGTATCGCATAGCTATCAGCATAGTTGGGATCGAGGGTGATAGCCCGCTCTGCCTCGGCTAGAGCCTGCTCAGGCTGATTTTTCATCCGTAGATAGACCCAGCTCAAGAGTGAGTGAGCATCAGGTACGGAGTCATCTAAGGCTCTCGCCCGTTGCGCCAGCTCAAATGCCCGCTCCAGGTTCTGGGGATCCGGACTCCACTCAAAGATCCAATCATAAAAGTAGGTCCACCCCAACCACGCGTACGCTCCCGCATACTGCGGGTCCAGCGCAATGGCTTTCTCGAACCACTGCCGCGCTTGCGCATTCGCCTCTTTCGTAAAACGGGAAAAAGACTCCGACCCGCGCAAGACGTACTCATAAGCTTCCAGGTTGTCGGTGGGGAAACGCTTAAAACGTGCTTGTTCCTCCGCCGTTAGCTTCACTTTCAGAGCAAACACGATCTTCTGTATCACTTCATCTTGCAGAGTGAAGATGTCTTTCAGCTCTCGGTCATAGCGCTCGGCCCACACATGATGGCCGGTCGTGGCATCCACCAGTTGGGCATTGATCCGTACCCGGTCGCCGGCCTTCTACACACTACCCTCCACCACATGCCGCACCCCTAGCTCACGGTCGACCTCTTTGACATTCACCGCTTTGCCCTTGTAGGTGAAGGCCGTGTTGCGGGAAATGACGAAGAACCCCGAGATCTGAGAGAGATCAGTAGTCAGGTTTTCAGTAATGCCGTCGCTGAAATACTCTTGCTCAGGGTCTTTGCTCATGTTGACAAAGGGCAGGACGACGATGGAGGGCTTGTCGGGCAACGGCAATCCAAGTGGCACTTGGGTGCTAGGTGCTAGGGGCTGGGTGCGAGGAGTAGGAAGGGAAAGATACCGAACGGCTACGACTGTTCCTGCGATGAGTACCAAGCTCGCTAGCAACAGTACGATCCGGGTCTGCAAACCCCACCGGTCACCCTTCGACTGAGCCTGTCCTGAGCTCGCCGAGGGGCTCAGGACGACCGGTGTCGGTGCCCCTTCGTAGTCAGCTTCTCGAAGCACGGCTTGCGCGGCCAGAGCCGCTGCGGCTTCATCCATCACTACCCGATATGTTCGCACCGGCTTAGCGATGTTCTTGACTGCCTGCTCCCCCACATTCTCGTAGTTCAGCGCAAGTTTGTTCTCGACATGGTCGTAGACCGTCCCTGAAATACAAACCCCGCCAGGAATCGCCAGACTCTCTAGCCGCGCGGCGATGTTGACCCCATCACCGTAGAGCCGCTCGCCCTCGACGATCACATCGCCCAAGTTAATACCGATGCGAAACTGCATCTGCCGGTGTTCAGGTAACTCGGTGTTCTTCGTCTTAAGTTCTTGCTGGACCTCCACCGCGCAGCGCACGGTATCGACCACGCTGGCGAACTCAGCCAAGAGGTTATCACCAGGAGAATCCACTACGCGGCCACGGTGGTGCTGGATCAGGGAAGAAATCACTGCACGGTACGCCGTGAGGGTGCGAATGGTGGCTTCTTCATCGTCGCCCATGAGGCGGCTGTAGCCGGCAACATCGGTGCTGAAGATCGCGGCGAGCTTGCGCTTCATGCCAACGGCGGGCGTTTGGGCCGGCATCGCTACTCCTCCCTCGCCGGTGATTATCCTGCTGCCGCCTCACGTTTGCAACCGTTACGAGCTACGGAAAAGAAGAAAAATAAAAGGGCCAGGGGATTTTTCCTGGCCCTTCGTTTTGGCTAAGAGCTAAGAGCTAACAGCTAATAGCTTCCTAGTTCAGATCCATGCGGTATAGCTTCACCGCGTTCTCGAACACGATCTTTTTGGTCACGTTTTCCGGGACGCCAGCGAAGTCTTTGGCGATCCATTGGCGTGACTCGGGCCAGGTTGAGTCAGTATGGGGGAAGTCCGACGCCCACATGTAGTTATTTTCGCCGAAAACCTTGTAGGTCATTGGGCCAATGGGATCATCTTGGAAGGTCGCCCACATCTGTCGGCGCACGTATTCACTTGGCTTCATCGGTAGTGGTTCTTTTTCCATGGCGCGGAATTTATCGTAGGCATGATCCATACGGTACATGAAGTGCGGGAACCAGCCGGTGTCATTCTCGGCTGAGACGATGGTCAGTTTGGGGAAACGCTCAAGCACGCCGCCGAAAATGATACTGGAGAGCGAGCGTTGCACCTCGTGGATGAGGTTCATGTAGAACTGGCTGATCTGCTCGAAGTTGATCTCGCTCTCTTTGCCTTTACCCGTGATCACGTGTAGTGAGAGGGGCATTTGCAGATCCGACGCCGCCTGCCAGAATTTGTCGTACACGCGGCTGCTGTAGGGCTTGTCCGCCGGAGGCGACCCCCAGATCATCGCGCCGCGCATGCCATTCTTATGAATGCGTTCGAGTTCCTTGATGCCTAGGTCGATGTCTTCGAGCGAGATGAGGCCGGTGCCATACAGCCGTTTGGGATTGTGCGAGCAGTACTCTGCCACCCAATCGTTATACGAGGCAAAGCAAGCCCGTTGCAGGTCCGCGTCCTCCAAACCAAAGAGGGGCATTCCCAGGGTGGTATAGAGGACTTCCGCCTCGACCCCATCGATATCTTGATCCTTGATCCGCTCGACCGGGTCCCACCCACTGGGACGAGCTGCCTCGTACCCTTTGCTCATATGGTCTTTCAATTCCTCGCCGGAGCGGCCTGCACCGAAACCTCCCGCGACCGGAAAGGGTTTAATGCCTTCAGCAACGAAAATGTAACCGGGCTTGTTGGGATTAGCGATCACCTTGGGAGCGCGATCTTTGAATTTTTTGTCTAGGCGTGAGGCCCAAAGATCTGCCGGCTCCATCACATGGGAGTCCGCCGATACCACTCGAAGATTTGCCATATCTGATCCTCCTTTTTGTCGCTCAACGAGAGAAAGAAATCCTTGGCGAAAGAACGCCTAATATGGGTATTCTGTTGCATAGTCACCGCTTCGGTGTCAAGGGATACTGACCGAGCGCTCATTTAGCCCTAAGCCTCTTGTCGAAAAAGGGTTGAGTTGCTAATGAGCCCTGCATGCGAGTGGTTGATTCAAAGCCTATCTATACTGGCTGGCCGCCGATCACACAGGACACGGTCGAATTCCATGATGGCACCCAAAAGAAGTGGATCGCGGTCCATTTCGGCGAAGGAGTCGCGGTGCTCGCGCTCACACCGGAGCGAAAGCTGATCCTGACGACCCAGCGGTTACTGGGGGCATTAGAGCCGGTCTACGTTCTACCCGGTGGAGTTGTTCACCAACAGGAGACGTTAGAAGAAGCGGCACGGCGTGAATTGCAAGAAGAGACCGGGTACGTGGCTGATCGCTTGGAACTCTTGTTTCGCTATAACAACATGCCTGCTTTTAGTCGCGGCTGGGTCCATCTTTTCCTGGCAGAGGACGTCAGACTGATCCCCCACACCCCGGACCCCAATGAAGTCTCAAGTGTCGAATTGCTCGACCTTGAACAGGCTGTGGCTATGGCCGTGCGCGGCGACTTGAAGACGAGTTCAACAACTATGGGGGTGTTGTTGTTGCAGCAGCGACTGAAGAGGTGACCCGTGGTGGTCGGCGGAGACGCGACATGTCGCGTCTCCACAAGACATCTCAAATCCACCAACTTCACTGCGACAACGTACTACGGCGTTTCCTGTGTCCCGTCTTCTGACTCCCATTCTTCTTCGGGCTTGGGCGTCCGATTACGCTCGAAGCGCTGACGATGCACTTCGCGCCAGTGGAATGACTGCGGCGGTTGTTGTTGTCGCTCCAAACTCCGCAGGAGCATCTCTTTATCGTCTGATCGACCAAAGCAATGTTCCCCGAGCCACATTTCCCAGCCCGGACGGATCTTGCCGTCGGGACCGGTAATATCGCATCGCACGAACCGGGGCTTTCCACCCAAGCTCGGCTTGGCAGCGAATAGCTCTTCTGCGAAAGCGGCCGCTGGCTTTTTCTCCTGCTCCACAACTACTCCTCACTACTCATGAATGAGTCCGAGAAATTCTCGTAAGACACGATACGTTAATCCCCAGATCGTCTTGCCACCATACACCAAAGCAGGCACTTCAATCGTTGTATTATCAGGCAAGTCGCGGCGCACCGTCTGTTCACCTTTCTCTTGCTGCATGAAAGAGAGCGGGACCCAAATCGTATCTTGCACTTCGGTCGGGTCTGGCGCCGGGCTTGCCTCCGGAGCGACTAAATACACAAATGGTGAGACTGCCATGTTCGTGAGTCGTCCACGCGCCATCGCCTGGACTTCAGCCAAGCGGCCCAAATACTCGCCATCTTGGTTGAGATCGATGCCGACTTCTTCTTTCGTTTCTCGCTGAATAGTGATGAGTAAATCGGAGTCTTCCGGGTCTTTGCGCCCGCCGGGAAACGCCATGTGACCGGACCAGGGATCATTGGGGTGATGGGCGCGGTGAATGAAGAGCACATGTAAGTCTTCTTGTTGAGGCTGAAGCAGGAGCGCAACCGCTGCGCGCATCGGGTCCTCAAGCGCGACTTGGGCGGGATCATGATGAGCTAGGGTATGACGAATACGCTTAATCTTTTTCTGCACCATACTGTTACTCTTGTGCAGGGGTGATTATAACCCAAATCGACCTCAAGGGCGACATAGAGTTTGCCTCTTTATCGCCTATGCGGAATGTGGTAGACAACCTGCTGTTCCTTCTCGGTAGAGGGAGCGATTCGCTGAAAAAGAACAGGAAGACAAAGGGACCCGAACGATATGCGGCTCGTGACTTTTGCCGTCCAGACACAGCTCGGCCGTTTCCAGCGCTTAGGGGCATGGCAGAACGACTGTATTGTCGACTTGCATTTTGCCTCTGCTCTCACTTTAGCGGCTAGGGAAGAACCGCAGCCTTATCGCCTGGCCGAAGTTTTCGTCCCGCCTACGATGCGAGCATTCATTGAGGTCGGTGCAACTGCGTTAGCTGCGGCCTCCCAAGCCCTGCGTTTTGTTCAGGAGCAAGGTTCCCCGACGACGCTGACTGGAGCGCGCGGAGAGCGGATTGCATATCGCCCGGATGAAATTTGCTTATGTCCACCCCTACCGGACCCGGGATCGTTGCGTGATTTTTTGGCGTTTGAGGACCATGCCAAAGCCGGCGCCGAGCGCCGTGGTGAGCAACTGGCGCAAGCGTGGTACGAGATGCCCATTTATTACAAAGGCAATCCTCGGAGTTTGGTTGGTCCTGACGAAGAGGTTCACTGGCCAGCCTATACGGAAAAGCTCGATTATGAGTTGGAGCTTGCCTGCATCATTGGTCGTGAAGGACGCAATATCAGCGAGGCTGTGGCGCCATCGTATATCTTTGGTTATTCGGTCTTGAACGATTTTAGTGCGCGCGACATCCAGCGAGGAGAAATGGCATGCCGCTTAGGACCGGCGAAAGGAAAAGACTTCGCGACCAGCTTGGGACCGTGTATTGTCACTACTGATGAGATTGCGCATCCGCCAAGGTTAGAGATGACAGCCCGTGTCAACGGAGAGGTGTGGTCACGCGGCAACAGCGGAGCGATTCACTGGACCTTTGCGGCAATGATCGCTCATGCCTCGCGCGAAGAAACTTTATATCCCGGAGATATTCTGGGATCGGGCACTCTCTCCGGTGGTTGTGGACTCGATCTCAATCGCTGGCTACAGCCTGGGGATACGGTTGAGTTAGAGATCGAGCACATTGGGGTGCTGCGGAACCGGGTGGTTCGTCCATAGAAGAGATAAAGCTTCACACGCAAATTGGAGACGGTATGGGAAACGATCAGTCTTACGTCCCGGTGTCAGAGCAGTCTCGCCGCAATGAGGAAGCGGATCGTGCCGCGGCGTTTGCATTCGACCTGCTCAAGTTGGATGCCGCATTCTTGGACAATCCTTTTCCTACCTATCATCTGCTCAGGCGCTATGACCCCGTCCACTGTAATTCAGA
>Ga0187894_10001438_pt1 | contig 30496 bp, 24 predicted proteins | sample GBC1701081metaG_FD_136650 | JGI IMG/M metagenome (GOLD analysis project Ga0187894, IMG submission 136650) | White microbial mat communities from a lava cave in the Kipuka Kanohina Cave System on the Island of Hawaii, USA - GBC170108-1 metaG ...
GGCGGGAACAGAAAGGCTGTATCACGATCGATCGGGCGGAAGTTGCTCATCTCGCTGCCTTGCCGAAGAAAGGTGACATGATTATCTCGCATCCACCCTCGTTAAGCCCGACAGGCTGCTAGGAGGTGCAATGCTTTGCGCCTCCGGCCAACGTCTCTTCGCCGCTGCCATCGCGGTCATGGTATTCGCCTACGCTGTCATGACGCCGGCGGCCATGGCAAGCATGTGGAGCGTTGACCACGGAGCGGACCGGACGCTCTCAGGTGGCGATCCGCCATGCCATGGCACGGAAGATGATACCGAGTCGCCTGGCGATTCCGACGCCACGCTACCCTGCTGCGAAGGTGGACAGTGTCTTTGCTTCATCGTTTCGCCCGGCATCGCAGCCTCTCCCTGGCGGCAGGCCAGTGTTCTACACGATGCAGTGACGATGTTCATTGATGCATTGCATCCCCGCTCGCTGCGCGAATCCCCACTTAGACCACCCAACGCCTGACTCGCGGGAGCGCTGCTCCCGGGATCGATGCGTCCGGACGGCGGAGCCGTCCGGCACTGTCATTGTGTCGTCCGCTGATCCCGCCTGTATCAACAGCGCCGGTCATCGGCTTCGAGGAGTCAGGAATGTGGCAAGTAGCGTGGCGCTTTGGCGCTGTCGCGATCACGTGCTTTGCAATCGCGGGGTGTGTGACCGTTTCCCGCGATCAGGCCGTTGCACGGATTGAGGCAGACACGGAGCAGCGCCAACTTCCCTCGATCATCTGGCCAACTGGGACGACAAGTCAGATCTCAGCGGTCGACGAGCGGGCAAAGGAACTTCTGGCGAAGCCCCTCACGGCTGAGAGCGCCGTCCAGCTCGCCTTCCTTCGCAACCCAGGGATGCGTCAGGCCTATGCTGACCTCGGAATTGCGCAGGCGGACGTGATCGAAGCGAGCCGCCTGCCCAATCCCGTCCTTGGTTATGCCCGTCTGTCGCCTGGTGGGCCCGGAAGCAGCCAGATCACAAGAAGCGCATCGATCTCGTTGACCGACCTGCTCCTCCTGCCGGTCCGCCGTCGGTTCGCTCGCGCAGACTTCGAGCGCGCGCAGTTGCGGATCGGCAATGCCCTCGTCGATCTCGCGACAGAAGTTCAGAGCGCTTGGTACAAGGAAGTATCCGCGAGAAACGTCGCGGCGCTACGCGAAGCGGTCTCGCGTGCGAGCGACGCGTCCGCGGAGTTCGCGCAGCGCTCTCGCGACGCCGGCAACATATCCGCACGTAGCCTGGCCCTGCAGCTTGCGGCCGCCAGCGAAGCTCGCGTCGCCGCGGCGCGCGCTTCTGCCGAAGCCGTCGAAGCCCGTTCCGAGTTGGCGCGAGTGCTCGGCGTGTCATCACGCGCGCCATGGCAAACCGTCAACGAACTCCCCGCACTTCCCGGCTCAGATGCCGACGAGGGATCACTGATCGAACTTGCACAGAAGCAACGTCTCGATGCTCAGGCCCTTCGGCGCGACGTCGAACTGCTCGATAGTGCATTGACCCTGGCGCGTCGCTGGCGCTTCCTGGGTGAGGTGGAGGTCGGCTACGAACGTGAGTCCGAGACGGACGGTGCCAGACTTCGCGGCCCGACTCTCAACCTGGAGCTTCCTCTCTTCAATCAAGGACAGGCCGCAGTGCTGCGCGCCCGAAGCCAACTCGAGCTGGCGCAGGCGGATCTCTTCGCGCTGGAGCTGTCGATCCGCAATGAGGTAGCACTGGGCCTCGATCGGGTCGCAACGACACGGGATATCGCCGAACGATATCGGACTGCACTGGTGCCGCAGCGCGAGTCGGTCGTTGCGCGCACGCAGGAAGAATACAACTACATGCTCGTGGATCTGTTCGAGCTCCTCCATGCCAAACGGGAGGAGTTCGACGCGTATCAGGAATACCTGGAGGCCGTCCGCGATCACTGGCTGGCGCGCGTGGAACTGCGGCGAGTTGCCGGTGGCCACCTTCCTGACGACGAGCAGGCTCTCCAGCCGGCAATAGGCGTAGATCAGATCTTGAAGCCAGGTCGTCCCGGACCTGGGCATTCGCAAGATCAGAAAGGCGCGCAGCCCGATGCGCGGGGGCGCGAGCCGGACAGCGCCAATCGCGGCGAACATGACTTTCACCCAGAATCAAGGAAGCCTCCTCGATGAAACTCTCGAGAAGAAAACTCCTGATGGCGGCCGGTGCTGGTGCACTGGCAGGCGTACCGGTGCAACGAAGCGCTGCACAGAGTCACGAGCATCATCCGCCCTCGGCGCCGGAAGCCATACCTCCTCGTGAAAGTGAGCGATCGCAACCCGTTGCGGCGCCGGCAGCCACATCCCGCGGCTATACCCGAGCGCGCACGCTCAACGGATGGACTCTTCCGTACAAGCTCGTGGGCGGCGTGAAGGAGTTTCACCTCGTTGCCGAGGAGATCGAGCACGAATTCGCGCCTGGCTGCAAGGCGAAGGTCTGGGGCTACAACGGAACGACACCCGGCCCGACCATCGAAGTTGTAGAAGGCGATCGTGTCCGCATATTCGTGACCAACAGGCTGCGCGAACACACCACGATCCACTGGCACGGCCTGATCCTGCCCAATGGCATGGATGGTGTTGGTGGGTTGAACCAGCCGCACATCGGGCCCGGTGAAACCTTCGTGTACGAGTTCAGCTTGCGCCAGCAGGGTACACACATGTACCACCCGCACGCCGATGAGATGGTTCAGATGGCCCTGGGCATGATGGGCATGTTCATCATTCATCCGCGCGGTGGCGAGGAGTTTCGCATCGATCGCGACTACTGCTTCGTCCTTCACAACTGGGCGCTGCACCCGGGCACGTACCGACCGGACCCGGCAATCATGCAGGACTTCGATCTATGGACCTTCAACAGCAAGGTCTTTCCCGCCATCGATCCGTTGGTGGCACGCACGGGAGAACGCGTGCGGATCCGCATCGGCAACCTGTCGATGTGGAATCACCCGATCCACCTTCACGGTGTCGAGTACTGGGTCACGGGATCCGACGGAGGGCGCTGGCAGCGGAGTGCCTGGCGCAAGGAGGTCACTGAAATCGTCGGCGTCGGCCAGACGCGTGACATCGAGTTCGTCGCGGTGCCTGGCGATTGGGCGCTGCACTGTCACATGGCGCACCACACGATGAACGCCATGGGGCACGAGATCGCGAATCCGATCGGAGTCGATCAGAGCGGACTCGAAGAGAACGTCCGTTCGATGCTCCCCGGTTTTATGGCCATGGGCCGCTACGGCATGGCCGAGCACCAGGATCATGTCAATGCCGGCCACATGAAAGGTCCCGAGAACACGCTGCCAATGATGTGGGGCAACGGGCCATTCGGGAACATCGAGATGGGCGGCATGTTCACGGTGCTGAAGGTGCGCGACAACCTCGCGCGCGGTGACTTTCGCGATCCCGGCTGGTACGCCCATCCGCGTGGAACGGTCGCGCATCGAGTCAGCCAGGACCCGGATTTTGGATCGCCGATTCGCCGCCGACCGGCCGCCGCTGCAAGCGGACCAGTGAGCAGCCCACCCCCACCCGATACGCAGTCTGAGCCCGAGGATCACTCGGAAATGGATCATTCGAGCATGGATCACTCGAAGCCGAACAACCCTCGAAACGATAGGTGACGCATGAAGAGATTCGTTCCGCACGTGATCGTCATCGCCGTCCTGCTGGCTGCGGCGTTGGGACTTGTGTACGGCGGCGCATACAACGTGGCAGCTGACGACCCGCATTGGTCTGTCACGCAGAGCGTGCTCGAGACCGCACGTGAGCGTTCAGTGGCAACCCGCGCAAGCGATATCGAAGTTCCGAAGCTCGATGACGCGCAGCTCGTCGCAATGGGAGCCGAGCACTACGCCGAGATGTGTACCGGTTGCCATCTCGCGCCGGGCATGAGCGACTCGGAGCTGCGTAAAGGTCTTTATCCGCGGCCGCCCAACCTGGTCGAGCATGGACAGCACCGACGCCCCGAACAAACGTTCTGGATCATCAAGCATGGTTTCAAGATGACCGCAATGCCCGCCTGGGGCGTCACGCACGATGACCGCAGCATCTGGGGAATGGTGGCGTTTCTCGGGAAGCTCCCCGAGCTGTCGCCCGATGAGTATCGCGAACTCGTCGCCCAAGGCTCCGGGCATGGCCACGATGGCAGCGAGCACGAACACGACAGAGCTCACGACGAGCCGACCGAGTCCCCGGCGGACTCCACGTCAGCACACTCGCACGAAGAGAGCGCCAAGCCTGCAGAGTCCAGCAAGTCGGGAGAGCCTGCACCCGCCCACGACGACAGCACTCATTCTCATGCCGCTGAACCCGCCAGTCCGGGGTCTGGTGCCCCCCTGAAGGCCGATACCGCCGAACCGGTCGCCGTCGTCGAGCGTTTCTTCCGGTCGTTGGCCGCAGACGATACCTCTGGTGCGAGTGCGCTTCTCGATCCGAACGTACTGATCTTCGAATCCGGCGGCGCGGAGCGCTCCCGCGCCGAGTATGCCTCGCACCACCTCGGGGCCGATTCGCAATTTCTTAGGACCGCAAAACAGCAGCTGTTGTCTCGAACCGGGGATGCCGTCGGCGATCTCGCGTGGGTCGCGACCGAAGCGCGCCTGACCGCGAGCGGACAGAAGCCAGCAGACATTGTGAGTACCGAAACCATGGTCTTGCGCAAATCATTGGCCGGATGGCGCATCGTGCACATCCACTGGTCGAGCCGCCCGAAGGCGAACTAGCGTCGCTATGGGGCAACGATGCTCGACGCGGGCCGTGTGATGACGCAGAACGAGTGAATCCGGATCGAGGAGTTGTCATGGAATCCATTGGCATCGGCAAACTGGCGACGCGCGCGGGGGTCGGCGTCGACACGGTGCGCTACTACGAGCGCAACGGGCTGCTGTCGCCGCGCGGACGGCTGGCGTCCGGATATCGCCGATACAGCGAGTTGGAGGTTGCCAGGCTGCGCTTCATCCGCCGCGCACAAGCGCTGGGTTTCTCTTTGAAGGAGATTCGCGAGCTTCTCGCTCTGTCCAGCCAGCGTGACGTGGCGCAGATAAAGCGGTCTGCCGAAGCGAAACTGGCCGACGTCACGCAGCGAATCCCAGACCTGCAACGCATGCATGACGGCCTCGCCAGGCTCGTCGCTGAATGCGCGGGTCATGGCCGATCGGCCGATTGCCCTATCCTTCAGACGCTCGGATATGAGGAAGGATGATTTCCGACGTCCCGACGTCCTGTTTGATCAGCGCGAGCGGCCCGGCCGCAGAAAGTCGAAGTCCTGCCGCCTGAAACTCTTCAGAAGCAACAACAGCCCGGAGAGCGTGAGCCAGAGAGTCGCAGTCGCGACGGTGATCACCAGAGGGTTGTTGAAGTCATCCCGCCCCTCGTAGTCCATCGTGTGGAGCATCCAGAAGACGTCGAACAGGCGCCACGTGGCATTGCGCGCCTGCACCAGCCGGCCGTCTTCCGCGGAGAAGTAGAGTGTCGTCTGCTGCGGGTCATCAAAGCGCGCCTGCCAGACGCTTCCTGCATTCCGGGTCTCCAGTCCCGAGGTCTTCTGAAAGGCAACGCTCTGCAGGCGCCCTGCTCCTGCGTAGTGGACTGAGGCCAATCGCTCGACAAGTGGCTGGTCGATGACGAATCGTGCCCCGCTTTCTGCACTGCGCAGTTCCACACGATCCTGGACCTCGATTCGCCACACCCAATGGTCGAGAAGCGCCTGCAGGCGGACTTCGTAGGTCTTCTCGCCGCGATGATCGGCAAGCCAGCCGGTGGGCTCTGCGAGAACAGCACCCCTCGGCAACAGCGGCTCATCCAGGCTGCGCGTGCTGTGCTCGCCTCTGACCTGATGGTGGTCGAGGAATGCGAACACGAGGCCGCTCTCAGTCCACAACAAGAGCTGCAGCCCGACGATGAGGCCCAGCCACTTGTGCAGCTGTCGAAGGAAACGCATGAAGGCGGGACTCATGACGATTCCTTCATCGCCGCAGTTGCCGGGCGCCTGCGACGAAAGCTGAAATAGAGAAGCCACGCACCGCTGCCGACTGCCAGCGTTCCCAGCACCGTCGTCGCACGGAGCACTCCGTTGTTGACATCCTCCCGCGCCTCGTAATCCATGATGTGCAACATCCAGAGAAAGTCGAACCAACGCCAGAAGCGATGACGCCGCGTCACCAGCATTCCCGTGTCGGGGTGCAAATAGAGACTCGTCTCGAGCCAGTCGTCGAAATCGACACGCCAGAGCGGCAGCCTCGAAGCCGGAACCTCCGTCGGTGGGTCGCTTTCGATCAAGGATGCTGAAGCGAGCTGCCCATCGCCGGCGTAGTAGGCTTTCGCGAGGTCTCGGACCGTCCTCGGCGACAAGGGCGAGAGCTGCCGGCCGCTCACAGCATCGAGGAGTACGCTGCCTCGAGGCGTGGACAGCTGATAAACCGGCGCGGACATCCCCGGTAGCGACCGCAAGGCGATCTGAGTGACCTGTGGATGGTCCCGCAGAACTTCCGCAACCGTGAGCGGCGGCGCCGTTGCAGGGAGTGGCACGCGCAGATTGCGCACCAGCGGGTCGCCGTGAATGAAGTCGAGATCCACCACGACCATGTAGAAACCGCTGACCGCCCACACCACGACCTGCAGACCGAGGAACAGTGCGAGCCACTTATGCAACGAACGCGAGAGGATGGCCGGTCTCACGGAATAGAGCTCCTGACGAAGGGAACGCGGTGGCGATACGTCTGCGCGCCCGCCACCGCATTGCTCACTTCATATTCCAGCGCGCGCGCAAATACCAACGCTGGCCGAGCAGATCGTACGTCATGGTGTCGGTGTTGGCGTCCGTCCAGCTTGCGACGTACGGCGCGTCCTCGTCGAAGAGATTGTCCACTCCGAGCGAGAGATCGAACGCATCGGTGACGCGGTAGGAGAACTGCACGTTGTGGTAGAACAGGCTGCCCACATCGCTCCCGGGTCCGGTATCGGTGTTGATGTCGTCCGCCTGCCCGATGTACTGGAAACCCCAGGTGCCCGACCAGCGATCGCCGCTGACGGTCAGCGTCGCATCGGAGCGCCACTGGGTGTAGCTGCCGTTCCCGCCGGTGATCATGCCCGCATACTCGATGGGCGTGGACCCCTGAAAGGGCGTCACGTTGTACTCGTCGAGATACGAGATGTTCCAGCTCAGATCGGTGTTCAGGCCACGTATCGTCGTCGCGAACGCGGCACCCAAATCGATTCCCGTCGCAGTTTCCGAGCCCACGTTGCTCGGCTGAGCGGAGAGGAAATCCACTTCTCCGGTCAGCGGGTCCCGCGTGTGGTGCTCTGGGCCGCAGAAGGGATGCTCGAGAGTCCCTGTGTCATAGCAGATGGCCAGCTTTTCCGAGCCCGGGATCTGCTGGATCGAATCGACGATCTCTATCTCCCAGTAATCCAGCGTCAGCGAAAGCCCCTCGACGAAAGTCGGCTGATATACCAGGCCAACGGTAAACGTGTCTGCGTCCTCGGGCTGCAGCGCCTGATTGCCGCCAACCGTCGTCAGGATGGTGTTGCCGAGCTGCACGTAGTTCATCGGCACGCCGGCTGCCTGGCAGCTCTGGTACACGGGATCGGTGGTGCTGCGCTGGCTCCATTCGCTGCAGGGGTCCGTCGTCGTGAGATTTCCTTCGGCAACGCCGCCGAACAGTTCTGGAATGTTCGGAATGCGAAAGGCAGTCGAGCTCGTCGCGCGCAACTTCAGGCCGCCGCCAATCTGCCAGAGCATGCCGAGCTTGTAGTTGGTGTCGTCGCCGAAGAGATCGTAGTCCGAGTATCGGCCTGCCAGGCTCAGCTCCAGGTGCTCGACGCCTGGCAGCTCATGCAGCAAGGGCACGACGACTTCGGCAAACACCTCGTCCACCTCATAGCGTCCGGCAATGGGGTCCTGCTGATTGGTGTTGGCGATGTCGGCAACTACCAGCGGATCGGGATCGCGCCAGCCAGCTTCGCGGCGCTTCTCAACGCCTGCCGCAAAGCCGAGAGGTCCCGCAGGCAGTGTGAACAGGGTGCCCGAAACGTTCGCTGTCGCGGACTCCTGCTCGTTGCCACCCGTGTCGCGTTGCGTATAGAGAATGTAGTCGAGCACTTCCTGAGAAACGTCACCGTTGCCGAGATAATCCGCACAGGGAACAGCGAGGTCATCGCAAGAGAACATCGTCTGGAAGACGCGTTCCAGGTTGGCGATGTTGGTCGAACCATCGACGCCGGTGTTGCGCCCCTTGTTGAACGCAACTTCCCAGGACCACTCGCCACCCAGCTGTCCCTGAAAGCCCAGTGCTACCCGCCAGGTATCGGTTTCCTGAAAGAACTCACGCACGCCAGCCTCCACGAGACGCTTGCGATCCAGGCGGATGTCCTGGCCCGTGGGGTTCGTCGGATGGCCCGCGGGAATGACGAACGACGTGCGTCCCACACCCGGTTCGAAGTAGTCGAGCAGCGTACCAGGCGTTGCAATCTGGTCCGACTCGCGCTGGCTGTAGAGCATCTCGCTGAAGAACTGCACATTGTCCGCGACATTGAGATTGCCGAAGATCGAGAAGGTGGTTTTCTGGATCGGATTGACGGCATTCAGCCACTGGAAATACGGAATGTTGTGCAACACGCCGCTGTAAGGCTCGAAGAAGTCGCCGTCGCCTGCCGGATCGTTGTTGAAATTGATGCGCGAACCAACGTTCGGCCCCGTAAGGAAAGTGGCTCGTCCGCCCGATGTACTGGAGCTGCCGCTGCACACAAGTGTCCCGTCACCGGCATCTGCGAGGGCGCAGCCGGCCCGATCGGCCATGTTTACTGCTTTGCTGTCTGAATAGCTGATCGACGTCATGATGCTGCCCCGATCGCCAGTCAGCCCCAGCGTCAGATCTGCGGCGATCTCGTCACCGTCGCCCTCAGAAGTCTGGCCGAACTTTGAGCCGAATTGCAGGCCATCGAACTCCTTGCGGGTGATGATGTTCACGACGCCAGCGACCGCGTCGGCGCCATACAGCGCCGAGGCGCCATCCTTGAGCACCTCGACGCGCTCGATGATCGACGTGGGGATCATGTTCAGGTCGACGGCACTGTTCGCACCCGTGCCGCCATAGACGATTCGTCGGCCGTTGAGCAGTACGAGAGTCCGGTTGATACCGAGCCCGCGGAGGTTGACCTGGGCGGTACCGTAACCATTGCCTGTCCAGTAGGCATTGGTCTGGTTGCCCGCGAACCCTGCCGACGCAGAAAAGCGCTGGAGCAGCACCTCGGTCGAGGTAATGCCCGTCACCGCGATGTCCTGCGCATCGAACACTGAGACAGGGCCAACGCCTTCCAGATCCTGACGTTTGATGCGACTGCCCGTTACATGGACCTCTCCCATGGTCGCCTCGCCGCCAGTCTCCTGGGCCGCGACCGGAGGCGTGGAAAGCAGCGCTGCGATCGTCGCCGCGAGGCCGGCAGGAACGGCGCGCGATCGCGTTCGGAGCACCGCACGGTTCGTGGATGAGAGTTTCGTGAGCTTCATGTGGGCGTGCCTCGATGTTCTCTTGGTTGCTGCGAATTCGCCTCCCTGCTGCGAAGCGTCGGTCCTCGCGAGTCATGCATCGTCTCGTTGCTCACTGGCCCAACCGGTTGGTGAAGTGCAGGCGACCGGACAGGCGGTACCGGCTCGATGGCGCCAGAATACGGGCGAAACTGACGAGCCCCTGCCGCGACGACGTCACGCGGATGATGAGCAGGCATGGCTCTGAACCTCGGATGCCGAGCAAGGCGCACTGACGGGCCGTGGGCATGACCGCGGTGATCTCCTGTCGCGCCTCGGAGAGGGGCGCGACGCGCTGCAGATAGTGGTTCGGGGTCTCGACGGAGAGATCTGCGTGCAGATAGCCCGGCGCCGCATCCGGACGTACGTACCGGTATTCGAGCTGCACGGCTCGTCCTTCCGCCAGGTGTGCGATCAGCGAGTGGTACACGATCGCGCCTTGCTGAACCTCGAGTGCCGCCGCGACCTCGCGGGCGCAGGCGACGGCGCGGTGACACAGGACTCGGTTCGCATACTGATGGCCGTTCTCGCCAATTTCGTCGGCGACATTGCCGATCAGGAGAAAGCTGGAGCGAACGCCGTTGCTGGCGATGAAGCTTCCAGCCCCGCGGCGGCGCACGAGGTGACCGTCCAGAGCGAGCTGATCGAGAGCGCGTCGCGCCGTCATGCGACTCACGCCGAACCGTCTGCTCAGCTGATTCTCAGACGGCACGCGTGCGCCCGGCTTCCACACTCCGTCGTCGATGTGACGGCGTGCGAAGTGCAGAATCTTCTCGAACTTGTGCTGTCGGTTGAGCACGCGTGATCGTGACGGTTGTCTATACAACGCGTGCCGAGACTAATTCCGCAACTGAGCGTCGCGCAAGACGCACGACCGGGATTTTTTCGTGTGCGGGAGCGATGACGACGACGATTTTCTCGGGACTCTGGTCCTTGCGCGAGGTCAAGAGTCCGCGCTCTTCTCTCACGATTCGTGACGCACGAGACCGCGAACGTTTTCTGGTGAGCTTTGCACTGCCGCTCAGGCGAAACAACCTGGTCCGGGCCGGCGAACTGCGCCAGGGCTTGACTCTGGACCCTAGTCCCGGGTCTACCCTCCGCTACGCGCCGCAGGCTTGCGCTGCGCGCCTGCCGCACAATTGGCCGCCCGGGAGTCCGCATGAATGAGCAACGTCACGACGATGGATATCACTCCCAACCGGATCAACCTTGCTCGACACGCAACCGCACTGAGCAAGGAGTGACTAGAGAACGACGTCGCGGGGCCCACGCTCATCGCCAGCAGGCGCCCGTTCACTCTGTTGCGGTTGCCGCGGGGAACGAGTCGGCGCCACAGATCTACACGTGCCCGATGCATCCCGAGATACGTCAGACGGGTCCGGGGCACTGTCCGATTTGCGGCATGGCCTTGGAACCTCTGATGCCATCGGAGCAGGAAGATGAGGGCCAGATGGTGGCCCTGCGCCTCAAGTTCTTCGTTGCCCTTGCACTGACCGTTCCCGTGGTGCTGGCAGCAATGGTCCCGCATCTGTTCGGCATTTCGATCAGCCGGCAGGGCGTAAGCGCCTTGCGGTATGTCGAACTCTTTCTCACCGTCCCCGTCGTGCTCTGGGCGGGATTCGACTACTTCCGACGCGGCTGGCACGGAATCACGCATCGTGCGCCGAACATGTACACACTGATCGGCATGGGTGTGCTGGTGGCGTTTGCCTACAGTCTGGTCGCCAGCTTCGCGCCGGATCGCTTCCCGGCCGGCATGCGAGATGAGCACGGCATGGTTGGCGTCTACTTCGAAGTGGCCGCCGTCATCATCGCCCTCGTGCTGCTCGGCGAATGGCTCGAGCTGGCGGCCCGTGGCCGCACGAGCGCTGCGATCAGGCAGCTCCTCGGATTGACGCCCAAGACTGCACGGCGCGTCGGTCCTGACGGACGCGAGGAGGACGTGGAACTGCCGGCCATCGTCGTCGGGGACCGAGTCAGGGTTCGGCCGGGCGAAAAGGTTCCGGTGGACGGCCGCGTGGTCAGCGGCGCCTCCAGCATCGATGAATCGATGTTGACGGGCGAGCCGTTGCCGGTGGAGAAAGGCGAAGGCGCAACCGTGGTTGGCGGAAGTGTGAACCAGACGGGCGCTCTCATCATCGAGACGACGCGAATCGGGTCGGACAGTTTGCTGTCGCAGATCGTGACGCTGGTGGCCCAGGCGCAGCGCTCGAGGGCTCCGCTGCAGCGGCTCGCCGATCGCGTCTCCGCGTGGTTCGTCCCCTCCGTCATCGCAATTGCCGTAGTGACATTCGGCGTTTGGTGGCTGTTCGGGCCGGAACCGCACCTCGCCTACGCCGTCGTGAACGCTGTCGCTGTGCTCATCATCGCCTGTCCCTGTGCTCTCGGCCTGGCAACTCCCATCTCGATCATGGTCGCGAGCGGTCGCGGAGCACAGCTGGGCGTCCTGTTCCGGGACGCGCGGGCGATCGAGACGCTGCGATCAGTCGACACGCTGGTCGTGGACAAGACCGGTACGCTGACGATTGGCAAGCCGGTTCTCGCGCAGGTCATCGCGCGCCCGGGCTTCTCCGATCAGGATGTGCTCGCCCTGAGCGCAGCTTTGGAGGTTGCCAGTGAGCATCCCACTGCGCACGCGATCGTCGAAGGTGCGGCGACTCGCGGCGTCGCACCGCGCAAGGTCGAGCAGTTTCAGTCCGTCACTGGCCAGGGCGTGAAAGGTACGGTGGACGGCAAGGCCGTGGCGCTGGGCAATGCTGCGCTGATGAAGTCCTCGGCCGTGAACCCGGATGAAATGCGGGTGGAGCTGGAAGGCCTGCGACGCGAGGGCCAGACGGTCATGTTCCTCGCAGTCGATGGACGTCTGGCGGGAATCGTGGCCGTCGGCGACCGGGTCAAGGACACGACGCCCGCCGCGCTTCGCGCGCTCAAGGCCGAAGGTCTGCGCATCGTCATGCTGACTGGTGACAACCGCATCACCGCCGATGCAGTAGCGCGCGGCCTCGCCATCGATGAGGTCATTGCGGAAGTGCAGCCGGCCGACAAGGCGGCCGTGGTCAGGCGCCTGCAAACGGAAGGACGCCACGTCGCCATGGCCGGCGACGGCATCAACGACGCTCCGGCACTCGCGCAATCCGACGTTGGCATCGCGATGGGCACTGGAACAGACATCGCAATGGAAAGCGCCCAGATCACCTTGGTCAAGGGTGACCTCAAGGGAATCGTGCGTGCCCGCCAGCTCAGCCGCGCGACCGTCGGTAACATTCGTCAGAACCTTTTCTTCGCATTCGGCTACAACGCACTCGGCATTCCGTTGGCGGCCGGTGTGCTCTATCCGGTCGCCGGCCTGCTGTTGAGCCCATTGTTCGCGGCGCTAGCCATGAGTTTTTCGTCTGTCTCGGTGATCGCCAACGCGCTGCGCCTGAAGCGAGCCGCAGCCGCGAGCCGAGGGGGTCGGAAGACCTGACGTTTCACAGCGGGCTCAATACCGTTCCAGCAACTCCTGCATCTGAGCGATCTCGGCCTTCTGGCCTGCCACGATCTGGCCGCACAGACGCTTGATCGCCGGGTCGGTGATCGACGCGTTCTCGCACATGAGGATGGCGCCGGAGTGGTGCGGAATCATCGCGCGCAGGAATTGCGCGTCCCCGACGGCGGCCTGGGTGCGCATGGCGACGAAAGCCGCAATGAAGGCGAGCGCTGCGGCAGCTCCTATGCCCAGATTCAGGCGGCGGGAAGGGAACATGGAGCGCATGCCGACGAGCATCACGATGGTCATCGGCGCGACCATCATGATCGTCATGTAGAAGTTGTTGTTGTTCAGCAGCAAATGGTCTGGCGAAGCGATCATCGTGTACATGACGAAGTACATGATGACGAAGTCGATCGCCATCTCGATTGCCAGTCCCTTGTATGATCCGTGCGCCTCGTGCCGAGCATGCTCCTGCATTTCTCTCTCCGATGAGTTGAGTCTTCAGATTGCGGCCTCTGCGGGGGCAGCTTCTACGCGTACCCGGTGCAGCAACATTGCCCGCGCACGGCACTCATTCCTTGACCGCGCAATGCCGCCTCCGTTCGCGTGACAGGGAACATGCAGCCGTTACACGGGCGGCGTGGTTCCTCTCCAGGGTGCTGAGGAACGACCGCACGGCGCGTCGGGCACCGTGCGGCCGCCGCAAACGCCAGCGTCGTCCTTGCCACTGGCGATGCGGAAATCATGAGCCGGGCACAGGGGTGAGAGGAGCACCGGCGACGACCCGCAGTCGTCGCCGCAGCAAGAGGAGATATGCAGCGGGGAGCACGAGCATCGACAACAGCGGCGCCGTGATCATTCCTCCAATCATCGGCGCAGCGATCCGTTGCATGACCTCCGAGCCCGAGCCTTGCCCCCAGAAAAGCGGCAACAGGCCGGCGACGACTACCGCGACCGTCATGGCCTTGGGGCGTACGCGCAGTACCGCACCCTCCTCGATGGCCCGCCGAAGGTCTGTCTCGGACTCGAGGCGCGATTGCGCAGCAGACCTTTTCACGGCGTGCTCGAGATAGATCAGCATGACGACGCCGAACTCGGCAGCCACGCCCGCGAGCGCAATGAATCCAACTGCCGAGGCGATCGACAGGTTGTGTCCGAGCGCATGCAGAAACCAGAAGCCGCCGATCAATGCGAACGGCAGGGAGAGCATGATGAGAGCGGCCTCCTCCGCGCTGCGGAACGTCAGGAGCAACAGCAGGAAGATGATCGCAAGCGTTGCGGGAACGACAATCGCCATGCGCTGCGTAGCGCGCTCCAGGTATTCGAACTGCCCCGACCATGTCAACGAGTAACCTGCCGGCAGGTGCACCTGATTGCGAACGGCGCGCTGGGCATCGCGCACATAGGTGCCCAGGTCCCTGTCGCGAATGTCGATGTAGACCCAGCCGTTGGGGCGCGCGTTCTCACTCTTGATCATCGGCGGACCGTCGGCGAGCTCAACACCGGCGACGCTGCCGAGCGTTGTGGTTTGCCCCATAGCCGTGACGATGGGAAGACTGCGAAGATCCTCGAGGGAATCGCGCAGCTCCCGCGGATAGCGCACGTTGATCGGAAAGCGCGCAAGGCCTTCGACCGTTTCGGCGATGCTCTCGCCGCCGACAGCGACACTGACGATGCGTTGAATCTCGCCAACACTCAGCCCGAGGCGCGCGGCAGCCATTCGATCGGGCCGTACCTCTATATAGCGCCCGCCGGAAACGCGCTCCGAGAACGCCGATGCCGTGCCCGGAACGGTCTTGACGGCTCGCTCGATCAGTGTGCCCAGCCGCTCGATCTCCTCGAGGTCGGCTCCGGCGATCTTGATCCCCACCGGACTCTTGATCCCCGTGGCCAGCATGTCGATGCGATTGCGGATCGGCTGCACCCAGACGTTGCCCAAGCCTGGAATCCTCAAGGCGGCATCCAGCTCGTTGATCAGTTTCTCCATCGTCATGCCGGTGCGCCAGCGGTCGTGCGGCTTCAAGCGCAGTGTCGTTTCCATCATTTCGAGCGGCGCCGGGTCGGTCGCCGTTTCCGCGCGGCCCATCTTGCCAAAGACGCGCTCGACTTCCGGAAACTGCCGGATGATGCGATCGGTCTGTTGGAGAAGCTCAGCGGCCTTGCCTGCCGACAACCCGGGCAATGCGGTCGGCATGTAGAGTAGATCTCCTTCGTTCAGGGGTGGCATGAACTCCGAGCCCAGTTTCGCGATCGGCCACGCTGTCATCAGCAACAGCACCGCGCTGCCAGCCAGGACAGCCACGGGGCGAGCAAGCGCGAAGCGCAGGACCGGGCGATAGCCGGCAATCAGTCCCCGATTGATCGGGTTGGCGTCTTCATCGGCGATGCGACCGCGGACGAAGTAGGTCATCAGCACGGGAATCAACGTGACCGAAAACGCCGCCGCCGCCGCCATCGCGTAGGTCTTGGTATATGCAAGCGGCGAGAAGAGCCGTCCCTCCTGTGCCTGCAGCGTGAACACGGGCACGAACGACAGCGTGATGATCAGTAGACTGAAGAACAGTGCGGGTCCGACTTCGGTCGCCGCTTGCCCGAGCAGTTCCAGCCGCTCTCGTTCGGCTGGCTCGTTGCCGTCGTGCGCATGACGATAGCCTTCCAGCTTCTTGTGCGCGTTCTCGATCATCACGATCGCCGCATCGACCATGGCGCCGATCGCGATCGCGATGCCGCCCAGCGACATGATGTTGGCGTTGATGCCCTGCGATCGCATGACGATGAACGCGATCAGTATTCCAAGCGGCAGCGTTACCACCGCGACGAGGGCCGAGCGCAGATGGAACAGAAACGCCGCACAGACCAGGGCGACGACGATGAGCTCTTCGATGAGCTTGACCGACAGGTTGTTCACCGACCGCTCGATCAGCGCAGAGCGGTCGTAGGTCTCGACGACCGCCACTCCCGCGGGCAGACCGGGCTTCAGTTGCGCGAGCTTCTCCTTGACCGCGCGAATCGTGGCCATGGCGTTCTCACCTGAGCGCATGACGATCACGCCGCCCACCACTTCGCCCTGCCCATCCAGCTCGGCGATGCCGCGGCGGATTTCCGGCCCCATCTGCACCCAGCCGATGTCCCGCAACAGGATCGGTGTGCCATCAGCACCCAGCCCTACCGGCACTCGACGAAAGTCCTCGAGGCTCTTGAGGTAGCCCGTCGATCGGACCATGTACTCGGCTTCCGCCAGCTCGATCACCGAACCGCCGGCCTCGCTGTTGGCCCGCTTCACCGCCTCGACGACAGTCTCCAGCGAAACGGCGTGCGCTCGTAGCCGTGTCGGATCCAGGACGATCTGATACTGCCGGTTGAAGCCGCCAAGCGTTGCGACTTCGGCCACGCCAGGCAGTGCCTTGAGCTCGTACTTGAGAAACCAATCCTGCAAGGCGCGCAGTTGCGCAATGTCATGGCCGCCAGTGCGATCGACGAGCGCGTACTGATAGACCCAGCCAACGCCGGTTGCGTCCGGACCGAGCGAAGTGCGCGCGGCGGCAGGCAGGCGTCCCTGCACCTGCGAGAGATACTCGAGGACCCGTGATCGCGCCCAGTAGAGATCGGTCCCGTCCTCGAAGATCACGTACACGAAGGATTCGCCAAACAACGAGTATCCACGCACCGTTCGAGCGAAGGGCACCGACAGCATTGTCGTGGTCAGCGGATAGGTGACCTGGTCCTCCACGATCTGCGGCGCCTGACCTGGATAAACGGTGCGCACGATGACCTGGACGTCGGAGAGGTCCGGAATCGCATCCACTGGCATCGTCACCATGGAGTACGTGCCCCAGGCGGTCGCCACGACAGCGGCGACGACTACAAGGAATCGGTTACGGATCGACCATTCGATCAGACGCGCGATCACGGACTCTTCTCCGCATCGAGTCGGTCGAAAGCGCCCTGCAGACTCGCCTCTGAGTCCAGCAAGAACTGACCTGAAACCACCACCTTCTGGCCGACTTCCAGGCCGGAGAGAACTGCCGTGATCTCCCCCGCATCCTGACCCGCTGTCACTGTCACCGGTCGATACTTGCCCACCTTCTCCTCGACGATCACGACGGTGCGGGTGCCCGTACGGATGATCGCCTCGCTCGGCACCCCCAGCGCCTCGGCCGAAACCCTGCCGCCCAGCATCACATCGGCAAACATGCCCGGGCGGAGTTCGCCGCGCGGATTGTCGAATGCGATGCGCGCTCTCACGGTTCGCGTCGCAACCTCGAGTTCCGGGTACAAGAACGCCACTTCACCGTCGAAGGGCTTGCCCGGTGCGCCCCGCAGCCTCGCCGTTGCTGGATCGCCGATCTGAACCGCAGCCGCTTGCGATTCCGGGACGTCCGCAACGATCCACACGCGCGACAAGTCGGCGATGCGCATCAACGGCATCGACGGCGACGTCTGCTGTCCCTGCCGCACGTTGAGTTCGATGACAACACCGCCTGCCGGGGCCACGACTGCCGCATGCCGCTGTGCCTGTCCCGATTCCATCACTTCTCGGATCTGTGTCTCAGGCAAACCGAAAAGCGCGAGCCGTTGAGTCGCTGCTGCCACCAGAGTGCTGTCGCCGCTCCTGGCGGCCAAGACGAGTTCGTACTGCGCGGCGTACAGATCGGGCGAGTAGATGCCGGCGACGCGCTGGCCGCGGCGCACGGGATCGCCAAGCGCGCGCACGTTCAGTTCCTCAACCCAGCCGGCGGCGCGCGACTCGATGGCGTAAAGGCGCGTTTCGTCGATCACGACTGAGCCGACTGCACGAACTTCTGCTGAAAACGGCCGTAGCTCGACGAGCGCCGTGCGGATCCCCAGGTTCTGCGCCATGCGCGGATCAATCGAGATGATTCCGGAGCCGCCTTCGTCCGCATACTTCGGTACCAGTTCCATGTCCATGAATGGCGACTTGCCTGGCTTGTCGAAGTGCTTGTCCGGCACCATCGGGTCATACCAGTAGAGAGTGCGTCGTTCACCGGCGTCGGGCTTCGTCCCCGTTGCGTCAGCGGCAGCAGGCTCCACGCGCTTCACCAGTTTCATGCCGCAGATTGGGCAATTGAGCGGCTCGTCGAGCTTGATCTGTGGATGCATCGGGCACGTCCAGTAGACGCGGCCTTCAGCCGTCGTGACCGGAGTCAGCTCGTGCACATGCGGCTCTCGAACGCCGGTGCGCCACCAGACGAGCGCACCGGCCGCGACCAGCAACGCCAGGGCGGCCCCGATCTGCCAGCGCTTCATTGTTGATCTCCGGCATTGATGAAGTATTCGAGCTCGATGCGGTTGCGCACTGCCCCCGCTTGCAAAGTCAACGCCAGCATTTCCATCTCCAGGAGTGAACGCCGCGCCTGCAGGACTTCCGCGAGCGAGCCGCTACCGCCTCGATACGACGCCTCGGCAGAGTCGACGCGGGAGCGTGCCGCCGGTACCACATCCCTGCGGAAGCTGGCGAGGCGCTCCTCGAAAGAGCGGGCGTCGTGATGCCGAAGCGATGCCTGCGCCGTGAGGTCGCGCAGCGCATCCGCACGATCCGCGCTGGCACGCATCAGGTCGTGACGAGCCGCAGCAGCCTCCCGGTCCTGGCGGTTGCGAGTGAAGAGCGGCAGACCGAGCGACACTCGCAACGTGAGCATTTCAGAGAATTCGGGCCGGTAGCCGTAGCCGAGCTCCACGCGAAAGTCCGGCTTGTACTCTTGTCGTGCCAGGTCCAGGCCCGCGCGCGCACTGTCTTCGAGGTACGCCCGCGCGAGCAAGGACGGATGCTCGGGCAAACGCGCGAGAAGCTGGTCCCGAGAAAGCGCTGCAGGCATCGACAATGCGCTGGGGACTGCCTCTTGCGCTGCATCGCCTATCCAGCGGCTCAGTTCCAAGCGCCGGTGAGCCAGCATCTGCCGATACTCGGCAACCGTGTCGCGCAGCAAAGCTGACTCCACCGTGGTCGCCAGCAACTCAGCTTGCGCGCCCTTGCCGGTCCTGAACCGTATCTGCTCTGCATCCTGCTGCAGGATCGCTTGAGTGAGCTGTGATTGCGTCAGCTCAGCTTCCCTGTGCGCAAGCCAGACTTCGAGAAACGCCAATCCGGCATCTCGCTGGATGACACGTGCCAGATTGCGACGCTCCTGTATTGCCTCGGCAGTTCGCGCCTCCTCGCGCAATCGACGGAGCCTGCGCTTGGCCGCTCGCGGGTAGGCCTGCGCCAGACCGACCATTACGTCTGTGTCACTGTCTCGGCGAAACGACCAGGCATCCGCGGTGTCGATGGGCAGTTCATTGACCGCGAGTTGCAACTCCGGATCAGGCAGCTGACCGGCGACGATCGCACGCTCGCGCCGCGACTCGATCTCCGCGGTCTGCGCTTCCATCAGTGGCTGAGATTCGAGCGCGAGGCGTTGCACCCGTTCGAGGGTCAACGTCTCTTCTGCCAGCAGCCGGCCCGTCGGGCAAAGAATCGCCGCACTCGCAATAAGCAGCGCGACAGCAAGATGTCGGAAATCCATGCCGAGCCCTCGTCGTTAGCCATCTGAGGTCGGCGGGGAACAGTCCACGCACGCGTACCGTGCGTTCCGGATTCCGCGTGCAGGCGAGCAGACTGCGTGACTGTTGAGCGCGCCGACTCTTCAGCGGACACCCATGGTCCGCTGCGAGGACTGATCAGCGTCTTGGCGGCTTATCGGCGGGAAGCGTAAGGAAGGAGAACCGGCTGGACTCGACGAGAGCGACGTGGCGCGAAGGCGCGGCCACGCCGCTACCCAAGGACGACGCGGAGATCGCACCACCAGCCGCAAACGCGCACATGGCGGCCATTGCGCTGCGCTCTGCGTCCTCTGACCCATCGTCGGACGGCGGTGTATCACCGTGACAAGGCATTGCCTTGCTCGCGTCACCGCTCAGGTCCATCGGTGCACCGCCGTCCGCGAGGCTGCAGGAGGCTGCAGGAGGCTGCGCAGGCATTCGACAGCGCGGGGGTGAGCGCTGTCAACGCGACCAGAAGGCCGATTGCAATGCGGCGGAGCATGTCGTCGTTGAATCTAGCCCGCGCCGAGGCGGGAGTAAAGGCCGCAGAGGATTCCGGGTAGATGCAGCTCACAGTTCCCGAGCGAAATCTGCCTGACCTGACGATCCGGGCGAGATGAACCCCGCCCGGCTAGTTCACGATGCAGGTGGTCCCGCCGCGCAGTTTCCGCTCTTGATTTCTTCTGCCATGCGGCGCAGCCTCTTATCGGGATATGAGGGATGTCCCTGAGGGATGCCGTGTAGCGGGAATGGACGCGAGAGGGATGCCGCTGTTTCCAGCCTTCGTGCTTGCCGCACTGCCGACGCTCGCCGGCACACCGCCCGCTCTTCCCTTGAGCGAGCTCAAGCAAATGACTATGGAGGATCTGCTCGACATTGAGGTGACCTCGGTGTCGAGGAGTGAGAGCACGGTCGGCGAATCGCCTGCCGCAGTGTTCGTTATCACGCCGGAGATGATCCGCCGTTCGGGCGCGACTGCGTTCCCGGAACTGTTTCGCATGGTGCCGGGCATGAACGTGGCGCGGATCGACGGCAACAAGTGGGCCGTCAGCGCGCGCGGTTTCAATCAGCGGTTCCAGGACAAACTGCTGGTGCTGGTGGACGGGCGGACGGTCTACACGCCAGCCTTCTCGGGCGTGTACTGGGACACCGTGGACTATCCGCTGGAAGACGTCGCGCGGATAGAAATCATTCGCGGCCCCGGGGCCAGCGTCTGGGGCGCGAATGCTGTCAATGGCGTCATCAATATCGTCACGAGATCTGCCGGAGATACGCAAGGCACACTCGTCAGCGGCGGTGGCGGTACGACGGAGCAGGCATTCGGCACGTTCCGCCAAGGTGGCACGGTCGGTGAGTCTTTCTCTTACCGCTACTACGGCAAAGGCTTCACGCGCGACGAGACCTTCGCGGAGGTCGGCGATCCGCACGACCGATGGCGGTCAGGCAGGGGCGGCGTGCGGCTCGACTGGAGCCCGTCGCAGACGGATGCGCTGACTCTCGACGGCAGTTATCTCTATGCGGTGGCGGGTCGGCGAGACGAGCGCGCACAGATCGCCGCCCCGTTCTCGTTCCTGAACCTGGAGGATGAGACGACCAACGGCGGGCACATGCTTGCCCGCTGGACGCGGCAACTCGACGAGAACAGCAACTGGTCGGCGCAGGTGTACTGGGATCACTTCTCCCGGTTGGCGGACAACCTGCCAGTGAGACTGCGCGTGGACACCTACGACGCGGAGTTTCAACATCAATTCGTGCTCGGCGATCGGCAAAAGATCGTCTACGGCGTGGGCTACCGCTATCGCGACACCTTCATCGGGTCGAGCGGCCGTGACGATGGGTTCGCACTCACGTTCCAGCCTGCGGACGCGCGGCTGCGTGTGTTCAGCGTTTTTCTGCAGGACCAGATCGCCCTGGCTCGGGAGCAACTCGAGCTGACACTCGGCTCCAAATTCGAGCACAACGATTTCACGGGCTTCGAAGTGCAACCCACGATCCGCTTGCTCGCAACGCCCACGCCGAAGCAGTCCTTGTGGGCGGCCATATCGCGAGCCGTGCGGACGCCGAACCTTTCGGAGAACAGCGGCAATGCGACGCTGTTGCCTGGCGGTTCTCCCCCCATCTATCCCCGCGCCGTACCCAATCGCGATTTCGAGTCCGAGGAGTTGACGGCATACGAGTTTGGCTACCGGGCTCAGGTCACGGACGCGCTCGCCACCGATCTTGCTTTGTTCTACAACGACTACGATTCGCTGAGGGTAAGCGTCCCGGGGACCCTGTTCACTGATGCATCTGGGGCAACGATCCGGCCTTTGCAGGTCCAGAACGCGATGAAGGGCGAGACACGCGGCGCCGAGGTCGGCGTTCTGTGGCAGGCGACCGCGTTTTTGCAACTGCATGCCACGTACACGTACCTCAAGATGAACCTCCAGCGAGACGCCGGCCTCCCCGCCTCGTCCGAAGCCGCCGAGGGGCAAAGCCCGCGGCACCAGGCATATCTGCGATCGTCCATGGAGCTGGCGCGCGCCGTCGAGCTGGACCTCATCGGACGTTTCGTAGACGGGTTGCGTGGTTTCAATCCGGGCGGGGCGAACGATACGATTGCCGCCTACACCTCTCTTGATCTGCGCCTGGCTTGGCGCTCTCGCGAAGGACTGACGCTCGAGCTCGTGGGCCAGAACCTCCTGGACAGACATCATCCGGAATTTGGCACCAGTAGCCGCATAAGGGCCCCGGTGGCCGAAGCGCGGAGGGGGATCTATGGGAAGGCCACGTGGATATTTTGAAAGGTGAAGCGAGACCGCGCTCCTGGCGCATGCAAGCTCAGGTGTCTAGCCAGTTCCGACAGGCCCTCAAGCAGTCGCTCGTAATCGTCTGCAGTCATCTGGTAGCACTCGCGGGCGGCCTTCTCCCAGCCCACGGCAGTTCAGTGCGCGAATGACATCGCGCCCATGCGCGATGAGTGCAGTTTCTGGACATAGCGGTGGGTAGGAACAGCAGCGTCCAGCCTACGTGTTTGCGCAGGTCCATCCGCGTTGAGGCTCCGCTGGTCACGTCTCCCGCTCGAGAATGTGCTCTTCCAGCACGTACCACTCCGCTGGCATACAGAACGCGCAAAGTGAAATAGCGATCCTCCGTGCCGACAACAGTTCGGCAATCACATAGAGATCGGCGTCTGCGAGGCGCACTACGAGCGAGTGAATCAGCATCGACTCCGGTTCAAAACCCGCCTTCTTCAACGCTGCATGGGGAATCCCTGCAGCGCTGGCGCAAATCCCCAAGACCGCCGTCGCGGACTTGCCGCGCAGGCGCCACCATTCGAACATCGCCAACGCCGGTAGTCGCGTCACCTGGGTCGTTCTTGCATCGGGGTCCAATTCCAGCCAGCCGGTAATCTCCTGCCTCGAACTCATGAAACTCAGGAGAGTGCTGAGAAGCGGACCGACTTGCTTCATGATCGTTAGCCTCTCAGGGCCGCTGGGCGCGACAATGAGGACGGGGAGGGTCGACAGCCTTAGTGTACTCCTCAGCACTCCTCATACCGTGCTACGAAACGGAGTCCCGCGAGGCACTGCACCATCGCCGCAACCGGTTGGTTGACAGCGTTTGGCGCAACGACGCTTCAACCGGCATTGTGTTTATAGTTCTTCGCGGAGAAGAGTGGATCGTCGCCTGGCGCTGTTCCGGGACTATTGAGAATCTCTCCGACCAGCGGGCGGTCGTGATCCACCTTGATGCCGCCCGCACTTCTCAAGTAGTGAGTTCCACCGCAACTGCGGAATAAGCCTCTTCGCGTGCGAATGAGGAAACTGTTTTGGTCCCGAAACGCCTGTCAGTGAGCACCCTCATGTCTTCTGCGCCGGACAACGTCGAGAATTCGCACCAACTGCTCGCAGGAGATCGGCTTGACTACGTGCAGGTCAATCCCAGCCGACTCTGAGACCGCCCGGTCTTCATCACGACTCCGTCCGGACACCGCAATGATCGTCACGTTCGAAAGTTCTCCGCGTATTGCGCGCGCCGCTTCGAGGCCGCTCATGCGAGGCATACCGAGATCCATGAGGATGAGGTCCGGCCCGTGGAGCCGAGCAGCTTCGACAGCTGCCTCGCCGTCGCTGGCGGTCCATACTTCGTGGCCTTGGATCCTCATCTGGATCGCGAGCCCGAGTGCGAGATCGACATTGTCGTCGACCACGAGGATGCGTAGCGATCGTCGGACTGCCTGATTCGATGTCATCGCTGTGCAGCTCGGCCCTGATATCCGCCGATTCAGGCTTCAGGCGCCTTCCTTGATGGCGCAGACGAGTAAGACATCTCGCGCGCCATCTGCCGGCGAGATTCAACAAGCAGGTTGTCGCTGAAACTGCCCAGGCAACGGAGCATACCTTCCGACTCATCATGCCCCAAGGTTCCCGTAGCCTCCGGCAGCGCTCTGTACGTGCCAGACGGGCCTCCATCCGTCGTGCTCAACTCGTGAGTCCCCCGCATCTTGTCACTGTCTTATGGCAGTTTGCCTTCCGGTAGGCTGTCTTCCCAAGGTCGATGAGCGCCGATGCCAAGCTTCTCGGGCCCCGTGCGACCCAGCTTGATAGTGTGCAGGTCCCCAAGGCCAGTGTGCGTCGGATAGCGCTAACCTGTCGTGTAGGCCCCCGCCTACGCAGTACGTCCTGCCCGCTCGGGTTGAGGGCTCGGTGGTTCCGGCTCTGGTGGCCCAGCGCCAACGTTCCTGACTGCTTGGAGTACCGAAGGCTCGCCACCATTCAGAAAGAACTCGCCTCATACGTGCTATCCGCGTACTGAGTCTGCGATGAGCGCCTCGCTGCGGCGTCAGCTGGTCGCGCAGCGCGGCGATAGCGCGGTAGCGCGCTTCGGCACCTTCGTGGCTTCGCAGCTTCAAAGGCAGATGCGTCGACGGATCGCGACGACCACCGCGCGGCAAGGTCGATACATGGCCAAGTTGACTGCGAGGACGGCATTGCCCCGAGTGAAGAGAGCGCCTACATGCGACTACGACCGTGCACTACATACGCGCGCCAAGTCCATTGACGAGCGTGAGCCAGGTCGAGCTTGAGAACACACGCCCGCAACCCATCGACCTCACTGCTGAGAGGGAGCGCCACCGCAGGCTGCACGCATTCACCGTTGCAGCGTTTCCTCGAGCCACAAGCCGAGGCGCAGCCAGCGAGGGTCGGCATGCGTTCCGGCGCGATCGAGGGTGATTGCGGCCATGATGTCCCGCAGGTCTTCGAGGGCGTCGCGGCTCAGGCGCCCCTCGTAGTAAAGCCACTTGAGGTTTGTGAGCAGCGCGTCGTTTGGCGTATTCATGGGTCGATTCTAGCGCGGTCGTTCGTCGCCGGAACCCCTTGATGCTACGTGAGCTTCGCGATCAGGCTCCGGCAGGCGCCGTGAGCACCTCCGTCGGGCCGAAATTCTCGGGCGCAGGAATGGACGAACGCCGCCGTCGACAAATCATCCGGCGGGAGGGCTCGCTCACTACCATCGCCGGTATGCTCGTGGCCTTGGAAGGGCTTGGGCCAGTTGCTCGCGGACGCGGCCCTGCAGCTTCAGTCAGAGATCGAGCGCTGTGCTGCCGACGATGTCGATGAGGTCGCGGCCATGGAGCACGTACAACGCGTGATCCAACTCGCCCTGGACAGCTGCACGGCGCTCGCGCAGTGCTATGGCAGCTGGCAATTGTCGGTGACAGTCCGGCCGAATCGCTATGCCATGCGGCCGCAGCATTTGTTCTTCGGGCGTGCGGCGCGAACGTGCTGGACCTCGACGAGCACGCCGATGAGGTGCTGGGTCCGGTCGCTGCGTACCCTTAGAATCGGCCGCGCCGCGTTGCTGCAGCGCGTCTTCGCGCCGCGATGGATCCAGACGGAACCGCATGCGGGTGTGGCGCTGCTCTGTGTATAGTTGCTCGTCGCCCTTGGGGTCCACAAATCCCGGCGTCCGCGCGGAGGTTCGCGGCGCACGCGCCGCGGACCTTCGCACGTTGCAGGGCGATCGCGCGCAAGCCAGATGCAACTCTGGGCGGCCTAAGCTCCTTGGCCTGAGCCGCTGACCGCTGCGCGTCCCCAGCGGCCCACGGATCTGAGATGGCGGATCGTCGACTCGACGCCCTCGCGCTCACGATCCGGCAGCGCCCCAAGGGCTTTCTCGCGATCGCGCTCGTCAAGCACACGACCGCTGGCACTGATGAGATTGACCTCACCCGTGACGGGATTCCAGAGCACCTGGAACGGCGCTTCGGCGTACCGCTGTGGCATAGCGCTCTCTCCTTGATTGTGGCGTCGATCGGGCTGACGCTGCTCGCGCTGTCTATTGACACCGACGACGCAAGGCCGCTTGCAGTGACGACGACATGGATCGCGATCACCCATTGCCGAGACAGCCCCATCGCTGCGATCGCTCGCTCGTGCGTCGACAGCCGGTAGCCCGCTCTTCAGAGTGGAGCGGCGCTTTCGTCGCCAGAGGATGGGCGGGCCTTATGGGCAGCAACAGCCGATTCCCGGTACGCACGCGGGAAAGTCACGCAGAAGGTAGTACCGTCCCCTTCAGCGGTTTCGAGCTCGAGGCCGGCATCGAGCAGCTCGCACAACCGTTTGACGATCGCCAGTCCGATTCCTTCGCCCGAAGGTGGCAGGGCATGCCGAGCCGTTTCAGACACCATGGTCGGCGGTGGATCTGGACGCGCAGGGGAGCGCCCCTCGGCTTGGGCACGTTCCCCAACCGCTTGCGACTCGAGCGTTGCCTCCTTCAAAGCCCGTTCCAACGGGGTTGCCGAGCGAGTCTGGAAGCCCGGTCCGGTATCTTGCACGTACAGGTTCCACTGCTGCCTGCGCTCGTTGCCGCTTTCCTGCCACGCAACCTTGACGCCGCCGCGCTGGGTTACCTTGATCGCGTTGAGCACCAGGTTCTGCACGATGCGCCGGACCTTCACCGAATCCCCTTCCACAGGAAGAGAATCTGGACCTTCGGCCTTGAGAAAGAGATTGCACTCCGCAGCGGCTGGGCGCATCGCCTCGCAAAACTCCCTGAGCATTGCTGCAGCATCGAAAGCTGCCACGCTGCACCGCTCCTGCCCGGCCTCGAGGCGCGCGTGATCCATGAGATCGACGAGCAGCTGATTGAGCGACGCCACGCTCGTGCGCAGGATGTCTGCAACCTGGGTGTGCTTGGAAGCGGGGACGCCATCACTGCCCAGCACGGCGGTGGCGTTGGCGATGACCTGAGCGCTGCCGCGCAAGTCATGTGCAGCCTCGCGCCAGGCTTCCGCCCGTTCGAGCTCGAACGCCCGAACCTGGGCCAGGGCTGCCTCCAAGTCGCCCACGCGGCTCGCCGCCTCGGCCTGTTGCAACTGCGCATACCGTGTCGCGCTCGCACACGCACCCTCACTGCATAGGCGCGCCAATGCGCGCTGCGCAGTCGACAAGACGTCCGCTCTGAGCTCCGAGTGTCGAGCACTATAGGTCTGGAGCTCGATAAGAAGGCAAAGGTGGAGGTGGCCCCACTCTCGCATCGTTTCTGGCAGATCGTAGCCTTGCTGCCACCGATGCAATCCGTGCTCGGCCGCATGCTCTTTCTGATCGGCGATCGCTTCCGCCTTCTCCCCCGATTCGTCTGCGGCCAGCCGACGCTCAAATGCATCCAGAACAGCCGGAATGTGATCGACGAACTGCGTGCGCGTGATCGTAGAGGCAGTGGTCAGTTCGGGATCGAGATCGACGGCACGCCGCCACGCCGCCAGGATGGAGTCGCGTCGACCTGCGAGGGACGCACTCAGCGCGCGAAGCTGCTCGTTCGCCGATGGTAACTTTTCCAACCAGACGTCTCCGTCCGAAAGATCGCGCGCGGGTTTCCCGAGGGGCTCGCGCTGCTCTCTATATAAGCTCGTGGTCAATGGTGATCAAGCCCGCGAGTTGCGACTGCGAAACTCCGGCACTCAGGGCTCGGATTCCGTCGCCGACGCTATCAGGACATCGCGCGCGTAGGTATACGCCGCATAGAGTGCATCGAGCTCAGGGGTTTTCAGCTCGTTCTCAGTCCGGCGAATTCCGTCGCGGGCCCATCCAGCATGATCGTGACGTGCAGGCGTGTATCCCGGGGGAGCTGGTCGCGCAGGATCGACACGGATCGGTAGACGGCCTCCGCGCCCTCATGTCCCAAGGATCGCGCGTCCTCCTGCAGTGCTCGACGAACTCCGCTCGAATCCAGATCGTCAGCAGCCATACAACCTCCTTGACGCCCCAGCGGCGGGGTCGCGAAAGATCGGGCAGCTATTCTAGGCGCAGCGGCCCGCAGCCTGTCTACCCGAGGTACAGGAGGAGCATGACGCTCATGGCGGAGCGGCCATCTGACGACGTGAGGCGAGAGTACGGGGCGTTAGGCCGCCTTGTCCGTCTTTGACGTGATGGTCGGCTGCATCGCCCCAAGCACGCGCGACTTCGGGCGCCCTCCCGCCGTCCTCAGTGCCTCGCCCGTCAGCTCAGAGGCCCATCGCTCGAGCACTGCGCGCATTTCGCGTATGTAGCCGTAGCGGTTGTAGATCGCCGTGACGCTACCGTCCGAATGTCCGAGCACTCTCTTGATTAGCTGTTCGCCGCCCACGCCGAGCTGCTCGGCAATACGCGTCGCGACCGTCCGGCGCAGATCGTGCGGTGTCCACGGTACTGAGGGAACCTCGCCACTGACTGCGCGGATGGCACGCATCATGCGCGCATGACCTTTGGTCCAGCCCGACAACCGCTTCCTGCCGCCCGTACCGCTCAGAATGTATTCGCCGCTATGCCCACGATGGCGAGTGAGAACGCTGTCCAGAATCTCAACAGCACGCGGCACGAGAGGAACGACGTGCACGTGATCGCTCTTGTGTGCATCTGCCGGGAGCACCAGCAGAGCCTGCTTCAGATCCAGGTACGGCCGTTGACAGGCTGACCATTCGCCCGGACGGCAGCCCGTCAGCAGTATCAGCTGGTATGCAGGCCCGAACGGGTAGCCGAGCGTCTCGGCTGCGCGCCACGCCAACCGCGCTTCCTCCAATGAGAGCACTCGCTCTTTCCGCTTCTTCTTCGGGAGGTTGTCTTCCATCCCGGCAACAGGGTTGTCCGTACGCTTCAAGAGCCTCTCGCGGATGCCCCAGTTGATCATCTTCCGCAGCACGCCAACAACGGTCCGCGCCGCTTCCTTGCCGCCGCGCGGACGATCCCGGCCGCCCTTCCCGCGTGGCGCGCGGATCATCACCTTCCTCACCAGCTCGCGGGCTTGCTCGCGGGTCACCACGTCGGCCAACGTGGCGCCAAGGCTGGGTACGACGTGAACGCGCAACGCGCCCTCGTACTTGTTGAAGGCACGCAGCTCTTTCATGCGCACGTAGTCGTCAATGAACTTGGCGGAGAGTGCTTTCACAGTCAGTCCGCCGGCCGTTGCTGCGGCCTCCAAAGCGACAACCGGGCTGATGCCCTTCTTCGCCTGGTCGAGGTAGCTGTTGGCCAAGCTGCGCGCGGCTTCAATCGACATGGCCGGGTATTCGCCCAGTGTGACACGCGCCTTGCTGCCCTTCTTTTGGTGCCCGCGGCTGGTCACACCGCCTTCGCCAACGACGCGGAACCGTAGGGACCAGGATGCACCGCCGGGTCCGACTCGAAGCATCAGCCCCGGGACTGCCCCATCCAACAGATCGCTGCGTGTGCTCGGCGGCTTTCTCAGTAACGCCTGCAGTGCGGTGGCGGTAAGCTTGCGCATGGCTGGGGTCCACTCTGCGATGGCTGGGGTCCAGATTGGGGTCCAATTCTCCGCGGCTGGCGATGATTTTGCACGAACGACGGCGGACGATCGAATGGCATTTTCGCCTGTTTTTACAGGCTTTCGCGCACTGGTGCGGACGGCGGCGGAAGGCGGAGCGGTGAATTCGGGACGTAGGAGTCGCAGGTTCAAATCCTGTCACCCCGACCATCGCCCAAGAGGTGGCACGCGCCGCATCGACCCGGCTCATCGCCCCTCTTTGATTGTCAGGATCGTCAGCCAACACCCTTCGGCGTCGTCGCGGAAATCCGACCATCGTTCGCGGAAGCCGAGATTGCCGAGGATTGCGTCCAATTCCGGTTTCGCCCACTCGGCGATGTAGTACGTGCGGCCGTCGCTCCCGTGCTCGACCGTCTCGCCCTGGCCGTCCCTGACCGAGAACAGGAAAACACCGCCGTCGGCGATCGCTCCCGAGATCTTGGCAAGTACGGCCGGGAGATGGGGGCGGTCGATATGCTGGAACACGTACAACGCGATCACGCCCGAATAGGGGCCGCCGAGCTCGTCGGTGACGGCGTCGAGTAATTCGGCGCAAGCCCCGCGAGCCCTCTGCATCGCGACGAAGGCTTCGGTGGCATCGGTCCGCCTTACGGCCGCTCCGCGATCTTCGAGCCAGTCGGCGTCCCAGCCCGGTCCTGAACCGATCTCCAGCACGAGCGGTTTCGCCGGCAGTGCTTCAGTGAAGCGTTCCAGCGCGGACCTGTCTTCCGAGCCGGGTTTCGGAGAAGTGGCCTGCGCGTAGTCCGCCGCGCACTGCTCGTACGACGCTATGGTGCGGCGGTTGCCCGGCGCCTGCGCGGCGGCCGCCAGGGAGCGATCGTCCGCCTCATCCCCAGAATGGTAAGTGTCTCGCGTCATGCTCGATCCGATAGTGCGCGATCCAAGATCGGTGTGCGATCCATGCTACGCCGCCTGCTCCCGAGCTCGTTTGATCGTAAGTCCAGTCGGACGATGGCCTGGGCGAGGAGCGGCAACGGTCATGCAGCGAATTGCCATTCCGGTGCAGCAAGCGGTCTCGGTCCTTGCGGTCGCTCGCACCTAGCAGCCTGTCGGACTGAGCTTGACGGTTAATCGATTCGGAGTCGGCAGAGCGCACGATTGCATGTGGGTACCTGCGAAGAATGAGGGAGCGA
>Ga0187894_10001439_pt1 | contig 30486 bp, 22 predicted proteins | sample GBC1701081metaG_FD_136650 | JGI IMG/M metagenome (GOLD analysis project Ga0187894, IMG submission 136650) | White microbial mat communities from a lava cave in the Kipuka Kanohina Cave System on the Island of Hawaii, USA - GBC170108-1 metaG ...
AGCGGGATATCGGCATAGAGCTTCAGCGCCTGGGCCATGATGACCCCTTCGAGGGCGAAGAAGATGAAGGTGAAGGTGGCGTAGATCAGCGACGTGATGGTCGAGCCGATATAACCGAAGCCGGCGCCCCGGGTCAGCAGGTCCATGTCGATGTTGTAGCGGCTCGAATAATAGGCGACCGGCAGGTTGGTCAGGAAGACGAAGAGGCAGACGACGAGGATCGCCGGGAAGGCGTTGGCGAAGCCATAGGTCAGCGTGATCGTGCCGCCGATGGCCTCGAGCGCCAGGAAGGAAATGCCGCCGATCGCGGTATTGGCGATGACGAAAGGCGTCCAGCGGCGGAAGGAACGGGCGGCGTAACGCAGCGAATAGTCTTCGAGCGTCTCATTGGCGATCCATGACTGATAGGAGCGCAGTGCCGGAAGTTGCGGCGTATCCATGTTTCTCCCCGGACGCTCCGGCCTCTCGCGGGCGGTGCGGCAAGGGATGTTAGTGCATTGCGGGAGGAGGGGCCAGCGGCCCTCGCCAAAGGAAAAGCGCCGGCACGTGCTCCTGCCGGCGCTCTCAGGAAGGGGTGGTCGGTTACTGGCCGATGAGCTTCAGAGCCGCATTCAGGTCGGCTACCGAGGCCGCATGATCGCCTGAATCATGCTCGGCCTTGCCCTTGTTGTAGAGTTCCATGGCCTGCGCCTTGGTGGCGTCATCGGCCTGGGTCGTCTTCATGGCCTCGTCGAACTGGTTCATGAGGGTCGGGCACTGATTGGCAAAAGCCGGCGTCGCCAGGGCCAGGAACGAAGCGATAATCAGGGCTTTCTTCATGGGGTCCTCCTTTGCCCGGTCCATCCGGGACTGTACTCCCATTATGGCTACGTCGCCCGAACTGCCTTTATTCCTTTGAAAGGACCGGGTTGCACCTGACCCGGGCTTGCGCTATCACCGCTGCCGACATGGCTTATGCATCAGCCCAGACCCTTATTCCGACCGGCCGCCTCGGCGCCGGCCTGGCTGGTCTCGGCCTCCTTCTTAGATGCCCCTGAAAACCGGCTGCCCGCAAGGGCGGGTCTTCAGGGGATGCCAGTTTTCCAAACCAGATCTTAAGATTGCAGGCCGGATAATTCCGGCGCCATGACAGGACAAGACCCATGAGTTCCGACCACGTCGTCATCTTCGACACCACCTTGCGCGACGGCGAGCAATCGCCCGGCGCCACCATGACCCATGACGAGAAGCTGGAAGTCGCCGAGCTCCTCGACGAGATGGGGGTCGACATCATCGAAGCCGGTTTCCCGATTGCTTCCGACGGCGATTTCGAGGCGGTGTCGGCCATCGCCAAGCGCACCAAGAAGGCGGTGGTCGCCGGCCTCGCGCGCGCCATCAACAAGGACATCGACCGCTGCGGCGAGGCGGTGAAGCATGCCGAGCGCCCGCGCATCCACACCTTCGTCTCGACGTCCCCCATCCATCTCGCGCATCAGATGAAGAAGAGCCAGGAAGAGGTGCTCGACATCATCTCGGCGACCGTGTCCAGGGCGCGCAACCTCGTCGACAATGTCGAATGGTCGGCCATGGATGCGACGCGCACGCCGCTCGACTATCTCTGCCGCTGTGTCGAGGCGGCGATCAAGGCCGGCGCCACGACGATCAACCTGCCTGACACGGTCGGCTATGCGACGCCGGACGAATATCAGAAGATGTTCGAGGACATCCGCGCCCGCGTGCCCAATGCAAGCAAGGCGGTGTTCTCCGTCCATTGCCACAATGATCTGGGCCTCGCGGTCGCCAATTCGCTCGCCGGTCTCGCCGGCGGCGCGCGGCAGATCGAATGCACCATCAACGGCATCGGCGAGCGCGCCGGCAATGCCGCGCTCGAAGAAGTGGTGATGGCGATCAGGACCAGAGGCGATGTGCTGCCCTACCGGACCCAGATCGAGAGCACGATGCTCAACCGGGTGTCGAGGATCGTCGCCGCGGTCACCTCCTTCCCGGTGCAGTACAACAAGGCGATCGTCGGGCGGAACGCCTTCGCGCATGAATCGGGCATCCATCAGGACGGCATGCTCAAGAACCAGCAGACATATGAGATCATGACCCCGGCCTCGGTCGGCGTCACCAAGACCTCGCTCGTCATGGGCAAGCATTCCGGCCGCCATGCCTTCAAGGAGAAGCTCAAGGAGCTGGGCTACGAACTGGGCGAGAACCAGCTCGAGGACGCATTCGCGCGCTTCAAGGCGCTCGCCGACCGCAAGAAGCACGTCTATGACGAGGACATCGAAGCGCTGGTCGATGACGAGATCGCCCAGCAGCATGAGCGCATCAAGGTGCTGTCGCTGACGGTGATCGCCGGCACCATGGGGCCGCAGACCGCGACGCTGACGCTCGATATCGACGGCCATCATGTGACCAAGCAGGCGACCGGCAACGGTCCCGTCGATGCGATCTTCAACGCCATCAAGGCGCTGGTGCCGCATGAGGTGAAGCTGGCACTCTACCAGGTGCATGCGGTGACCGAAGGCACCGACGCGCAGGCCGAGGTCTCGGTCAGGCTCGAGGACGAGGCGCAAGGCAAGGCGGTGACGGCCAAGGGCTCCGATCCCGATACGCTGGTCGCCTCGGCCAGGGCCTATGTGTCGGCTCTCAACAAGCTCAAGATCAAGCAGGCCAAGGGTCCAGGCGTCAGGGATCAGCTGTCCGGCGTCGATCTCCAGCGCGATGCGAGGCGGGGGCCGTAAGGGGGGTCAACGGGACTCTCATCTACCCTCGCCCTGAGGTGCCCGGCGAAGCCGGGCCTCGAAGGGCATGGTGCGAGCGGCGTGCCTTATCCTGAGGGCGCTTCGAGGCTCGCTACGCTCGCACCTCAGCGTGAGGGGTGTTGAGCGAAGCGAGCCGTAAGAAGCTGCATCACATCGGCAAATTGAGCTTGCCCAATCCCAGGAACTGCGTCTCGCCCGAATGGTCGTCGACGCCGTCATTGTCGGTGATGACATAGGCATCGCCTGCCGCGTCGAGGGCGAAGCTTTCCACCTTGTCGAGAACGAAGCCCTTGGGGGCAGCGAGATCGGGCAGGAGGTTGCGCAATTCCTTTTTCACCACGACCGGTAGCGGACCGTCGAGCGGGGCAGGGGTGACGCCCTGAAGCGGCACGAAGACGAGCTTCTTGATCTTGGCGTCGCGGCCGACCTGGTTGTCGCGCTCGATCACGACGAGGCCGCCCGGTGCTGCAGTGATCTCGGAGAGACCGACCCAGCCTTTCTCCGTCGTGTCGAGCGGATAATGGACCGCGGCCCAGCTCTTGGTCGCAGGGCTGTAGGCGAGGAGCTTGGTCATGCCCTTCGGATCGTCCTTCCATTCGCGCTGGACGGCGAGCCAGATGGTCTCATCGGCGCCCGAGCCCGTGACCGCGACGCCTTCGACGCCGAAGCGCGTCGCCTGCTGGGTGAGCTTCTCCGGAAGGGCGATCTCCTCGAGGACGGCGCCCGAGGCTGAGGTCTTGACCAGCAGCGATTGCGTCTTGTCCTTGTCGCGCTCGGGATTGCCTTCGGAAGCCAGCCAGAATCCGCCATCGGCCGCCAGGGCAATGCCTTCGAGATCGAGGAGCTTGGCCGGCGATCCCTCCTTGGTGACGGTGAGGGCGCCCGTGATCACGGCGGGCCTCTTCGTCGCATCGATGGTGAGGATGCGCGCCTGCTTGAAGGCGCTGTCGGTAACCGCATAAAGCTTGCCTGCATCCTTCGCATCGGCGACGGTGCCCGAGAGCGCCGCCCAGGGCAGCGGCAGGCCGTTGGCGTCATCGGCCGAGACGATGGTCGGATAGTCGAGCTCGCCTTCGCCCCGTTCATAGATCGTGACGACCGAGCCGATCAGATCCTTCTCGCGCAGGTCCGTCTCGGAAGCGGCGACCAAGAGCTTACGTGGGGGAATGGCGAGCAGGCCTTCGGGGCCGATGCCGCCGGGCAGCGCCTGGAGGAAGGTCGGCGCCTTGCCCGCACCTTCGTCCTTGTAGACGCCGACGAGAGAGGCGCGTTCCGAGCCGACGAAGATCAGCTTGTCGGCGCCGAAGGTCCCGACCTCGGCACCTTCGACCTCGATGCCCTTCTTGTTGCGCTTCTCAGGATAGTGGCCGAGACGTACGGCCTCGTATTCAAAGGACGTGCCGCTGTCATAGTCGACATTGCCGTCCTTCCTGAAGATGGTGAAGCCACGGCTGCCGCCGTCGAGATCGCCCTCATTGGCGGTGACGAAGCGCTCATCGTCGATCCAGCCGACAGCATCGGGCTCGCGCTTGACGCCGTCCATCTTTCCGGTGAGCGAGATCACGCCGTCCTTCTCGGTGTCGATGTTCTTGAGATCGACGGTGCCGGCGGTGAAGTTGCTGGTGACCTTGCCGCTCGTGAGATCCGCGATGACGATGTGGTTGTTCTCCTGCAGGCTCAGCACCACCTCGTTCTTGCCGTTGATGTCGACGAATTCGGGCTCGGGATCCTCGGGCGCGATCTGTGCGAGGCCGGTCACGTCGATCACCTTTTTCGTGGCACAATCGACCGAACCGTCGGCATTGACGGCGAAGGTCGTGAGCGTGCCGCCGGGGGCTTGAGGAATCTTGCCGTCAGTCACTTCCTCGTCGCGCTCGTTCTCGATGGCGATGGCGAGAAACGCGCCGTCGCCGCTCTTGGCGAGCGAATCGGGCTGGCCGCCGAGATCGCATTTGGCCGCGACCTTCTTGGTGCCAAGATCGACAATCGCCAGGTGGCCCGACGGCTCGGCTTTCGATTTCGACGTGACGACGCCGACCAGCGCATGGTTGCCGAGCACGACCGTCGATGTCGGCTCGCCCTCGAGCGCCACCGTGCCCGCGGGCTTGGGCGCCCTGGCATCGGTGATGTCGATGATGCCGATGCGCTCGCCGGGGCTGTCCGTGTAGACGAGGCGGTTGCCGTCGGGTGTCGCGGTGATGATCTCGGCGACGGTCGATTTCTTCGGGTCGGCCCCTTCCGGCAGGTTGTCGACGACGTGGAACGTGGCGATGCGGTTGAAGACTTCTGCCGCGTTGGCAGCGAGCGCCGTTCCCGCCAGCAAAGCGGCGGCGAGCGTTGTCCGGAAGATCAGTCTCAGCATGAGGGTCCCCATTGGATAGGCCGTTGAATCGATGGCGAACTAGAAGCGGCCTGGATGACGATCAGATGACAATGGAAGCCGCCGCTCTGGCTCTTCCGATCGGGATGCAGGGATCAGGGAATAACAGGGAAGATCAGGGAATGTCTCGCGAAGCACGGCGCTCCCCTCCAGCAGTTTCAAGAGGTTAGCTATTGGAAGGGTTCGGGAGCAGGGAAAAATCAACAGGGAATTTGGGCAGAGATTGCTTGCCGGCATGCGATCGCCGGATCAAAAGAAAAGCGCCCTGCGGCGGCTGCCGGGGCGCTTTTTCTCCGACCTTGCAATTTCCCAACTCCCACGCTTCAGCCCGCGATGTCAAGAGAAAGTTCCGGCAAACCATTTGTCGGAGGAAGCGCCGTTCACTGAGTCCGAAAGTTCTTTTCTGCCCTGTGGAACGGAGAAGCCCCGGGGGTTGAATTCCGGGGCCTTCCGGGGATGAGCACACACCGGGGGTGTTTGGAGTTTGCTCGCCCCTGGGGACAGTCCTGCAAGGCGCTTGGTCTGTCCTTGAGCTATTCTTAGGTGAGCTGATGGGAGTCGGCCATCCTGAAGCAGGTTCAGGTTTGCCCGGTTGTGTAACTCGGCGCCCGGTTACTGAATAAGCGTTCAAGCGTGCCGACACAGCGGAACATTGAGATCGATGGGTAGTTCATTTGTCATGCAGGAGCGCCCGATCCAGAAATCCCCCACCCAAGCACGGCAGGCCGTCAAGATTGGCGCGATGCGGTATGTTCTCGGTTTCGGCATCGCCGGCGCAGCAATCGGTTTGCTATCGGCTTGGCTTTTTCTTGGTTAGGGCACTCTCGATCAATCGCGATCGACGCTGAAGCACTCGAGAAGCGGGTTCCTGCAGTCTGAAATGGCCTCGGCGATCAGGCGCGCAGCCATCGCGCTGAAGGTAATGCCGTTGCCGCCGTAGCCGAAGGCGGCGAATACATGGGAGTTCGTGCCCGCTTTCGGTAAGGACGCCGGCTCCGCGATGCCCCGGATCGCGGGCAACGGAACTCCGTTCGTGGAGCAGGATTGGTAACAGCATCGCAAGGCGGAGACGTGCTCGGCCTCTATGGAGGTATTCTCATGGCTGCCACACCCAAACAAAGACCTGAAGCTCTGGCCCAGTTCGCTGAAACGGCGCGAACCGATCGGCGCGCAGACAAGCCGGGGCTCGTCGCAGATCAGGCGACGTCACCGCTCCCCACAAGCTCGGAAGCCAAGGACGATGCCGCCACCAAGGTCTTGCGGGAAGGTGCGACGGGCGAGGATCATGGTGCGGAAGCCGCGGTCGACAGACTGCCTGATCGCATTCTCGAAAGCCGGCAGTCCGCTCCGCCTCAGGAAGAGATTGAGGAATCCGACTATTCCATGAGTGAGCGAGCTGCCTATGATGCGACGAGCGATCCGCGAACCGGCCGGCCGCCTTCGCTGACGGAGGCCGAGGCGCTGAACAAGGAGCGGGAATTGCGGCAGTTGCGCAATGCCCAGCTCACCGAGGGGGAGGACGATAAGGAGGCGGATGAGATCGATATAGACGTCACGCTGGAGGAGGATGCCGAGATGGCCGATAGCGGCGCGATCGATGAGCAAGAGCCGGGCCGGATGACTTCTCCCGAAGATAATGACGCCGGCAGCGTAGAAGACGATTCCGACAAGACTTGAAGCCACTCATATGGAAGAGCCCCGGATCCGCGAAGATCCGAGGCCTCCGGGATGAGGACACTCAGGGGGCAATTTAGAGTTCGCCCGTCCCTGGGGACAGCCTTTAAGGCGCCAGGCCTGTCCTTGGACAATTGCATAAGTGAGCGGATGAGTCCTGTCATCCTGAAGCAGGTCGAGGTTTGGAACCGAAATCGATCTGGCCGGCCCAGCCTGGTCCGCCGTTGATGCTCATAGGTTAATGTTCGGCCAGCGCGGTTCTACTAACGGAACCGATTCATGGAGCAGGCTCGATTGCTTGAACATCTTGCGGTGGCCAGACGACATGCGGACGAAGGCCAGATCCGTATCCTCAAGCAGAAGCAACTTATAGCGACGCTTGGTGCTTCGGGCGAAGACACGGCCGCCGCCGAGACGGGCTTGCAAATCCTCGAGGAAACCCAACATAACCACTTGGACCTTATTGAGCGGTTATTGGACGCATTGGACAAAACATCGGTGACGCAGGACGACGCGCAATCCTGAGGGGATTTTGCGACGGCCGGAACACTGCTCCCGGCCAAGCGTTTCTTGTAATGACCCGTAGAAATCTCGCACATGCCGTCGAAAGGACAGCGCGCCATATCCGCTCTGCCCAGGAGCTGGTCGACCGCCAAAGAAATCTGATCGCCAAGTTCGAAAGAGAAGGGCTGGACGTCGCGTCCGAAAGATACCTGCTGGATAGTTTTCAGAACGTGCTGACGAGAGATGAGGCGCGAATGGGACGATTGCTCTACGAGGAGGGCCTCGGGCGCGATGATAAGAAGAAGCATTCTCGTCAATGAGGAGATGACGGGGTCCCCGAGAGGGCAGGGCTGTTGCGTGTGAAATTTGTGAGGAGCATGGAAGCGGGATCTCTCGCCGTCATTCTCCTTCTCCCGCTTGCGGGGCCGATTGAATATTGCCGGACAAACTTGTGATTTTGCAGGCGCCGACTGCGTAAGCCTGACCACAACCGAATCTCAGCGGGCGTCTGTTTGCGGCGCAGACGCCGGGCCTGATCAAGGCGCTTCGGTTCAATGACACGGGTAGTCATCGCCTGAAAAATACACCCTCATCCGGCCTTCGGCCACCTCCCGCTTGCTTGCGGGAGAAGGGGAAAATTTGAGGGGCTCAGGGCCGCACATAGAGCTCGGCTTCGACGCCGATGCGCAGGATCAGGAACTGCTCGCCGTGTTTCGAAACCCCCTTGAAGCAGGTCACATCCTGGAAGCACACATCGTCGTCGACCTTGAGCGGCGTTACGCCGTATCGCTCAAACAAGGCTTCGGCGAAGCGGCGCACGAAAATGGTCTCGCCGCAGAAATACTTCTCCTTGAGCGCCAGGCGCAACATGCGCCCCCGTCGATCGAAATCGGCGCGGCCGATGAACCGCCAATCCTTGTAGAGGCTGATGGCGGCGACGGCATCGTCGCCGACAAACAGCGACCTATCCACTTCATAGCCGAGAGATTGCCCGATCCGCTGGACGTCTTCCGGCCGGCTCGCGAGGCCGATGCCGCGGAATGTGCTGTATCCGCTCGCCGGCGTCGCTTCATCCGGTCGATCGCCATCAAAGGAACAGTGAGGTCCACTGGACGACTTCTCCGGTCGGGTCTCGCCCGAGGAACAGCAGGAGCCGCCGAATGCGTCACCGCATAGGGCCAGCCAAAAGATCAAGACGGCAGAGACGACCACGCGCATCGGCGGCCACCATCGCGCCCCTCGGGGCAGGCTACGCCGTTATGCTGCTGTCGGCAAATGAGCACCAAGTCGAACACGTTGTCGTTCATCGGAGAGTTTTATTCACCTTGCGTAAACGCTTGTTTCTCTGTCAATATTGTCATTAGTGCCAATCGGAGGAGGCTGGGGGCGCTTCGTTGTTTTCTGGCGCATCCCATGAAGTGTCTTGGATTTCGGGGGGACGGGGGAATGCGTGCCAGGAGCTTATATGTAGGTTCGTTCAGCGCCCTTTTGGGGTCTATCGCCCTGGTGCTCCCGAGCTGGGCCGATTGCAGCAGCTCGGACGGCTTCACGGTCACATGCACGGACGAAACAGGACCGCAAACCTTTCAGACCATCTACCAGGGCATGGTGGTCACCGACGCGCCCTCCGAAACCATCGGTCCATTCTCGCTGCAATGGTTTGGAGCAAACGCGACCGGAAACGGACAGCCCGGCGACGATACGCCGGATCTTTCCATGTCTTACGACGGCAGCGGTTCCACGATGGACGAGATCGACGACCTGCTGAATACCGGCGCTCTTGTCGGCATCGAGGTCATCTCACAGGCCGGCGCCGGGTCCAACGGGGACCATGACACCAAGAGCTCAGGCGACGCTCAGTCCGATGATGGCGGCCTGGGCGGGTCAGCCGGTGGGGCCAGCCTTATCTATTCGGGTGGAACGGTCGACGTCTTCGTCTCCGATCCTGACTATTCAGTCATACTGCTCGGTGCGGCCTCCGTGGCCGGCAATGCGGGCCAGAGCAACGAGGCCCATTCCGAAACGGGCGGCACGGCGCGGGGCGGACTCGGCGGCGGCGGCGGGGCTGCCAATGCAGTCAGCATCGTGATTTCGTCAGGTTCTCTCACCCTGGAGTCGTTTGTCAGTGGTCCGCAGTACTTCATTGCAACGGCGACGTCTGCCGGCGGCGCTGGTGGCGCCGGTGGACAGGCAGTCGCTGGCTTCGGCGATTCGCATGGCGGCGACGCGGACATAGGCGGCGTCGGAGGGGACGCCAGTATCACTCTTGGAACAGCGACGCTGGCGCTCTCGGGAATGGCGGGTGCCGCGGTCGCTGCGACATCGACCGGCGGTGCCGGCGGTAACGGTGGCGATGCGCACAGCGAAGACGGCGGAGATGCCTTTGGCGGCAACGGCGGCAACGGCTCCGTCTCAGGCAACGCTTCAGCCGCGCTCGGATCGAGCACCATCACGGCACAGTTCGGCGTGTCGGCGGTCACCGTGCTCAGCCAGGGCGGACAAGGCGGTAACGGCGGCGAAGGACATGCAGAGTTCGGCAACGGTGAGGGCGGCACTGGCGGCGACGGCGGAGCGGCGGGCGGCGCGTCGGTGGTCCACGGGTCGGCCGACATCACGGTGGATGCCGGGATGCACGGGATCCTCGTGCAGAGCCTCGGTGGGACGGGCGGCACGGGCGGTTTCGGCGAGATCGACGATGCCGGCGCGACAGCGACCGGCGGCGATGGCGGAACGGGCGGCAATGGCGGCGATATCTCGGTCACCACGGGCGGCGACGTGGTCAGCATCTCGATGCAGTCGCCGACGAACACGCAGCATGCGGTGCGGCTCGAAAGCATCGCCGGCCAGGGCGGCGACGGTGGCAATGCGACTTCCCACCTGATCGGGAACTCTAATGGCGGCGATGGCGGGCAAGGCGGTACCGGGGGCGAAGTCAATGCCGACATCGCGGCGCATATCTCGACGGCAGGACCCGTGAGCCAGGGCATCATCGCGCGCAGCTATGGTGGCGCCGGCGGAGACGGCGGCTCGGCGGACTCGCTGGCGGGCCACGGAAGCGGCGGGGCGGGCGCGGGTTCGGGGCCCGGTGGCGATGTCACCGTCAGTTTCGCGGGCGACATCACCACGGCAGGCAGTGAATCGAACGGCATCCTCGCCCAGAGCGTCGGCGGCTTTGCCGGCGACGGCGGCGGGGCCTCCGGCTTTGTGGCCTACGGCGCCGGAAGCGAAAGCGCGGGCGATGCGGGTCAGGTCAGCGTAGCCCTGGGCACGGGCACACAAATCAGCACCTCGGGCAATTTTGCCTATGCGCTACAGGCGCATTCGATCGGTGGCGGCGGCGGGCGCGGCGGCAGCGGTGACGGCCTCGTCGGCCTCGGCGGTAGCGGCTCGGCCGGCGGTTCAGGCGAGTCGGTGGGCGTCACGGTCGCGAGCGGCTCGCTTCTCCAGACCGCCGGCGACAATGCGGTCGGCGTCCATGCGGCGAGCATCGGTGGAGGCGGCGGCGACGGCGGCGCTGCGGGCGGGGTCGTCGCTCTCGGCGGCAGTGCCGGAACCGGCGGCGACGGCGGCGATGTCACGCTCACCCACAATGGAACGACCGGCACGCAAGGCGATGGAGCACATGGCATCGTCGCGATGTCCGTCGGCGGTGGGGGCGGCTCCGCCCATTCGACGGTGGGGTTGGCGGCGATCGGCGGTTCCGGCGGTGATGGCGGCGACGGCGGCACGGTCGCGGTCAATAATGCGGGGATCGTGACCACTAAAGGGGACGACGCCGACGCTGTCTTCGCGCAGTCGGTCGGCGGCGGTGGTGGAAAGGGTTCGAGCGCCTATGCCTTCTCCGAAGGTCTCTCGTTCAGCATCGGCGGTGGCGGCGGAACCGGCAATGATGCGGGCGACGTCACCTATACCGATACGGGTCAAGCCGGCCGGACGATATCGACGGAAGGGGACCGTTCGCGCGGTGTGTTCCTGCAGAGCGTCGGCGGTGGTGGCGGCGATGGCGGCAACGCGATCTCGGTCAACGGCGTTGATCCTGCCACCATAGGCTTTTCGCTCGGCGGTGATGGCGGTTCGGCGGGCGATGGCGGTGTGGTGAAGTATCTGCAAGGCGTGGCCGCAATCAGCACCGAGGGCGATCATGCCTCGGCGATCCAGGCGCAATCGATCGGCGGCGGCGGCGGCAATGGCGGCAACGCGATCACGGCCGGCGCCGCGGCGGCGATCTCGTTCGGCGTTTCGATCGGCGGCGATGGGCAGAGTGGCGGCAAAGGCGGCGCAGTGACCGTCTCCGGCACCGGCGCGCTCAAGACGGCAGGTGTGGCATCGGCCGGCATTCATGCGCAGTCGATCGGCGGCGGCGGCGGCAATGGCGGGACGTCCGTGTCCGGCAACGGCTTCGCCTTCGCGTCAATCGATCTCGCGCTGGGCGGTGCGGGCGGCGATGGCGGCGCCGCGGACAAGGTCACCGTGGAATGGTCCGACACGATCGGGACGGGAGGCGACAATTCGGCCGGCATACTCGCGCAGTCGATTGGCGGCGGCGGCGGATCGGCGGGAACCACCGTCGCCGCGGCAGTGCAGTCGCAGGCCTCGGTGCAGGTCTCGGTCGGCGGCAGCGGCGGGTCCGGCGGCACGTCCGAGGCCGTGAGCGTGACGCAGACCGGCGCCGTCACCACGGAGGGCGACATATCGGCAGGCGTTCTCGCGCAGTCGATCGGCGGCGGCGGCGGGCATTCAGGCACCACATTGGCCGGCACCTGGTCGTCCTGGGCCAGTCTTTCGACATCGGTGGGCGGCAGCGGTGGCAGCGGCGGCAATGCGGGCACGGTCACGGCCAATGTCGGGAGCATCACCACGAAGGGCGATTCATCGTCCGCGGTCTCGGCCATGAGCATCGGCGGCGGCGGCGGATCGGCGCATGTCACCGGCGCCTTCGATGGAACCTCCAATGCATCGATGAACGTCGCCGTCGGCGGGAGCGGCGGCGCCGGCGGCGACGGCAGTGAAGTCACGGTATCGCTTGACGGTGCGCTGGACACGACCGGCCACAATGCGGCGGCCATCAAGGCGATGAGCATAGGGGGTGGTGGCGGCGACAGCGGCATGACGGTGACCGGCTCGCTCTCAGGCGGCGTTCCCGTCGGCGTCAGCGTCGGGGGCGACGGCGGCAGCAGCGGCTCGGGCGGCGCCGTATCCGTGTCGACCACGGCCGGCAGCACCATCCGCACCTCCGGCGACCTGTCGGAAGGACTTATCGCCGCCAGCATCGCGCGCTCGGGCGGCAGCGCCGGCCATGTCGTTTCAGCGGATGGCTTCTCGGGCGGTGACGCTAATGTCGATGTCGGCGGCCATGGCGGCGGGGGTGGTGACGCCGGAACGGTGATGGTCGACAACGTCGCCTCTATCATCACGGCCGGTGACTTCTCGAGCGCGATCGAGGCACGGTCCATGGGCGGCGGTGGCGGCAGCGCCAAGGCCTCCATCAACGCCTCGGCGCTGTCGATGGGCGATGCCGCCGTGACCGTCGGCGGCAAGGGCGGCGCCGGCGGCAATGGCGGAGACGTCACCGTCGGGAGCAACGCGACGCTGGGCACCGGCGGCGTCTTCGCTTACGGCATCCTCGCCCAATCGGCTGGTGGCGCCGGCGGCAATGGCGGCTTCGCTGTCGAGGCGAGCGCGACCGGCGGCGAGATCTCCGGGCAGCTCGGCGTCTCGGTCGGCGGATCGGGCGGCGACGGCGGCATGGCCGGCACGGTCGGCGTGACGGCCTCGGGATCGATCTCGACCGGCGACTACGGCGCCATCGGCATCCTCGCGCAGTCGATCGGCGGCGCCGGCGGCGCCGGCGGCAGTGTCTATTCCGGCAACCTGTCGGCCTCTTCGCAAGGCTCGGCCACGATCGACTTCAACATCGGTGGTGAGGGCGGTGGCGGCGCGCGGGGCGGCACGACCGACGTCACCAACGCCGCCAGCATAGCGACAGACGGTTTCTATGCGGATGGTATCCTCGCCCAGTCGATCGGCGGCAATGGCGGCAAGGGGGGGTCGGTCTATTCCATATTGACGACCTATCAGCCGGGGGGTGCTCTCAACTTCAACATGGATATCGGCGGCAGCGGCGGCACCGGCGCCCATGCCGACATCGTCAATGTCATCAATTCCGGATCCATCACCACGGCCAAGGGCGGATCCGACGGCATCGCGGCGATGAGCGTCGGCGGCGGCGGCGGCAAGGGGGGCGCTGCGGCCAACATCAATGCGAGCCCGATCCCGGGCGGCACCGGCGGCGAGTTCACCGGAAATGTCAATATCGGCATCGGCGGATCGGGCGGCGCCGGCGGCGATGGGGCCGCGGTCACGGTGAAGAACACCGGCAACATCCTCAGCGTAGACGATCACTCGCGCGGCGTCTATGCCGTCAGCGTGGGCGGTGGCGGCGGCGATGGCGGTGCTGCGTCGTCGGCTTCATACAGCTTCAACGGCGTCTGCTCGGCGCTGACGGGGGGTGCCGGCTATGGCTGCAAGCCCTCGCAGGATGCGCCGGAGGAAGAGACGACGACGGTCCAGCTTTCCTTGACGGTCGAGATCGGCGGGACGGGTGCGGCCGGCGGCAACGGCGGCGCTGTGAGCGTCACCAACGATGCCGCGATTGCGACGGCCGGACATCTTAGCCACGGGATCGTCGCCCACTCCATCGGCGGCGGGGGCGGCGATGGCGGCTATGGCGGGCTCGGGATCAAGGCCTGGACGGACAATGCAACGGCCGACTGGGCCGCGAAGCTGCCCGGCACATTCACCTTCATCCCGAATTTCACCAATATCAGCGCAGGGGTCGGCGGCAGCGGCGGCTCCGCCGGCGATGGCGGCGATGTCAGCGTCGATGGCAGTGGCGGTATTGCCACGCAAGGAGCCCACGCTTTTGGTGTGCACGCACAGTCGATCGGCGGCGGTGGCGGCAATGGCGGCGCGGGCTCCACCGGGCTGTGGTCGGAAGTGACCGTCGGCGGACGGGGCAGCGGCGGCGGCGATGGCGGCAAGGTGACGGTCGACCTCACCGGCGGTATCGCAACCTCGGGCAAAGGCGGCGTCGGCATTTTCGCGCAATCCGTCGGCGGCGGTGGCGGCACGGCGGGGGATGTCGAGCTGGGCTGGACCGCAAAATGGGCCGATCTCAATATCGGCGCCGGGGTCGGCGTGCAGCAAAATCCCGGGGGCGGCGGCGATGGCGGCGACGTCACGGTCACCTCGGCAGCGATCACCACCACGGGCGAGCATGCGCATGGCATCATCGCCCAGTCGGTCGGCGGGTCGGGCGGCATCGCCTCGATCTCGGGCGACCTCGCGGTCGCCGGTCTCGGCATGTATGCCGGCGGCAATGGCGATGCCGGAAATGGCGGCAACATCATCGTCAGCAACAACGGCGCGATCTCGGTCTCGGGCGCGGGCGCCCACGGCATCATCGCGCAGAGCACGGTGGGGCGCACCGGACAAGGCGACCTCGCCGGAGACGTCACGATCAACGTCAATGCCAATGTCAGGGCGTCCGGCACCGGGGGGCGCGGAATCCTGGCGCAGAGCCAGGGCGACCCGAACGGTGCGATCACCATCAATGTGGCGGCGGGGACGACGGTTTCCACTGCCGCCGACGGCGCCGAGACGATCGGTCTCTTCGACGGCACAGGCAACAGCATCGTCAATTTCGGCACGATCCGTCACGAGGGGGACGAGGCAACGGACTACGTGATCCGCACCAACGGCTCGGCGCTCTCCGTCACCAATAATGGTGTGATCGAGGGCTCGGTGCTGACTGAGTTCCGCAATGGCGACACGGGCAATGCGATCGCCTTCACCAATGCGAGCGGCGCCACCTTCGGCATGGGCGCATCGGTAGATTTGGGGCTCCTGGGATTTCTAAGCAACGCTGGAACGATGTCCGCGGGGACAGTCGGCACGATTGGCCAAACGATCTTCAATGGCACTCTGTCCCAGACTACCGACGGCATGTTCGCCGTCGACTTCGTCTTCGGCGGAGCCCATGACCTTGTCACGGTCGCGAACGGATCGCCGTTGCCGGAACTGGCCGGAAGCGTGCTGCCCAAGTCGCAGGGTGTAGCGCCTGCCGGCGGAACGACCGGACGTTTCACCTTTCTCCAGTCCGATGTGGGCATTTCGTCCAACACGCTGACCGTGGCCAGCACGGCAACGGTGGATTACAGCCTTGTGCAACACAATCCCGCAACCGGCGGGCAGGCGATCGATCTCACCTATTCGATCGATTACACACCGTGGAGCGGGAATTCCTCGAGCAAGGTGCCGCCGTCCCTGATGAACCAGATCACCCAGAACCACACAAGGTTCGGTGAGCATATCGACGAACTGGTCGCTTTCCGGCAGTCGGCGCCTGACGACAGCAATGCATTCATCGACGATCTGGTGCACAGCCTCCTCGGCGTCGAGGCCGTCGAAGACCTGCTCGACGTCTATTCCACCTTTGCGCCGCCGGAACTTTTCGCGGCCGGCGAGACGACGCTTTATTCCTCGCTGCGCTTTGCCGACAGCCTGATGAGCTGCCCGGCGAACGGAGCGAGTGGCCTGGTCTTCACGCGGGAGGGGTCATGTTCCTGGCTCCAGGCCATCGGCGCGAGCAACGATCGGGATGCCGACGGATACACGCTGGGCTATGACGCGGACGTGGCCGGCGTCTATGGCGGGGCTCAGGCGCAGATCGGCGAGGGCTGGTTTGCCGGATTTGCACTGGGCAGTGAGTGGACCGACCTCGAGGCGCACCGGCTTTCCGGCACCGGCGCAAGTTTCCACGCCGGCGTCTCGCTGAAATACGAATACGATGCCACCACACTGGCGGGCGCGCTGTCGGGCGGGTTCGGCAGTTTCGACATGCAGCGCGACATACTTGCGCCGGAGGGCGTCATCCATGCCGAGGGTGATCCCGACATCACCTGGCTCTCCGCCCATGCCCGCATCGCGCATGTCTTCGCTGTGACGGACGACAGCTATATCAAGCCCTGGTTCGATGCCGGTATCATCCATCTGAGGCAGGACGCCTATACCGAGAGCGATGCCGGTCCATACGGGCTCCATGTCGGGGCGATGGACAATACGTTCTATACGCTCAATCCGGCCGCCGATTTCGGAACCAAGTTCGACATTGGGGGCATGTCGGCCGAGGTCGCGCTCAGCGCCGGCATGCTGGCCATACTGGGTGACACTGACTGGTCGGCCAGCCTGCAACTCAGCGGTGTGGATAGCAGTGGTCCGTCTTACAAGGTTGTCGATGACGGCGGCGGCACTTTCGCGCAGCTCGGAGCGACGATAAAAGCAGAGCTCAGTGAGAACACATCGCTCGAGGCGGGCGGCAGCGCGCTCTTCAACAGTGACCAGCAGCAGTATACGGGAACGGCCAAGCTGATGGTCAGCTTCTAGGCCTTAAATGGGGACAAATGCCAAAACCGCCGGCTAACATCACGATCGGCGTCGATGACGTTCCGCCGCCGATCCAGCTCGTTCTGCTGGCTCTGCAATATGCCTTCCTGCTGTGCGTCTATCTCGTTCTGGTCGTGATCGTCGTGCGGGCGGCGGGGGTGGGCCCGGAGACGGCGCGCAGCGTCGTCAGCATGGCGATGATCGCCTCCGCTATCGGCACGGCGCTCCAGGCGCTCAATCGCGGGCCAATAGGTTCGGGCTACCTGGCGCCGCCGGTCTTCTCGGCAATCTATCTCGGGCCCTCGATCCTCGCGGCACAGGCCGGAGGCCTGCCGGCGGTCGCCTGCATGACCGTTTGCGCCGGCCTCTTCGAGATCGTCATCGCGCGCTTCCTGCATCGGCTGCGGATCATCATGCAGCCGACGATCAGCGGTCTTACGATCTGCATCATCGCGCTGGAACTCGGCATCGTGGGGCTGCAGCACGCGCTCGATGTCGGCGGCCAGGACAGCGCGCTGTTTCCGATGCATGTGATCGTCTCTGCATTGACGCTCGCCGTCTGTGTCGGTTTCGCGGTCTGGGGCAGGGGCGTATGGCGCCTGATCTGCTCACTTCTCGGCTTGCTCACCGGCGTGGCGGCGGCATTCGCGCTCGGCCTCTTCGACTCAACCGCGCTCCAGACCATCGGGGCCGCCCCGTGGCTGGCACTTCCCAACCCGTCCTACATGTCGATCCATTGGGATCTCAGCCTGATGCCCGCCTTCATGGCCGCGGGTCTCGCGGCGGCGATACGGACGGTCGGTGTCGTCACCACGTGCCAGCGCGCCAACGACGCGTCCTGGACGCATCCCAACTTCGGCAATATCCGCAAGGGCGTCTATGCGGACGGGATCGGCTGCGCGCTCGGCGGGCTGGTCGGCGCGCCCGGCATGAATGTGGGGCCAAGCCTCGTCGGCGTGTCGATCGCGACGGGCGTCACGTCGCGCATGATCGCCTATGCCTGCGCCGTGGTTCTCGTGGTCCTGGCCTTCATGCCCAAGGTGGCGGACGTCTTCCTGCAACTGCCGCTGTCCGTTGCGGGGGCACTGCTCATCTTCACCGCGTCGATCATGCTGGTGAGCGGCCTCGGGCTGATGATGGCGCGCCCGCTCGACATGCGGCTCACCTTCGTCGTCGGGCTCGGCATTCTCTTCCCGCTGGTTCAGATGGTGTCGACGGGCTATTTCAATGCCCTGCCGGGATGGCTCGGAATCATCACGAATAGCGGCTTGGCGCTGGGGCTGACCGCGGCGATCGGCCTGCTCCTCATCTTCCGCATCGCTTCCGGCCGCCAGCAGACGATCTTCTGGAAGAAGTCCGAGGACGCGCTGAAGGAACTGGCATCGGTGCTCGAAAAGAACGCCAAGGCGTGGGGGCTGAACAAGGACGTGACGGCGCGTGCGGTGACCAATACGCGCCAGACCATACAGTTGCTGAAGGAAGGCCAGCTGATGCGCGAGCCGGTGGCGATCAGGGCGGCCGAACGCGACGAGTCGCTGGTCATCGAGCTGAGCTACAAGGGATTGCCCCTGTTCGTGCCGGACCTTGCCGCCAAGCCCGAAGTCAACGAGGAAACCGCGATGACCGCCGGGCTTCAGGACATCGCGATCGGCGTCTTCCCGGACCGGTCGTCGACCTCGGTCCGAGGTGCGGAGACGACCATCCGGCTGAGCTTCGACATGTAGCGAGTTTCGGACATCGCACGCGGCTTCCATTCAATCTCCCTCCGCCACGCCGCAGGCGTGGGGAGGGTGGCGCGCGTCAGCGCGACGGGTGGGGTGTCGCCGCATGGGGGGGTTCTCAAACAAAGCTTTTGCAGTCATCGCTGCCATTCGTTGAATACCTCCCGGTGGAAACACCCCACCCGTCGCGCGTTCCGCGCGACACCCTCCCCGCGCTTACGCGCGGTGGAGGGGGTAGAGCGCCGCGACGCTAAACATCGTAGCGAAACATCCGGTACAGGCCGCTCGGATCTTCGAAGATCTGCGTCGCGGTGGAGAAACCGGCGTCTCTGCCGAGGCTCAGCCAGCCGTCCGCGGTCTCCGGCCGGTCGCACGACTTGATATGCTGCCAGATCTGGTCGAGCTCCGCCGGCGACAGGCTGGTCCACCAGACCGAAATGGCGCGCCAGGTGCGGTCGAGAAACTGGTCGTGGTCTTCTCGATCCTCCAGGAACGGCTCGTAGATGAGGAAGACGCCGCGGCCGCCGGCGGCGTCGCGGATGCCGCGGAACATGCGAAGCTTGTCGTCCGTCGCCAGATGGTGCAGGGACAATCCGCACCAGACCGCGTCGGCATGCTCGCGTCTCCCGGCGATGGCCGCAACGAAATCGCGGTGGTCGAGATCGACGTCATAAGGCTGATCGGCCAGATTGCGCGCGGCAAGATCGAGGGCGGGTTGGGCCAGATCGATACCCTGATAGTGGCGGACACGGGTGCCGGCGAGCGCCGTCTTGGCCAGGGTGGCGTCGCCGCAGGCGATATCGAGGAAAGCGAACGGCTCGGCGAAGTGCTGGGCGAGCGCGCTCTTCAATATCCGGCCGACCGCGCGATGGCTCAGGTGATCGTTGTCGACGAGCTTCTGATAGATCGTCCATTGTGCCTGGAAGACGCGGATGGCCTCGGCGTCGACGACATCATTCTGGGCGCCGAACTGATGGATGTGGACATTGACCATGTCGGGGGGCTCATCGAATGTGGGTCATGCTTAATAGCCGTCTTTCTTGCCTGTCGCCATCGGGCTGAGGTAAAGGCGGGGACGGGGGCTTCTCTAGGGGGAGGTGACATGGGCACCGGCTTCAGCGGGGCGCCCGCGCCTATGGAGGGCGAGGGCGCCTATAATCGCAATTCCCGCGTTCAGCAGGCTGGCGCCTCTCCGGCCATCCCGCTGTGGGAGAAGACCGCCGCGCATGTGGTTCTGCCGCCCGAGCCCGAAGCGGTCGTCATCGCCGATTATGGTTCCTCGGAAGGGCACAGCTCGTTCGGACCGATGCGCGCGGCGATCGGCGCGATCAGAGAGCGCACCGGGTCCCAACGGCCGATCTCGATCGTGCACAATGATCTTCCCGGCAGCGATTTCGCCGCTCTGTTCGAGGCGCTGGCCGGCGATCCCGACAGCTATCTCAGGCAGGACAAGGCGGTCTTCGCATCGGCGGTCGGCCGCAGTTTCTACGATCAGGTGCTGCCGCCGTCGAGCGTCACGCTCGGCTGGTCGACCTGGGCCGTGCAATGGCTGAGCCATGCGCCGGCGCCCATTCCCGACCAGGTCATGATCGCCTTCAGCGAGGATCGCGCGGTGCGCGCGCTCTATCATCGGCAGTCGGCCGAGGACTGGCGAATATTCCTGACCCATCGCGCAAAGGAGCTGCGTCCCGGCGGCCGGCTGGTCGTGCTGATGCCGGCGGTCGCCCCGGATGGCGATAACGGCTACCGCCCGATCCTGGTCACGATGTATTCAGCACTGCAACAGCTTGTGCGTGAAGGATTCATGAGCGCGGCCGAGCTGTACGCCATGGCCATCCCCATCGTCGGCCGCAGCTTGGCGGAGCTCGAGCAGCCCTTCGGCGAGGGCCGCTTTGCCGGCCTGTCGCTCGATCACGTCGAGGTGTTCTCCGGTCCCGATCCGATCTGGGAGGATTTCGAACGCGACCGGGATGCAAAGGCTTACGGCGCCCGCTGGGCCGCATTCGCCCGCGCCTCCGTTTTGCCGACGCTGGCCGGCGCGCTCGAGGGTGCACCCGGCCGAAAGACCGAGTTCATGACGCGCGTCGAAAACGACATGGTGGCGAGGCTCGCCATGGCGCCAGAGAAGTTTCCGATCCCCCTCGGGCTGGTGGCCATGAGCAAGGATGTGTAGGCGTCGCCAGGACGGTAGCGAGCATGAATGGTAGGGGCCAGTGAGAAGACGAAGGGTTGACCCCCTTAGAGCAATTGCTACTTCATCCTTACGACGAACAACCGAACGCCTTATCAGCGGATATTATGGCGGGTACGCTGCCTGCTATTTCCCGGAGAACACATCGGCGGCTATAAACGACATGAAGGCGGTTTCCCTTATCGAGATCACAGTGCCGGAAGCCGGCTTCATCTACCCCAGTTCCCCGATGAGTGCTTAGCGTACCATCGGGGTAGCTCGACGACGCAAACTGCGAACGCAATTGATCCAAGGACAAAAGCTGCCTCGGCCCACGGAACCCCAGCGGTTACGGTAGCGCCATCGGCCTTCTTTCCAGCAAGCAGCCATCCAATCATTGTCAGCGCGCTCAATCCAATGATCACGAGCCGGCCTGGAAGGTGAAAGAAGTAAGGCGAGAATCCTCGGCCAAAGGCGTAAATATCCAAGCACATGAGCAAATTGAAGCCAGCCATTCCCCAGCCAATATGCGTAGCCGATAATCCGCCGATACGAAGGTCGATGACGCCGGCGGCCGATTTTGCCGCCCAGATCGCCAGAGCATAGGCAGCGCCGTTGACTGCGAACATGAGTTCGTACCGGCGCTTCTTGCCGCTTTCGTAGCGCTCGAAGGTTAGCTCCGGATGTGCCTTGGAGGGAAGCGGCTGCTCTGAATGAGCTGCGGTGCGCTCTCGATGCCCGTCCTTTACCATGGCGTCGAACCGTCCATCCTAACTAGGGGCAAGGTCAAGTATCGCCCGGAACAGTGAATCTGGCAACCGACTTGACCCGTCTTTTGAACTTCGTCGCGAAGCGACCGTGCCCTCATTGCCAGTTTCGCGCAAATCAAACACAATCTGCTATGCGAGGTAACCTTCGAGCGAATGCCCGTCGGGCACGCTGGGCGGCCTTCGCCCGCGCATCGGTGCTGCCGACGCTGGCCAGCGCGCTCGAGGGGCGCCCGGCCGAAAAACCGACTTCATGACTCGCGTCGTAAACGACATGGTGGCGAGGCTCGCCATGGCCCCGGAGAAGTTTCCGATCCCACTGGGACTGGTGGCCATGAGCAAGGATGTCTAGGTTGCTTAGAGCAGGTTGGCGTGCTCACTCGCTTTTGTCGCAAGGCCAGAACACGCGGTCACGGAAGATCACAATGTCAACTTCGCCGCCTGGTTCATGCCCGACAAAAATCTGCGCTTTGATCAATCCCTGGCCTTCGCTCTTGCCGTCGGCCTTTGAGAAAAGTGTCATTTCCGTTTCGACCATGCCCAAAACGCCATTAAATTCTTCGGAGTGAGCTCCGACTTTCAGGACTATGCCAATATGGGCGTGCGGACCGCTTAGAGTGACCGGATCAACGGGGCCTTGTGGGTTGAGAATCTTGGCCGGATCGAAAGCATCAATAGCCAATTCAGCGGGCTGACCGAAGCCCCGGGAACACCATCTTTCTGCAGGTGCAGCGTCAGCACTCGCCGCGCCGGCGACGAGCAGGCCGGCCGCCGCGAGCGGTATAAGGTGCCAATCCATCTGTGGATCTCCGGAGCAACTGATTATAGCGCAAAGACGCGAGCGCGACGATTTTTCCGTCGCGGGCTTGTCGCGACTACCGTTTTTGTTCTCATCTGCTGGGAGGTAACTCTTTGATTTCCTTGGTGGGCGCAGTAGGACTCGAACCTACGACCCGCTGATTAAGAGTCAGCTGCTCTACCACCTGAGCTATGCGCCCGTCCCATCAAGGAATCTGGCGAGCGGCCCCTGGCCCTCTCGCGGCGCCTCTCTAGCAAAGCGATACAGGCGAGTCCAGCTATATCAAGGGGATCGGTGGATAAAGCCTGCGGGCTCCGAGTGCCTTGCCGGGATGCCTCGGGACCTGTTCGGCCCCCGCTAGGCCACCTCGTCGATCATGGCTTCGATATTGTAGCCGTCGGGGTCGAGGACGAAGCAGGCGTAGTAATTGGGGGTGTATTGGGGGCGAGGGCCCGGCGCGCCATTGTCGCGCCCGCCCGCCGCCAAGGCGGCGCGATGGAATTCATCGACATCGGCCTTGCTCTTGACCCTGAGCGCGACATGGACACGGGTCAGAGGCGGTTTAGCCTCCGCCTGCATGATCTCGAACAGCCCGTCATCGATGTCGAAGGCCCAGAAGGTGCCTTCATCGCCGAAGGCGATGCGGTAGCCCAAGCCCGCAAAGGCCTTCTCGTAGAAGAGCTTGCTCCTGGCGAGGTCGCTCACCTGAAGCGTGACATGGTCGATCATGAGGGGTCCCGAACGAAGCTTCCGGATCCATCATAGGCGCCAAGACGCCCAGGGCTCAATCACCGGGTTCTGCCACCGGATGGAGCAGGGCTATTTTCAAAGGCATTTGCTCTGGTCGACGAAGAGCCCTCACCCGCCCTGTCGGGCACCCTCTCCCATCCTTCGGACGGGAGAGGGGGAAAAATTGTCGCCGACCGAAAATTCTCAAAAGCGCCCGCCGACTACAAGAGCTCCGGCAGCTTGCCGAGCTCGCGCTCGTCGAGATCGGACACGGCCCAGAAGGTCATGTTCGCGGCCGTCCAGGAGACGATGTTGTAGCCGTCGATGCGCAGATGCGAGGTCATGGCGGCATCGCTTTTGGCCGGCCAGATGAACAGGCTGATCTTGTGCAGGCGCCGCATATAGACGAGAGCGGCGACCCTCCTGCCGTCGACATAATCGAGCCGGCCGCCGGCGAGCTTGAAGCCGTCGCCCGAAAGATCCTTGACCAGGGGCGTGTAATCGAGCCTGCCGGCGAACCAGGGCTTGACCGTATGGGTGTCGAGAGAGGCGACCTGGACGGCATTGTCCTGGAGCAGCGAGCGCATATGGGCGGCGAGAACATCATGCGCCAGGGCCTGCTGGTCTTGGGCGCGCTCCGCCCACCACAAGGCCGCCGCGGCCGACAGGACCGCGACCATGAGCATGGCCAGAGCCGGCCGGTACCACGATCGCCAATATTGCCCGAGCCGGTTGCCGACCATCGCCATCAAGGCAGGCTTGGCACGGGGCAGCGGCGCTTCCGCCGCCTCGACGGCGAGGCTCGCTTTCAGGCGATGCGCGAGATGCGCGGGCGCGGCCTCGCGCAAGTGCCGGAGCTCGCGGCCGAGCTTCGCGAGCTCGCTTTGATAGCGCGCGCAATCGGCGCATTCGGCGATATGCGCGACGAGCTCGTCGCGCTCATGGGCCGCAAGCTCGCCATCGAGCAAGGGACCGATGCGCAAGCGCAGCCCTTCGTTACAGCGCATTCTTGTTCTCCTTGGCCATCAATTGCGCCAGTCGCTCGCGCAATTGGTCGCGCGCCCGGGCGAGGCGCGACATCACCGTGCCGATCGGAACGCCGGTCACTTGCGCGATCTCCTGGTAGCGCAGCTCCTCGAATTCGCGCAGCACGATCACCTCGCGAAAGGCCTCCGGCAGCTCCGCCAACGCTCGCCTGACCAAAGCCTGCTCGGCGCGGCCGACAAGTTCGTCCTCGGGCGAGGGCGCATCGCTCGCCACTTCGAACACGCTTTCATCGCGCTCGCGCGCCGGCGATGCCGTCTCGAAGGAGATGACATTGCTGCGGCGCTGGCGCAAAGCGAGCCAGCGATAGGCGACATTGCGCACGATGGTGAGGAGCCAGGGTTTCATGTCGGCGCCGACGCGCGTGTCGGCGGCGCGGAAGGCGCGCAGATAAGCGTCCTGGACCACATCCTCGGCATCGGCCTGGTTGCGCAAGAGCCAATAGGCAAGATTATAGGCGGCATCCATCAGCGGAAGCGCCTCGCGTTCGAATTCCGGCAATGAGACCATCGACAGCCCGGGCAGATCCTCGTCCCTATAAGATTCCGCCGACCGCAGGTTTATTCCCGCGCCGGCAACAAATAATTCGGGAATAACGCCAACTGACCCTGAGTCTCCTTGGACATAGATCCCACGCGCCAAGGAGGCCCCATGTTCGATCTGTCACGCCGTCACTTCTTCCTGTCCGCCGCGGTCGCCACCGCGGCCTTCGGGCTCAATTCCAAGCTCCTCATCCCGTCGGCCTTTGCCGGCACGGTAATGGATCCGGAGCGAGGCTTCTATAAATACAAGGTAGGCGAGGTCGAGGTGACCGCCCTCTATGACGGGATCTGGCGCAAGCCGCATGATCCCGCCTTCATCAAGAACGCCTCGGTAGCCGAGACCAAGGAGGCGCTGGCGCAAGCCGGCCAGCCGAGCGACTACATGCCCATCCCGCTCACCGTCGTCGTCCTCACCCAGGGCGACAAGCACATCATGGTCGATTCAGGCTCGGGCGCCCAATGGCAGCCGACGGCGGGACGGCTGCATGAGAACATGGCGAAAGCCCAAATCGATCCCGACAAAATCGAAACCATTCTCATCTCGCATTTCCATCCCGACCATATTTTCGGCCTGATGCACAAAGGCAGCAACGCGCCGTTCTTTCCCAAGGCCGAGCTCATCGTGAGTGCCACCGAATATAAATGGTGGACCGAGCCCGGCCGCGTCGACAAATTGCCGGAAGCCCGCAAGGCGCTGGGCCAGCGCATCAATGCGGTCTTCCCCAAATGGAAGAATTTCACGCTGGTCGAGGGCGAGAAAGAGGTGGCGCCGGGAGTAACGCTGGTGAACACGCCCGGCCACACGCCCGGTCATTCCGCCTTCCTGGTGAGCTCGGGCGGTCAGCAGCTCATGATCTCGAACGATGTCGCCTATGTGCCGGCGCTGCTGGCGCCCCATCCCGATTGGCAAGGCGCTTATGACCAGGACGGTCCGCTCGCCGTCCAAACCCGCAAGAGCCTCATCGACCGCATCATCGCCGACAAACTGATGGTGTGCGGGGCGCATTTCCCGTTCCCGGGTGCCGGCAGCTTCGCCAAGGACGGCGCGGCATATGCCTTCACGCCGGTCAATTCATGAATGCCAACGAGTTTTTTTTACGCATCGGCTTATCCGAAAACCGCGAGATGGCCGGGTTAAACCCGACCACAAGCTTTTCGGGCCGATGCTCTGGAAAGGATCCCATCATGAAATCTCTGCGTCCCCTGATCGCCGGCGCCTTCATCATCGCCGCAACCTTGCCGGCGCTCGCCGTCGACACCGTGTCGAGCGCCGATGCGCCCGATCTCACCGCGGTGCGCGCCAGCATCGCGGCGAAAGACTTCAAGACTGCCATCGCCGATCTCAACGGGCTGATCCAGAAGGGCGTCCAGCATCCCGATATCTACAATCTCCTCGGCTACAGCCTGCGCAAGAGCGGCAATAAGAAGACGGCGCTCAGCTATTACCTCAAGGCGCTCGAATTCGACCCCGATCACAAGGGCGCGCTCGAATATCTGGGCGAGCTCTATGTGGAAATGGGCGACATGGCGAAGGCCGAGGAGAACAGAGCGCGCCTGGCGCTGCTGTGCCCCGAGGGCTGCGAAGAGCTCGAGGACCTGAGCCGCGCCATCGCGCAGGCCTCGGCGAAGACGAACTGACATGCTGGGCACGGCCGAGATCCTGGCGGTGGCTGTTGTCGGTCTCGGCCTCGCCGCGGCCTTCTGGGTGGAAACGCGCTTGATCCTGCGGCCGAGATTCATCACCGCGCAAAAGGCGGAAACAGGCGAGGGCGGCGGCGCGGGTCAGGAGGGATGGATGCACGACCTGAAGCCCTGGGGCGATCTCGTCGGCCGCCTGCTGCTGGCGCAATTGTTCATCATCGAAGGATTGAGCAAGCTCGGCGACTATGCGGCAGCCCAGGCCTATGTGAGCCATTACGGCCTCCCGACGCTGCTCCTGCCGCCCGCCATCGCCACCGAGATCGGCGGCGGGCTCCTGATCGCGCTGGGCTGGCGGACGCGCCTCGTCGCTCTGGTGCTTGCCGGATTTTGCCTGGCCACGGCGGTGATGTTTCACGCCGATTTCGGCAATCGCGGCCAGCTCATCCATTTCAAGAAGGATTTGGCCCTTGCCGGCGCCTTTCTGTTGCTGTGGGTGCGGGGCGCCGGCCTTTTTTCCCTCGATTTCCGGGGGAAACCACACACCATTCGTTAATTCGACTGCCGGCTGCCCCTCTGGTAGTCTTGGCTAGGAATGGTTACCGCGCATGCCTTCGTCATCCCCGCTCTGGCGGCCGCTGTCTCCGCGCTCGTCGCAGCGACGGAGAGCGGCAGTTGGCCCGGCTTCGCCTGGCCCGTCGAAGGCAAGGTCATCGATGACGACGACGGCAAACGAAGCCCGGCCAGCACCCAAGGCATCGACATCCTGGTGCCCGTCGGAACCGAGGTCAGAGCAAGCCTCGCCGGGACCGTGATCTATGCCGGCAACGGCCTCGCATCCTATGGCAATCTGATCCTCATCCGCCACGAGGGCGGCTGGGTGACCGTCTATGGCCATAATAGCGAGCTTTTCGTCAATCGCGGCGAGAAGGTCCAGGCGGGCGACGTCATCGCCAAGAGCGGCATGACCGGCTTCGTGTCGCGCCCGGAACTTCGTTTCGAGATCCGAAAAAAGCAATCGCCATGGAACCCGGCAGAGTACCTGCCGCTTCTCAAACTACAAGAACCCGAAGGCCCCTGACCGGTGCAGCAGATCATGAAGGTCGTGACCCATAGATTCACCGACGACGGCGACATCCCCAATCATCCGCATTGGCCGATGATCGTCTATCAAGAGGCCGTCAGCGAAAAAGAGGCCGATGCGGCTTCGGCCTTCGAGGCGATCTTCGCACGCCATGGCTGGGACGATGGCTGGCGCAACGGCATCTTCGCCTTCCCGCATTACCATTCCAATGCCCATGAGGTCTTAGGTATTGCTCAGGGTGAAGCAATCGTACGCTTCGGAGGAAATACCGGACGAGAGTTCAAGGTCAGGAAGGGTGATGCGGTGCTGTTGCCCGCGGGAACCGGACATCAGCGCCTCCTGGCCAGCGCCGATCTTCTGGTGATCGGCGCCTATCCGCCAGGTCCCGGCCGCGATCTCATGCGCGCGGGCGAGCCCGACAAGGCGCTCATCCGGGAGCGGGTGCGGAAAGTTCCCAAGCCCGTCACCGATCCCCTCGCCGGGAAGGACGGGCCTTTGATCTCATTGTGGGAGTTGCAGGCTTCCAACGCCTGAAAAGGCCGGTTCCAAAGGGTTTCTTGCATATCAGAACGGCCTGCTTTCACGCTCGGCCCTGGAAATAGGATTCACATTGATGCCAGGGTGAAATGGGATCTGAGACCACGTCAAGAATGGGGGGCATTTGTTCTTCGCTCGTTTTCGCAAGGGCCTATTTCCGTTCAAGAACCAGGAACCTTCGTTCCTCATTTAATCCTGACGTGGTTTTTGGTGCTGTCGTACTTAGGACAACCTTTCCACTCAAGCGAGGACACCCCCCATTTGGGGGTGCTGTGGTTTTACGACAAGCCTCCGTCGATTACCCGGAACCGACCTACTTGGCCGCCCTCTGTCCTTGGGCATTGGCTGAATGGGATTCTTCGCAAGGCCAAACGTCGCGCGGTGATCAAGGACGAGAAGTCATCCAACGTCATGGACCGACGTTCGGGCGGTATTCCGTGTCCGTTCCGTCCGTGTTGCTGCCCTTAGGTCATATAATCAGATAATCAGGCAATTGCGACGGACGAGGACACTCCGCCCTACTTAGGACAGCACCTGGTTTTGGTTGATCATGCGAAACCGGAAGGTGCGTGACCAGGACTGGGTGGCCGCCGCCGTGGCCGGGTCAGACCCGGCCGTTCGGGCGGCCATGGAGGCCTGCGATCTCGCGCCGCGCGATCTCTTCGATCTGGCGGCGCTCGACGCCGATGTCGCGCAGCTGGCGGTCGGAAAGCTGCTCCAGCTCGTTGACGGCCTTGAAGCGCAGAAGTCCGTCGCCGAGCCTGGCGAAAGCGCGCTTGAAGAGGCTGACCGCGACGGGCTCGCGGGCCTGGCGGAGGGGGTAACCGGTGGAGTTCGACATGGTGGTGACCTTTCAGTAATACTTGAAGCCAATGTGATGTTGAATAGATAGGCCATTGTATTTCCTTGAACAAACGAGTAGTTTTCATCCCATCTGTTAGATATATTTGAAGATTGGCATCGCCATGCGCTTCCTTCCCGGAACCGGTTCGCTCAAAGTCTTCGAGGCCGCGGGCCGCCAGCTCAACTTCACCCGCGCGGCTCAGGAGCTCAATGTGACGCCCGCCGCCATCAGCCATCAGATCAAGGAGTTCGAGGACCAGCTCAGTCTCAGGCTCATCGAGCGCACCAGCCGCTCGATGCGGCTCACCGAAGCGGGGCAAATCCTCCATGCCGCCGTCAGCGAGGCGCTGGGCGGCCTCAACCGCGCGCTCATGCGCATGGACAAGAGCCGCGACACGGCGCGGCTCAGGGTCTCGGCCTCGACATCGGTCGCGGCCAAATGGCTGGTACCGCGGCTCGACGAGTATATGAAGCTCCACGCGAGCGTCGAAGTTCAGCTCGATGTCTCGGACCGGGTGCGCGATTTCGAGCGCGACGACATCGATGTCGCGATCCGCTTCGGCAACGGCAATTATCCGGGGGCCCGCGCCGACCGCCTGTTCGACAACACGATCTTTCCCGTCTGCAGCCCGGCGCTGCTCGCCTCGAAGAAGCCGCTGAAACATCCGCGCGACCTGTTGCAGCACCGCCTGATCCATGTCGAATGGAGCGGGCAAGGGATCACCTGGCCCAATTGGCGCATGTGGATGCTGGCCGCGGGGGTGAGCGACTATGTCGAGGCGGGCGGTCTTTATCTCGACAATTCCGGGCTCGCGCTCCAGGCGGCGGTCGACGGCCAGGGCGTGGCGCTCGGCGATTCATCGCTCGTTTCCGACGATCTCGCCGCCGGGCGGCTGGTGCAGCCCTTCGCGCTCACCATCAAGGGGCCGCCGCAATTCGCCTATTACATCATCTCGCCCGCCGAGACGCAGGACGACGCCCTGATCAAGTCGTTCAGGGAGTGGATCCTCGCCGAGGCGGCGCGGACGCCGCTGGTGAAATGACCATACCGGCATGATGCGCCGGCAGGCGGCCTGCGATCTCGAGCAGGAGCTTGCGCCTGACGGCGTCGGCGAAAGTGGCGCGCGACTCGGCGGTGACGACGAAGCTCCCCGGACCGCCGATGATGGTGTCGGCAAAGGCCTTTTCGAGATCGTAGGCCACCGGCCGGCCGGAGGTGCAGTCGCGGCAGAGAATGGCGAGGCCGTTGATGACGATGTCCTTGGCGAGCGCGTTCATGCGGGCGAGCGCCACGGGAACGCCGCCCCAGCTATAGGCGCTGTCGCCCGAGAAATCGATGACCTTGCGCGTGCCCTTGATCGCGTTGCGCTCGATCAATCCCTGGGCGATGGTCAGCGCATTGCCGATGGCGTTGCGTCCCTGCGCCTTGCGGGGTGCCGAGGCGAGCGCCGCGGCGAAGGACTTGGCGCTTTTCTCGCCGTCGATGATCGTCCAGCCCACGACGACATCCTGGGAATCGACGCCGCCCCATTCGACATAGGCGACGGCGATCTTCTGCGCCGCGCCGCTGGTGATGGCAGCGAGAACGGAAGGATCGGTGATGGCGCCGGCATAGCCGTTGCGCTGGAAGGCGATCTCGCTGTCGTCGATCGAGCCCGACGCATCGGCAAGCAGGACGAGCTCGAGATCGACATCCTGCGCGCTCGCGGCAGCGGCGCTCAATATGAGAAGGAAGAAAACGGCGATCGCTCTCATCGCCGTTACTATGCGGAGAGGCTCTCGGCGCGTCCAATCACACCGCGTTGAACAGGCCGCCGTCGACGAGAATGCTCTGGCCGGTGATATAGCCGGCCTGGACCG
>Ga0187894_10001441_pt1 | contig 30468 bp, 22 predicted proteins | sample GBC1701081metaG_FD_136650 | JGI IMG/M metagenome (GOLD analysis project Ga0187894, IMG submission 136650) | White microbial mat communities from a lava cave in the Kipuka Kanohina Cave System on the Island of Hawaii, USA - GBC170108-1 metaG ...
AAAGATGGTAACGACAAGGAGGAAGTTTCGACGATGAAAGCGCCCAAGCGAATCGAATTAGGTGAATACATTGTGGCCGACCCGGAAATTTGCCATGGCCAACTGACTTTCAAAGGCACGCGTATTATGGTCAAAAGCGTTTTAGCTATGCTGGCGAAAGGTTGGACATGGGATCAAAGTTATTCCATTGTTACATCGTCTGCGCTTCCCGACCTTCTTCACCCGCGACCACGGTTTTTACACTCCTGATTTATGTCACGCCGGTTACTGCCTGGTCTTCCTCGACGTGGAATTCGACGAGCCTGCCACCTTCATCCGCCGCTTCCTGCGCCATTCGCTCTTCCGCACGCGAGCCAGCCGTATGGGTAAAGTGATCCGCGTGCGCCACAGCGGTTTGAGTTACTGGCAAGCCGGCGAACTGCGTGAACACAAGCTCGACTGGTAAAGAGTCGCCATCCTGGCCGCCAGACGCAATCTCATCGCTCCTTGGTGATAATTGAGGCGATGAGCAATGACAACGTGAGCAGAAAGGTTTGTTTCATTTCCATATCTGGCTACGTAGGAGCCAATGCATCACGGAGATGTTTGTACCGGCTGTGCAGTCCATTTTAAGTCCATATTGAGCGTAATAGCTGTGTTAGGACTGGTTGCTACGACACCTCGTGTGCTACCTGATGCTTCGTTCCGCCCATCAAACTTTCCACGAATTGTCGCGCCATTGGTTGCGGTTGCCACAAATTCCCGGCCCTCAATTTTGAATACACCAGGTATTTCCTGGCCGGCGACATTAAGGTTCCTCACTATTCGTCCCCTGTCCGTGACGGTAAATTTGACATGTAAAGGAGCTGGGATTGCATATTTGAAGTCCAATTTACCCTGCCACTCACCGTCGGATATGGACGAGGTACAAGACAGATGAAACAGCAAGCTAAGCGTGAGCGCTACTCTACAGGCTATATTCCTGGCTTGCCTTTTCCATGGCGGCCCGCTCGCGAAAACAGCTACGGCAATAACAACGGAAAACAATGCAATACCACGCCCGGTTAGCCCTGACTCGTTTCCATTAGCGGGATATTTTATCGTCTTACTCATTACGTTCTCCTTTGTCTTCGGCTGATCTCACTGACAAATCGGGGTGGTGTGTCCACAGCCAAAACTCAGTCCCACAGGGAGATCAGACCCTCATATCACTTGACGCTGATTTGTACCGTGTTTGCCGCTTTACCCCCCACCATCAACGCCACGTCCACTTCGCCCCGCCCCATCAAACCGCGTGAAAGACGTACGTTCGATTGATCCAGACTGGCGCTTAACGCTTCGTTGGCTCGACTGCTTCCACTCCCCGGCGCCGCAGATAAGAAACCAGGCTCTCCTTCAAGCCCTTCTCCGCGATGAAGAGCTTGATCTCCTCTTTCTTCTGCGTCTGGTCAATGTTGAAGACCGCGCCGGCGAATTTGATCTCGACCTCATAGACGGCTTGCCCCGCGCGCAATCCCGGCCGGATCGTTACGAGCTTGAGCTTGTCGTAAGCGACGGCGATCTGATCCAGCGGCCAACCTGGAAGATAGACGAACTCGCGCGAGCCCAGGATGAGGGGGCCTGCGCAGTAATCGGCGAAGTGCTGATGGATGACGCCGTGCAATTGCGCGCCGTCGTATCTGCGGTTGTAGTTGTGCGGCGTGTGAAACCCCTGAGCCACGATTTGCCGGTAGGTTTTACGGGCCTCGTCGTAATTGCCCGAGAGGTATTCGAGATCGCCCGTCAGCTCGATCAGCGCCGCCTTGGACGGCTCGGCGGCGCGCAACTCGTCGATCTGCCGCCGCGCGCGCTCGAACAGCCGCTGCTGCAGGTAGATTCTGACGAGCAGAGTCTTGATCTCGCCGTCGGTCGGATCGAAATTGAGAGCCAGCTCGAGCCGCCGCATCTGGTTTTTTTCAGTCCACATCTCGGCGCGCGGCCAATGGCGGCGAAGTCCCAAAGCCGCGAGCTGCTCGGCGCCAGGCTCGACAGGCGCAGGCTTCCACGCATTCCAGTCCATTAGGTCCAGAGGGCGGTTGATTGGCAATTTATCGTCAAGCAGGTCGAGGATGCGGTTGACGCTGATTACCGCGGCGCCCGTCGCCACTGCCGGCGCGGCCTTCTCCGCCGGGGCGCCCTCCGCCGCGGAATTGATTGGCTGGTAGACCGTCGTTGCGATGCCGGCGCATTGGCCGCGCTCGTCGAAGACGGGACAACCTCTGGCGCCGGCGTCGAGCGCGAAACCCGCCGCGAACGCATCCGCGCCCGGAGCCAGCTTGTAATGGACAAATACTTTGCCGGAGCGAGTACTTGCCGTCGCCGGGGCTTTAGGCGCCACTGCGACCTGCACGGTTGCGCCCACGGCGGGCATCTCGCGCCGCGCCAGGGCCAGCGCGGGGGTTTTGAAAGCGGGGATTTTCAGAATCGCCAGATCGCCTATCGGATCCAGCGCGCGGATCGTCGCCTGGTCGTAAACATCGCCGTTGCTCATCTGGATTCGCAGCCTGGCGGCTTGGGCGATCAGATGGTAATTGGTCACGAGCACGCCGTCCTCGCCGATCAGGAAGCCGCGACCATTGAGCAACGGCGAGCCGTCAGCCGCCAGGTGTGTGATCGCGACAATGGCCGGCTGCGGTTGGCCGAGACGCAGCGCGTTCACGCCGGCCGGCGCTGTCATCACCAACAACAGGCCGAGCGACAGCCAAAGACTCATCAATCCTCTTGTCATTGGGCCCCTTGTCATTGGGCCCCTTGTCATTGGGCCCCTTGTCATTGGGCCCCTTGTCATTGGGTTTCTCGTCATGGGGTTACTCCAACTCACTGCCATCTCACTGTTTGATCTTCTCGGTCGCCTCGCTGATCTCGGGCGGCTGATCACTGACGTTTTTACGCTTGTCCTGGCTGACCTGCTGTTTCCAGAGACGGAGCCTCTCTCGCAAATCCCAGATGCGGCGCTCGCGAATGTCGCCCCATCGCACGGTGAAGGCGTCTTCGCTGAAGATACTGCTGGCCACCGTCTCCTTGCTCTCGCCCGGTTTCTGATAGAAGACCGTGAGCGCCAGATCGGGCATATCCTCCGGCGAGGAGAGTTGCGCCAGCAGTTGCGCCAGACGGTAGGCCATGACGTAACCGCCCGAGGCCAGGAACGTCGAGGTGTAGGGATAAGCGTTGTAGCCGATCCGCACCTTTGAGGTCGGCCCCTTGCTTTCGCCTTTCTTGCCGTAGAGCGGGTCGTTCGGTTTGAAGAGGCTCGGCGGCGCCGTGGCCAGCAGCAGACCGGTGAGCGGGAACGGCAGAGTTTCCTGCGCTTCGCCGACGGCGAAAACCTCGTTGAAGGTGAAATGGAGATTGGTGATCAACTGGCGATGCTCGGCCACCTCGAAGGAGTCGGCCAGGAAGACCTGCGACGGCGTCGCGCCATAGAGGTTCATCTCCTTCTCGATCTCGTCGCGCAATTTGCGCAGCGTCTCGTTGACGAACTCCCACTGGACGCGGTTGTCGCGGAGTTTGAAGCTGCTGACCCGCGCCTTCTCGATGATCGCCAGCCGCTTGGCTTCGAGCAATGCGGGATCGAACAGTTGAATCTGCTTGCGCGCCTTGACGAAGTCGGCAAAGCTCATCGTCGCCTTGTCGCCGATCAGCCCGCGCACGTAGTTGATCGGCACGACGAAGCCCAGGTTGGCGCCGAAGAGCCGGTAGTAAGAGACAAGCCCGACGGTTTCGCCGCGGTCGTTGAGGATCGGAGCGCCCGCGTTGATGCGGTCCAGCGAGCCTGACAACTGGTGCACGCGCATCCCGCGCTTGGAGTCGCGGATCGCCGCGATGACCGCGTCCTGCACGACCGGGAACGCTCCAAGCGGGCGCGCCAGCATCGCCACTCTCTCGCCGACGCGCGTCCGGTCGGAATCGCCCAGAGTCACGGACGGCAGATTCGCCGCCTCGATCTTGAGGATCGCAATGTCTTTTCGCGGGTCAACGGCGACGACCGAGACCTCGCGCACTTTGCGTCCATCCGAGAGCATGACCTCGATCTTCTCGGCGTCGGCGATGGCCTGGTAGAGCGTGACCAAAACGCCGTCGGGGGTTGCGGCGAAGCAACTGTACTTCTCTTCGTAGCTGCCGTCGGGAGCGATCGTCGCCACCAGTCCGACGGCCTTGCCGCTGGATTCGACTATTTCCGGCAATTGTTTGGGTTTCAAATCCTGCGCTCGGAGCGACAAGCCGGGCGCGCACACCACGATACACAACAGTGAAGAGAGCGCAATCAATCGGTCAATGCGCATGAGACCTCCTTGTGGTTAAACATCAATCGGCAGTGAAGGAAAAATATCGCCGCCAGCCTTTCCGTTGTACTTCATGTATTACATGCGTAAAACGGAGCTGAAATGGCGGGCGCCGCGAAAAATATTTCGACCTGTGCGGACGGATGAGTACCGCGAGCGGTAGCGAGCGTGGTTCCATAGAGGATTACGGAACAGACGGAAAAGACGGAACAAACGGAAATGGGCCAGGAAACTTTCCGTCTACTCCGTTTTTTCCGTCTGTTCCGTAATCCTCTTCCCCTCCTCTGAGCAGTTACTACTTGGCTTTCATTCGTTTGCCGTGCGCGCGAATGGTTCCGACAGCCGGGTCATCAGGGTAAATTACAAATCCGTCGTCGCGGGAAATGGTTATATCGTCAATGTAAATCGAACTTGCGGCGGGGTAGTCATATAGAATTACGCTCACTTTGCGAACGTCTTCGAGGTTCTTGATCTCACCGTTGAACTGCCAGTTAGTCGCAGCCGATTTCCACACTCGCGAACTGAGATCGAAGCTCACCTTGTTCCATTTATTCAAGCCTCCGATGAGAGTATGGGGCTGAGATTCATGCCATAGGAGTTGCGGCCCGGTCGAGACGGCCAGAGCGATTTTGACCGGACCGCCGGGGTTAGCGACCTGAACGGCGCATCTGGTTCGGTTAATGCCAGTGGGTAGACCATCGTTCACCCTGACCACCCACTTTTCACTCAGGTTGTTCAAATCCCAGACGGCTTTCCCGTTCGCGCGCGCCGGGTCGAAAGAGAGTTTGAGAGAGCGTTCGCCTTGCGCGAAGAAGGAGTTATCCACCGTCAACCCCGCTGCGTCGGAGTTCACATCCCTCGTCCAATTGCCAACGGTTTCACAGTCGTGAAACAGGGTTTCGTACATTCGCGGATAGCCGAGGTTCCAGAAGAGCGACCCGTTGATTCCGGTCGTTTCAATGTGAGCAAAATAGTCCTCGAAGATTTTCACGCGGTCCGCCTGCGTGTATTCCGGCTCGCGCGGAAGTTGAATCTCTCCGAATGCGCCGTTGTAGGTCCAACCGCTTGTTTTGATCCCGAATTCTTCCAGCACCACCGGCTTCCCGATAACCTGATGCGCGTCGCGGCGGTGTTCGTTCATCCATTCCTTACGCTGGTCGTATCCGTTGTGATCGGTTCGGTGGAGATTGTACTCCCTGCGATCCACGTAGAGTCTGAAGGCGCAGAAATCTATATTCGGGCAACCGGCGCGTATCTCACTCTGAATCGGCCCTGGCTCATCGTGTGTCCCGCTCTGCCATCGTACCTCTGTATTGCGGCTGCTGTGGTCGCTGATGAAATCGGCCCCCGCGGCGCCGGTCGGACATTGTCCCAATTTCCAGTTCAATCCGTATTGCCAGTAGTTTTCCGGAAAGCTTTGAAATGCTCTCTTGCCGGCCTCTTCGATGGTCGTTATGTAACCGCCTTCCTCGCCGCAGGCGATCAGTTGCCTGGCGTCAAGGCCGCGGACGAAATCGCTCATTTCTCGAATCCATTCGTGAATCCGTTTGCCGCCGGGGCCGGTTTCACAACGTGGCTCATTGACGATCTCCCAGGCCATGATGGTCGGATCGTCTTTATACAACCTGCCTGTAATGGTGTTGCGACGTTCGAGCAATTTCCTGACATAGTTTTTGTACCATTGCCTGGTGAAGCGATTGACGTAGAACTCATCGTGGTAGATGTGGGAAAAGCAGGAAGTCCGTTCGCTCTCCGGTTTCGATAACTCCCCCGCCAGTTCCGGAGACAGACTGTCAAGGTACTCCTTCTCACCTTTTCTCTCGACCAGCCAGTCCACGTATTTGTACATCCCGCCGTTGTGTCCCCAGTTATCCACCAGCGCCAGCATCAGGCGAATGTCCAGCCGCCCCGCTTCGGCGACAATCCGGTCCAGATGCTCAAAGGCCATCTCGTTCCATCGTCCCTGCGCGGGTTGGAAACTGTAATCCTGCCCTTCGTGAAAAGCCCAGGCGCGCACCACCCGCAGATCCATATCCTTTGCCAGGGCGAGCACCTGAGCCACTGCGCCATCCGACCGATTGAACAGGTACTCGGCGTTTGCGCCAGCGAAATAGAAGTCCTTTCCATCGAGCGTGAACCGCGTTCCGTCGCGCTCGACAGGGTTGACGGTGAGCTGAATGTAGTAACCTGGTTTTTCCTTGCCGCCCACGGCCACATCGTCCAGCAACACGCGGCCCGTGTAAGGGCAGTTGGCGAAAATCTGGATGGCTACCGCGCCGATGTCAGCGAATGAAGACATTGGACCAGGCGTTTTGGCCGAGTATTTCGTCGGATCGGCGAGGTCGAATTGAATAATGTTCCAGCCGCTTGCGCCGACGGCGATGTCCTGACTGTCATACCACCGGTCCTTGTCCTTGTCGTGAACCGAGATTTTGGCGCTGAAGCACAGCAGGCCTTCGAGATGAGGCTGGAACTTCAGCTTCGCTTGAATCTTCTGATGGTCTTTCCTGCTGAGGTTAAGCGCCGGATTGAATTGGATGACGAATACGCCTTTCCTTGTCTCTTCCTTGCCGGGTTGAAATTGGGCGTCGGCTGCCAATGCGCCATCTGCCCGGAAGACTGTCGTCCAGGCTTTCGCATTCCAACTCGGATCGGTTCCCCAGCGCGGGAAATCTTCTTCTCCCCCGGGATCGTTGAAGTTGTAACCGTGATCTGTCATCAGTGGCGCGGCCGGCGTGGCCGGGAAGCTTATGTGATCTATGTAGACCGGCCCGTTGTATGCGCCGGTCATACAGATTTCAATCCCGATAGTTCGAACCTTGGACGGATCGAAGCCGTCATCCTTATAACCGTCCGGCGGGGTTATTTTGCTTGGCTCCAACTTCAATCGCACCCACTGGCCATTCAGCATAGTGGTGGGCGTTCCGTACTCTGATTTGAAATTGTCGTCTTTGACGAACAACCGAAGCTGGTTCGGTCTCTGCGAATTTTGGCTCTGGCTTCCCGTTGGGCAATAGACGTATGCCTCAACTGCCTGTCCCTCAAGGTTAAAAGGCGCGCGGACCTCGGGAGGAGGAAAGTGGAGCATATCAACCTCAGCCGCTCCGCATGCTCTGCCGTCGCCAGGGGTTGCGTTGAGGTTCAGGCGCAGCGCTTTACTTCCTTCCAATACGACATCGGATGATTGCCCCACCGACGTCACGGCGGGGAGACTTGAATGAGTCGCGTTTTGCCAACCCTGTTTATCAGGCTCAAACCCGTATTTCAGGTTTTGAAGCGGGACAAGCTCCGCCGGGAAGCTGAAGCTGTCCATAAAAATCATGCCACCGTATTTCGAACTTCGGGCGCCGGCGGTGATCTTGATCCCCAGAGTGCGAATCCGCTTCGGGTCGAATCCATCGTCTTTATAACCACCGGGCGGCGCGATCATCGAAGGCGTCAGTGTTATCTTCATCCAGTAGCCTTCGACAATCGGCGTCCAGCTTCCGTACTCACTGCGCCACCGATCGTCTTTGGCGAAGAGTTGAAGCGCGTTCGGCGATTCGCCGTCGCCCCGCGCCCCCGGCGGACAGAAAACATAGACGCCAACCTCTTTTCCTTCGAGGTCAATCGGGATGTCCACGCGGAACGGAGGCGCCTTCAGCATGTCAACGTAGACCTCGCCGGCTTTGCGCGTGGGGTCGTCGCCATCGAGCTTGATCGTCAGGCGGTTCGAGGCCGTCCCGTTGGCCGCCTGAGTCGTGTCGCGGCCTTGAGAAGTTATCGCCTGAAACTGAGGATCGCCGGAAACCACGAATCCTTCATCGCTCTGCTCGAAGCCGTAGCGCTCGTTCAAGGCCGCCGGCCGGGGCGCGGTCGGGGCGCCGAAACTGACGCTGTCAATGTAAAACTCCCCCTGATATGAATCGGTCGAGTCTTCGGCGGTTCCTATCTTCAGGCCGATGATTCTGATCTGTTTCGGATCGAAACCCGCATCCATCGCCCCTCCAGACGGGGCGCTGGTTGACGGCGCGAGTTTCACCTGCATCCATGTGTTCTCTTGTATGTTCTCCCAGGCGCCATACTCGCTCTTGAAGTTCACGTCTTTGGAGAAAACTTGCAGACCGTTCGGACTGCTGTCTGGCCCGCGCGAGCCTATCGGAAGCCACACAAAGATCGAAATCTCCCTCCCGGTCAGGTCAACCGGAATCGGGACGCCGTATGGCGGATAGTTCCGCATATCCACAAAGACTTCGCCCTTGGACAGGATTGCGTGCGATCCGCGGAGGTCGAGCTCCAAACGCAGCGAGTAATTGCCCGCATAACTCCGCGCCGGCGATTGGGCGCCTGACCGAATCGCTGAGGAGCCTTCATCCCGCGTAGGCTTCCATCCTTCCGTCCCCGATTCGAACCCATATCGCTCCTGAATCGCCTGCGGCCATAGGTGATGGCGTTTGTGATTAGCGGCGTGGCTGCGGTGTGTGGTGTATAACACGATGACTGCAATCAGCGTCAGCATCGAATACAACAGGGCGTTGGCCTGAGCGCGAGATATACGATTGTGACGTAATCGGGTTTGGCTGATCATCACGGGTCTCCTGGGCGATGTTCTTCACAAAGGTACGGCGTAGCGGGCGACGCGCATCTCCCGAGTAGCAGAAAATTCACCAATCTACACAATCAATGTATATGTCTCCTGTGTAGATATTATTATCTTTTCCGAGCCTTTGAAGATTTTGAGTGACTATTATTGAGCTACCGCTCTTAGCTTACTTATTATAGCCAATAGAACCTGATTATCGCCAACACTGCTATACCCGCCATCAGACCAGGATCTTTTCACTACGGTTTGCTAAGTTCTTGGCTGCGCAGTCAAATCCACAACGCCTTAACTCCGGCTCTTCGGCACGCGCACGGTTACGGTTCTGACCGATGAGTTCCCGCTGTTGTCCGTGCAGGTAATGGTGATCGTATAGACACGCCCATTGCCGCTGCCGGAACGCTCCGCGCGTAGCCGCACGTGATGCGCGTCCACGACCTCCCAATCGGGAGCCGTGTCCCCATCACCCGCGCCATTGACCGGCTCGTTGCTCGTCACGCTGAGCGCGCAGGCGCCTGCTGAAGATGGGGTGTCGTTGTCCGTTACGTTGTAGTTGACCGTGACATTGACCATCTTGTGGTTCGGCGGCCACAGCGCCGATGGGCTGGCTGACGCGCCAGTGATCGAAGGCGGCGTTGTGTCTCGCATCCCACCGAAGGTAACGGTGACGACGTTGGCCGTTTTGCCGTCCACGGTGAACTCGATGTTGACCTCGCCGCGCCCGGTCAGGCTACGCGGCAGTCGCAGCCTGACTTCGTCTAATCCGGGTCCGAATATCAGGCCGGATCCGGTGGCGTCAGACGGTCCGGCGTAAGTGACTTGCGCATCCTCGCCGCCGATCTTCGCCGACACTGCCGAAAGCGAGCTGCGGAAGCGGAATCCCGTGCCGTAGAGGATCAGAAACACCTGATCGGTCGCCGGACCGAGATCAATCGGACGGCCGACGAATCGGTTTTGAGCAGAATCGAATTGCGCCACCGGTTCGAAGTTCTGCGAACCATCGGCCCTGACGCGCAACAACGAGCCATTGGCCACGCCCCGACCGCTGGCGTTGGCCGAATGGAGGCCTGGCGCCACCGCGGCGATCTGCACGTTCCCGATCGAGATCGTGCCGTCTCCGCTGGTTACAGTCACTCTTGCCATTCCTACCGCCGTCCCCGCTGGCATTTGATGATTGACTTGGCCAGCCGAGACAAGATCGAGCGGCGCTAACTGTTCGACGCCGGCGCTATCGAGGACTCTGACCGTGGTCCCCGCCAGCGATGTTGGCCGCGGAATCGTCGTGGCGGCCTGGAAGCTCGTGGCCAGGCGGGCGCCAAAGGTGGCAACCTGGGATTCGGGCGCCAGCGGGCCAGTAAAACTTGCGAGTGAGACGCTCGCGGCCACCCGGTTGGCCATAGTGATAGTCAGCGCGTTGGAGATCCCGCCGCCGGGATTATTGATGACCGTGACGCTGGCCGTGCCTGCAGTGGCGATGTCGGTCGCGGGGATCAGGGCTCTCAAACGCGTGCTGCTGACGAAGGCGGTATTGCGATTGTCGCCATTCCAGCGCACGATCGAACCGGTAACGAAGTCCGCGCCGTCAACCGTCAGCGTGAAAGCCGGACTTCCCGCAGTGACTGTGTTGGGGGTTACGCTCGTGAGTGTCTGCGCGCGGACTGAAATGACTGTCAGACAAATCAGGCCAAGACTGGTCAAGGATCGAAGTATCTGTCGCATGATCGGATCTCCTAAAGTCCGTAATTACAGGGCAGCAAGTTATTTTGAGTTCGGGCATCGCTGGGGTCGGAATCTCCAAACAGCCTCCGGGAGGACATTGCCACCGGCTGACGGAAGGGTGTAAATTGCAGACCTCTTCGCAGTCTGGCAATTCATCGCCCCGCCGCCAGCCTTCCGATTTACTACATGCGCTACATGCGCAAAACGGGGCTGAAATGGTGGGCGCCACGAAAAATATTTTTTCAGTCTTGATTGCGCCGGTAGCGCAGTCGCGCGGCGAGCATCTTTCCGCGCCGTGAACGGCTGTTCGCCCCGATGCGTAAAGGAGAACTCCCCCATGAACGCTCAGGCCAACGGGGCTCAGTCCGACGAATCTCACGCCAATGAAGATGTGACGGAATTGTTGCACAAATGGAATAAGGGCGACGATCAGGCATTCGCTCGATTGATCACGCTGGTTTACGCCGAATTGCAGCGGCTGGCGCGGCAGTGTTTGCGTGGCGAACGCCCCGGTCACACGATGCAGACGAACGCGCTCGTCCACGAGGCCTACATGCGGCTGATTGATTGCGACCATCTGCAGTGGCAAGATCGCCATCACTTTTTTGCCATCGCCGCGCGGGTCATGCGCCGCGTGCTGGTGGGAGAGGCTCGCAAACGCAACACCCGGAAACGCGGCGCGGGAATGGTTACGATCCTCTTCGATGGGGCGATGATCGTTTCGCCCGAACGCGATGAGGAGTTGATCGCGCTCGACGAGGCGCTCGAACGGATCGAGAAGCGGTTCGAGCGCGCATGCCGTGTGGTCGAATTGCGCTATTTCATCGGGTTGAGCATCGAGGAGACGGCGGAGGCCTTGGGCGTTAAGGCGGATACCGTAAAGCGCGAATGGCGCGCCGCGAAAATATTGCTGCGGCGCGAACTCAGCGGCAAGGAGACTGACAATGAATCAGCCAATGAATCAGCCAATCAATCAGATGGCAGGTCAGGAACGGTCGGAACGGATTAACGAATTGCTGTGGCAGGCGGCGCCGCTTGAAGGAGAGGCGCTGGCGGAATTTCTGGAGCGAGCCTGCGCGGGAGACGCCGAATTGCGCCGCGAGGTTGAAAGTATGCTCGGCGGCGAAGTTGACACCGGAGAGATTCTTAAGCATTCGCCGGCGGCGGGCTGGCGCCAACAGGCCCGGACGGACGCGCTGCGAACCGGAGAGAAGATCAGCCATTACCGCATCGAATCGCGCATCGGACGTGGGGGGATGGGCGAAGTATATCTGGCGCGCGACGAACGGCTGCAGCGCCCGGTGGCGGTCAAAATTCTGCCGCCGGAATTTTCCACGGATCCTGATCGCGTGCGTCGCTTCGAGCAGGAGGCGCTTGCCGCTTCGCGGCTCAACCATCCGAACATCATCACCATCCTCGACATCATTCACGACGGCGGCAATCATTTCATCGTCACCGAATTTGTTGACGGCCAGACGCTGCGGCAGGCGATAAACGACGGCCGCCTTTCGTTGCGGCAGAAGCTGACGGTCGCCGTCCAAATCGCCGAAGCCCTGTCGGTCGCGCACGAAGCCGGGATCGTTCATCGCGACATCAAGCCGGAAAACGTCATGGCGCGGCGCGATGGTTATGTGAAGGTGCTCGATTTCGGAATCGCCAAACTAGGAAGAGGGGGTGGGGAGTGGGGAGTGGGGGGGAGAGGGAAGGAGAGGGAGAGAAGAGCAGAGTTGAGGAAGAGGTTTCCATGCTCCCACTTTCCCCCACTCCCCACTCCCCACTCCCCACTCCCCAGCTCTCTACTCTTCCCGGCGCGATGATGGGTACTGTCAGCTATATGTCGCCCGAACAGGCGCGCGGCGAGCGCGTGGACGCGCGAACCGACATCTTCAGCCTGGGCGTCGTGCTTTACGAAATGGTCGCGGGGCGCAAGCCGTTCGATGGAGAGACCAACACCGAAGTGGTCAAAGCGATCTTCGAGAAAGAGCCTCCTCCGCTTTCGCAATCGGCGCCGGCCGCTCCGCTCCCGTTGCAGCGCGTCGTTGACCGGGCGATGCAAAAAGACAGGGAGAACCGGTATCAAACGGCGGCGGAGATGCTCGGCGATCTGCAATCGCTGGAAGAGAGTCTGGCGCGCGCCGAACCGAGGCTGAGTCGCAGGGCGTGGATTGCGATAGCGGCGGCCTCTACCGTGTTGATTGCAACCGCCATCATGTGGAGCCCGCGTAATTCGGGCAATCGCGCTCAGGCCGATTTGACGCCGCACGTTTACCGGGCAATCGCCGACGGTAAGGCCGAAGAGGCCGACATTTCGCCCGACGGTCAACACATCGCCTACACGACTTACAAAGGGAAGACGCGCAACCTGTTGGTGCGCGAGCTGAAGACGAGCGGCGATCTCGAAATCGTCGCGCCCGGCGCCGGCCACGATTGTCAATCGCCGACCTTCTCGCCCGACGGACGCAGCGTCTATTACCTGTCGTTCGACGCGAAGAGCAATCTCATGACGCTCTATCAAATCCCGGCGACGGGCGGCTCGGCGCGCAAGATCATCGAGGGGGTGGACAGCCCCGTCGCCATCTCGCCTGACGGAGGCCGGATCGCTTTTATGCGCGAAGACAGCGCGCGACAGGAAACATCGCTGATGACGGCTGATGCCGGCGGCGGCGGTCTTCGGCGTCTGGCGGTCCGCCGCGGTCCGGCCGATATCGCAAGCGGAAGGCCGGCGTGGTCGCCCGACGGAAAGCGCATAGCTTTCGCCGCGGGAAGTGACTTAGAGGAGCGCCACGATCAGATCATTCAGGTATCTGCGTCAGGTGGAGGCGAAAAGATTCTCTCGCCGCACAAATTGGGAGACATTCACAGCCTGGTCTGGCTCAGGGACGACAGTGGGATGATCCTGCTGGCTGGCGATCCTGGCAGCAACCCTTATCACGTCTGGCATCTCAGCTTCGATGGCGACAGGCTGCGCAGATTGACCGATTCCCCCTACAACAACAGTTCGCTGAGCGTCACGGCGGATGGGAACACTGTGTATACCGTGCAGCAGGACGAGGTTCGCAGCCTCTGGGTGATGCCGAGCGGCGACACTGCCCGAGCCAGACAGCTCATCACCGGACAGGCCGCCGGAGAATTTGGGATCGTTTGGACGCCGGACAATAAGATCATTTACGCGGGCGGGCCGACGACGACACAGCAGCTCTGGATCATGAACGCCGACGGCGGCGCCAACCGCCGGTTTTCCTTCGGCGCATCCGACGATGACGCGCCGACGGTTCCGCGCGACGGCCGCTTCGTCGTTTATTCTTCGCATCGGACTTCCGATCACCCCAACATCTGGCGAGTGGATCGCGACGGCGGCAATCCGAAACAACTGACGTTCGGCAAAACCGAGGTTGACCCGGAATGTTCGCCTGACGGCAAATGGGTTGTTTATGTCTCGTGGGACGATAACTACAAAGGCTCGATCTGGAGAGTCTCCATTGACGGCGGCTCGCCCGCGCAATTGACCGCGGATCACATCACCAATCCCAGCCCGGCGATCTCGCCCGACAGCAAGCTGCTCTCATACTCCCACGCTCTTCCGGGCGATCGGGTGAAATGGATAGAGATAGTTCCCTTCGACGACAAGCTCTCGCTCGGCAGGAAGCCGATCAAGACTCTTCCGCTGCCGGAGACGGCTGACAATGTGCAATGGGCGCCTGACGGACGCGCCGTGGTCTATGCCGAAATCGAGGGCCGGGTCGCCAATCTCTGGCGAGCGACGATTGACGGCGGCCCGCGCAGCCGGCTGACCGATTTCACTTCTGACACCATCTTGTGGTTCGCGTGGTCTTGGGATGGCAAGCGGCTTGCGCTCTCACGCCTGACTGCGAATCGAGATGTGATTAGTCTGGAAAGTTTCAGATAGATGTTAACGACTTGCGCTAGTTGACCCGAAAGCGACTCGCCGCGCTGTAAGACGGTGTTTAGAGTACCGGCTTCAGCCGGAAAGGACTTGATCCGCGAGCCCTTTCCGGCTGAAGCCGGTACTCTAAACACCGTCTCCTGAAGGTTCGGGTCGCCCGCGAGTTTCAACTAGCACAAGTCGTGATAGATGTTTTAAAACGTGAGTCTGAGACCGAATTGGATGTTGCGTCCCGGCGCGACCGCCGAGAGCGAGCCGCGATTGTTGCTGGATATGTTGACTTCCAATCCGCCGCCCCCGCCGCTGCCGAGCTGGACTTGATTGAAGGCGTTGAAGAAGTCCGCCTGCAATTGCACGTTCACCTTCTCGGTGACGGAGAGCTTCTTGCGCAACGCCAAGTCCCACGAATAACGCCCCGGTCCCTCGATCATTCCCACACCAGCCGTGCCCCGCCGGTCATCGGGCGCCGGATTGAACGCCTCGGTGTTGAACCACCACGCGATATCGCGTTCGCCGCGCGGCAGCTCGGTCTTGCCGCCGACGTAATCGGCCCGGCGCGAACCGATCGATGTATTGCCCGCCGGCGTGAAGTATCGCCCCGTCTGCCGGCGTGTGATCCCGCTCACCTCCCAACCGCCAAGAAAGTGATTCGGAAAACCACGTGTCTTGCGGAAGAACGGCGATCTCCAGGTCCAGGTTGTAACGAAGATGTGGCGGACATCAAATGACGTCGGGCCATAGTTGAAGCTGCGGTCGAAAGGGTCTTCCAGGTTGTCGCTGTTGTTGGAAGCGTCGGCCAGCGCCTTGCTGAACGTGTAGCTCACGGTCATTGTCAGATCGCCTTTGCGGCGGGTCGCGTAGATTTGCAGCGAATTGTAGTTCGAGTTGGTGTCGCTCAGATACATCCTGATCTCCGAGAAGCCCTTGTATGGGCGCAAAGCGTTGACCGAGACGCGCTGGCTGCTCGGCGCCGCGGCGTTGGCGCGCATCGCATCGAAGCTGGGCTGATTGATGTCGGGTTGGCGCAGCAGGCGCCTGCCGAGATTTCCCACATAGGCTACCTCGCCGAAGACTCCCCAGGGCAATTCGCGTTGAACGCCCAGGCTGAAATTCATCGTGTAGGGCAAGGCCAGCTTCGGATCAATCGTCTCGATCCGGCTGAACGGCGCGGGGGCCGAGGCGCGCGCGCTGGCGATACTGGCCAGATTACCGTTTTCATACTGCGCGCTGCGGACGAAGGGCGGGATGTTGACCGTCGGAATAATCAGGTTGCCTTCGGGCCTGTCGTAAAAAAGGCCGAAGCCGCCGCGAATCGCCGTCCGATTGTCGTTGGACGGAGCGAAGGCGAAGCTGAAGCGCGGCGCGACCAGATGCTGCGCTCGATAAAGACCGCGCGGCGCTCCGGCCGGCGCGGAGAGAACCTCCTGGCTCCGTCCGTTCGGCGCGCGGCCCAACTCCGAAGCGGGCACACCATCGCCCGCTCGCGCCAGCCCATTGAAACGAGCGCCGCCTTTGCTCGGATCAATGGTTCCATTGCCGAGCACCGTCACGGCCAGCTTCGGATCGTAGAGAGCCGGATCGAAGTTGACGATGTTGTTGGCCTGGGTGTAGGTCGGCTGGCCATACTGATACCGCAGCCCGGCCTCCAGGTTCAGCCTTCGCGAGACCTTCCAGTTGTCAGAGACAAAGGCCTCGATCTGCGAGAAACGGAAGAAGCCAACCGGGTCCGCGTCGGCCTCGCTGTAGGTTCTGAAATTTCCCAGCAACGCGTCGGCAAACGCGCTCGATGTCGTGTTGGGGTTGCCGCTGGCGTTGAAGTTGAGTCGCCCGGCGTATTCCGGACGTCCATTCTGATCCTTGCGATTGCGGACGACGAGCAGGCCGGTCTTCACGGTGTGAGCGCCTCCAACCCGGGTGAGGTTGTCGCTTACGGCGATGTCGGTGACGGGCGAGACGGGCGAGCCGCTCGCGCCGCGAAAGCTGGAGAAGCCCGAAATCTCCACAATCGGAATACTCTCTTCGTAACGCCCGCCGCCCGCGAAGATTTGCTGAAAGGCAAAGCCATAGGTTTCGCGCTTCCACGACTCGCCGATCGGCGGGACGCGCTGTTCGTTCCACGACGCGTTGATCGTGGCCTCGTTGACGAACACCGGCGCCATTCGCCACGTATGGCTGACCTGAACGCCATAGCCCGGGCGATGCCGTCTGGTCGGCGTGGTCGGCAGTGACGAGTTGATGAACGTCCCGTAAGGATCAATCACATCGTTCTCGTCGTGGAGGAAGCGGCCCGAAAGACTGTGCTCCGGGTTGAAACGGTAATCGAGCCTGAACATCTCCTGGCGGAAATCGAACGGATTCGGCTCCTGAAATAAAGTGTTGTTGCTGCGCAGCAGGCTGTCGTTGTAAGCGGCGGCTTTTTGTTGCATCGCGTCGAAGATGGCGATAAATGCGCGGCCATCAGCAGTGACGCGGTTGGCCGGGATCGTGTTGTTGGGAAAACAGCCGCGACGATCAGCCGGTCTGGTGATGACGGCGCCCGTGATCACCGGTGCCGTGCAGGGAAGCGCGCTTGCCGGGTCGCGCAACACGTCGTCATCCGTGGTTCCGGCGATGCCGTCGGGGCCGCTTCGCCGCACGCTGAAATCGCCCCGGCGCTCGAGCTCCGAGGGAATGATCAGATCGCGATTCGAAAAGCGGCGGATCAGTTTCCACTCCATCCCGCCGAAAAAGAAGAACCGGTCTTTGACGACAGGGCCGCCGAAGCTGAAGCCGAAGTCGTTGTACCGCAGCGCCGCGAGCCGGACGCCGCGCGCCTTGTTGAGCGAATTGTTGGCGTCGAAGATGTCGTTGCGCAGATATTGGTAGAGGCTGCCGTGAATTTGGTTGCCGCCGCTTCTGGTGACTACGTTGATCGCCGCGCCCGACTGTCGCCCGTATTCCGCCGAGAAGTTGGAGGTCTTGATGTTCACCTCCTTGATGAAGTCAATCCCGACGTTATTGTTCTGAGCGCCGTTGTCGCCGGAATCGAGGTTCGATCCGCCGTCTATACTCAATGAGTTCGCATTGCCGCGCTGGCCGTTGATTGGCTGCCGCCCGCTGAGGTCTACCATCAAAGCGAGCTGGTCGTCGCTGAGCAGCGGCGCGCCGGGAATGAGCGCCGCCAGTTGCATGTAGTTGCGCCCGTTGAGCGCCAGCTCTTGCGCCTGCGCGCCGTCAATCACACGCGCGACCTCGCCCGAAGTAGAGTTGATGGTCTCGCCCGGCGCGGCGATCACTTCCACGCTCTCGCTGACCAATCCCGGTTCCAGCCTGAAGCTCACGGTCAATCGGCCGTCAGCGACCAACTTGTAGCCGGTCTTCGTCGCCTTCTTGAATCCCTGCCGCTCAGCCGTCACCGAGTAGTCGCCGACCGGCAGATTGGTCACGACATAAAACCCGCTCCCGTTTGTGGCGCCAACGCGAGTGAGTCGTGTCATTTCATTCCTGACCGTCACCGTCACGCCGGGAGTCAACGCGCCGGAAATATCCACCACTGTGCCGGAGATGCGTCCATTGTTCGTTTGCGCCTGCAGGGCCACTGACAAACTGGCGCTGGCGGTAACGACCAGTAGAATTCTTCGGCAGATTTGTTGGAGAGCAAAGGACATAACGACTCCTTGGAAAAAGTAGCGCAACCAGCCATGGTTGCGCAGCTCCCGGCAATGAACGAGTAAAGAAAACCGCGCAACCATGGCTGGTTGCGCTACGCTCGCTGCCGATTTTCATTGTTTCAGGGTGTCGCAACGCGACATAAAGGCTCCTCAAAAAATTATCCACCAGCTACATGCGCTAAATGAAGCTGAAATGGCGCTCGCCGCGAAAAAAAATCCGGCCTCAGCCGCGCTCACGATCGAGGACGACAGCGCGGGGAAGCTCTGGAGCGTCGAGCCGTTTGAACGGATGTGATAAGCTCCCCGCGTGACGCTTCCGCCGATGAAGCCTGTCGCGTCCGTACAGCCCCATACAGTGTGGACTCAGGCTTGGGGCTGCGGGAAATTTTTTCGACTTTATTTTTAACCCGAATGTCTAAATCAGCGGCGGGAGAATCGCCGTAAAAGCAAGCCGATGGTTGCCCCCTAATTCGCCGCAGCGGCCCAACCGAAACGACGAGTTGAGAGAAAGCGGATCTGATTAACTTATGGAATTCAGCGACAATCAGATCATCGAGCGGACACTCGCCGGTGAGACCGACGCTTTTAGCCTGCTGGTGCGAAGATGGGAGAGGCCTATTTACGGGTTGTCGCTGCGCATGCTCGGACGCGACGAGGACGCGCGCGATGTTTGCCAGGAGACTTTTCTGGCGGCGTTTCGGAACCTGCGGAAGTTCCGTGGCGACGCCAAGTTCTCTTCCTGGCTCTATCGAATCGCTCTGAACGCTTGCCATTCGCGGCTGCGGAAACAAGGAGCGCTGGTCGAGCAGTCGATTGATCAGGAAGACGACTACGGGCGCAAATTCGAGCTTGCCGACAGTGGCGTGGAGAATCTGTCCGAACGGCTGCAACGCGATCAGCGCGCGGAACTGGTGAGAAAGGCTTTGCAGGCGCTGCCCGCTGAAATGCGGCAGGTGATTATTATGAAAGAGTACGAAGAGCTGACCTTTGCCGAAATCGCTGAAATCTTGCGGATTCCGGTGAGCACGGTGAAATCGCGCGTCTACACCGGACTGCAGCAGATGGGCGCCCGGCTGGAGAAGATGCGCGGTTTGTTGTGAGGACGAGAATATGGCTAACGAAAAGAACAGATTGAATTCTCTGAACGGTTGCGAGCGCAAGGAAGATTTGGTGGCTTATCTATACGACGAAGCGAGCAGCGCCGAGCGCGCTTCATTCGAGCGCCACCTGGATGATTGCGACGCGTGCCGCAATGAATTGACGGCCTTCGGGCGCGTGCGCGGCGATCTGGGCGCGTGGCAGTTGGGGCTGACGCCGCGCGCCGAAATCGTCTTGCGGCGAAGCCGGCTCGACGTTCTGCGCGAGTTGATGGGAATGTTCCCGGTCTGGGTTCGCGGCGTGGCGTTGGCGGGCGCGGCTGCGGCGATGCTGCTGGTCGCGCTGTCAATCGCCGGAACGAATATCAGCGTAAAAAACGGCGATTTTGCTGTTAACTTCGGCTCGATAAAGAACTCCGCAACCGGCGTTCCGGCGGTTTCGTCTGAAGAAGTTGAGCTGATGGTTCAAAACGCCGTGGCCAGAGGGCGCGAGAAGATGGAACAGCAATACATCTCCCAACTGGCGAGCTTCAAGGATCAGATCAACGCTGACCACGAGGCGAAATTGCAGGCCGCCAACGCCGAGCATCAGGCGCGGCTCAAGGCCGCGCAGGCGGACTTGAAACAGGAGATGCGAAGATTCAACCGGCAAAACACCTCGATCCGTTCATTCTTCGCTATGGATGATTCCAGCGATCCGTGGGGAGACGGCAGATGAAAATGATAGAGCCCCAAACCATGCGCCCCCGGCGGAAATTGCGCGTGAGGGTTTCGACCTTAACCGCGACGCTGCTGGTGGCCGTCTGCGTGATGGTTTTTTGCGCGAACGCGGTTTTATCTCAAGGCCTGCGCCGCCAGATGCGGATTCAGAAGAAGATTGATAAGAAGCTGAATCGCCCCGCCGGCAATCCTGATAAACCATCGCCCTCGAACGGCGGGAAGAAAGAGCTAAACGCATCGGATCAGCCTGAAACCGCGGCGCCCAAGGCAATGGCTCCGCAAGCCGTGGCGAAGCAAAGTGGACACAGTCTGGATGGAATCAGACAACGCGGTATTCGCTCGTTCTTCACCCAGGAGGAGGAGAGACTGCTGGTTCCGGGCTTCGTCAATTCGCCTGTGGCGCTTCTGGTGATCTTCCGGCAACTCGACCTGACTCCCGAACAGAAAATTAAGATCAGAGACGTTAGACGACAGGTGGGAAACCGGCTGAATTTCGCGCGCCGCGAATTGACCCTGCTCGATGCGCAACTGGAAGAGGCGATTTACGGCAACCTCGATCCTGCCAGCCTCGACAGCTATGATCCGGCAAAGGTCAAGGAGCTTACCGAACAGGTGGCGCAGAAGCGGGCTGAGTTCTTCAGACTGCAAACAGATGTCGAATCGCAGTTCCGGCAGATTCTGACGCCCGACCAGTTCTACGTCTTCCGCGAATTGGTGCGCGAGATGGTGGCGCCAGGGCGCCGTCCCCTGGTCAACCCGGCTGTCCGGCAGCAACAGCAACAGCGGCGGATGGGAATCCCGCCCAACCCACAGATCAGACCTGATCCGCAGAACCAACCCGACAACGACTGATTTCATTTTCCATTTTCCATATTACGTTTGTCATTTTCCATTGCGCGCGGTGTGCAGTTCCGGCAATGACAACTGACAAACGTAATATGGAAAATGGAAAATGAAATTATTTCCGCGCGACCTGCGACTGCTGATGTTTTTTCAGAAGCGCCAGACCATGTCGAATCGGAACGCCGAAACTGGCCGTTGATTGGGGGTTCATCAGGATGGCCTGGTTGATGCCGATCACCTTGCCGTTGGCGCCGAAGACGGGGCCGCCTGAGCCTCCTTCGTCCGTACGCGCGTCATAAACCAGTTGCGGCGCCACGTCGCTGATGTGGCCCTGCGTTGATTGCGGGCGAATCTTCGAACTGGCCGCCAACTCGTTGAGCTGAGTTCGATAGGAGAGGTTGCCGTAAAGCCGCCGGTTCGCTTTGCTGATGTTGTTGGTTCGCGCAATCAGCCCTTCGAGACCGGCGGGATAACCGAGCAGCACGACCGATTGTCCGCTGGCGACCCCTTCGCCGGTTTCGTCGAGGGGCAACGCCGACAGGTCCGTGGCGCCTTGATCGAATGAACAGAGCGCGGCGTCCTGATCGGACGAAATTTCGACGGGGGTCAGCCTGAATGGTTGAGAAATCTGTGGAAAGTAGGCCAGCAGCTCTTTCAGTTTCGGGCGGAATCCGTTCATTTTGATCAGGCTGGCCAGATCGTCTTCATCCCACGCCTGAATGACGTGACGATTGGTGAGCACGAATCCTTTGGCGGCGAGAAACCCCGTGCCCATGAATTCGACTTCGTAGACGCGTCCGTTGCCGTTAACGTCCAGATTGATTTTCCCGTCAGGGCCAATGGGGTTTTCGGTCCCGCTCGGCTCTTTGAATTTGATCTCGCCGCCCGCGCGCGGATCAACGAAGACGTAAGTGCCATAGATCAGGCAGACGCCCTGCCCATAACTGTTGACGACCTTTTCGGGAAGCGAGAGCGAACTGCGGATGTCGCTGGCCTCGTCACGCGCCTGTTGTAAAGCATCGTGGAGTTTGTCTATTTCGCCGCGCGTGGCGACCATCGTTTGCTGCAGCTCGTTGATCGCTTTGTTGTTGCGGCGGCCTTCGAGAAAACCGAGCGTGTTGAAGTAGATGATCGTGAGCAGAATGAAAGCGGCCATGCCGGCGATCGCGTAAAGCACGCGGCGCGGGATTTCGGCCACCAGTTCTCGCAAAAGCTGTTTGACGAAGACGATCGCGACATCGGTGCGCGGCATCGAGCGCCGTCTTTTGGCGACGCCGGCCGCCGCCGCCGCGGTCAGCGCCACGGGCCGCGCGTTCGCCAGGACAGCCGCGCCCAGACGCAATGATCCGGTAATATCTTCGGGGTCGGTCAGCGCGAAGATTCGCAACCGTATACCTGTCGCGCCGAAATAGAATGTGTCCCCGTCGCCAATCGCGTCGCCGATGGCAATCGCTTCGCCGTCGCGCGTGACGCCGGCCATCGCGTCAATGGTCGTGATTCGATAAGCGTTGTCTTTCCATCGCAACGTCAGGATGACGGATTCCGGCGGCAGAGAAACCCCCTCGGCCTCGATCACCACGTCGCAATCGGGCGCTGTGCCGATGCTGATGACTTCCTGATGAAAGATGCGGGTTGCGGGCTGCGGCGCCCCAGCCAAACGTATGACAACCCCGTTACCCATTGAAATGCTCATCGAGATATCTTTCTTGCTGCGACTGTAATGTTGGGGGAATACCAGGAAAGAAAATATCACATTCTGTTTGTATTCCAAGCGACAATTTCCGGGCAATGATTTTTTTCGGATAATGGGTTTGTCCTTAAAGGGAGAAATCGAATATGAAAAATGTTTATGTCTACCGATTGACTGTGGCAGCGGTGGCGATCTTCGGACTGGCCGTTCTCGTCTTCGCTCAATCGAGTAAGAAGATTCTGGTCGCGCACCGCGGAGCGTCGGCCTATGCGCCCGAACACACGGTCGAAGCCTACCGCCTGGCGATCGAGCAGGGCGCCGATTTCGTAGAGCAGGATTTGCAGATCACGAAGGACGGCGTCCTCGTTTGCCTGCACGATCTGACGCTCGAACGCACGACCAACGTCGAGGAGGTCTTCCCAGACCGCTTCCGCGCCGATGTGAGTGATGACCAGCCACCTAACAGTCAGCCCGCGAAACACTGGTACGTTTCAGACTTCACTCTGAACGAGATCAAACGACTCGACGCCGGATCGTGGTTCAACGCGAAGTTCAAAAGCGCCAAAGTCCCCACGTTCCAGGAAGCCATTGATCTGGTCCGCGGCAAGGCGGGGCTGTACCCGGAAACCAAGGCTCCTGAAGTCTACGGCAAACGCGGATTCGACATGGAAAAACTCGTGATCGAAATTTTGAAGAAGAACCGCCTGGACATCCCCGGCGCCGATCCGGAAACGCCCGTGATCATTCAATCGTTCAGCGCCGAGAGCCTGCGCAAGACGCGGTCCGATTTGAAGACGAAGCTGCCGCTCACCTTTCTGATCGGCGCCGATCCGCAAAACAGATGGCTTTCCGCTGACGGGTTGAAGAGAGTGAAAGATTTCGCCACCGGCATCGGCCCGGCGAAAGGATTGATCGAACGCAACCCCGAAATCGTGAAATGGGCGCGCGAGGCGGGATTGACCGTCACGCCTTACACTTTCAGATCGGCTTCGACTAGGCGATTCAAAGACGTGCGCGAGGAGATGCGCCATTTTCTGTTCGAATACGGCGTTGACGCGGTGTTCACTGATAATCCGGATTTGTTTCCGAGATCATGAACCTGAACGGCCTGAACAAAACCGATAAAGGTTCGCGCTTATCCCGCGAACGATGACGATGTCCTGCCTGGCGCTTGAACAGGCGGTGCCTGCGGCGACGCTCGACGACACGAGAACGAAGCCGATGCCCAGCAATAGCGCCACTTCCTCGACTGAGATGGTGTTGATATTGGCGAGAGAAACCAAAGTCCGCCTCATCCAGATCCGGTAAGAAGTCAGGCTCGAAGCGCGCTTCGACGAAAGAGGATGCTGGCGCTGAGGATCTCGGCATTGTAGAAGATGGGATTCCTTTCTGATTTGTGACCGGGGAGATCATACGCTTGGTTTCCCCCGACCTTTGCATCGTTATGCCAGTGAAGAAAGCCGCATCAGCCGCGGTCACATACCCAATTTTCGCGCCGATTAGTTTTGATAGCCCTATCTCGGCCCCGCCGGGATGTCTTCAAACTTCGGAAAACGGCCCTGGGAAAGGCCACAAAGGCGCATAAGCGGTAATCGGCCCCCTTAGTATTTGAGGTGACTGATCAAACCGGCTTGGTTGAGCTATATCAGTGGGCACACCGCCAATAAGAGCCGAGACTTCTTCTTTCTTTTTCCAATCAGTGGTCGTAAGAAAAGCGAGCCCTTCAGAAAGATTCCCGGCCGTTGCGAATGCCGACCATAGCGACAGGTAAGGTTCCCCCAAAACTGCAGCTTGTCCAAGGGAGCCCGGAATGCCTCCCCACCAAGGTCCGTACACCGGATGTCCTTCGGCTTTTCCATCACTGCCGTAACTGGTGCCCATCCTAATCCAACCATCCAAAATTCTTATATCCCCGTAGAAAGGAGTGATTATATGTGAGGCCTGCTTCCAGAACTCCATCAGACCAGCAGGCCATCCGGGCTGATCCAGAACTTGACTGTCAAAAGTCATGGTCACGAGACTCGCGCGGAATCCTCTAGGGGATGGCCCAAAATTTTTATCAATGGCTAGCCCGACATCCAAAACGGGCCGACGCGGATACCACACCACGCCTTGGCAGTGATGTTCTTGGAGGAACTGTAAAAAATGATCTTTGCCCGTCTCCGTAAAGGTGTATTGCGGAGGCTCATACAGCCCATACCTCCTGGGGAGGGCTTCAGGCAGGAATTTCTCAAGAAGTTCGATAAAGGATACGAGCCCTTCATCCGAGAACAGAGGTCCATCTGTGAACCACCAGGACATCTCCAGAATTGAGAACCGCTCCTCCCTACGAGGGGATTGATAGCGCGTGACTCCCGCCGGGGTCGTCATCGCCCCTGTTTGTCTATCAAAAATTACGCCATGAGACTCCCGAGCGATATGCCTGGCTACTTGCTCTAGAAGGGAATATGCGCTCCTTGGAGCGCTAATTGGCTCGAGAATAATTTCGGTGAGGAACTGAATTCCAGGCAAGAGTGGCAACACGTCCTCCGGAACGTCCTCAGGCAAAACTCTGTCTGAAGGCCCAACGGTAAGCTGCCAAGTCTTACCGGCGTGGGTCCAAGAATCTTCGCCCGCTTCCCAATCTTGCTCGTTAAGCAACGCGCTTGGAAGAGAAACCTTTCGTACAGACCAGATTTGAATGTCGTAGCTCATTGACGTCGGCCAGTATAGTCCTCGGTTTACTTACCGATCATAATCGGACGTTATTTATCGATCCTCCTTCTTGATTATAAGGAGGAGACCATGAATAAAGCAGCAAAAATCGGTGATGTCAACCATTTCATGCCGCGTGCGACGCTCGCTGCGATCGGGGTTAAACTCCGCGCGCTGGACTTGCTAGCTCTGATCAAGGGGCGAGTACAGGCTTTGTTGCACGAATCTGATACTGTTGGCGAATTCAGTTTCAGCTTCTATTCTTGCCCCCTGTATCAAAATCTTGTTACTGGAGGCAAAATGGAAACTACGATTTCAACTGAGTTACTCGAACTGAAAGCCCGCTTCGATCACTGGCGCGCAACCCGCAAATCCAAACCGAACCAATCCCCGATGATCTCCGATCCGCCGCACTGGAACTAGCGCAGCGTTATTCGCCCTCGCTGGCGCAGAAGGTTTTGATGGTCCAAGTTACCAAGACAACATTCACGTCGCAAGTCCATGGACCTTATTTGGTTATGTCAATGTCATGATGAATCTCGTACTGGATTCCATGTTTCTTCAGGTAATCAAGCACTTTTTTACTTGCACCTATCTCTCCTGTAGTTGGATTGCGGAAAAAGTGATATACAACTTGACCTGCCTGCTTATTATCCAGCAATCTAGCATATTTCCCTACTTGGTCTCTTTTTAATTGACTCACCGAAGAGATGTAACCAACCTTTGATTCATGCGCAGCGCCTCCTACTCCACCAACAAGATTGTCTATTTGTGTATATCCGCGTGTTCCAGGAGTCGGGATTCTGGCCGATTGTCCCCCAACCATCTTTGCAAGCGCTATTTCTCCTAAATTTCCCATTTCCTTATTTATCGCGGCTCGCATACGCGCTGTTACGGCCAATACAGCAGCCCCTTCTCCCTCAGCCATCATTACATTGACAGGCGCTCTCCCTCCAAGCAATCCAGCAAGAGCAAGCTCCTTATTGGTTGTCCCCATTACCGCCGCTTGTAGTTCATTGCTCGGCTGATAATATTCTGTATCCTGCCTGTCCCAGCCTAAGGCGCGTAGGACTTTATTTCCCTCATTATCCATACCGATAAAGACGTTGGCAATGGACTTTCCTACACCGATCGCGACTTGGCTCTTAATGTAATCCGCCAATACACCTTGATGCCCGCCGGGGTCAACAAATTTTAAGGGATTATTCAAACAGTAGGCATATTTGTTCAAACTCTGAGGTTCGGCTATTTCAGCATAGAAGGTAGGATTATGCGCCGCGACTTCTGCAAATAGTTCTGTTGGACCGCCCGTAAACTCATCCGGGCTGGTGAAGCGCCCGTGAATACTCCCATAATACCGCGCCAGGAAGTAGTCCAGCCCCGTCTCCGAATCGCGCTCCTTGCCCGTGAACTGCTGGCGCGGCGATGTTGACACCGCCGCCCCATATCCATTTGTGGTCTGCCGATGTCCGACCCCGGCCAGTAGCTCTTCTCCAAACGGCAGGTAATCCCGCCGCTTCATCCCGGATAAACTACCCGTCTGGTCGGCGATCATTCGCGGCGTGCCCAACGCGTCCGTCACCAGCCACTGGCACGTCCCCGTCGTCTCGGCGATGACCAGCAACTGCCCGTTGCGATAGCCGTACTCCTTCTTCAGCGTCGGCGTCCCGCTAATTACTTGGTATTCGGCCACCAACTCGCCGCCAATCCCGTAGACCTGCCACCAGATTTCGCCGCCGTTGTTGATCGAGCGGCGCGTCCGATGGCCGTCGGCGTCGTAGACATAGCTGTTGGCAAGCCCGTTGGCCCCATCAGCAGTCAGCATCCGGTTCTCGGCGTCGTAAGTGCGATTGCCGGTCGTGCCCGTCTGCGTGTGCGTGTCTTTGATCAGGTTGCCAGCCTGGTCATACCGCATCTTGTCGTTCGATGTGTGGCTGCCGTCGGTATCAGTCGGCGCGATCAACCGGTTATTGGCGCCGTTGATCTTGTATCCCGGATTGGGCACATCCGGCACGTTCGAGAAGCTGACTCGCCGGTTGCCGAAGCGGTCGTAGCTGAATTCCTGTTTGAAGACGTTGGGAGTGTATCCGCCTCCGCTGTAATAGGTCTCTTCCTGTGCAAGGGTGACCCGGTTGAGCGAGTCGTAGCCGAAGTAATCCACCGACATTCCCCAGGTCGTGGGATTGCCGCTCCCGTCCAGCGCCGTCGGGACGAAGTGATCCTGCCGGTAGAGGTTGCCGTTGTTGTGTTGCGGCGATTGGGCCGGCCAGGCGTATTCGATGAGGTTGCTGCTGAAATACATCCGCAGCGCGCCACGGTTCCACGAAGCGGCGCTCCATTGCGCTGGGTCCGGGCCGTCATTGATCGTGTTGCTGTCGGTTCCGAGCCGCACGTCGAACAACTGCCCGCGCGAGTTGTAATGGCGGCGGTGATAGAGCGCTGTCGAAGTTCCGAATATCTCGCGAGTCAACTGCCCCTGTAGGTTATACTGAATGCCGGTTGAGTAGTTGCGCGGCGCGCCGTCACCAATATTGCCGGTGAAGCGAGAACTTGAAGTCCCTGATGGAGCCGCGTCGTAACACCCCAAGTCCCGGCACAGATTGCCCCTTCGTCAATTCGAACTTGGCGACGTCCGATGAATGTTGGCGGTCATATGGGCCAGAGGCTATTGAGATTTTGACTGTAAAAGATGACCATGACTTGGCAGATTCAATCTTGTATCAAACCTTAGCGACGAATGGGCAGTTGCTTACGCAAAAATTCTGATGTGCTCATTGAGGAGGCAAAAATATGTCAAGAAAACTTCAACCCAGGTATGATATTAACTTGGCTATTGAGCAATTAGCATATCCGCAATCTTCTCAAAGGCGTTCTGCCGCAAAGAAACTCCGCCAATCGCGTGACACTCAAGCAGGGCACCACCTTCTGTCGGCCTTTGCCAAAGAAGTACAAGATCCTCGCACATGGGAAACGCAGTATCAGATGATTATGGCTTTAGCGGAGTGCGGATATAAGAAATCATTACCCTATTTGCGAAAGATGGCTTCCTTAGCTGGCCTAGAGCCAATGATTTACGTTGCATTAGGTGACGCGATAGTGCGTTTGGCTCGTCGCAGTGATAATGATCCAGCTCCTATTATGAAGTTGCTAGACACTAAGAGTGAGTGGCTTATTGAGGGTGCATTTCGCGCTATAGCGATGCTACATCTCACATTAAACATAAAGGCTGTGCAAAAAATAATAGCTTATGCTTCTACACTACCACATAATCACCATCACAGGTTTTGGGTAGCTGCTGCGGCAGCGGGATGGGATAAAATGACAGCTTCGAAATTTTTGCAAGAGTGCGTTACCTCAGAAAACAGCGATTTGAGGAAGGCTGCCGCTGCGTCTCTTAAAGGCAAATACCTTAAATGGAATCCACTCTGAAACCAACTGATCCTCATCGTTTGAAGGGGTGTCCACAATGGGCCTCTTCAAAGTCCCACATCTGATTGTGCTCTCCCTTTTCCAACAGCGCATATGCTTGATAAATATTAGCGGTGGGAGGGATATCTACTGACATTAGCCGTTTCGTTGCCTGTTCATAAGAACATCCCAAAGCGGCAAGAGGTTTCCACGCCATTTCAAATTCATCCCAACTACAATTTTCCGACAAGAATATCCTGTATGTGGAATGTCCACACCTTTGATACACCTCCTTAAAAAGGAGCATATCACTGAGAGACCTAACCGTAACTAGGTCTTGATAACTAACTCCGTAGGCACAAAAAGGGATATTCTCAATTCTGAAAACATCTTTCTTTATCAAAGTTGCCCACAACGACTCGGTTGTGTAGCTATGCCAATCTGATTTGGCTAACTCAACTACTACCTTAACGTAATTAGCGCCTTTACTTTCGGCTCTTGGGTGGGTTACGTTCATGGCTGTTGCCTCTCTTTAAGATATTCTTCGGTTGTTAAAGTTCTTTTGTCACTATTGCATCTGTGACAAGTATTTTGGGCGTTTTCTAGTGTGTTATTCCCCCCGCGACTTTTAGGAATCGCGTGATCTATACGGGATTGAGTTGACTTTGGCCTAGTTGTTCGCGTCGTTTTTACTCCGCAAAATACACAGGTATTGTTGCTCTCCCTCCGTGCCTCGCTTTTTGTTTTCTCGGTAAAAGGTTTGCCTGCGCCAGGCCCACCAGCACTGCCAGGCTTTGGTTTTGCTGCTGCCGCAACTACTGCAGTCTCTTTTGCCTTAGCCATCGCAACATTGGCAGGCCCACCTTTTCCTAACCCTACAGCAAGGACGAGTTCCTTGTCGGTTGTTTGCATCACTGCCGCTTGTGTTGAATTGCTCGGCTGAAAATATTGCCAATCCTGGGCTTCAAAACCTAGAGCACGTAGGAGTTTATTGCCTTCATTATTCATGCTAACGAATGCATTACCTACTGATTTCCCTATTCCTATAGCTGTATCCTCTATAGCTCGATTAATATGGTCAGCAAAGAGTACCTGGTGTCCATCTGGATCAACAAACTTTAGCGGATTATTCAAACAGTAGGCATATTTGTTCAAACTTTGAGGCTCGGCTATCTCAGCGTAGAAGGTAGGATTATGTGCTGCAACTTCAGCGAACAATTCAGTCGGTCCACCTGTAAATTCATCAGGACTTGTGAATCTACCTTGCGTACTTGAGTAATAGCGGGCAAGGAAGTAATCCAGTCCCGTCTCCGAATCGCGCTCCTTGCTGGTGAATTGCTGGCGTGGTGAAGTCGATACCGCCGCACCATAACCATTCGTGGGTTGCCGATGTCCGACTCCGGCCAGTATCTCTTCTCCGAACGGCAAGTAATCGCGCCGCTTCATCGCGCTCAAGTTGCCCGTCTGGTCGGCGATCATTCGCGGTGTGCCCAGCGCGTCGGTTACCAGCCACTGGCACGTCCCCGTCGTCTCGGCGATGACCAGCAACTGGCCGTTCCGGTAGCCGTACTCCTTCTTCAGCGTCGGCGTCCCGCTGATCAGTTGATATTCGGCCACTAATTCACCGCTGACGCCGTAGATTTGCCACCAGATTTCGTTGCCGTTGTTGAGCGAGCGGCGCGTGCGGTGGCCGTCGGCGTCGTAGGCGTAACTGTTGGTCAATCCATTCTTGCCATCCGCCGTCAGCATCCGGTTCTCGGCGTCGTAGACGCGATTGCCGGTCGTGCCCATCTGCGTGTGTGTGTCCTTGATCAGGCTGCCGGCGGCGTCGTACCGCATTTTGTCCGACGCCTGGCTGCCGTC
>Ga0187894_10001442_pt1 | contig 30465 bp, 27 predicted proteins | sample GBC1701081metaG_FD_136650 | JGI IMG/M metagenome (GOLD analysis project Ga0187894, IMG submission 136650) | White microbial mat communities from a lava cave in the Kipuka Kanohina Cave System on the Island of Hawaii, USA - GBC170108-1 metaG ...
ACGATAGATGAAATGGCGGTCACAAATCACGCACGCTTGCCGAATCATGGGAGGGGCGGAGGAGGTTGAGAAGCTCGATCATGAGCCACTCAGCCTGTCAACGGACGGTTGCCGAAAGGACACTTTGTATTCGACGAAATCGAAGGCGCCGAGCAGGACTGATTTCGTGGTCAACGTCTCAGTCTCGCCGCTTATGCGAGTAAGGATCGGCAGGTTATTGGCTTCGATTTTTTAACAAAACTTTTCCCAACTTTACGCTGTTGACTTCGGTCTTATCCGAGAGCGCCCCCAGCGCATAACTTTTCAAGGTTTCCCGCTCGATTGGGCGGGACAAAGAGGTAGCATGAAGAGTTTTATGAAATGGTTTGCAATGGCGGCGCTGGTGGCCGCGATGATTTCGGCGACGGGATTGGCGCAGGGACGTAGGCGCGATTGCAGGGACGGCGTCAATGCGCGCGAGCGGCATCAACAACAGCGGATTCGACAAGGCATTCGCAGTGGCGAATTGACTGGGGTTGAAACGGCGAGGCTCCAAAGACAGCAGGCGCAGATAAGACTCAATGAAGCGCTCGCGCGTCGTTCGGGCGGCGAATTCACGCTGCGCGAACGGGCGCGAATCCAGCATCAGTTGGACCGGGCGAACCGTAACATCTATCGGCAGAAGCATGATCGCCAGGACCGCGATCGTTGATCAAAGGCTTCCCCTGAAGAAACGCGGGAACTTCTCTTCCGCGTTTTGTCTTATCGGGCGAGCGCCCGAAGCGCGACATTCGCTTCGGGCGCTCGCCGATCTTTATCACTCCATCATTTCGGCATCTCAGGCGAGATGCTGCTGCGCAATTCCGCGCGCAACTTTTCGATCTCGGTCAATTTGTCCTGAATGCGCTGGAATAACGAGGCCTGCGCGTTAATCCCCTCTTCAATCAAAAACGCCGCGGCTTCGGCGCGGCTTCTGAAAACCCCAGCCGACACCAGCGTATCAACATTGTCCGACGCTTCATCGCTCAAACGAACCAGCACGGTTGTGTCGCGCACGTTGATGGCGCGCTCGACAGCCTTGCTGAAGGTATCGGGCACGCGACTGAAGAATTCGCGCAGCGTCGAAGTAATTTCGTCAATCGTTTCTCCGGCGCGGCTGCCGGCGGCGCCCTGATGTTGAGATTGCGGCGTCAGCGGGGCGCCGGGATCATTCGGTTGATTCCGATCATTTTGATGTTCACTCATAACTCCTCCTTATGGGAGCCGTCCACCGCGGCGTGAACGACTCTTCCAAATAATTACTCTTCCTGAATATTCGCTTCGATCTTGTGAAACTCCAGCCCGTAAGCCACCAACCCGAACGGCAGACGCAGAATCGCTTCATTGTAAGCCGCAACCGTCTGTACGTAATTTTTGCGCGCCGCGTTCGTTACGTTGACTGAATTTTCAAACTCCTCAATCAAACGCAGGTAAGCGTCATTCGCCTTCAAATCCGTGTATGCGTCGCCGAGCGTAGTGACCGGTTCGGTCTGCTGATTCAGGTCGCGATAGGCGTTGAGAATCTCTTCAACCTTGTTCTCCTTCATCGCTTCGGCCAGCGCGCCACGCGCGGCTTTTACCCCGGCCAGCGGCGGCGGCTCAGCTTTCAAAATCGCCGCCGCGGTTTCGAGCGCCTTGCTGGCGGCCTCGCCCTGCTTGTTGATCGCGCCGATGAACGCGCTCCAGCTCGCGACGGTCAACTGCTTGCGTTTGCCAAGCTCGTCTTTCGCATAGGGGAAGAGTTTGTCAACTGGGTAGAACTTGCGATTATCTTCAAACTGCTCCCACGTCCATTGCTCCTTTTTGTCGCCAGGAGCGGGCGGGGTGAAGAGCAGACGGACTGATTTGTTGGTATAAGCCGCGCTGGAAGGCGCGCGCTCCTTGACCGTGACCTCAGCCTTGCCATCGGGGCGCATCGTCAGGCCGGTGACTTCGATTACGGTGTCTAGTTCGTTGACGATCGCGGTGACGGGCGATTCATTCAGCGCGTTCAATCGCCGCCCGATGCTGAAATAGAGTTCGTCCTTATTCATCTTTTTGCCGCCGGAGTCGGCTTGCGCCAGCGCGCCAATCCGGCCAATCTGGATGGACAACGTCATAACAACCGCGAAGAAAAGGATTGAAAGCAGATTCCGTTTACGCATTGTTACTCCTTGGGAAATTGTTCGTCGTCCCGCCTTCAGGCCAATGACGTTGAACTAGCGAAACGAAGAAGTAAAGAGAGAATACGGAACAAACGGAAATAACGGAACAGACGGAAATTTTCCAGCTGGTTTCAGGGCCTTTTCCGTTTGTTCCGTTCATTCCGTCTATTCCGTATTCTTTCTTCTTGCTTTCTCATCTCGCTTAATTCAATGTCATTGGCCTGAAAGCGGGACCACAAACGTCTACTTCACAAGTCTTCGATCTTCAATTTTACATCGGCGTTTTTCCACGCCTTCTCAAACTCAGCCCGGGCTTCACGCGCGGCCTGCGTCTTGCCCTGCTTCTTCAAACTCTCGGCCAGACCGAAAAGCGAGCGTCCGTTGCGCGGGTTGTCTTCGAGGTCTTTGCGAAAGACTCTCTCGGCTTCAACCGCGTCGCCCGCGATCAACAAAGCCGCGCCCAGCGATTCACGCACAGGATAATACCAACCGGGCGGTTCATCATAGTTCAGATCGCTCTGCGCGGCCACGGCTTTGCGCCAATGCTCGACCGCCGCGCGGCGGTCGCCTTTGGCCGCCGCAATCCGCGCGTCCAACACGTGTTCGGCGATCTTGAAGATGTTGGCGGCCGTGTTCAACCCGAACGGCGTCTCGCCTGAAACGCTCTTTGACGCATTCACAAAAAGCTGCCGTTCGTTTTGGGCCTCGGCGACTTTGCCTTTCGCCGCGGAAGCGACGCCGCGCGCGTAATACAGGAGCGCGCCGGTGATCGGAGTCTCCTTCTCCGGCGCAGGCAGGCTCAAGATGTTCTCCCATCGGTTAAACCGCAGATCAACGAAGAACGCCGAGGGCAGAAAACCTTCGAGCATCGGCATATCTTTCAAATGGCCGCGCACGTTGTCAGATAACCGCGTCGCGGAACGCTTCGCCTCGGCGTACCGGCCCATGCGGTTGTACGACTCGACCAGGAAGTGCAGGTTGTGGCTGTAATACATCGCCGGGTACATCCCCCGCGCGCCCGTGGCCTTGATGTAGGCGCGATCAACTTCGGCGGCGGCCTCGTTGGCTTTCGCGGCGGCTTCGTAATCACCTGTTCGGATATAAATGTGCGAAGGCATATGCGCCAGATGCCCGGCGTTCGGCGCCAATTTGCCCAGCTTGTTCGCGCTCTCCATCGCGCGTCCGGGGTTCTTCGACGCTTCGACGGCGTGAATGTAAAGGTGATTGGCGCCGATGTGATTCGGAGCGAGCTTGATCGCCGATTCCAGGACCGCGACGATTTCGGTTGTGCCTTCAGCCGGACGACCATCCTTCATCCACAATTGCCACGGGATCAGGTTCATCATGCTGTCGGCGTACAACACCGCCGCGTCAACGTCATTCGGATATTTTTTGTGGAGCGCGGCCATCGCGTCCCGGTCATCAATCGCGCTCTTCTTCAAATCGGTCGGGATGTGAAAACGTTTGGTTAGCGCGGCGATGTAATCGCGCTCTTTGTCCGACGCCCCCGCGGCCAATTCGCCGGCTTTCTCCAAAGCGCGGTCGGCGGCCAGCAGCCGCGAAGGATCAATCTGCGGCTCGTTGTAATTCGGCCCGACGGCCAGCGCGATTCCCCATTGCGCCATCGCCAGTTTCGGGTCGAGCTTCGCCGCCTGCTCAAACGAACGCCGCGCCTCTTCGTGATTGAACGCGTAGATCAACGCCAATCCCTGATCAAAAAACTTCTGCGCTTCGGGGTTCCTGGTCGAAACCGGGTGATGCAGAGAGCCGAGGCCGGGCATCAGCTTCGCCGGTTCACTGCTTGAAGCGTGATGTTCGTGTTGAGCGAGAGCGATAGCCGTTAAAGCCAGACTCAACGCGAGCGCGGATAGAAAGCTTCCGCTCATCGCGGCAAACTTAAATTTGGTTGATTTCAATCTCAAATGATCGTGATTTCGCACAAACATAGTTTCCTCACGCCTATTAATCGGGTCTGCAGGTTGCGTCAATCCGATTCCTTGCGGCATCATTTACCCAGCGCCGTCTTATCGGGCGCGGATATTTTTTCTAAAAAGGAGTCTAGGCTATTCCTCAAATCGAAGGCAAGACACTGGGGTTGAAGGCAAACCAACTGCGGCGGCTGGAGAAGATGTATCAGCGCCGCATCCGTCCGAATGAAATCATCACACAGGAATTTGCGCGCCAATTGACCGAAATCTCGCATGAAATCGGCCGCCAGGTAGGCGTACTGGTTGACCGTAAAGGCCACGTCACCGACGTCGTTGTGGGCGACGCGACGAAGATCGTGTTGCCGGCGCAGGATCGTTCGCGCCTCGGCCACTCGCGCTTCAATGGGCTGCGCTGCCTGCACACACACATTCGTGGCGAAAAGGGATTGACGCGCGACGACTTGACCGACCTTGCGCTGCTGAGGCTGGATCTGATGGCCGCGATTGACGTTGATCCGAACACGGGATTGCCGGGAATGGTGCGCGCCGCGCATCTGCTCCCGGCAAAGGCAGCCAACGGAAATGGAGGCGCTGAAGATGAGAACGGCGAGGCGGAGACCTTCCGCTTCCTCGACCCGCAACTTCCCGGTCGCCTCGACATTGATTTCGTCGAACTGATCACATCGCTCGAAGAAGAGATGGCGCGCAACCGGGGGGGGCGGCGCGCTTCAGACAACCGCGACCGCGCGATTCTGGTCAGCGTGACCACCGGCACGACGGCGGAAGCGCGCGATTCGATTGATGAACTGCGCGAATTGGCGATCTCAGGCGGCCTCGTGGCGCTCGACGAAATCATTCAACGTCGCCAGAACCTTGATCCGAAAACGCTCGCCGGCAAAGGCAAGCTCGACGACATCATCATCCGCAGCCTGCAACTCGGCGCGGATATGATCGTGTTTGACCGTGAACTGTCGCCATCGCAAGTCCGCTCGATCAACGCCGCGACTGATCTGAAAATTCTGGATCGCTCGCAACTGATCCTGGACATCTTCGCCCAGCGCGCGCAGACCGCCGAAGGACGCATTCAGGTCGAGTTGGCGCAGTTGAAATACCTGCTGCCGCGATTGTCCGGCAGCGGCGCCGAGATGTCCCGATTGATGGGCGGCATCGGCGGTCGCGGCCCCGGCGAAACCAAGCTCGAAGTTGACCGCCGCCGCGTGCGCGAACGCATCGCGCTGCTCGAAGACAAACTGGAGCGCGTCCGCGAAACAAGGCGCCAGCGCCGCGCCCAGCGCGCGCGACGCGACATGCCCGTGGTTTCAATCGTCGGATACACCAACGCCGGCAAAAGCACGCTGCTCAACGCGCTGACCAACAGCCAGGTCGCCGCCGAGCAACGGATGTTCGCAACGCTCGATCCGACCAGCCGCCGCCTGCGCCTGCCGCACGACCAGGAAATCATTATCAACGATACCGTAGGTTTCATCCGCGACCTGCCGAAAGATCTGCTCGCCGCATTCAAAGCCACACTGGAAGAGATGGAGCAATCCGACCTGTTGATCCACCTGGTTGACGCTTCCAGCCCGCAGCTCGAAAACCAGATCGCCTCGGTCAATCGAATTCTGGGCGAATTGCAGCTTGACGCGATTCCACTATTGCTGGTCTTCAACAAGATGGATTTGGTCGAGCCGGAAGAGTTGGAGAACCGGCGCCGCGTTTACAATGCGATCCCGGTCTCGGCGATAAATCGTTCGACGTTGGGAACATTGGTGAATGAAATCAGCCAGCGGTTGGTCGCTGACACGGCGTCCGAGGCTGCATAAGTAAGTTAGGCTATAGCTATTAGTGAATCAAGCGGTTGATAATGACGCGAATCATGTTACCCGAGGAGGAGTTATGACTAGGACACGCAAAATAACACAAAAGCATAGAAAGTTGCCGGTAAGGCGCAATCCGGAAGAAGCAATGCGCGTTCGCAACTATAATTTCACCGTCATTTTCACGCCAGCCGAGGAAGGCGGCTACATTGTCACCTGTCCGGCGCTGCCCGGCTTGGTGACAGAAGGCGACAACCTGCGGGAAGCGAGAAAAATGGCGCGCGAAGCAATCGCCGGTTATATTGAAGTTCTGATCAAACACGGACAACCGGTACCGGGAGACAGCCGCATCCGCGCTGAACAAATCGGCATCGATGTCTTGGCAGCCGCATGAATCGCCTTCGATCACTCAAACCGAAAAAGGTGATGCAGGTGTTACAACGCGCGGGATTTTACGAAGACCATGTGCGCGGAAGTCACCACTATTTCAAACATCCAAATAATAGTAGCTTGTTGGTTGTCGTGCTGTATCACAATAAAGACCTGAAGCGAGGAACTCTACTCAGCATTATTGCGCAAGCCGGGATGACGATAGACGAGTTCATCAGTTACCTTTAGGTGGTATTCAAGATGTCAATCCGCACAGCTACGGCCGCCGACGCTGAAATACTGACCGAGCTTGCCTGGCGCACGTTCCACGACGCTTTCTCACCGATGAACTCGCCGGAGAACATGGAAGCTTACATGCGACAGAACTTCACCCTGCAAAAATTCTCGGCGCAACTCGCCGACCCACGCGCGACTTTTCTGATCGCCGAGATCGAAACGGCGCCAGTCGCCTTCGCCAAACTTTACGACGGCGACGTCCCGGATTGTGTTAGAAGTTCTGCGCCCATCGAGATCGAGCGGTTTTATGTTGACCTGCAGTTTCACGGCAGGGGTATTGCGCACACGCTGATGCAAGCGTGTTTCGACTGCGCGAGACAATCGGGCCATAATACGCTCTACCTCGGCGTGTGGGAAAACAACCACCGCGCCATCGCTTTTTACCGCAAATGGGGCTTCGAGGTTGTCGGCTCACACGTTTTCCAGATGGGCGACGAAGCGCAGAATGATCTTTTGATGGAAAGAAGATTGCAGGAGCCGGCGCAATGAAGGCGCCTCTCATCGTCTGGTTCGTCCTCTGTCTGATCTGGGGTTCGACCTGGCTCTTTATCAAGCTCGGATTGCGCGATCTGCCCCCATTCACTTTTGCCGGATTACGTTTTCTTTTCGCATCGGTGATCCTCTGGGCGATCGTTATTGCGTGGCGGCGGCCCTTGCCGAAAAGTGGGCGCGATTGGTTGAAGCTCGTGTGGGCGGGGAGTATTTCATTCGCGTTGAATTACGGTCTGATATTCTGGGGCGAGCAGTACATCACCTCCGGGCTGGCGGCGGTCTTGCAGGCGATGATCCCCGCGTTCGGCCTCATCTTCGCTCACGTCTATCTGCCGAACGAGCGCATCACGGCGCGAAAGCTGGCGGGCGTGGGCGTAGGCGTTGCAGGCGTGAGTTTGATCTTTTACGATCAGATGAAGATCGAAGGCGCGGCGGCATTGCAGGGAAGCGCGGCGCTGGTGTTGAGTTCGATCTGTGTCGCTTACACGAACGTCTTTATCAAAGCCCGTTGTCAGCACATTGATTCGTCAGTGCTCGCCGCGGGACAGATGGTCTGGGGAGCTTTTCCGCTGCTCACGTTGGGCGCTGTTTGGGAAGGCAATCCGTTCGACCATCACTGGTCCGCGCAATCCGCGCTGGCGCTGGCTTATCTGGCGCTGATCGGCTCGGTGCTCGCATTCCTGCTCTATTTCTGGCTCGTGACGAAGATCGAGATCACGAAGACAATGTTGATCGCGCTCGTCACGCCGGTCACGGCGCTGCTGATCGGCAAACTGACTCTCAACGAAAGATTGTCGTGGCGCATCGCCGCAGGGAGCGCCGCGATTTTGGCCGGTATCTGGCTGATCGTCTCGAAATCGTTGAGGCCGAAGCGATTGAGGAGAAAAATGCAATCTGATTCCACCGGAGAGATCGAATAATGAAAGCGCCCGAAGCAAGCCTGGCGAGAATGGCGGCAATGGGATTGATCTTATATGGATTGGCTCCAGCCACATTCGCGCAAACAAACCAGCCGGCTGAGAAGGTCAACATACTGGTCGTTTATCATTCACGGGGCGGTCACACAGCGGCGCTGGCGAAAGCGGTATCCGAAGGCGCGAAGAAGAATCAACAGGCCGAGGCAATAGTCAAAACCGTGGCCGAAGTAAAATGCGCTGAACTGCTGGCTACGGACGCGCTGATCGTCGGCTCGCCGGTCTACTGGTCGAATATGGCCGGAGAGGTGAAGAGCTTTTTTGACCGCTGGACGACAGAATGCCGGATGTTGCCGCCCGCGTTCCCGATGAAGGATAAAATCGGCGCTGCGTTCGTGACCGGAGGCGAGATGTCGAGTGGGAAGGAGATCGCGTTGATGACGATCATTGCCGCGATGCTCGGCAATCGTATGATCGTCGTGAGCGAGGGCCAGGCGCTCGGCGCGACGGCGACAACCGGCGAAGGCAAATCGCCACTCGACGAAAAAGAGATGGAAGAAGGCCGCCGGCTCGGCGCGCGCGTAGCGCAACTTGCGCTCACGCTCAAACGCGGCAGGAAATAGCATGTCGCCATCAATCTCCCCAAAGATTGAACGTCCATCAATCTCCCCAGCGATTGAACAATGAGACAAGGTTACAGCCGCACCGCTGAAGGGATGGCGATGCTACGCGCGCTTGAGCAATTCCAGCCCGCGTCACGCCGCATCATCAACGACCCGTACGCAAGCGAGTTCCTGATCAAGCCATATTTCAAAATGCTCGCGCGGTCACGATTGCTGGCGAATCTGACCGCGCGCGCGATTAAATTCTGGGCGCCTGGCGCGCAGGAGTTTCTGACTGTCCGCGCAAGACTCAGCGACGACATCGCCGCCGAGATGGCCGCCGATGGACTCAAGCAGATCGTGCTGCTGGGCGCGGGCTTCGACACGATGTCGCTGCGGATTGAAAGGGCCTTGCGCAACGTGACGATCTTCGAGGTTGACCATCCCGCGACACAGACGGTCAAACACGAAGTGATCGGCCGCCTCGGCGCGCCTGAGAACCTGCGCTTCGTCGCGGTGGATTTCGAGCAGGACGATTTCGTCGAAAAGTTGCGCCAGGCGGGTTTCGCGCCGGATCGCCATTCGTTGGTCGTGTGGATGGGCGTGACATACTACCTGACGGCGCAGGCGATGACACGCGCCCTGTGCCAGGTTCACACGCTCGGTAGCGCGGGGATGAGCTTCGTCTTCGACTATCTGCTCAAAGAAGTCGTGGACGGCGCGACGCGAAATCGCGACGCGCTCAGCAAAGCCCGCATGGCCGCCAGACTCGGCGAGCCGTGGTTGTTCGGCTTGGATCCAACGATGGTTGGCGACTATCTGGCGGCGTTCAATTTCAAGCTGCTGAAAGATCACGACGCCGAAGAGCTGCGGGCGAGATATTGCCCAGAGCGGGTGGCGCCGATGAATTATGTGCGGATCGTCGTGTGCGAGCGGCATTGAAAGCAGTATGGCGCCAGTTGAATCCAGCGCGCACTGTAAGCCTGCGCTGCTCGGACGTCCTTCATTGCGAACCATCGTTCTTAGCCCGCTCGATAACCAGCGCCGCCACCTGCTTGCCCTGCGCCAATCCAACGTCAAGATCGCTGCGGAAATGGATGCCCGCCCAGAGGCGTGAGTCGGCAGCCTCCGCTGCGAGCCTTCTGACGGCTTCAGCGTCGCGCGGAAACAGATAGGCCAGCACTTCCGCATGCCCGCTCGAAAGCGCCGCGTGCGCCGACGGATAGCTCGGATGAGACGGATTCGGGAACAGCGCTGTCAGCGTCGGGTCGAGTTGATTCGGGCGGATTGACCAGTAATGGTACTTGGCCTCGAAACACGCGATCAGCTTGATCGAGCCGCGTGGCGAAGAAGAATTGCCTGACGGCGCGCTGGCGATGCGGTATCGCTTCGCCCACGCGCTTTATCAGAACGTCCTGTACGCGGAGTTGGTCAGCAAACGCAGGGCGCAGTTGCACCGGAAGGCGGGAGAGAAGTTGCTCAAACATTACGGCGATCAGTCCTCGCGCATCGCCGCGCAACTGGCCGTGCATTTCGAACGCAGCCGGGATTTCGAGCGCGCCGTCACCTACCTGATCGAGGCCGGAGACAACGCGGCCCGAGTTTATGCCAACGCGGAAGCTGAGCGGCGCTACTCTCACGCGCTCGGCCTGGTCGAAAAGCTTCCCCGCGAGGAGCAATCCGAGAGGCGATTGATGGTCCGCCAGAAGCGTGGCGCGGTCAACTCATGCGTTGGGCCGATTCGATCAGGCGCTCGATGATTTCACCTGCATGCTTGATGAAGCTCGCGCGGTGGGCGCGAAGGCGCCGCGCTCGTCGCGCTTTGCCACACGCTCTTCTTCGCGCACCGTTTGGATGAGATGGCCGCGCGCGCCGGCGAGGCTTTGCGCGTGGCCGAAGGTTCGGGCGACGAGCGGCTGCGCGCGGAGACGCTGGCCTTCATCGGGCGGCGACACGGCGCTCTGGGGAACCTGGCCGAGGCCAAACAAGTTATACTGGCTGCTACGTGAACTCTCGACCAGCCAGTGATTGTCCGGTTCGGCCCTTTACCGTAGAATCAAACCTTCGTTCAGATCGCCAAGCAAGGAGAACGTCAGTGAGAGAAGGTTGGGAGGCCGTCATCGGCCTTGAAGTCCACGCGCAACTCAATACCGATTCGAAAATCTTCTGCGCCTGTTCGACCAAATTCGGGCAAGAGCCGAACAGCAACACCTGTCCGGTGTGTTTGGGTTTGCCCGGCGCGCTGCCCGTGCTCAACCGCGAGGCCGTGAAGAACGCGGGCAAGGCCGCGGTCGCGCTCAATCTCAAGATCAACAACGAATCAATCTTCGCGCGCAAAAACTATTTCTACCCCGACCTGCCGAAGGGTTATCAGATCTCGCAATACGACCAGCCGTTTTCGGAACACGGCGCGGTCGAGATTCTGACCGGCGAGCGTGACGAAGGCGGACGAGCCACTGAATGGCGCCTTAGACGATTCGGCATCACGCGCGCGCACATCGAAGAGGACGCGGGCAAATCGGTTCACGACGTCGGCGATCCGAACAAGTCTTACGTCAATCTGAATCGCGCTGGCACACCGCTGCTGGAGATCGTCAGCGAGCCGGATTTCCGTTCGAGCTGGGAGGCGTACGATTACGTCAACTTCCTGCGCCGCACGCTGCAATACATCGGCGTGTGCGACGGCAACATGGAAGAAGGCAATCTGCGCTGCGACGCGAACGTTTCAGTGCGTCGCTCTGGCGAAACGAAGTTGGGCGTGAAGGCCGAGATCAAAAACGTCAACTCGCTCAGGTTCCTGCAAAAGGCTATTGATTACGAGATCGACCGCCAGATCAGCACGCTCGAAACCGGCGGAAAGATCACGCAGGAGACCCGGTTGTGGAACGAGAAGGAAGGCAAGACAGCCGCGATGCGCTCGAAAGAGGACGCGCACGATTACCGCTACTTCCCGGAACCCGATCTGCCTCCGCTCGAAATCAGCAAAGAGTGGATCGAACGGTTGCGCGATGAATTGCCCGAGCTGCCCGAAGCGCGCCGCCAGCGTTTTATGCGCGATTACGATCTGAACGCCGACGAATCGTTCACGCTGACAGGCGACCGCAAACTGGCCGATTACTTCGAAACCGCCGCCAAAACCGCGAACAACACCCGCGCCGCCGCGAATTGGATACTCTCCGAGCTGCTGCGCGAGTTGAAGAACGCCGGCGTTGACATCACGGCATGCAATATCAAAGCCGAAGACCTGGGCGCGATGATCCGGCTGATTGACGACAAGACGGTTTCGGGTAAGATCGCGAAAGACGTCTTCGTAGAGATGTTCGCGACCGGCAAGACGCCTGCGGAGATCGTCAAGGAGAAGGGCCTGGTACAGATCACCGACACTTCGGCGATTGAGAAGATCGTTGATGAAGTGATCGCGGCCAATCCGAAACAGCTCGAAAATTATCGCAGCGGCAAGACCGCGCTGATGGGCTTTTTCGTCGGCCAGGCGCTCAAGGCCTCCGGCGGCAAAGCCAATCCGCAGTTGGTCAATGAGATTTTGAAGAAGAAGTTAGACGCTTGAGGTTCTGATTCCCTGAGCGCATCAAGCAAAAGCATGAAAGAACCACTGAAACCAAGAATCAATGACATGTTATGAAAATCATTAAGAACATTTTTGCCGCCTTCCTACTGGGCGTTTTCGCATTTGCCTGCTCCGGTAACACGGTTGTAAACAACGGCTCAAGCGGTTCATCATCGTCATCAATGCCTACGCCAAAGCCCGCGGGATCGCCCGTGTTTGATGATGAAGTCGCCGTATTCGAGACCGATTACGGCAATTTCAAGATCGCGCTCTATCCGGACGTCGCGCCGCGCCACGTCGAGAATTTCAAGAAGCTGCTCCGCGAGAAATTTTATGACGGTCTCGGATTTCACCGCGTGCTGCCCGATTTCATCATTCAGGGCGGCGACCCGCAGACTCGCGGCGGCGGAAATCGCGCCGCGTGGGGAACGGGCGACCCGAATCAACCCAAAGTGCCCGCCGAATTCAGCACGCGCCCGTTCGTCCAAAGTACGGTTGGCGCGGCGCGGGCGAGCGATCCGAACAGCGCGTCGAGCCAATTCTTCATCTGCCTGCGTCCTAACCCCGATTTGGACGGCAAATACACCGTTTTCGGCGCAGTGATCCAGGGGTTGAGCAACGTCCAGATCATCTCCAACGTCCCGACAGAACCGGGGGCTGACAAGGTGAAAGACCTGCCCGTGATCAAACGGGCGTATCTGGAAAAACGACAGCAATAGAAACCGCGAACCGGTAAAGGCTTCGGCTCGTTATCGGGTCTTGGGCCGGCGAGCCGAAGCTGGACTGATTGAATTGAACCGAAACCGCTCGTCGTGACCTCTTCCGTTTAATTTCCCGCCAGTGTTCCTCTTGTTTCATTGAACATCCTATTGTTTAATTCGTAAAACGTCGCGTCGGGTACCTGGCTATGAATATTTTCGAGTCGATAAAACTTGCTGTTGACGCTATCTGGTCGCACAAGCTGCGCTCATTTCTGACTTTGCTCGGCGTGATCTTCGGCGTGGCGACCGTGATCGTGGTCGTATCGCTGATCGAAGGATTCAATAAATACGTTGACGAGAAGATCGCCAACATCGGCACCAATGCATTCAGCGTACAGAAATTTTCGATTGAAGATTTTTCGAGCCTGGACAATTACGAGCAGGCGCGGCGGCGGAACAAGGATGTGGCGATGGACGACCTGAACGCGTTGCGGGCCACACGGGGCGGCGCGATCAAAGACGTGGGCGGGCAGGAAGAGACGCAGTGCGAGTTGAAATACGGCGCGCAGACTCTCTTCGGCGTCAGCCTGCAGGCGATCACGGCCAACGTGGTGGAAATTCAAAACAAAGAGATCGCCGAAGGCCGCCCCTTCACACAGGCGGAAGAGATGAGCGACCGCACGGTCTGTTTCATCGGGGCGGACGTGGCGGACAGATTCTTCCCCACGCGCTCGCCCATCGGCCAGAAGATCAAGATTGACGGACGCCCGTTCGAGGTCGTGGGCGCGGCGAAAGCTCTGGGCACAGTCTTCGGCCAATCGCGCGACAAATTCGTCTCGATTCCGTTGACGACGTTTATGAACATTTACGGCAATCGCCGCTCGATTCAGCTCCTCGTCACATCGCAGAACGAAGTGAGCTATCAAGACGCGATTGACGAGGCTCGGGTCGTGATGCGCACGCGCCGCAAGTTGAGACCCGAAGAGAAAGACAACTTCGGCGTCGTCACGCCAAGCGCCGTCAACAACCTACGCGAAAGAATCTTCGGCACGATTCAGACCGTCGCCATCGGCGTGACCTCGATTGCGCTGGTCGTCGGCGGCATCGTGATTATGAACATCATGCTGGTCAGCGTGACCGAGCGAACGAAAGAGATTGGCATTCGCAAAAGCCTCGGGGCGCGCCGCCGTGATATCCTGAAACAGTTCCTGGCCGAATCAATCGCGCTGGCACTTTCCGGCGGGGCAATCGGCGTGAGCATCGCTTACCTTTTGAGTAAACTGGTCGCGGCGTTTACGCCGATTCCGACGGCATTGCCATTGCTTGCGGTGGGAGTAGCGTTGCTGGTTTCTGGCGGCGTGGGATTAATTGCTGGTGTCTATCCGGCGTGGCGGGCAGCGAGTCTTGATCCTATTCTGGCGATGAGGTCGGAATAGGCGCCAGATCCTGGCTATGTTTGAGAAATACCGCTACCTGAGATTACTCGACAAGGCGCATGACAAGACGTTCTACAACTAGAAAGAAAGCGCCTTTCAGTTTCGCGCTGGAAGCGCTTAACTCACTTTCGCCAACGATCAAACCGATGTTCGGCGGCTTCATCGTTTACATCGGCGAGAAGATGACGCTCTTTCTTTACGATCAGGAAAAAATGCTTAGATTCAAGGGCGTCTCGCTGGCCACCACGCCCGAACATTACCGCAGCCTCGCGCGGGAATTTTCATCTACAAGCGACGCCGAGCCGCAAAAGATCGGCAAACATCCCTGGCTTCTTATTCCGGCGAGCGCCGTGGATTTTGAAGGGCAGGTCTTGAAAGCTTGTGAGATGATCTTGAACGGCGATCCGAGAATCGGACGCAGCGCGGAAGAAAAGCAGCTCAAGCCGGCAAAGAAGGGCAAGAGCGGCAAGAGAAAACCCGGGTAGACATCAATTGAGGTTTTATGACCCGAAGTGATTTTCGCGAAAATATTTTGATGGCGCTCGACACGCTCTGGCAGAACAAGCTCCGATCGTTCCTGACCATTCTCGGTGTGGTAGTCGGGACGATGACGGTGATTGTGATCGCGGCGTTCGTGTCGGGTATTGACACGGGGTTTGCGAAGGAGATCGAATCCTACGGCACGAACTCGATCTACATCTTCAAATTCGAGCCAGGGTTCAACTTCAATCCATCAGCCGAAGAGCGCATGCGAAAGCCGATCAGTTACGAAGACGCTCTGGCGATTGGAGAGGAATGTCCTTCGGTGATCGAGGCCACGGCGTTTATGTCGCCAGTGGATTTTATGCAGGGGCCGATGGCCGACCGCGTGAAGATTCGCTATCAGGACACCGAAATGATCAACTCCACGGTGCAGGGCACGACACCGTCTTTCTTCCGTATGGGCACCTCGGAAGTGACCGAGGGGCGATTCTTTTACGACGGCGAAAACGCGACGCGGGCGGATGTGTGCGTGATTGGGCGCGATGTGGCAAACACGCTCTTTCCGAACGTCAACGCGCTTGACAAAGAGATCACGATAAACGGCCGGAATTATCGTGTGATCGGGGTACTTAAACAGCGCGAGCTTTTCATCTCGCCGTCGGATGATCCGGGGAACGAAAACCGCGCGGTCTACATCCCTTACGAGACGATCCGGAAGATCTATCCGAACGTGAAAGAGAATTTCGTGATGGCGCAAGCCGCGCCGGGCAAGAGCGAGGAGGCTGTTGACGAGATACGCCAAGTGCTGCGCAAACGGCGCAAAGTCGCCTACAGCCAGCCGGACAATTTCGGGATGGTGACGTCGAAAGGCCTCATCGAGCAGTTCAGCGCGATCACGGGCGGCATCTTCATGCTGATGATCGCCATTTCGAGCGTGGGGCTGCTGATCGGCGGGATCGGAGTGATGAACATTATGCTCGTGTCGGTGACCGAACGCACTAAAGAGATCGGCGTGCGAAAGGCGATCGGCGCGCGCCGCCGCGACATCGTGCTCCAGTTCCTGGTCGAAGCCGCGACGCTGACCGGATCGGGGGGCCTGATCGGAATTTTGCTCGGCTGGATCGCGGCCGCGATCGTCAAGATGGTGATGCCGACCTTCGTGCCGTTGTGGGCGCCGATCGTCGGTTTCGTCGTTTCGGTGGGATTGGGCGTAGGGTTCGGTCTGTGGCCCGCGTGGAAAGCCGCGCGGCTCGATCCGATTGAAGCGTTAAGGTATGAATGAAAGCGTGATAACAGTAGCGGCGCAAGTTACGCCCTGCCGCCGCCATCGGCTATAATTTGATTTAGGGCTACCGCCAATTTCTGTTGCAAGATTTGCCTGTCCATCTGTTCCGTTACTTCCGCTTTTTATCGAACGCCGAAGGAATTCTGAAAAGGAGTTGAATCGAATGAAAAGAACCGTTCTGATCACTCTAACGCTGCTGATCGCTTTGAGCCTCAATACGGCCGCGCGGCAGCCTCAACCGCAATCCTCGAACCAATCGGGGCGCCAGCCGAAACAATCTGAGGCGCAATCGCAGCAACGGCAGAAGCCGCAACCTCAGGTAATTGACCGCAGGAAACTGCCGCTGGCCGACCGGCCCAACCTTTCGCTCGCCGATGTCAACACGGATATCGGCGTTGACAGGCGCGTGATCGTGATGATGGCCGCGCTCAACATTGCGGGCTACGATTACGAATCCGGCGGTCGCCAACTTTCCACGCTGCGGCAGCAAATCCGCGAAGATTTGAAAAGCGCCAACCCCGACCTTGTTCGGCGTCTCAGCAATTATTTTCAGGCGCATCGCAAAGGCGCGAATACAGCCGCGGCGGTCGCGCCTTACCTGAGCCTCGCGCTGAGTTTGACCGAACCGCCCGCGTTCACGATTGATGCGCCCACCGACCGTTTGCCCGATGATGTGCGCGAGATCACCGATTTCGCGTTGCTGCTCGAAGAGTTTTACCGGGCCACGGGGTTTTCAAAACTGATGCCGAAATACCTGGAAGCTTATGTGAAGGTCGCGCAAAATTACGGCGCGCCTGCCGGACTGGCTCTCGGCGCGGCGCTCTCCTACCTGCACACTGAGCCGGTTCTGGAATTGCCGCCGCTTTACATCCCGCGCCGGACTTCGGGACCGCCTCCCAAGACTGATGACAAGAAGAGCGATAAAAAAGACGATAAGAAGAAGGCCGAAGGACCTGCGCTCGATCTTCCCAACCGTGTTCGCCAATTCGTCATTATGCCCGATCTGCTCAACGCCACGGGCGCGGCCAACCTGCGTGTGGTGGGCGATACCTACTTCTTGTTGCTCGGCCCGACTACCGAGCCTAACGTCGAGGCGATGCGTCGCGCGTTTTTGACTTTTGTAATTGACCCGTTGACCGAACGTCAGGTGAAGGAGGTTGCGGCGATCCGGGGTCCGCTGAGAAAACTGATGGAGTCGCGCGGCGACAAGCTGGACAAGGAATACGCCGAGCGCAGCGCATATTTCTTAATCACCGATTCGCTGGTGCGCGCGACTGACGCGCGGATGGACGCGCTGGGGTTCGCCGCCCGCCGTAAATCTTCGGAAGACGAAGCGCTTTATGATTTGAGCCTGGGTTACGACCGTGGCGCGGTGCTGGTCTACCATTTTTACGACCAGATGAAGGCGTATGAAGCCGTCGGCGTCAACGTCCGCGATTACTTCTCGGCGATGCTGGGCGCCATAGATTTCGAGCGTGAATCGAAACGGTTGGATGAATACGCGCAACGACTGACTCGCGTCAAACAGTTGCGCACCGAGGCGACGCTCGCGCCCGCCCCGGCGCCGACAATCTCAAACGCCGATGATAAGCTGGTGGCGCGAATAGTCGAAGCTGACCAAATGATCAAAGCGCGTAAGTACGACGAGGCCAAGACAGCGCTCGAATCGGCATTGAAGGAGAATCCGAATAACGCGCGCTCTCTCTTCGGACTGGCCGATGTCTCGAGCAAAAAGGCGACCACGCTGGAAGACGCCGACCGCGTCGAGGAGGCCTTGTTCGCCGCAATCGAATATTACCGCCAGGCCGCCAAGAACGCTTCGCCCGAAACCGAGAAATGGCTGATGCAACGCAGCTATGTGGCCGCCGCGAAGATCCTCGATTTCATTGTGGAGACCAACCCTTCCCTGGCCGAAAAGCTGGCGCCGGAAGCCACTGCCGCTTATGAACTGGCAATCCAATTGGGCAAAGTCGAAGGCGGAGCTTACGAAGAGGCTGAGACGGCTCTCAAACAGCGCGGACAGAAATCTAAGCCGTAAAAAATTATGGCTCTTTAGAGCACTTCTCAAACGGGTCCGAAAACTGGCCTGCCTTTGGCTCTTCCATCGCCTGAGGCGTGATTGTCTCCTCTTCCGCGATCTCTATCTCAAACTCTTCGGCTACAACCTCGGTCTTCCAGTCTTCACACTCCGAAGTGATCAGGCCGGCCTTTTCGCTCCTGCGCTTTTCGGCGCCTCGGATGGTCACTTTCAATCCTGTCGCCTCTTCGACCCAGGTAATCCATGATCCCTTCGCGGCCTCGCGTTTCTCACAATCGCTTTTCCGAAGCGCAACCAGAAGTTCAACCGGGCGCGGCAGCGCGGCGGCGACCACTCTGGATGGGAAAAACTTCGTCACACAGGGTTGAACAACCGGCGCAATGACACGAATCGCTTCAATCGTCGGCGCGGGCGGCAGTTCAACTGGCATGATTTCGTCCGAATTCACGCTTGCCACAAGACCGGGCAGACTGGACAGATCGGCGACCTCGTTCTTCTCGGTTCTGATGACGCGTTTGGCGGGCGCTGATTTTTTCGCGCCGAACTTCTGTTTTGTCGCCAATTTATTGACCTCATCAAGAGATTGAACCTTTATCGCCATCGCCACAAGGGAGAAATCCGCAGTCGTACCTTTCGCGAAATTTTGAATCCCCTTGGCGCCCTCAAACAGGCTGTTACTCAGGTTGATCGCCAGGTAATTGGCGTAATCGAACTTATCACGCAATCGATCCGGGAGAACGAACTTGAATGACCTGGTTGAGTAAAGCAGATGCTGGGTGACGCTTTTGACCGAAAACGGTTTGATAATGTGAGCCGTGACGACCAACGCAAGGATGAGGAACGCTCGTATAACAGCTTTGCCTGCCATATTGAACTCCATCGTTTTGAACGCCGCCTTGAACTTTACAAAAGCGACGATCGGATCCTTCCCCATAGCTTTCGAGTCATTTCGATAGTCGAATCGTTTAAGAATGTCGTTTCAACAGCAGATACGGCTCTGGCCATCGTAACGGGCGCAGTTTATAACGATTCTCCCGGAAACGATCCCGTTTTTTTCAGTTTCACCCTGGTTAGTGATTGGAAAAGCGCAAAGGTTTCAACGGCCAATCAATTTTTTTTGAAGACTTTCTAAAACCTTCTAGGGCGAGTTGCCATTATCGCGCAATACGGTCAAACAGTTGTTAGTCGTTTGTAAATAGATTGTAAAAATAAACCTCAATCTCATCGTTCTGTTGCATCCGCAGCCTCCCTTCAGCCAATGCCAGGTCCAAATTGGCCACGGCTTCCGACACTGCCAGAAACCGGTTGATGTCGATCGCCTTAGGGAACATCAGCTTCGACATCTCCCACCCGGTGATGCCCGGTTTGGGAACCAAGCTGATGACCTTAGCCAACCGTTCGTGGATGTGACGGACTAACCGATGAAAATGCTCTTCGTAATCGGTCACATCGTCGCCGTGGGAAGTTTTGATCAGCGTCGGCGCGAGCGCCCGGATGCGGGCCAGTGAAACCAAATATTCGCCCAGCGAAGGAAAGCGGCGATTCGGATCAATCGGATCGGGGTTCAAGACGGGATTCGGAGTGATGTTTTTCAGGACCGTGTCGCCGGCCAGCATCAATCGGGCGCCTTCGCGAAGCAAACAAGAACTGCCTGGCGTGTGGCCTGGCGTGTGAACCACCCGCAGCGCGCCCGAAGCAAAAACAAACTCTTGCTCATCGCGGTAAGCTTCGACGTCCTCGACGGCGTCAGCGAGGTGGTGGATTAATTGATAGCGCGCCGCCATTTTTTCCAACTCTTCCCTGGGAACGCCTGCGCGTTTGAGCAAATCGGGATTGGCCCGCGTGTGGCGATGGTTCGAGATGTTCTGAAACTCCCATTCGTGGACGTAGACGCGCGCGCCGGATTCACGCTGCAGCATTCCGGCCAGCCCGCAATGGTCTTCGTGCGTGTGCGTGAGGACGATGCGCTTGATGTCTTCGGTTTTGAATCCGAAATTGCGCAACTGTTCGCGCAGGGCGGCGATGGCTTCATCGGTCTTCGGCCCTGTGTCCACGAGTGTGATCGGATTATCAACAACGAGATAGACGTTGATCGGGCCGACTGGGAACGGTGTGGGAACAATCAGTTTTTCAATGCGCATGAAATTTGGCGTTTGGCGTTTTCGAAACCCGGATCAGCGCCGCGAGCGGTAGCGAGCGACGCTCTCGACCTCATACTCAAACAGAGGTGGGGCGATGAGTGTAATGCCATTCATCAAGGACTCTTTAAGCAATTTCTGCGCCTTGGCGCGAAAGGGTTCGCCCTTGATTACCCATTTGACGCCAACGCTAGCATCTACACACCGCTCTGGCATATCTGTTCTATTCTCTCCTCGCGCATTTGCCGGATATCCTCTACCGCATTCGAGGCGCCCGCAAACTGCGCGGCGGCGGCATCACACAAAGCTAAAACCGCTTCCGCCCGCGCCTCTCTCTCTCTCTGCACGAGCGCTTCGGCGCCCTCCCGAAACTGGCGGAGTAAGACGCTCAACCATTCGCTGATTCGCGCCAAGAGTTTCAATTGTTCTTGTGGAGGCAACCGCTCAGAAGATATAGCCGCCAGCCGCCACAGCCTTATCCGCCAACCTCGTGCGAATCGCCGACGTGTTGATCGGCGTGTATTTCGTGAAGCGGCGCAGCGCGGCGAGCAGCGTGCGCAACTCATCGCCTTCGACCGTCGCGGCCAGGGCGTTCTTCGCCGCCGTCTCGACGCGCGCCATCGCGTCGTTGATGTACAGGCGAGTGGCGTCAATCACGGCCTCGTGTTTCTCGGCGCCGTCGCGTTCGATCAGCTTCAGCGTGCGGCCCAGAGCGCTGTCCATCAGGTACGACTCGATGATGATGTCGGCGATCCAGGTCAGGATCATCTGCTCTTTTTCGAGCGCCTGCATGAATTTCTGCGCGGCTGCGCCGAGCGTGGCGAGCGCGACCTTCTTCGAGTTCGCAACCAGCTTGCGCTCCTCGGCGAGCGGCGAGTCGTCTTCGTCCATGTCGAACGAAGGCCCCGCCAGTAGCTCCTCCTGCAGTTTCTGCGCGGCGGCCAGCAACGGCAGTTGGCCTTTCATCGCGCGCTTCAACAGCATTCCCGGAATCAACAACCGGTTGATCTCGTTCGTGCCTTCGAAAATGCGGTTGACGCGGTTGTCGCGATAGATGCCTTCGACCGGATAACTGCTGGTGAACCCGTTGCCGCCGTAAATCTGCACGGCTTCATCGGCGCAGTAGGCCAGGATTTCGCTGCCCGCGACTTTCAGGATCGAGCATTCGACCGCGTATTCTTCGATTGCGGCAAGCACTTCGGTCGGATTGTTTTTGTCAATCGTGCTTTCTCGGTCTTCGATAAAACCGGCGGTTCGATAAACAGCCGATTCACAGACGTAAGTGCGCGTCAGCATCTCGGCCAACTTGTATTTGATCGCGCCGAAATTGGCGATAGGCTGTCCGAATTGACGGCGTTCGGCGGCGTACCGCGCAGCCAGTTCCAGCGTGCGTTTGCCGCCGCCGACGCAGCCCGCGCCGAGTTTGAAGCGTCCGAAGTTGAGGATGTTGAACGCGATCAGATGGCCTTTGCCGATCTCGCCCAGAAGGCGGTCTTTCGGAATTTTCGCCTCCTGCAACAACAGTGGCGTTGTCGAGGAGCCACGCTGGCCGAGCTTATGCTCTTCAGCGCCGGGAGCGACGCCGGGATCGTTGCGTTCGACGATGAAGCCCGTGAATTTTTCGCCGTCGACTTTCGCAAAAACGATGTAGACATCGGCGAACGCCCCGTTGGATATCCACATCTTCTCGCCATTCAAAACCCAGTGCGTGCCTTCAGGATGGAGTCGCGCGGTGGTTTTGGCCGCAAGCGCGTCAGAACCCGACCCGGATTCGCTCAGGCAATAGGCCGAAACCCACTCGCCCGACCCGATCTTCGGCAGGTATTTTTTCTTCTGGGCCTCGCTGCCGAAATAGACGATTGGCAAAAGGCCGATGCTCGTAGTCGCGCCGAACGTCGTTGCGAACGATCCCTGGCCGGTGAGGTATTCCGCGATCAACATCGAGGAGATGTGGTCGAGCGCAAGCCCACCGTACTGTTCGGGGATGCTCGCCGAAAGCAGCCCCAACTCGCCGGCCTTTTGCAGCAACTGGCGTTGCAATTCGTAATCCTTCTCTTCGATGCGCTGGCTATTCGGTATCACCTCTTTTTCGACATACTCGGTAGTCGTCTGCGCGATCATCCTCTGCTCTTCGGTGAAATCCTCAGGCGAGAAGACCAGGCTCGGCGTCGTTTCGGTGATCAGAAAACTGCCGCCTTTGAAGATTGTTTTTTGTGTCGCAACCATAAGCTCGTCCTTTCTTGAATTGGCGATCGGTGGCTGGTGGTTGGTGGTTGGTTGGGATCTCTTCAACATCCACAGGGCTTTTGAAGAATCCCAACCAACCACCAACCACCAGCCACCCTCTCATCTCATCAGATTCTCAAAAATTCCCGCCGCGCCCATTCCGCCGCCGACGCACATCGTGACCATTCCATAGCGAGCCTTGCGGCGCTTCATCTCGTAAAGGAGCGTGGCCGTCAGTTTCGCTCCGGTGCAGCCAAGCGGGTGGCCGAGCGCGATCGCGCCGCCGTTGACGTTCAACCGTTCGAGATCGAGATTCAACTCCTTGATCACCGATAGAGCCTGGGCGGCGAACGCTTCGTTGAGTTCGATCAGATCAATCTCCTCAAGCTTCAGACCAGCTACCTTCAAAGCCTTCGGAATCGCGGCGACGGGGCCGATGCCCATCTCTTCGGGCGCGACGCCGCCCGTGGCAAACGCGACAAATCGAGCCATCGGCTTCAAGCCCAGCGCTTCGGCGCGTTCGCGCGACATCACCAGCGCGGCAGCCGCGCCGTCGGAGATCTGCGACGAATTGCCCGCCGTCACCGTGCCTTTCGCGTGGAAAGCGGGACGGAGCTTCGCCAAGCCTTCCATCGAAGTGTCGCGGCGCACACCTTCGTCAACCTCGAACACGGTCTCTTTCACGCGAATCTTGCTGCGCCCTTTCTCATCCGCCTCCAGATCGCGGGTCGTGAGGGTAAGCGGGACAATCTCTTCTTTGAATTTGCCACCATCAATCGCGGCGGCGGCGTTGCGATGCGAACGCACTGAGAATTCATCGGCCTGCTCGCGCGCGACGCCGTATTTGCGCGCCAGGTTCTCAGCCGTCAATCCCATGTTCAGATACGTGTCGGGATAGGTATCCACGAGCGTCGGGTTCGGCGACAGGTTGTGTCCGCCCATCGGCAGTTGCGACATTGATTCGGCGCCGCCTCCGATGGCCACTTCGGAGAAGCCGCACATAATGTGCTCGGCGGCCTGCGCGATGGCCTGCAAACCCGATGAGCAGAAACGGTTGATCGTGATCGCCGAAGACGAGTTTGGCAATCCGGCCAGTAGCGCCACCTGACGCGCCATATTCATTCCTTGCTGTGCTTCGGGCGTAGCGCATCCTATGACCACGTCTTCGACCTCTTCCGGTTCGACCTCATGCGCGCGCGCCATCAGCTCTTTGATCACCCGGGCGGCCATATCGTCGGGCCGCGTGTCTTTCAGCGCGCCGCGTGGCGCCTTGCCTATGGCGGTTCGCAGCACATTGACGATTACTGCTTCACGCATTGTCTTTGACTCCTTTGGGTTTAAATCGGATTACGGCAGCAAATCAGCAACCGCAATTGAAACTTTCGGTCTGGCAATCGGTTTCAGGCTCCGGATCGGAGTTAATGCCCAAACTAAGAGGTTTTTCCTCACGAACTATCCAACCCTTACCGAAGATTTCGCGAAGAACCTCGCCAGCCAATGTGACCGAAGTAGTGTGCGGGCTGTATATCGGACTCATCTCAATCACCTCGCCTTCGATCAATTCGACGCGCTTGTCTTCAAAGAAACCAATCTCTCCCATTTTGTAATACTCTTCGCGCGTCCATCGGTACGGTCTTGATTCAGGAATGATGTGTCTCTGCGCTGTCGCCATAACTACCTCCACTTCACGCTCTATAATATTCCTCGCGAGTCCAGCGACGGGGCTTCGGCTCGGTAATGATCTGTGTTCGTGGTGTTGACATAACGACCTCCATGGGAAGTGTGGTACGGTACCGCGCGCGTAGGCAAGCGGAGCCTCTCGAAAACAGCCGCTTGCTTACGCGCGCGGTACCGTACCAGTTTTCCAATCTTGGTGGTTCCGATTTAGTTCCTTAGCGGCTTCCCCGTCTTCAGCATATGCGCAATGCGCTCCTGCGTCGCCTTCGTCCCGCACAGACTGACAAACGCTTCGCGTTCCAGATCGAGCAGATACGCTTCGGACACTCGCGTCGGGCGCGTCAGATCGCCGCCCGTCACCACGGTGGCGATTTTCAACCCGATTAATGCGTCGTGATCCGAGATGTACCCGCCGCGCTTCATCATATGCATTCCGAGCTTGAACTTGGTCAGCGCCGCTTCACCGAGCGCGAGCACATCCTGCTTCGGCTGCGGCGCCGTGTAACCTTCGCGCGCAAGCGTCAGCACGGTCTGTTTGGCCTCTTCGATCACCCGCTTGTCGTTCATCACGACGCGATCCTGCCGTCGCATCAAGCCCCAGTTCTTCGCCTCGACTGCGCTCGTCGCGACCTTGGCCATCGCGGTCATCTCGAAGTTGTGTTTGAGAATCTCGAAGTGATCCGCGCCAGGCGTGGATTCAGCGATTTCAGACGCGCGCGCAGCCATCTCTTTTGTGCCGCCGCCGCCGGGGATCAATCCGACGCCGACTTCGACCAGGCCGATGTAGGTTTCAGCCGCGGCGACCGCGCGGTCACAGTGCAAAACCATTTCGCATCCGCCGCCAAGCGTCAGGTGATGCGGCGCGACGACCACCGGCTTCGCCGAATAGCGCAGGCTCATCGTCGTGTTCTGAAATTGCTTCACGGCCAGCGCCAGTTCGTCCCATTCGCCCTCCTGCGCCGCAAGCAGGATCATCATAATGTTCGCGCCGGCTGAAAAATTCTCGCCCTGATTGCCGATGACCAGCCCGACGAAATTCTTTTCGACCTCTTTGACCGCGTGCTGGATCATCCCGATCTGATCCTGCCCGAGCGCGTTCATCTTCGAGTGGAACTCGACGCACGCGACGCCGTCGCCCAAGTCAATCAGGCTCGCGCCCGTATTTTTCTTGATGACCTTGCTCTGGTCTTTGAGCGATTTGAGGATCGTCACGCCCGCTCCCCTATGTGCGGGCTTGTATGCGCCGCTTGCGAAATCGAAATAAAGTCGCGCGCCGTTTTCAGTCTTGTAAAAGCTCGTGGCTCCGGCGGCGAGCATATTCTCGACGTTGGCCGGAATCGCGCGTTCTTCTTCACGCATTCTGGCGACCGATTGTTCGACGCCGATCACGTCCCACGTCTCAAAGACGCCGAGTTCATGCGCGAAGCCCCACTTCATCGCGTTATCAACCTCAACTATGTCGTCGGCGATTTCGGGGATGCGGTTGGCGGCGTAGATCAACGCCTCCGAGGTCGTGCGCCACAGAAACTCACCCGCGCGGTCTTTGGCGTAGATGAGCGCCTTCAACCGGTCTTCGAGCCTGTCCATATTCTTGGCCGTTTCGAGCGAGGCGATTTTCGGCTTTTGGCGCTCGCGGTATTCCAGCGTGTTCAGGTCAAGCGTCCGGATCTCATCGCCGACCTTTTTGAAAAACCCGCCTTTGGTCTTATCGCCGAGCAATTTGCGATCAACCATCTTCTGCAAAACGTCGGGCAGAACGAACGTCTCGCGTTTTTCGTCGTTCGGCAGGCTGGCGTAGAGGTTCTTCGCGACGTGAACGGCGGTGTCCAACCCGACGATGTCGAGCGTGCGGAACGAGGCGCTCTTTGCATGGCCGATGACGGTTCCGGTCATCGCGTCAACCTCTTCGGTTGTGTAACCGCCTTCGAGCATGACTTTGATCGCGTCGAGCATGGCGAAATTGCCGATGCGGTTGGCGATGAAACCCGGCGTGTCTTTCGCATGAACGATGCCTTTGCCCAAAGTCCTGTCGCAGAAATCGGCGATGAAGTTCGTGACCTCTGTGTCGGTCTCGGGTGTAGTGATGATTTCGAGCAGGTGGAGATAACGTGGCGGGTTGAAAAAATGCGCGCCCAGAAACCGTTTGCGGAAATTATCCGAACGCCCCTCGGCCAAGCTGAGGAGCGGGATCCCCGAAGTATTCGATGTGACGATGGCGTCGGCGCTCAGGTGTGGCTCGATGCGTTCGTAGAGCGAACGTTTGATTTCGATATTTTCGACAATCGCTTCGATCACCCAGTCGCAGCTTTTCAGCTTCGGCAAGTCGTCCTCGAAATTGCCGACCGAGATCAAGCTGGCGATTTCAGGCGAAAAGAACGCGGCGGGCTTAGCCTTCTTCGCGGCGTCGAGACCGGCTTGAGCGAGCGAACGGCGCACGGCCACACGTTCGAGCGTCAAGCCCGCCTTCTGCTCTTCCGCCGTCAATTCTTTCGGCGCAATGTCGAGCAACAGACAGGGAACTCCGGCGTTGGCCAGATGCGCGGCGATCTGCGCGCCCATCACCCCAGCGCCCAGAACCGCGGCTTTTTTGATCCGCATAGTTGAAGTCTCCTCCGAAAGCCCACGTAGTAACGAATTTATTCGTTACGTCACGTAACGAATAAATTCGTTACTACGTGGCGTGCTTTCATTGTTTCAGGGCGTCGCTCACTGCGACATGAACGTCCCCTCGAAATAACAGTGGGAGGTAGTGGGTGGGGGGTGGGGAATGGGGAGAGGGAAGTGGAGAGTGGGGAGAAGTAACTTCCCCACTCCCCATTCCCCACTCCCCGCTCCCCATTCCTCAATAGTTCGTCAAAATCTTACCCGGCGCGAAGCCCAGGCTCAGCAACCGCGCGCGCGTCTGTTCAATCATCTCATTCGATCCGCAAACCAGCGCGACGGGATTTCGCAATTCGGGCACAATGTTGTCGAGCAGGCTCTGGACGTAACCTGTTGGGCCACTCCAATCGCCATTTGGCTGGCTGATCACCTGGCGCAGATCAACACCATGTTCGCGCCATTCGGTCGCCATCTCCCGCTCGAAGCAGAAGTCATCCATTGTGCGCGCCCCGTAAAGCACCACAAGGCGTCCGTAGTCTTTGCGCGAGCGCAATAAATGGCGCAGCGTCGAACGCAGTGGCGCAAGGCCCGTCCCCATCGCCACGAAGACCAGATCATGGTCTTCGTGATCTTCGATGGGGAAGCCGCGCCCAACTATATTTTTCAAAACAACCTGTTTGTCGGTATGCGGTTCGAAGAGCGTTGCCGCTCCCTTCGGCGATCCCGGGCTACATTTGACCAGGAACTCGAACTCATCCTCTTCCGGCGCGGAGGCAAAGGCCATATATGCGTCGGCGCAATTGTTAATCTTCAGGATCGCCACCTGACCGGCCTTGAAATCAGGGCGCGGACCGCTTCGTGGGATCATGAAAAAGCTCCAGACCGTGTGTGTGTGTTTGTTGATGCGGGTAATGCTTAAATTGATTGGAAACATCGGTGATTGCGGATTGGGGATTGCGGATTGCGGATTCGTGAATCGAGAAATTCCTTCAAGCCTGAAGAACCAAATCCGCAATCCGCAATCCGCAATCCGCAATCATTTTGATTCTTTCGGGGCATAGAGCTGATCAATCTGCTTCTTGTTCTTTTCAACGACAACGCGGCGTTTGACTTTGAGCGTCGGCGTTAGTTCGCCGCCTTCAACCGTCAGCTCGCGCGCGAGCAACAGAACCGCCTTGATCTTCTCATACTGTGACAGATCGGCTGTGTGCTTTTCAACCTCTTTTTCGATCAGGCTGACGATTTTCGGGTGTCTGGTCAAGTCGGCTTCTTCACCGGCGATTCCCTGCTGCCGGGCGTAACCGCGCAGCGCGTCCATCTGCGGAACAATCAACGCCGAGGGAAATTTGCGCCCGTCGCCGATGATTACCACCTGGTTGACATAGCGGCTGCGTTTGATGGCGTTTTCAATCGGCTGCGGCGCGACGTATTTGCCGCCGCTGGTTTTGATCAGGTCCTTCTTGCGGTCGGTGACGAAGAGATAGCCGTCGGCGTCCAGATAACCTATGTCGCCCGTGCGCAGCCAGACGCGCCCTTCGGCGTCGGTCTCCAAAGCCTCTTCGGTCTCGCCGGGCCGGTTGTAATAACCGCGCATCACGTTCGGCCCCGAAGCCAGAATCTCGCCGTCTTCGGCGATCCGCACCTTAACGCTCAGAATCGGTTTGCCGACCGACCCAATCCTGATCGCCGACGGGGTGTTGCAACTGATCACCGGCGAGCTTTCGGTCAAACCATAGCCCTCATAGATCGGCAGCCCCGCTCCATAAAAGAATCGCGCGAGATCGGGCGCGAGTGGCGCGCCGCCCGAAACCAGAGCGCGGACGCGCCCGCCCAAAGCTTCGCGCAGTTTTGAATAGACCAGCGCGTCGGCGATTTTGCGTTCGATCTTCAAAGCCACGCCAGGTCGCCCGCCGGCGCCGGCGGCTCGCGCCCAGCGCTTCGCGGCGCCCACGGCCCAACGCGCGATTGCGGCCTTCGCTTTACCGCCCTCTTCGGCCTTCTCGATCGCGCGCGCGTGGATTTTTTCGAAGAGCCGGGGAACGCTGGTCATGAAATGCGGGCGGGCTTCGATCATGTCCCGCGCCACGGTCTCGACACTCCCGGCGTAAAAGATCGAAACGCCGGCGTGAAGATACATATAAATCGTCGTACGCTCGAGGATGTGAGAAAAAGGCAGGAAGGTCAGCGCGACCTCGCCCTCTTTCAATCCGGAGTTTTGAAAATTGGCGAGCGAGTTTGAAACCAGGTTCGCGTGCGTCAGCATTACGCCTTTCGGCTCGCCCGTCGTGCCTGAGGTGTAAATCAGAGTCGCCAGGCTGTCCGGCCTCACGCTCTTCTGCAGAGTTTCGTATAGCTCCGGTTCCGCCTCGTCCGCCGCGCGCCCCCAGCTGAGAAAATCGCCGAAGCTCATCACCTTGCCCGGCGGCGCGCTCACCCGGTCGAACGAAATGATTACGCGCAGCTTCGGGCAATCGTTCAACGCGTCGCGGATGCGATCGTATTGCGCCTGATTCGAGATGAAGAGGATTTCAACGCCGGCGTCATTCAGGATGTAAGCCACCTGCTTCGGCGCCTGCGTGGCGTAAATCGGCGCGTCAGCCGCGCCGCAATTGATTACGCCCAGGTCGGCAATCGTCCATTCGACCCGATTTTCGGAAAGTATGCCGACACGGTCTCCGGCGCGCACATCCAGCGCATACAAGCCCATCGCCACTGTGCGAACCTGCGCCCCCAGCTCGCGCGACGAAACCTGGCGCCAAGCGCCGTCTTTTTTATAGTTGAGCAGATCGCGCTTGCGCCCCACGGCGCGACGATAAAGCTCGACCAACGTTGTGATCTCAACATTAGCGCCAGGCGCCTCCGTCCGGCTTTGAGTACTGACTCCGGATACAACTTCAGACATTGCCTTCACCCACTCCATTCAGAAATATGTCCAAAACCGGTTCGACCATCGCTGTCAAGCTGTGATTGTTACGGCTCAACACCCAATTGGTCGCCATCTCGTCCAGCGCGCCGAACAGAAATTTCGCCACGACCTTCGAGTTGAGCCGCTTTCTGAAAATCCCGCGCCGCTGTCCCTCTTCAATAATCTCGCGCAACATTTGCAAATATTGGGCCAGATAGGTCGTCGAAAACTGCTCCATGAATTTGGTTGATTGGCGCAGTTCAACCTGAAAGACGATGGCAATGTCACGCTCCTGTTCGAACAACAAAAAATGCAGGCGCGCGAACTGGCGCAGCTTATCGCGCGGGTCTTCTATTTCGGCCAGCTCGGACTTCGCCCTGCCAATGAACTCCCCCATCGCCCAACTGAAGATCGAGGTCAGCAGGTCATCTTTGTTTTTGAAATAAAGGTAGACCGTGCCGTCGGCCACACCCGCCGTCCGCGCCACATCGGAAACTTTGGCGTTGAAATAACCCGACCGCGCGAAGACCTGAGCCGCCGCGCGCAATATAGCCTCGTATTTGCCATTACGTGACTTTTCTTCAGCCGATTCGGCCGTTTGGGAGGCGTTTTTACGTTTGGTTTGCATTGGAGTTATAGGGAGCGAACTGAATGAGTGTTCATTCAGCCAGCATAATAGTTGAATCAATTGGCGTGAATCAACCGCCAAGTGGGGAACAGGGCTTTTGCAAAGTCATTTTTCCAGCGAAATAGTTGACAAGTAAGAAGAAGACCTTCCTATAGAATGCTGTTCAGTTCAGTCGAAGTAACGACAAACAGCAAACCAAAG
>Ga0187894_10001443_pt1 | contig 30437 bp, 26 predicted proteins | sample GBC1701081metaG_FD_136650 | JGI IMG/M metagenome (GOLD analysis project Ga0187894, IMG submission 136650) | White microbial mat communities from a lava cave in the Kipuka Kanohina Cave System on the Island of Hawaii, USA - GBC170108-1 metaG ...
CCGCTCGACCATCACATTGCTGTTCTCCTCGATGCCGACATGGATGGTGCGGGCGGCTTCATCGAGCTTGGTGAACAGGCGCCCGGTCGAGTCGTCGACGCGGCCGGCGATCTCGCTGCCGGCCTGGTCGACATAGGTGGCAAGATCCATCCTGGCGCGATCGACCTGATCGACATAGTTCTTGATGATGCCTTCGAGGCCGTCGGTCATGCCGGAACGGCTGGTCTCGACCAGCTTCACGAGCTGGGCGCTGGACTGGCTGATGGTGGCCGCCGCCGACGCGGTCGAGGCGGTGAGCCGCTCGACCATCACATTGCTGTTCTCCTCGATGCCGACATGGATGGTGCGGGCGGCTTCATCGAGCTTGGTGAACAGGCGCTCGGTCGAGTCATCGACGCGGCTGGCGATCTCGTTGCCGGCCTGCTCGACATAGGCCGAGAGGCTGTTGCGGGCATTGTCGACCTGGTCGACATAGTTCTTGATGATGCCTTCGAGCCCGTCGGTCATGCCGGCGCGGCTGGTCTCCACCAGGTTGATGAGCCTGGCGCTCGATGCGCTGATGGCGGAGGCGGCGGAATCGGTCGAGGAGGTGAGGCGCTCGACCAGCGTGTTGCCGTTCTCCTCGATGCCGACATGGATGTTGCGCGCCGCTTCATCGAGCTTGGTGAAGAGGCGGTTGGTCGATTCATCCACCCGGCCGGAAATCTGCGTGCCGGCTTGCTCTACGAAGGTCGTCAGCTCGCTGCGCGCGCGGTCGACCTGGTCGACATAGTTCTTCACGACGCCTTCGAGCCCGTCGGTCATGCCGGAACGGCTGGTCTCGATCTGCTGGGAGACGACGATGCCGGATTTCTCGATCTGCTCGGCGACTTCCTGCGACGTCGCCTTCATATGGTAGACGATATTGCCGCTGGCCGACTGCAGGAGCTCGGTCAGCTGCGTGCTGGTGGTGCGGATCTGGTCGCTCGACTGGGCGGTCGCCTGGTCGATCGTCTGGGCGATCTGGCCGTTGATGGCGCCGAGCTCGTCGATGCTCGAGCGCAACAGCTGCACGACATTCGATTCCATGCCCTGGACGCGCATGCCGAAATTGCTCGATTCGGCATTGAGCGATCCCGTCGCATTGGCGAGGATGCCGATCTGCTCCGACAGATGCTCGGAGAATTTGCGCAGCTCGGTCACGAAGATCGAGGAGGAGCGCTCCATATGGGCGGCTTGCCCTGAGATCTCGGAGCCCGCGACGGAAGCGCGCGAGGACACTTCATCGATGGTGCGGGCGAGCTCGACGGTCGTCGTCTTCAGACCATGCTCCAGATGCTGGATCGTCGACTGGGCACTGGCGATGATCGAATCCAGATTCTGGGTGTTGGATTCAAGGCGCGCCAGGACCGGGTTGGTCTCGCTGCCGATCACCACGCCTGCCTGCTGCAAGGCGGCGCGCTGGTTCTCGAGGCCGGCGATCAAGGTGCGGATGCGCTCTTCATTGCCGCCGAAGGCGCGCTCGATGGCAGAAATTTCCTTGTGCACCATGCCTTCGAGCTCGGAGGCGCGCTGCACCGCATGCTCGACGCCGCCGACCAGGATGTCGACTTCGGAACGCACCGCCTGGGCGATGGAGGCCAGCCCGTCGGCGGCAATGTCCTGCGGTCTGACGAGGCGCATCGCGGTCTGCACCAGGACTTCAGAAACCTGGCGTAACTGCGCGGCCTTCCAGACAAACCAGGCGGCCGTCCAGATCAGCGCCAGAGGCAGCAGCAGGGTCGCGAGCGCAACCATGGTCTGCGGCATGGCCTGTGTCGTGAAGGGGTTCGGCTTGTCGAGGATGGCCGGGCTGAAGCTCCAGAACCACAGGAAGACCCAGAGCAGCGACAGCACGAAAGCGATATAATAGGGCGCGAAGGAGGGCCTGCGGCGCAGGCTCGCGGTCATGGCGGCCGAGGCGGGCTCGTTCTCATTCGCGGGGCGTCCCCGCAAGGGCGTCTCGCGCGTCGTTCCTACATCGTCATCACGCCGGTTGGAGTCGCCACGGCCTTGCTGGCGCCGCTGCGGACGCCGAGGCTCATTCGGATTGTTCACCATGTCTGTACCCGCACAACTACCCTGTTCACCGACGGCTTTTTTATCCGCCCGACCCCAGTCCCACCCGGTTGGCCGTCCCCAAACTACGCGCCTTGATCCCAACCGCGTACATGGGCGTCAGACGTCACCAGGTTTGGCCTAGTGGTCCGTTTAGAAGCTTGCATGATAACCCATTGGGAGTCCCGCTTAAACTCATCTTAACCTTGTCAGTCCGGCTAAATAAAGTTTTGGTTAAAATTATGGTTCGCTTTGAATCAAAATTGAAAATCCTATGTTAAACGGACTTCTTTACGAAAACAGGCAAGCGCGACAGGCCATTCGAAGGCGATAAGGGGCATGAAATTGTCCGGGCGGCAGGCGGCAGGTGCACAAGGGAGCCAGGGCGGTGAGGCCGACCCGGCCATCTTCGACCGGCAGCATTTGCATCAGTACACGAACGGTGAGCCGGCCCTCGAGCGCGAGCTCGTCACTTTGTTTCTTGGGCACTTCGCGCCGGTGCGGACGCAATTGGAGACGGCCGCCTCCGCCCATGACTGGAAATTCGCCGCCCACAGCCTCAAGGGGTCGGCCCGCTCGATCGGGGCGCCGCAGATCGCAAGCCTCGCGGAAGAGCTCGAAATCATGGGTTTCGCCGCGTCCGAGACCAGCAAGAAAAGGGCCCTCGACGCCCTCGACGCGGCCATGGCGGCCTTTGCCGGCGAGGCAAAAAAGGCCGTCGAATAAAGGTCTTGGCGCATTTGCTTGATAACCAGATTGAGCAGGGCCCGGCCTTCCGTCGGGCCTGGCGCCCCATGCATGGCTGCGGCGATAGGCCCATTCCTTGTGTTCGCGGCTGCGATATCTTAAAGAGGCCGCGGCATTCGAGCCTTCCGGCCAATCCAACCGGAAGGCCCGACACCTATCTCCTAAGCGCTCTCTTATCGCCAAAGTCGAACAACTTGGGCAGGGGGCACCCTAATTCCCGACTAAAAGGCCCGGAATGGCGAAGATCACCTTCATTCAGCATAATGGCACCGAACAGACCGTCGAAGGGCAGACGGGAATGACGGTCATGGAGACCGCGGTCAAGAACATGGTCCCGGGGATCGATGCCGATTGCGGCGGTGCCTGCGCCTGCGCCACCTGCCATGTCTATGTCGAGCCGGACTGGCTCGAGAAGACGGGTGCGCGCAATCCCATGGAAGAGGACATGCTCGACTTCGCCTTCGATGTGCGCGACGAGAGCCGGCTGTCCTGTCAGATCAAAGTCTCGGATGCGCTCGACGGGCTCAGGGTCCGTGTGCCCGAAAAACAGTTCTAGCATTATTTGGAGTTGGATATGAGCGAAGAGGTGATTTCCACCGATGCCGTGATCGTGGGGGCCGGTCCCTGCGGTCTGTTCGCGGTGTTCGAGCTGGGACTTCTCGACATCAAATGCCATGTGGTCGACATCCTCGACCGCCCCGGCGGACAATGCGCCGAGCTCTATCCGGAAAAGCCGATCTATGACATTCCTGCACTGCCGATCGTCACCGGCGCGGAACTCACGCATCGCCTCCTCGACCAGGCGAAGCCGTTCAAGCCCGAATACCACTTCAACCAGATGGTCACCGAGCTCAAGAAGCTCGAAGACGGCCGTTTCGAGCTCAAGACCGATGGCGGCCTCGTCTTCCACGCCAAGGTGGTGGTGATCGCGGCGGGCGGCGGCTCGTTCCAGCCGAAGAAGCCGCCGATCCCGGGCATCGAGGCCTATGAGAACACGTCGGTCTTCTATTCGGTCAAGAAGATGGAGGCGCTGCGCGGCCGCGACATACTGATCGTCGGCGGCGGCGATTCAGCCCTCGACTGGACGCTCAACCTTCAACCCTTGGCGAAGAGCCTGACGCTCCTGCACCGGCGCGACGATTTCCGCGCCGCACCCGACAGCGTGAAGAAGATGCGCGAATTGGTGGCGGCCGACAAGATGCAGTTCAAGCTCGGCCAGGTGACCGGGCTCACGGGTGCTGACGGTCTTCTCGCCTCGGCCCAGGTCAAGGGGGCCGAAGGCGCCTTCGACATCACCGCCAATACCATGCTGCCCTTCTTCGGCCTCACCATGAAGCTGGGCCCCGTGGCCGAATGGGGCCTCAACCTGCATGAGAACCTGATCCCCGTCGATACGGCCAAGTTCGAGACCTCGACGCCCGGCATCTTCGCCATCGGCGACATCAACTCCTATCCGGGCAAGCTCAAGCTCATTCTGTCGGGCTTCCATGAAGCTGCCCTCATGGCGCAAGAGGCCTTCCACCACATCCGTCCGGGCGAGCGGCTCTTGTTCCAGTACACGACCTCGAGCTCGAGCCTGCAGAAGAAGCTGGGCGTGGCGTAAGGCTATTCGCCGGCGCGGCTGATGTTGCGAGCCTGTTACATGTGTTGGCGATCAATCGCGACTACCTTAACCCAACCGGGTGCTGTGCCGTGCTGACATCTTGTGGCAGTAGCAGGCATGCCTGAACCTCAAGTTCAGATCGTTGAGGAATCGATTGCCTCTGATGACGGCAGTCTCATTACGGGCATCGTTTTCTTCGATTTTGGTTCGTTTCAATTTCCGGAACCTGACTGGAACTGGAACGACTTTATCGTAGTGATCATGGGTTGGTGGCTTTCCGATCTGATGCATCTGCTGAAGGGAGAGTCTGCGGAGATCAAGCTTCTCTTCATGGATGGTCCGCTGTGGGTATCAATGCAGCGAAAGGCTGGTGATCTATGCGTGATGCAATGTATCGAAGGACTGGACGAACTCATTGGGCCCGAGTGCGAAGGTTCCGCGTTAGGTCTCTTGAAATCCACGCTTTCGGCGGCGCTGCGCGTGCAAAAGATCTGTGAACAGCGCGGTTGGCGGTCGGCAGACATTGAAACGCTTGAAAGCAAGGTCAACGAAGCACAGACACTGATCCGGCATCACTGATTCAGCCGCACGTCTATTCGCCGGCGCGGCTGATGTTGCGGGTCTTGCGGCGGCGCAGCAGCGCCAGTTCTTCCTTGCGGTTGGGGCGGCCCAGCATCTTCCGGAACGCATCGCGCTGCTCATGGACGGAAGCGATAGCGAGGCCCATGGCCAGGCCTGCGCCGACCAAAACGGATTCGCCCAGCTGCAATGACGCCTCGATCGTCTCAGGCACCGCTTCGGTGACGCCGAGCTCATAGAGCTTGACGGCGTGGCGATCATCGCGGGCGCGGGCGATGATCTTGAGATCGGCGCGCTCGGCCCGCGCCGCGAGGATGACGTCCTCGACCTTCTTCGGCTGGTCCATGGTGACCGCGATGACCTGGACATGCTCGATATTGCAGGCGCGCAGGAACTCCGCGCGCGAGGCATCGCCATAATAGATGGGTTTTCCCGCCTTGCGCTCATGGGCGACCACCTGGGGATCGGTGTCGACGGCGATATAGGAGATGCCGTGCTCCTCGAGCATCTTGCCGATGAGGCGGCCGACCCGGCCGAAGCCCGCAATGACGACGCGCGCCTCGCTGTCGCCGGGCGGCAGCTCCATCGGCATCTCGGCCGCGGCGCTCAGGATCTTGCGCGACAGCGGCCGGCCCACATAATCGAGCAAGGGGATGGAGGCCATGCTGAGCGACACGATGACCAGGAGCGCATCGCTCATGATCGCGGTGACGACCCCGGCCGAGACCGCCGCCGCCATGGCGACAAAGGCGAATTCGCCGCCCGGCCCGAGCAGGAGCGCCGTCTCGAAGCGGGCCTGGCGCTCGATCGGAAAGAACTGGGCGATGAGCCAGAACAGGAGGGCTTTGATGATGATGAGGGCCGCGGCCGCAGGGATGAAGATCTCGGGGTAGAAGGCGATCTGGCTCAAATCTATGCCCATGCCGACGAGCAGGAAGAAGGCGCCGAGCAACAGGCCCTTGAACGGCTCGAGGATGGCTTCGACCTCGCGCCGGAACTCGGTCTCGGCCAGGAGAAGGCCCGCGAGAAAGGCGCCGAGCGCCATGGACATGCCGGCAAGGCTCGCGGCATAGCCGGCGCCCACGGCGATCAAGAGCGTCGTCGCCATGAACAGGTCGCCGCTCCTCGTCTGGGCCACCAGGCGCAACAATGGGCGCAGCAGGAACCGGCCGATCACCACGATGAGCGCGATGGCGATGAGCGCCTGGGCGATGGCGGTGAGAATGTCGGCAAAGGAAAGGCCAGCCTCATTGGCGCCGAGCACGTTGACGAGCAGCAGGATCGGGATGACCGCCAGGTCCTGGAACAGCAGCACCGCAAAGCTGGCGCGTCCGGTCTGGGTGCCGAGGCGCTTGGCGTCGGAGAGGAGCTGCACCACGATCGCGGTCGAGGAAAGGGACAAGGCCGATCCCACGATCAGGGCCTCGGCCGGCGCCAGGCCGAGCCACAGGCCGGTCAAGGTGAGGACGATGGTGGTGACGAGCATCTGCAAGCCGCCCAGGCCGAAGACCAGGCGGCGCATGGTGATCAGGCGCTCGAAGGACAATTCGATGCCGATCAGGAACAGGAGGAAGACGACGCCGAGTTCGGCGAGCCGCGACAATTCCTCCGATTCCGTGAACACGAAATTGGCGAGCCAGGGCCAGGTCTCGGCAAGCCGCCCCAGCATATTGGGGCCGACGAGCGCGCCGACGATGAGGAAGCCCAGGATCGAGCTCAGGCCCAGCTTGCGGAAAATGGGAATGACGACGCCGGCGGTGCCGAGGAAGATCAGGGCTTCCTTATAGGCGCTCGGATCGACGGGGGAGGACATGTTCTTGCCTGTTGCTCACCGGCTTCAGTGTGTGCGAAGCCTCGCTGCTTGCAAAGCAGAATCGAGGGAGACCCATGAATTCTCACCATGTCACACCCGCCGGCAAGACGCGCGCCCGGGCGCTTGGGCTGCCCTTTCCCGGAGAGCCCGGTGAGAACAACGCCATCACCGATGTCGCCGGCGTCGAGGTCGGAACGACGACGCTGATCGCGGGCGAAGGCAAGCTCATCGTCGGGCAGGGGCCGGTGCGCACCGGCGTCACGGCACTTTTGCCGCGCGGACGAAAGAATGCCCAGATTCCCTGCGCCGCCGGTTCCTATTCGCTCAACGGCAATGGCGAGATGACCGGCACGATCTGGATCGAGGAGTCAGGCGAATTGCAGACCCCGATCACCATCACCAACACCCATTCCTGCGGCGTCGCGCGCGATGCCACGATCGAATGGCTGGTGCGCCATGGCGGCGGCAATGTGCAGGACTGGGGGCTGCCGGTCGCGGCCGAGACCTTCGATGGCGACCTCAACGATATCAACGGCTTCCATGTGAAGGCTGAGCATGTGATTCAGGCCCTGGAAGGCGCGCGTGGCGGCCCGGTCGAAGAGGGCAGCGTCGGCGGCGGCACCGGCATGGTGTGCTACGACTTCAAGGGCGGCAACGGCACGGCATCGCGGGTCGTCAAGATAGGCGGACGCCGCTACACGCTGGGCGCTCTCGTCCAGTCGAATTTCGGGCAACGGCCCGAATGCACGATCCTCGGCGTGCCGGTCGGCCTCCATCTCAAGGGCGATGAGCTGCGGGGTAGCCCTGCGGGCTCCATCATCGTCATCATCGCGACCGATGCGCCGCTCGAGGCGCATCAGCTGAAGCGTATCGCCCGGCGCGTGCCCTTGGGTCTCGCGCGGACCGGCGGCATCGGCCACAACAGCTCGGGCGACATCTTCCTCGCCTTCTCGACCGCCAATGAAGAGGCCTTCGCGGCCAAGCGCGGCGAATTGCGCCGCATGGAGGCGATCGGCACCCAGGACATCGATCCGCTCTTCGTCGCGACGATCGAGGCGACGGAGGAAGCGATCATCGACAGCATGATCGCCAATCAGACGATGGTCGGGCGCGACGGCAATCGCTGCGTGGCGCTGCCGCATGACCGGCTGATCGACGTGATGAAGAAGTATGGAAGGATGTAAGACGAATCTTCCGGATTACTTCTTTGGCTCGACATGGCCTCCGAATTCGAAGCGCATGGCCGAGAGCAGCTTCTCCGCGAATGTGTGATCGCGGCGCGAGCGGAAGCGGGTGTAGAGCGCCGTCGAGAGCACATCCGCCGGCACGGCTTCCTCGATCGCCGCTTCGACCGTCCAGCGGCCTTCGCCTGAATCGGAGACCGAGCCGGTGAAGCTCTTGAGATCGCCGTCGCGGGTGAGCGCAATGGCGCAGAGATCGAGCAGCCAGGACGAAACCACGCTGCCGCGCCGCCACACCTCGGCGATATCCGCCATGTCGAGCGTGAAGCGCTCATCCTCGGGCAGGTCGCTGCTCGACTTGTTGCGCAGGATGTCGAAGCCCTCGGCATAGGCCTGCATCAGGCCGTATTCGATGCCGTTGTGGATCATCTTGACGAAATGACCCGAGCCTGCGGGGCCGCAGTGAATATAGCCGTGCTCGGCGCGGGGATCGCGCCGGTCGCGGCCGGGCGTGCGCTCGATCTTGCCGATGCCGGGGGCGAGGCAGGCAAAGATCGGATCGAGATGGGTGACGATCGCCTGGTCGCCGCCGATCATCAGGCAATAGCCGCGTTCGAGACCCCAGACGCCGCCGGACGTGCCGACATCGACATAGTGGATGCCCTTGGGCCGCAAGGCCTTGGCGCGGCGGATGTCGTCCTTGTAGAAGCTGTTGCCGCCGTCGATGAGGATGTCGCCTTCGCGCATCAGGCCTGCGACCTCGGTCAGGACCGTCTCGGTAATCTTGCCGGCCGGCAGCATCAGCCAGACGGCACGAGGCGATGAGAGCTTCTGCAGCATGTCGGCCGCGTCCTTGGCCGGCGTCGCGCCTGCCTTCTCGACGTCCTTCACCGCATCCTGATTGCGGTCGAGCACCACGCATTTGTGTCCTTCGCGCATGAGGCGGCGGGCGATGTTGGCGCCCATGCGGCCGAGACCGATAATACCGATATCCATGTTCTGCTCCCTCTCGATTTCAGATGTCATGCTACGACATTGGATGACGACAAGATGTCAAGGGCATGGGCGATCTGATCATCGGTGATGATGTGATCGCTGCCCGGATAGAATCGCATGGTCACGACGGCGCCGTGGGCCTTCAGATGCTCGGCGGTTTCGATCACACGCTCGGCCGGAATGAAAGGATCCTTCTCGCTGCAGCCCATGAAGACGGGCGTGCCTTCTAACCGCCCGCGTTCCTCCCGGTGCATCGGATCGGGGCCGATGAGGCCGCCGGTGAAGCCGAGGACGCCGGCATAGCGGCGCGGATGGCGCGCGGCATATTCGAGGACGAGGCAGGCGCCTTGCGAGAAGCCGGCCAGCACGATGTCCTCGCCGACATCGAAGCCGAGCTCGCTCACGGCGCGCAAGATGGCGCCGAGCCGCTCAAGCGACTGGCTGAGAAAGGGCTCGTTGGCGGCAATGGGTCCCATGAACAGCCCGGGATACCAGCTTCCGGTTTCGGCACTGGGAGCGAGAAAACACACGCCCGGCGAGGCCAGCCGGTCGGCCAGCGGCAGGATGACGTCGCCCGAGGCGTGACGTCCATGAATGAGCAGCACCACCTTGGATGCCTTGGCCAAGGGCGTGCCGGCAACGAGGAGATCATGCGTTGCGACGAGGCGGCGCGCCTTGGTTGCGGAAATGCGGGCTTTCATTGCAGAGGCTTCAATCCGGCTTCGATGCTGGCGCGGCGGCCTTCGAGGAAGGGCGGCAATGACAGACGCTGGCCCAGGCTCTCCAAAGGCTCGTCGACGGCAAAGCCTGGCCCGTCGGTCGCGATCTCGAACAATATGCCATTGGGCTCACGGAAATAGAGCGAGCGGAAATAATAGCGTTCGACCTCGCCGCTCGAGGGAAGCTTGAAGCTGGCCAGCCTCTCGGTCCAGTGATGGAGCGCCTCGACGCTCGGCGTGCGGAAGGCAACGTGATGGACGCCGCCGGCACCTTGCCCAGCGATGGGGAGATGCGGCTCGACCGCCACATGAAGCTCGGCGGCGGGACCGCCATCGCCCATGGCGAAGACATGAAGCGACGTCTTGCCATTGGGCAAGGGGTGCGTACGTGCTTCCTTCATATTGAGGACTTGCGTGAGCACGGCGGCGGTCGGCTTCACATCCGGCACCGAGAGCGTGATCGGACCGAGGCCGCGGATCTGGTGGGCCGCAGGAACCGGACTTCCGTCCCATGGATGGCTCTGTCCGGCGCCCTTGTCGTCGACAAGCCGCAGGCGCTGGCCTTCCGGATCCTCGAAATCGAGCGATAAGTAGCCGGCCAGTTCGGCGATCTCGCCGGTCTTCGCCTTGGCGGCGATGAGACGGTCGCGCCACCAGGCGAGACTTGCTTCGCTTCCGACCCGGAGCGCCGTGCGCGAGATCGCGTGCATGCCGCGCCTTTCGCGCCCGACCGGCCAATCGAAAAAGGTGACGTCGCTGCCGGGGCTCGCTTTGCCGTCGGCATAGAACAGGTGATAGGCGCTGGTATCGTCCTGATTGACGGTCTTCTTGACGAGCCTCAGCCCCAGCACCCCGGTGTAGAAAGCGAGATTGCCCGGGGCGTCGGCGGTGATGGCGGTCAGATGATGGATGCCGCGCAAATGTTCGGCCATGCCGGTCTCCTAATTGCCCTTTGGTACTAAATCCGATTGAGCGGCACTTTCAGATAGACATTGCCGTCGCGGTCCGGCTCGGGGAAGTGGCCGGCATTCATGTTCACCTGGATCGAGGGGATGATCAGTTTCGGCGCGCCGAGCTTCTTGTCGCGCGCGGTGCGCATGGCCACGAACTCGTCCTCGCCGACCCCGTCCTTGATATGGACATTGCCGGCGCGCTCGGCGGCGACGGTCGTCTCCCAGGCGAAGAAATCGCGTCCCGGCGCCTTGTAGTCGTGGCACAGGAACAATCGCGTCTCCGGCGGCAGCGACAGGACCTTCTGGATCGACCTGTAGAGCTGACGGGCATCGCCGCCGGGAAAATCGGCGCGCGCGGTGCCGTAGTCCGGCATGAACAGCGTGTCGCCGATGAAGGCGGCATCGCCGATGACATAGGTCAGGCAGGCCGGCGTGTGGCCCGGCGTGTGCATGACATGGGCCTCGATCGAGCCCAGGCTGAAGCGGTCGCCATCCTTGAACAGGCGGTCGAACTGGCTGCCGTCGCGCTGAAATTCCGTCCCGGCATTGAAGATCTTGCCGAACGTATTCTGCACGACCGTGATCTTGTCGCCGATGCCGAGCTTGCCGCCGAGCTTGTCCTGGATATAGGGAGCGGCGGAAAGATGGTCGGCATGGACATGGGTCTCGAGGATCCAGTCGAGCGTCAGGCCGTGACGGCGGACATGATCGATCAGCTTGTCAGCCGATTGCAAGGAGGTGCGCCCGGCCGAAGGATCATAGTCGAGCACAGAATCGACGATGGCGCAGATTTTCGTGGCGGGATCGCTCACCACATAGCTCACGGTATTGGTGGCTTCATCGAAGAAGCCCTGGACATCGGGATGACTGGCCATGATCTCCTCCTGCCTCCGCTTTATATAGTGCGCATCGGATTATCCGAAAACCGGGATGGCCGGGTTCAATCCGGCCACAAGCTTTTCGGTCCGATGCGCCGAGGGGATGATAGACCGTATTTTTGTCAAAGCATAATGCGCCAAGACGGCACGTCTTGGCGATAACATTATGCCTCGATTTAAGTCGACGATCACGTTCATGACTTTTGACGGTACCGTCAAAAGTCATCGTGATCTAGATGCGACGGGGTTTCAAAAAAGTCAGAAGCCGTCCATCGATGAGCGCGAGGCCGACGGCGATAGTCGCCATGCCGACGATATGATGAACGCCGAGCGCCTCGCCAAGCACGGCAATGCCCAACAGGATGGCGCTGACCGGAACGAGGAAAGTGACCAGCACGATGTTGGTGGCGCCGGCGCGCTTCAGGATCGTGAAATAGAGAATGTAGGCGAGCGAGGTGCACAATACGGCAAGACCGATGATGGCGAGCCAGACGTCGAGGGACGGTGATGTAAGGCGCCAGGGCATGTCGATGGCGAGCATGACCGGAAAGAGAATGAGGGAGGAGCCCGCAGTCTGGCCGGCGGCGGTGATGAGGGGCGGGATGGTGGAGAAGCGGCGGCCGAAGACGCTGGCGAAGGCGTAGGACACGGCTGCCGCGACAATGGCGAGCTGCGAGAGAGGCGAGCCTCCCTGCGCCCCCAGAATATCCGTGCCCATCATGGCGGCGACACCGGAGAGACCGATCACGGCGCCGAGCAGCCGGTTCCAGGACAGCTTCTCGTCCGCCGTCAGCATATTGGCGGCCAGCACGGTGAAGAACGGCGTGGTGGCGTTCAGGATCGCGGCGAGGCCGGAGGCGACCTCGCGCTGGCCCCAGACGATCAGGCTGAAGGGGATGGCGTTGTTGATGAGGCCCATGATGAAGAAATTGCGCCACAGGCCGGGCCGGCGGAGCGGCAGGAGGCCCATGGCCCAGGCGGCGAGCCAAAGGCCGATGCTGCCGAGGCCCACCCGCAGGAAGACGATGGTGAAGGTCGGGAGCTCCTTGACGGCGATGGCGTAAAAGAAAAACGAACCGCCCCAGACGATGCTGAGGAGGATGAGCATGGCCCACTCGGCCGGTCCCATCGTGCGGTTGATCATGAGGCGCGCCCCTTGCATGTGAGGAACCGGAAAACGGTGTCACATGCCCCGTTACGTTCATGGCCCCAGGTTTATTTCAACCTGGGGTGGGCGTTCCTTAGCCGAAATCGTGGAGTTTGCCACCCGATTCCGGATGAGCGCGAGCGCCGCCGCAGGGCTATTTCGAGATATACATGTTGCGGGCGATACTGTCGCGGATGATACCGAAAGCGGTAGCCAATTCTTCATTGGTGTCGGCGTTGAAGTAATATTTGGGCTGCGGCTCGCCTGCCGCCACCTTCTTTTCCAGATTGTCGGAAGCGCAGTCGTGCAGGCGTTTTTCCGTGTCCGCATTGTCTTCGTCATTAAGATCGAAGGAGACGGTGACTACGCGAATGCCGGCGTCTTTGATCGCCGTGCACAGGCTTTCCAGATTGGCTTCGGCCTGCGCCACCGACAGGATGTTGTTCGGGCCATTGCCGGGGCTCGTCTGCTTGCCGTCGGTCAAGAGCACGATCGCCTTCAGCGTCTCCTCGGCATTCTGAGGCGCTTCATAAGGAGCATTGGGCGTCAGGACATGCCAGGCTGTCTCCATGCCCAAGGCAATATGGGTGTTGCCATAAGGAACCATCTCGCTGATCTGGGTCGCGGTGGCGGAGTGATTGGTCGACAGCGGCCGTACCTTCAGCTTGTTGTCCTGGAAATAGCTGCAGCTCGTGGTGAAGAACTTGGTGCTGTTGTTCTTCGTGCTGGTGTCCGGGGTGTCGGTCTTGAGATTGTAGGGATAGTTGCGATCGTCGATGCAATAGGTCGACGACGATGTGCCGGTCTTGCCGTAATAGAAGTTGTTGGGCATGGTGACGCGCACCGCATGCGAGAAGGGCACCAGGCCGAATTCGACATCGGGATTGGTGTAGTTCTGCGACAGGTTCTTGACGAGCTTCACGGCTTCGTCGCGCATCGTCCTGTATTTCCGCTCGCCGCCGACATATTCGGTCATCGAGCTCGAATAGTCCATGACGAGGACGATCTGGCCCTTGTGATAGTCGGAGAAGACGGGGAGCGTGACAGTGGAGGAAACGGTGCTGGCCTCGCCATCGCTGCCGAGAGGCATCTGCGTGAAGCCAGCGATCCGCATCAGTGTCGTCGGGATATTGCCTGCGGCCGTCATAGTCAGTGTATTGTCGTCCTTATTGACCTTGACGTCGGTGACGATGTTCGTCTTCGCCAGGATGTCGCTCTGCGCCACATTCTGGTCGAAGCTGGCATCGGCTATGGCCACATAGCCGTCGCTGCCGGTTCCGTAGGCGGCGGCGGCGTTCAAGGCAGCGGCGTCGATGGCCGCCTGCACCTCGACCCTGGCCGAGGACAACCTGCTCGAGTCGATGGCGACGCCGGCGATCATGACCAGGGGAATGGCGCACAAGGCGGTCAGCGGCGCCACATTCGCCTTGTCGTCGGACCTCAATCCGCCGGGGGCGGACTGCGCTTTTAGCCATGTGCGGAAATTTGAGCTGAGCATGGGGTCAAGGTCCGTGGGTCAAAGGGTTGCCAGGATGGACAATGCGGTCTCGCTGTAATCCGCGCAGAAGGCCGGGGTGTCGGTGCCGATCTCGGACGCTATCTGGTCGAAGATGGCGTTGATCGTGTCGGCGGAGGCATCCGTGTCGGTGACGCGGTTCTCGATGATTTCCTGAAGTCTGGCCAACTGCGTCTCATCGACCGAGAGCTCGCATTTGCGCACGGCGATGAGCACCTTGTAGTAGGTGTTCAACGTTTCCGCCTGCGCCGGCACGGCTGCTCCAACGAAAGCGAGAGCTGCTGCCAGCTGAATAGCGGCGAGGATGCTGCCCAATATTTTCCGTGACATTCTTAGGATTGCCTTTTCTCGAAAAGCTAACATCGAGTGAACGGCAACCTAGGATCGGCTTCTAAGCCATGGCTTAAGAGATTGGTTAGAATTGTGCCTATCCAGACCCCATCCCCGTTACGATCGGTTTATCCTTAATCGTTTCTTCATTGCAGCGACGATGTCGCGACGAGCAATTAGCGATCGGTTAGGGATGTTGCGGAATCCGATCAAAACAGGCTGCACAGCCTGAGCGCGTCATAGATCGCGGCGTGGATGTTACGTGAGGACACCGCGTCGCCGATGCGGAAGAGCTGGAATTTGCCGGAAGGATTGGCCTGCTTGGCCTGCGGACGTCCGGCGATCAGGGCCTCATAATCGACCTCGCCGCGATTGCACGACTCCTCCTTGAGGTCAAAATAGATATCGGCAAGGGGTGACGTGCCGTTTTCGACCACGACCTGGTCGACGAGCCGCATGGCGCAATCGGCCTCGGTGTAGGGGCTCCATAACACCGCCTCGATCTTGTTGCCCTGCCGCTTGAGTGAGCGCAGCCGCGTCATGGTCGTGACCCGGACATGCCGGTCGGTGAAGATCTTCATATAGGGTACGAGGTTCAGCCCGCCCATCTCGGGTGCGAAGAATCGCTCGGGGCTGATGACCTCGAGGGCCGAGCCGGCCTCGGCGATGAACTCGGCGGCGGCCATGCCGGGATGGGCGCCATTGTCGTCGAACAGCAGCACGTCCTCGGCGGGCTTCACCTCGCCCGACAGGATATCCCAGCTCGACGCGGCGAGATCGGCGCCATCCTCGATGCTGCCCATCTGCGGCAGGCCGCCCGTCGCCACGATGACGATATCGGCATCGAGCGCGCGGATGTCGGCGGCTTCGGCGAAACTGTTGAACTTCAGAGAGACGCCCAGCCGCTGGCACTGCTCCGCCCGCCAATCGACGATGCCGATCAGCTCGCGCCGCCGTTTCACCTGGGCAGCCACGCGGATCTGGCCTCCTGGGTCGTTCGCGGCCTCGAACAGGATCACCTCATGGCCGCGCTCGGCCGAGACCCGGGCTGCCTCGAGTCCGGCCGGGCCGCCGCCGATAACGGCGACCTTCCGGCGCGGACCCGCCGTGCGTGTGATCACCTGCGGAAGTGCGCCTTCGCGCCCGGTCGCCGGGTTGTGGATGCACAGCGCCTCATAGCCTTCATATATGCGGTCGAGGCAGTAGGTGGCGCCGACGCAGGGACGGATATCGGCCTCGCGGCCTTCCATGATCTTCTTCACGATATGGGGGTCGGCGATATGGGCGCGGGTCATGCCGACCATGTCGAGCTTGCCCTCGGCCACGGCATGGCGGGCCGTCGCCACGTCATTGATGCGCGCCGCATGGAAGACGGGGAACTTGGTCAGGGCGCGCACTTCGCCGGCGAAATCGAGATGCGGCGAGGCCTGCATGCCGAGGACCGGGATCACCTTGGCCAAGGGCGCGTCATGCTCGATATGGCCGCGAATGATGTTGAGGAAATCGATCATGCCTGAATCCTTCAGGCGGTGGCAGATCGCAAGCCCATCGGCGCGCGACAGGCCCTTGTCCCAATCCTCGTCCGCCACCAGGCGGCAGCCGACGATGAAATCGGGGCCGACGGCGCGCCTGACCGCTTCGAGCACGCGGAAGGTGAAGCGCAGGCGGTTGTCGATCGAGCCGTTATAGGCGTCCTCGCGCCGGTTGGTGGCCGGCGACCAGAAGGCATCCATGAGATGGCCGTAGCATTCGAACTCGAAGCCATCGAGGCCGGCCTCTTTCATGCGTTGGCCCGCGGAAGCATAATCGCCGACGATGCGCTCGATATCCCAATCCTCCATTTCCTTGGGAAAGGCGCGATGCGCGGGCTCCCGTATCGGCGAGGCGGAGAGAATGGGCAGCCAGTCGGCCTTGTTCCAATTGGTGCGCCGGCCGAGATGGGTGAGCTGGATCATGACCGCGGCGCCATGCTCATGGCATTCATCGGTGAGCTTGCTGAGCCAGGGCACGATCTCGTCCTTATAGGCGAGCAGGTTGCCGAAAGCGGGCGGCGAATCGCGCGAGACCACGGCCGATCCCGCCGTCATGGTCAAAGCGATGCCGCCCTTGGCTTTCTCCACGTGATAGAGCCGGTAGCGATCCTTCGGCATGCCGTCTTCATGGTAGTTCGGCTCATGCGCCGTCGACATGATCCGATTCTTGAGGGTCAGATGCTTGATCGTATAGGGCTGGAGGAGAGGGTCGCTGGCGCGGATAAGGGTGGCTGGCATCTCGATCTTCTGCTGAGGCTGGCAATCACCGCCGAGTCTGTCACGCCTCGCGCGGCGCTACCAGCCCCTAGATCACGATCACTTCAGGTCGTGTCGACCTGAAGTGATCGTGATCGGAATCCTAAATTTGGCGCGTGATCGGACGGAAAACCGGTTCCCACTTTTCCTGATCACGCGCCTACTCGGCATGCGGCGTTAGAGCGCCGCCGCCGAATCAGGTCGAGAAAAACCGGGTGAACCGGGTGCGGATCGCGGTCGGCGCCGTGTAATAGAAGCGCCGCACGATCGGGCGGAGCAGGGACAGATAGCCATAGCCATAGAGGCTGCCGCCCAGGGACAAGGGGGCGTGAAAATTATAGACCGTCATCCTGGCATTGCTCCAGGACTGTTTGTGGGGGTCGCCGGGGATCATCAGGTCGAATATGCGCATGCCGTCCTTGATGGCTTGACGCTGCGACATGTCCATATGCAGCCGGGCGGGCGACGCGTCGGTCAAGGAAGTGTCATGCGCGGTGATGAAGCCGAAATGGGTCTTGCCGAAGCGCAGGCCGATCTCCCAGGAGATGGAGCGGCTGCCGGCCGTGAGGCATGAGGTGACCAGCGAGACGCCGCCGCCGCCATTGCGCGACAGCTCGCGCAGGAAAGGGCCGAGATTGGGACACTGCAAGGGCTTGCTGTAGAGCCCGCGCTCGGCGAGCCAATGGCGCTTATGGTCGACCGCCTGTTCCATGGCGCGGTCCATCAGGCTGCCCGGCGGCAGCATTGCGAAATCCACCGTGCCCATGCTTTCGAGCGATTTCCTGATCTTGCCGCGCCGCTTGCGCTGCTCGCGGCTGTAGCGCTTGTCGTAGTCGGCCTCGGTCGGATAGGGGGTCAGATCCAGACAGGGAGCCTCGTCGGCCTCGCCGGCACGGGTGAACTGCTCCTTGAGGAAGGGATAGATCGCCGAATCCTGGCGAACGTGTCGCAGGCGCAGGCAATCTATGCCTTTGAGCCGGCGCAGGAATTCCATGGCGCGGCGGCACCAGGGCCGGGCGTCGGCGCCGGCCTTCACCACGACATCGCCATACTGGGCGAGGGGGTCGGTGAGCCAGCGCAGGATCGTCAGGGGGCCCTTCTTCACCTTCATGAGCGGCCAGACAAAGACCAGGGCGCCATCCTCATAGCCGGTGACGACACAGGGCTCGATCCCGAGCTCGGGCTTGGCGTAGATGCGCGCCCAGGTCAGGCACCAGTCGGCGCTCTGAAAAACGCCATGCGGATGGGCGGAAGCAGCGTGGAGCTCGCGCCAGTCGGGGCCAAGCTGTTCAAGGGCCGCCAGATTGGTCGCCAGCGAAATATGCCCGGCGCAGGGAATGGTCAGGCTTCCGGCTGGGGCGGCTAGAGCCATGTCCCGCCGCAAGACTGCCAGTGAGTTTTCTCGCTGTGGTTGCATTCCCCGTCTCGACCAGTGTGCCGCCAAGGCACAATGCCCAAGATCACTGCAACTTGATTGCCAGCTTTGGCTTCGCAGTTAACAAAATTCTAAAAACTGGGCGCGTGGCAGGGAAAAAACAGCCCGCAGAGAAGGAAAGACCTGCTCCGCGGGCTGTCCACCCACAACGCTATTGCCGGTTTGTGCCGCCGTCGTCATCATTGTCGTCGTCGCGGTCGCGGTCGCGATGCCAGCGGTGCATGCCCTCGTCGCGCCGGTCTTCCCGGCTCAGGACACCGTCGCCGTTACGGTCCCTATTTGCGACAATACGCGACAGGGGCTCCGTGTATTCATCAAGGGTGAGAGCGGCATCGCCATTGGGATCGAGCCGCTGGAATTCGCGGATCATTTGCTGGCGATGCGCCTCCAGCCACAGCGCCTCGAATTCCTTGAGGCTCAGAGTGCCATTCTTGTCGGCATCGAAGCGCGCATGCCATTCGGTGCGGTTGGCATCGATTTCGGGCTGGCTCACCTTGCCGTCCTTGTTGGTGTCGTAACGTTGCATGAGGTGACGCGCGCCGCCGCCAGGGTGGCCGCCCCAACCGCACGAGCCCCCACGGTCGGCCATGGCTTGGCTGGTCAGCGTGCCGAGGCCCAAAGCGGACAAAGTGAGGATGGCGAGCGTGAGCTTGGTTTTGTTTTGCATCCGGATCTCCGTGATTGGTCGTCAATCGGAAGACGCTCGACGAGCGTCATTCCGTCGCTCCTCACCGGGTCGTGATCAGCGCGTCAGCTCGCGCATGGCCTGGTCGAGGCCCTGAAGCGTCAACGGATACATGCGTTCGGCCATGAGACGGCGGACGAGATCGGTCGAGGCCGTATAGGACCAATATTTCTCGGGCGTCGGATTGAGCCAGACGAGCTTGGGATAGACATGACTGACGCGCCCGAGCCAGGTCATGCCGGATTCTTCATTGAAGTGTTCGACCGAGCCGCCGGGATGGGTGATCTCATAAGGGCTCATGGACGCATCGCCGACAAAGATCACCTTGTAGTCGGATGGATAGGTATGCAGCACCTTCCATGTATCGAGCGGCTCGTCGTGGCGGCGACGGTTGCTCCTCCACACCCTTTCGTAGAGGCAATTGTGGAAATAGAAATATTCCATGTGCTTGAACTCGGCGCGGGCGGCCGAGAACAATTCCTCGCAAGCGCGGACGAACGGTTCCATCGAGCCGCCGACATCGAAGAACAACAGGACCTTCACCGTGTTGCGGCGTTCCGGAACCAGTCGCAGGTCGAGATAGCCTTTGTTGGCGGTCGACTTGATCGTGCCGTCAAGGTCGAGCTCCTCGGGCGCACCCTCGCGGGCAAATTTGCGCAAGCGCCGGAGCGCCAGCTTGATGTTGCGGGTGCCGAGCTCGACCTCATCGTCGAGGTCCCGGTAGTCGCGCCGGTCCCACACTTTGATGGCGCAGTTGTTGCGGTTCTTGTCCTGGCCGATGCGCACGCCTTCGGGATTGTAGCCATGGGTGCCATAGGGCGAGGTGCCGGCAGTGCCGATCCATTTGTTGCCGCCCTGATGCCGTCCCTTCTGCTCGGCGAGGCGCTTCTTGAGCTCCTCCATGATCTTCTCCCAGCCGCCCAGCGACTGGATAAGACGCTTCTCCTCCTCGGTCAGGAATTTCTCGGTGAGCTTGCGCAGCCACTCTTCCGGGATCTCGGCGAGAACGGCCTCGGCATTGCCTTCGAGGCCCTTGAAGACATGGCCGAAGACGCGATCGAACTTGTCGAGATTGCGCTCGTCCTTCACCAGCGCCGTGCGCGACAGGTAATAGAAGTCCTCGACCCGGAAGCGGGCGAGGTCCGCATCCATCGCTTCCATCAAGGTCAGATATTCCTTGAGGGTGACGGGAAGCCCAGAGGCCTTGAGCTCATGGAAGAAGGTGAGAAACATAATCGACTTTGTCTATGTTGGATGGCCGGGTCAAGTGTTTAGCCGAAGACGTGGGGGACACCTGTTCGGCAAGGCCAAGTACACATCTGGCAGGTCTGCAGGTCACGGTCGGCCAAAAGGTCTTGCTCTGACTTCAAATTGAGTTTGCGATCTTGGATTTGGCCAGGAAGAACTGGTTCTTGATGTGGGCAAAGAGCGATGTAGGCATTGGTCGCTCTCCGTCCAGGTCATCAAACGGATCGTCGTTATGACGCCGAGTGTCCATGCCGATGGCTGTCAAATAGACGCTCGAATAAAGGTCGGTGACTGATTGCATGGGATCTGTCCCGTCATGACGGCCCGGTCGTTCGAATCACCCAAAAGGGGTGTGCGAGACGTGCTACTGGGGCTTACGCAGCATCGGGAACAAAGGTGGTGAATCGCCCGATCGAATCTCCCCCAACACTCGAAAGCCGTGGCGCTCATAGAATGCCCGGTTGGCGGGGCTGGTTGCCTCGAGATAGGCGGGTTGATGATCGCGATCACAGGCAGCCAGACCTTGCCGCATCAATTGCGTTCCATATCCCCGTCCCTGGAATATAGCATCGACCCCGATCAGAGGAATGTACCAGTGGGGTTCATGAGGATGAAAACCGGCCATCTGCTCAAACAGGAACAGCACTTCGCCAAGCTTCGGCTCGGACATGTTTTGCTCAAAGAGCTCACCTATCGGCCCGTCGTCTGGCTGAATACCCGGCGGCAACCACTGTGCGACGCCGAAAAAGTCACCGATGACATAGGCGGAGCCATGGTCAAAGGACTTGCCGCCAAACAGGGTCACCAATGGCATGAATGTTTCGATGTATTGAAGCGGGTCAGGCCAGGCCCAGCGCGCGGCCGGATCCGCGCTGAACGCCATTGTCATGGCAGCTTCAAACCGATCCTTGTCCGATCTGGTGACCGAGCGAATTTCCAGCGCGTGGTCCTTGGCAGATTCTGTGCCTCGGAAGCTGGCAGGTGGTGATCGTGTGGGGACGTCGGTCATGGTGTCCTCCTGTGACGGTGAGATTGACACCGCATCCCGCTCAGGTCCTTGGTTCGGACCTGAAGAGTCCTGAACAGTCCTGAAGTTCGCCTTCAGGATCGCCTTGGGTTGTCGTTATCCTCCTGGCCCAGTTGCGCAGCTTTCTGGTCGTCGCCTTTAGCGTTGGCTTGTGTTAGCTTGCGGCCATGGATCTGAGGTTTGGAAACCTTCGCCTCAATGCCAGGGAACGGCAGCTTCTGGGCCCGAAGGGGCCGATTGAACTCAGCAGCCGCTCATTTGACATTCTACTGGCGCTGTTGGCCCGCCCCAACGAAGTGGTCGAGAAATCGGTGCTGTTCGATGCCGTCTGGCCCGGTGTGGTGGTGGAAGAGAACACGCTACAGGTTCACGTCTCGGCCTTGCGCAAGGCGCTGGGTTCCGAACTGATCGCGACTGTCCACGGGCGGGGATACAGGTACGCGGGGCCCGTGCCTGTCGAGGTTGCGTACGCAAATGCCCCAGCCTCCGAAAGTGTGGCCCGCAAGCCGGTGATCGCCGTGCTGCCTTTCGATAACCTGAGTGCCGATCCCGAGCAGCTCTATTTTGCCGACGGGATTACCGGCGATATCATCGATCGCCTGAGCCGCTTTCGTATTATCTCGGTGATCGGCCAGAATTCTTCCTTCGCCTTGCGGAATTCGCCGGCTGCCATCAGTGATGCGCGTGACATGCTGAAAGCGGAATTCGTGCTTTCGGGAAGCGTCCGCAAAGCGGACGGCCGGATACGCATCACCGCGCGGCTCACGGAAACCGCAGGCGGCACCACCAGCTGGGCCGATCACTACGACCGCCCCCTTGCAGATGTGTTTGCCTTGCAGGATGAAGTTGCCGGCATCATTGCGAGGACCCTGGTTGGCAGGGTCGAAATCGAAATCGGAAACCGGTCGAGTGCTGCGCCCGATGGGGACATTTCCAGCTACGAACTGGTGCTCCAGGGCCTTTGGCACTGGAGGAAGGAAACTTTAGAGGCGATAGCGGCTGCCCAGCACTGTTTTGAGCGGGCCATTGCCGCCTACCCGAACAATGCAGAAGCCCATCGCCATCTCGCGCTCTGCTATATGTACTCGTGGTGGAGTGACTTTCAGGCGGAAGGTCTGGCGAAGGCTTTGGCCACAGCCTCGCGCGCCGTAGCGCTCGATCCTATGAGCGGCGGTTGTCATCAGGCGTTCGCACTTTGCCGCCTGTGGGCGGAAGGACCCGAGGCGGCTGCTGTTTCCATAGCGAAATCGCTGGATCTCAATCCCAACGACCCTGACACCTTGATAGACGCCGTAGTTATCGCGGCCTACAGCGGAAATTTGTTGGAGGCACGATACCACACTGGGAATGCCTTTCGTCTGAATCCGCTCCCGCCCCTTTGCTATCCGGAGTACAGGGCCGTGCTGGCATTTGTCGAGGGCCGTTATGAGGAGGCTCTGCCTGGTTTCGAAGCGCTTCCGGATTGCGCCTACGACAGTACCTATGTTCTCGCCTGCCATGGACTGTTGGGGGATAAGCAGAAGGCCGCACAGGTAAGGGAACACAATGCCGGAGCAGGCAGGAAATGGGACTATCGCGCAGGAGCGATCCGCGAACCTTTCGCCATGCCGGAGCCCCGGGAGCGGTTACTCGAAGGCCTCAGAAAGGCCCTTGCCTTCTGATCTTTCAACGCCATTCGAAGCACCAGAACTGCGCGTATTGACGACGCCCATTTCGCGGCGAGGTGACTGCTGACGGACTCTGGCGCCTGGTGCGCCAGTCGCCGTCATGTAATTCCCCAATGCGGCGCTAGTACCAAATCCCCATGCGCTGCCAGTGGATGCGCGGGTTGCGGATCGGGGGCACGATGGAAGGTCCAGGCTCGGGCCTTGTGCTGCTGCTGACCACGATCTGCGGCTCGGCTTCGCCGGCCAGTGCAAGCAGCCGCGTGACGCGGTCCTTGGTCGCGGGATGGGTGCGCAAAAGCGAGGGGCTCGGCACGCGTCCTGCCGGGAACAATCCCTCCCAGACACGGCCCTGCCGGCGCTCGAGCGTTTCGAGAGCGGAAGCGAGGCCCTCGGGATCACCCGTCAAGGCGGCGCCGTCGAGATCGGCATCATATTCGCGGGTGCGCGACAGGCCGAGCTGCAAGAGGCCGCCAAGGGTCGGCGCGAAGATCAGGAGCAGGATGCCGAGCCAGGGAATAGCGATGCCGGCGCCGAACAGAGCCGGTATGCCGATGAGGCCCAGCATCGCCATGGAACTGGTCACGCGCGTCAGCACATCGGCGAGCGCCATCACTTTCAGATCACCGGACCGGATATGCGCGGTCTCATGGGCGAGGATGCCGGTGAGCTGGCGCATGGTCATCGCGCGCAGCAAGCCGTCGGTCACAGCGATCGCCGAATCCTCAGGCTTGCCGACGGCGAAGGCATTGAGGATCTTGCTCGGCACATAATAGAGCTGCGGGATGGAAGAGAGCTCAGCGCGCTTGGCGAGTTCGCGCATGACGCGATGGACCTCGGGCAATTCGTCGGGCGCGAGCGGGCGCGCCTTGTAGAGGCCGAGCACCATCTTCGGCGAGACGCGGCCCATGGTCCACAGGCCGAAAGCGCCCAGGATGGCGGCCCAGACGAGGCCGGTCCAGCCGAGAACGGTCCAGGCGATGAGGGCGAGAAGCAGTCCCGATCCGCCGATCAGGATCGCCGTATGCACCGCATTGCGCACATCGTGGCTGCGCCGGACGGCCAGATCAAGACGGGGAGGCGGCATTCTGATCGCCCTCGCTGGTAAAGTTCAGCAGCTCGCGCGTCAGGCTGGCGAGCGTCTCCTTGGCTTCGGGCTCTTGCGGTATCGGACGGCAGACGTCGCGCGCGGCGAGCCCGATGCGCGCGGTCAGGATACCATTGACGGCGCCTTCACCAAAACGCGCCGAGAGCCTCCCGATCAGGCCCTTGCCGACGACATGCTGGATCACGCTGTCGGACAAAGCGAGGCCGCCGGTGACGGCGAGATGGCCGATCACCATGCGCGCAAGACGGAATGTCGCCAGCACCGACGGCCTGCCGCCATAGAGGGTCGCGATCTCGCGCAGCATGCGCAGGTTCTGGGCGGCGACGAAGAGAATGTCGAGCGCCGCCGCCGGCGTCACCGCCGTCAGCAATGTCACGCGGCGGCTGCGGCGCGCGATGATGCGATGCGCCTCGCCATCGAAGCCCGAGACGAGATCGCGATCGGCGAGCCTGATCCGGTCCTTGGCATCCATGACGTCGCTCTCATGCTGGGCCAGGGTCTTAAGTCCCCAGGCCGCATCGGGACGCCGGCGATAGACGTCCTTGAGCGCGGCGAGCACGCGGCTTGCTGCGGCGGCATCATCGTGATTGAGCGCGCGGGCGGCATCGGCCTGCACATGCTCGATGCGGTTGAGCCGCGCCAGGCCCCAGATCTCGCGCAGGATGATGGCAAGGGCGGCGAGCCCTGCGAGGCAGGCGAGACCGAGGCCGATCCAGCCCAGATATTGCGAGCGCTGGAAAAGCTCCTCGATCAGGCTGGTGACGGAGAGGCCGGCCCACATCACAAACAGGCCGAAGAGCGTCGAGACGAGAAGCGATCCCCAGCGCAGCGCGCGCGAGGAGGGCAAGGGTGCCGGCGGCACGACGACGACCTCTTGGCCGGCGGGCTCCTCCTCGAACTTGATCTTGTTTGCGGGTATGGCACGCGGCGAGCGCCGCACCTTGTCGGGCTTGGGCGCGGGATCGATATGGAAAGCCTGCGGCCGGCGGTGATCGTTCATGAAAAGCGATCTCCCAACAGAAATTCGAGAGCGCGATCGAGCCTTATATGCGGGAAGCTCCTTCCCGCTGTCAAAGGCGGACGGAATTTCACGAAATGAAGAGCGCCCTCCAGACCGCCGCGCAAGGCCTCCTCGGGGTTGGCCGGAAGATCCCCTGGAAAGATCGCCGCCTCGGTCCCGCCATTGAAGGTCTCGCCGCCGATCGTCTCGCCTTTCTCAGGAATGCCGGCGATGCAAGCAAGATCCTCGCCCTTCTGGCGGATCGTCGCCTCACGCGTGGCGCGAATGGCGGCAAGGGCGGCGATGTCGATCTCGGCGCCCGAGAATTCGGCGCGCGCGGCGGCGTCCTTCACGATGAGCTCCAATATGGCCTCCAGCCGGTCATGGCTCGAATGGTGGATGAGATCGGCCTTGGCGGCCGCGAACAGGATGCGATCGATACGGTGGCCAAAGAATGTCGAGGCCCAGCTATTGGCGCCCTGGCGGAAGGAGGCGAGCACATCGGTCAACGCCTTCTGCAGGTCACGCACCGCGTCCGATCCGGCATTGAGGGCGCTCAAGGCGTCGACCAGGACGATCTGGCGATCGAGACGCGCGAAATGCCCGAAGAAGAAAGGTTTTACGATTTTCGCGACATAAGAGTCATAGCGCCGCGCCATCAGCGCGCCGAGCGAGCCGCGCGGAAAATCGGCATCGGGCGTCACATCGAGGGCTGCGAAAGTGAGAAGAGGGGAGCCGGCGAGATCGCCGGGCATGAGGAAGCGGCCCGGCGGCAGAGCGGACAGCGAGACGTCGCCGCCGCGGCAGCGCGCGAGATAGGCGGTGAAGAGGTCCGCCGCCTTGACTGCATCATGCTCGTTCGCCGGCGCCAGGGGATCGAGGGAAGAAAGCAGGCTATGCCAGTCGCGCGCCAGGGCATCGCGCGGCTTGTGCCGGCTCGACGCTACCGCCTCGGCCGACCATTGCGCATAGGAGAGATTCAAGAGCGGCAGGTCGAGTAGCCATTCCCCCGGATAGTCGACGATATCGACATGCAGCCGGTCGCGGCCGAAGCTCCGCGCGATCAGGCCTTGCGGTGTGTAATCGAGCGTCAAGCGAAGCTGGCTGATGCGGCGCGTGCTTTCTGGCCAGGCGCGCTCCTTGGCGGTCAGATGAGCGACATGGTCCTCATAGGCGAAGCGCGGAAGGTCGTCGTCGGGCTGCGGCTCGAGATAGGCGCGCGTGATGCGGCCTTGCGCCTGCGCGTCGAACAAAGGCAGCCGCGTCTGGTTGAGCAGCGCATGCACGAGGGCGGTGATGAAGACCGTCTTGCCGGCGCGGGCGAGGCCGGTGACGCCCAGGCGCAAGGTCGGCGTCGAAAGGCCCGACGCAAAGTCCTTGAGACCGCCCGCCGCGATACGGGCGCCGTCGATGAAAGAGGTTCGTTTCAATTCGTCAATGCGTCATGGACCAATCCAGGCCCATAGTTGGGGCGGGCCACGCCTTGACGCAAGAGCTAAGTTCCTGGCTCCTTGGAGCGCCGGCCGGCGCTCTAAGTCTTTGTTTTGCGCATCGGATTATCCGATGCTGTGGCGAGGTCACGCGGGCGGATGAAGACCGAAAGTGTGCCTTTGCCGTCCTCGATATCGCTCCAGTCGCCGGTGCCGAAGGCGATCACGGCCAAGGCGCCGGTCGGATATTTTTCGGCGAGGCGCTTGCGCAGTTTCGCATCGCCCTTGCCGATGAGGCGCTGGGCCAGGCGCTCGATCGAGGGATTGTGTCCGACGACCATGACCGACTTCGCGGTGTCGGCTTTGCCGCGCAGCGTGTCGAGAATGCGTCCGCCATTGCCGAAATCATAAAGCGCCTCTTCCATCAGGAGCCGCGGTGCCGTTCCAAGCTCGGCAGAGGCGAGCTTCCAGGTCTCGCGCGCGCGGCGCGCCGGCGAGCAGAGCACCAGATCCGGCACCAGCTTCTGCGCGCGCATGAAACGGCCGATGAGAGGTGCGGCCTTGGCGCCGCGGGGGTTGAGCGGACGGTCATGATCGTCGAGGCCGGGATCGGTCCAGCTCGATTTGGCGTGCCTGAACAGGAAGAGCCGAAGCATGGCGGCACGAACTATAGTCCGTTTGTGACAAGGTAGCGACAGCAATAGAGCGCCGGCCATCCTTGTAGAATCGGCCCGGCACTTTATCTCTTTTTTGCGCTTCGGCTTGTCCGAAAAGCGGGATGGTCGGGTTTAACCCGGCCACAAGCTTTTTCGGGTCGATGCTCCGGCGAGGTCTACTTCCCGATATCAGCGAGGGCGAAAGGCGTCGTCTGATAGACCTCGTTGATCCAGTTGCCGAACAGGAGATGGGCGTGGCTGCGCCAGCGGTTCTCCGGCGTGCGATGGGGATCGTTGTCCGGATAGTAGTTTTTGGGGAGCTCGATCGGCTTGTTGGCCTTCACGTCGCGCCAATATTCCTCGCCGAGGGAGGCCGTGTCGTATTCGACATGGTTGAACATATAGAGCGAGCGATGCGCCTTGTCCTCGATCAGGCAGAGACCGGCCTCGTCCGATTCCATCAATATATCGAGCCCATGATCGGTGGGGATGTCGGCGCGGCGCACTTCCGTCCAGCGCGAGACCGGGATCGAGAAATCATCCGAGAAGCCGCGCAGATAGGGCGAGGCGGGCTTGAGGTTCTTGTGGCGATAGACGCCGAAGAGCTTCTTGGGCAGCGTGTGCTTGGGAACGCCGTGAAAGTGATTGAGGCCGGCTTGCGCGCCCCAGCAGATATGGAAGCTCGAATGGACGTTGCTCTGCGTCCAGTCGAAGATGCGCTCGAGCTCGTCCCAATAGGTGACGTCGGAGAATTCGAGCAGCTCGATCGGAGCTCCGGTTATGATGAAGCCGTCGAATTTCTGCGCCTCGACATCCTCCCAATCGCGATAGAAGGCGATGATGTGATCATTGGGCGTGTTCTTGGGCACGTGATTGGTCATCTTGACGAGCGTCAGCTCGACCTGGAGCGGCGTGGCCCCCAAAAGACGCGCGAACTGCGTCTCGGTCCTGATCTTGGTCGGCATGAGATTGAGCAGGCCGATATGCAGGGGGCGGATGTCCTGGCGGGCGGCGGTTTCCTCGCTCATCACCATGACGCCTTCCTGTTCGAGCGTCGCTGTGGCCGGCAGATCGTTGGGAATCTTGATGGGCATGGTCACTCAACCGTCGATCGCGCGCGATACGAGACCGAGAAAGTCCTTTTCTGTCTTCACCTTGGGCACGTCTTCCATCTTCACCGAATAGCCGAAATTGCGGGCGATCGCCTGGTAGAGCGGGATGCGGTGATGCACGAGCTGCTCGAAGCCCCAGGCGGCGAAGCCGTCGGGATCGACCTCGCAATCCTCGTTGATGGCGTTGATCTTCTTGTACTCCGCCCATTTCTCGTCGAGGAAGCGCGGCTGATAGTACATGGGCTTGGGCATCTTGCGGAAGCGCTCGACCAGCATGCGGGCATGCGCCGGCGTGCCCTCGATGTAGAGGAGCAGCGTATTGTCGGCGAGGCATTGCAGCACCGGATCGCTGAAATCATCAGGGTCGACGACCTCGCACAGGCTGCCGCCGGAATCGCAGATGAAATGGCTGTAGCCATAGATGTCGCGCGAGCGCTCGATGAAGGCCGGCACGTCCTTGAGAGCGCTGATCTCGCCTTCGCGATGCTGCGCCTGGCGCCGCTTGTATTCGGCGAAATCGATGCCGCCTTTCTCAAGGTTGCCGGGCTTGCCGAGATAGGTCGACAGGGGTTCCAGGTTCTGGAAGGTGATGTTGGAGGAGATATAAATCGAATCCGAGCGCAGGAGGTCGCGCAGGAACCGGACCTTCATCGCCTCGCGCTTGAAATTGTCGACGATATGCTCGCCCATGTAGCGCGTGCCGATGCGGTAATCGACCGAATAGTGGAACCAGGCGCGGCCCTGCAGCAGGTCGGCCAGGGTGGTCTTGCCGACCCCGGACATGCCGAAGACGGTCACGGCCTTGTTCGGCCAGTCCCGGAACTCCTTGCTGGTCTTGAAACGCATCGGTCATCCTCAAATTCGCCGCGGTTCAATAGCTTATGGGAGGCCCTGAGAGCAACCGGCCCGGCCATGACGCGCGAACAGGGCAGATTTGGCCCAGAATCATCTAGAATGACAGGGAGGGCGGAGATTCGGTGAGCCGATGGGCAACGAGACTTCTCAGACCTGGTATGAGGCGACGGTGCCGGCGCGCGAGGCCCAGGGCCCGTTGCGCGGCGTCGCGGCCTGCGATGTCTGCGTCATCGGCGGCGGGCTCGCCGGCATCACCACCGCCCGGGAATTGCAGCGGCGCGGCCGGATCGTCGTGCTGCTCGAGGCCAAGCAGCTCGCCTGGAGCGCATCGGGGCGCAATGGCGGCTTTGTCGGCAACGGCTTCGCCGCGGGGATCGGCGAGGTCATCGGGCATGTGGGCCTCAGCGATGCGCAAGCGCTCTACCGGCTCTCGGCGCATGGCACCGAATATGTCCGCCGCGAGGTCCAGCGTCTCGATGCCTCGATCAAGATGGGCGACGGCATCATCATCGCCCAGCGGGTCGACGATCCGGCAGCGGCGCGCCGCTATGCGGCGTTGATGGCACGCGATTTCAACGAAGGGCTCGACGTGCTTTCGACCGAGCAGACCAGAGCCCTGTTGGCGACCGAACGCTATTATCAGAGCCTCAAAAATCCGAAGAGCTTCCTCATCCATCCCTTGCGCTATGCCCGGGCCCTCGCGGATGACGCGCTCCATTGCGGGGTGAACATTTATGAGAACACCGCCGCTCTCGGCGTGAGCAGGCAGGGGGCGGGCTTCATCGTGCGCACCGCCCATGGCGAGATCCATGCGCGCCATGTCGTCCATTGCGTCTCGGCACTCGACCGGCGGATCCATCAGCCGAGCGGGCGGGCCGTCCTGCCGGTCGCCACTTACGTGGCGGTCACGGAACCCCTCGAGCAGGATGCGATCAGGACGCGTTCCGGCATCGGCGACATGCGCCGGGCAGGGGACTATTACCGGCTGATCCCCGACAATCGGATCATGTGGGGCGGGCGGATCACCACGCGGGTGAGCACGCCCTCGCGGCTCGCCCAGATGCTGAAGCGCGATATGCTGTCGGTCTATCCGCAGCTCGGCACGCCTCAGGTCGACTATGCCTGGGCGGGGCTCATGGCCTATGCGCTGCACAAGATGCCGCTCATCGGAAGGAGCCCCGACGGACAATGGTTCGCTACCGCCTTCGGGGGCCACGGCCTCAACACCACGGCCATGGCCGGCCTGCTGCTCTCGCGCGCCATCGCCGATCGCGACGATGAATATCGCCGCTTCGCCGCCTTCGCGCCGAAATGGGCAGGCGGCCCCTTCGGCCGCATCGGCGTGCAAGCAAGCTATTGGTGGATGCAGGCGCGCGACCGAAGGGACGAGA
>Ga0187894_10001444_pt1 | contig 30407 bp, 29 predicted proteins | sample GBC1701081metaG_FD_136650 | JGI IMG/M metagenome (GOLD analysis project Ga0187894, IMG submission 136650) | White microbial mat communities from a lava cave in the Kipuka Kanohina Cave System on the Island of Hawaii, USA - GBC170108-1 metaG ...
AAGGAGGGCAGGGTATGGCTAGTACAACCTGGGGGGCGGCGGAGCGGGGCTACGATATGTCGCTCTGGTACGATTCGCGACCCCTGAAGATCGGCTGGTTCACCATGTTGGCGGCAGTGGGGTCTGAAGTCATGTTTCAACGTGTCTTCGGGTATTCCCACGGCTTGGACTCCATGACGCCGGAGTTCGAGACTGTCTGGATGGGTCTGTGGCGGTTTAACGTCATTTCCAACATCATCTTCTCGGCCGCGACCTTGGGGTGGATTTGGTCGACGCGGGATCGCAACGTGGCCAATGTGGACCCCAAGACCGAGCTCAAGCGGTATTTTTATTGGATGATGTGGCTGGCGATCTACGTGTTCGGGGTCTATTGGGCGGGCAGCTACACGCTGGAGCAGGACGCGTCGTGGCATCAAGTGATCATCCGGGACACGAGCTTCACGGCGAGCCATATCATTGCGTTCTACTTCACGTTCCCGTTGTACATCACCTGTGGTGTGGCGAGCTATCTGTATGCGATGACGCGGCTGCCGCAGTTCAGCAAGGCGGTGTCGTTCCCGTTGGTGGGGGCGATCGTGGGGCCGATGATGATTCTCCCCAACGTGGGGCTCAATGAGTGGGGGCACGCGTTCTGGTTTGTGGACGAGCTGTTTGCCGCGCCCTTGCACTGGGGCTTTGTGACCCTGGGCTGGTGCGGGCTGTTCGGCGGCACGGGCGGAGTGGCGGCGCAGATCGTCGCGCGCATGTCCAACCTGTGCGATGTGGTCTGGAACAACGAGAGCAAGGACTGCTTGCACGTCATTCCGTACTAAGACGTGCCGGCAGTTTCGGCGGGTTGAACATAGAGAGACCGTCGACGGTCCTCAGTGCTGTACACGGGCGACCTTCTACTAAGGTAAGGGGGTCGCCCGTGCTGCTTCAACGTCTGACATGTCGTGAGGGCGAGGTAAGATCTTTTATGAACTGGAGTTGGCAGGTTTACGAAGATTTGCCAGGATGCCCCGCTCGGAAGAGCGGGGTTCTTTACTCTCCCCTGCCATCGAGCACACGCGAAGCAACGTAAGCACACCCGTCCGTCTGAGACGGATGCTCTCGACTATACGCCACCCTCTTGTCTCAACACGAGATTCGTTTAGGCCGTCGCATGGACCTATGCAGCGCGACGATGGTCGGTTGAGGCGTGTGTGACCGTCTCTCTCGGCTCATCGATCTTGCTGCTCGGTTCTTTAGGCGACCCCTTCGGATTGGAGTACAATATACCTACACATTCGAAAACGGTCGCCACCATTGCCACGAAACCTATCACGATTCCCCAATATACCCATGACATAAGTCACTCGCTCGCGTGTGAATCACGCGAGTCCTCTCTACGCATGCCTTCATGCTGCCATGCTATATACACACTTGACTGCCTGATACGTGCCGTCCGTCCCCTACGAGGATGTCGATGGTGTTGTAGCGGTGCGACATAACAACCGCATTTAGACACCGGGTAATCAGCGCGAGGCACATACACCGCGCGACATCCTGCTCGAGTCATATGAAAAGGTCCCAGCACAGATCAATGCGTATGCCGGCCTGGACTGACTGCGCCACGCGCAGGTCTCATCCTGCTCGAAGTCATCCGTCCGGTGGTTCCATGCGCTTGCGCATTCCGATTCGTCATGATGAGCGGATCGGTCACATTTCCGCAGATGAGGCACTTCCATCCGTAATACTCCCAGGCTCGGTCCCCCTCGAAATGCGTAGCGACACTTATTCCACCGCACCGTTCACAGGCCATAGGGTCCTCCATTGGGGGTTCGGAACACGTATGTGTGGCGGCAAGTTTTCTCGCGCACGATGCATGGGCGTTTCTGCCGCAATCGTGGACTCGCCGTCGACCGGTCAACGTCCTGTTTCAAGGACGCTTCCCGGTGATCCTGTTCATCGGAACGTTTTTCCAGCTTCTCCCCATCGTCAGGCGCGTCACTTTCAGCGCATGAGACCCATATTGCAACGATCCATGTGAACAGCATCAGGATGATCAGGGCAATGATCGGGTACATAGTAAGCCCCTTCGGCATCGGTCAATTGGTTGCGCGGCAGGCGTGTTTTGCGACGTCTTGGTCGAGTCGCAGAGAACCATTTCGGACGATGAAAGTCAGTCCAGGCCTGTACCTCATCGAGGCATGGGCTCGCCACGCCGCCGAGATCAGCGAACGCGCAAGGACCAGTGGGACCGTATAACTGGGCTAGATTGTGAGGAAGAGATTGAACGGGGAGGAGGTTATACCAGGCATTCCCACACTGTTGGTCCTGTGTTCCGCTGAGGATCATGATGGCCACCACCTGCGGAAAGAAAAGGCGGTTATTGCCAACACGTTCAGCCTACGCCCCCATGACAGATCAAGTCAACATCTCCAAATCCGATGCGCCAAGATCCAAGGGAGGGTTCCTCCGTTGACATGAAGTTGGAAGCGGGAGTATGAAGAATGTGACTGTGCTCTCACCCGCGAGAGGAGGTCGCCGATGGAAGACCTGGGTCACCAGATCGAAATGACCCGAGGGATTGAAGGCGGGCTGCTCAGCTGGGCGGTCGCATCTCTTTCGTATCGAGAATCACGCATCTTCTTTTCCTTAATAGCGTCCGCGATGGCGGTTCTCGTCCTAACGTTACGCGGAAGTTGACGGGAGGGAGAAGTATTTCCGATCTCAATCTCCAGAGGAGGCGACCATGCTTGTCCAAGACGTCATGTCAACCGGTATCGTCATGGTGCAGAAGACAGATACGATTCGGTCGGCCGTGATGAAAATGATGAACCGCCACTGTGGATCCCTTCCCGTGGTCGAGGGAGACAATCAGCTTGTTGGAATGATTACATTGCGGGATGTCTTGATACCCCTCTATCCTAACTATGGCGACTATATTCATGACAATGTACACAGCCGAAGCTTTGTCGAGATGGAAGATGGATACCCCGAGGTGCTCGGCGGAAAAGTCGAAGACATCATGAGCAAGAATCCGATGACGGTCACGCCCCACGATCCTGTTCTGGAAGCCGCTTCGTACATGGGCCTCAAGAACTTCCGGCGCATCCCTGTCGTCGACAAGGGCAGGCTCGTTGGGATGATCAGCATTGGCGATATTAACCGCGGATTATTCTTCGAGAAGGGAATGAAGCACTGAGCGAAGTTGCCTTCGAGGTACTGTCTCCCATGAACAAGGTTACTTGCATCAAAGTTACATGCGAATCTGTACCTGCGACTATCTTCACTGAGACCAAGGCCCCCTGATTAGGCCTACTTGCCTGGGCAGGAAAGATCCCACCTGACGTCTTCTCGCTAAAAAGAGCCGTTGATCTTCAGCCGCGCAGCTTCTCTCCAAGCGCATGATGCTTGCCCGTATAAGAATCTAAATACCTGCTTCTTGACATTCATTGAAGAGGGGCTATACGATCTGGGGTATAAATGGCCATTCACGTGAGGGGGGAACAGCCCAACGCACGTATGGTTCTGTAATCCCCCCACGGTTCTTCGAACCGAAAGGAGGGGTAAACATGGCAGACCTTAATCCACCAGGTCAGAACGGCCCGCCGAGTTACGGGCGGGCTTCTCGTCAGTCACGCTAGCCGGTTCTCCAACGGCTCTTGTCTTGCCGCGTAGACAACATTCAAGTAGTTGAGCCGTTGTGGGGTGTCTGAGCTGGCACCGTGAATGCCAGCGGTTTCACAGATTTCTGTCTTCTCTGACGAGTCGCCTTTTAACCCCTCCCTCGCACGGGTCTCCGCTATCAACATGCGGGGTGTTTCTCGCATAGGTGAGAAGGAGGTTAGGAACATGGCAAGTACAACAACATGGGGGGAGGCGAGCCGAGACTATGACATGTCGCTCTGGTACGACTCTCGACCCCTCAAGATCGGCTGGTTTGCAATCCTGTTTGCAGTGGGCGCCGAGGTAGTCTTTCAGCGGGTCTTTGGCTACTCCCACGGCTTGGATTCTATGACGCCGGAATTCGAGACTGTCTGGATGGGCCTGTGGAAGTTTAACGTGATTTCCAACATCATCAATGCGTCCGTGATCTTTGGGTGGCTTTGGAGTACGCGAGATCGTAACCTGGCTAACTTGGCTCCCAAGACGGAGCTCAAGCGGTATTTTTACTGGATGATGTGGCTTGCATGTTATGTATTCGGCGTCTACTGGGCGGGGAGTTATACCCTGGAGCAAGACGCGTCGTGGCATCAAGTGATCATCCGGGACACGAGCTTCACGGCCAGCCATATCATTGCGTTCTACTTCACGTTCCCGCTCTACATCACCATGGGAGTGGCGAGCTATCTGTATGCGATGACGCGGCTGCCGCAGTTCAGCAAGGCGGTCTCGTTCCCATTAGTGGGGGCGATCGTGGGGCCGATGATGATTCTGCCCAACGTGGGCCTCAATGAGTGGGGGCATGCATTCTGGTTCGTCGATGAACTCTTTGCAGCCCCTTTGCACTGGGGCTTTGTGACCTTGGGCTGGTGCGGGCTGTTCGGCGGGACGGGCGGTGTGGCGGCGCAGATTGTGGCGCGCATGTCGAACCTGTGCGATGTGGTCTGGAACAACGAGAGCAAGGACTGCTTGCACGTGATCCCGTACTAAAAACCTGTATTGGCGGCGTTTCAAGGCCACCCACGGGCGACCTCCTACTCGATGGGAGGTCGCCCGTGTTGTTTTGATTGTGTATGAGCCGAATATGGCGGGGCGTTGCTCCCAAGTCGTTCCATGACGCAAAGCCTGTAGCGAGATGCATTAGGATTCTGCGGGTGCACGATGGAATCGTGCGACCACTGGAAACACCAGTGCGACAAAGTCCCAGTAGCGCATGCGGATCGCGTCCGAATGAGTCCCAGCTTGGAAGACGATCTCCTCGTCTTCCGTGAGCGATTGATCGACATACACCGGGATACCATAGAGGTTGCCGAAGGGCGGCATGGCGCCCAACTCACAGTCGGGAAATAGACCTGTGATCTCGTCCTCAGTCGCGAGTCTTACCGAATGGGAGACAAAGACAGTCCTTAAGCGATGGAGATCCACCTTCCAACTTGCAGGCAGCACCGTCATGACGAACCGCTTATCCACCTTCACGATCACGACCTTGGCCATCTCCTTCTCCGGAGTATGGAGCATCTGCGCAACAGTAAGGGCGCGAACTGCTGCCGGGTGGGGCAATACGTCATAATGAACTCGTTCGTGATTGAGATACGCACGGAGTGATGGTGCGATGGACATGGTGACACCTCCTGTGGCGGCTTAATCTCCCGGCAAAGGTCGCTGCTGGAATGATTGAGGGGAATGGAGGGATGCTCGATAACGATATGGCTGCGGGGGGAACATGCTTCATGCTCAAGGCTCCGCTGCGATCATGATGGGTCACTCGACCTGTACAGTATACGCCGGTTGCCATGTTCAGGTCTTGGAGAAAAAGACACAGGCGTCGCAACGAGGAACGGGGGAGCGAGAGCCGTTGAGGAAAGTCAGGGGCGGCGTCATCCCTGTGAAGATCGTATCGTGTGCCTCTTGCGAAGATTGTTGAAGACCCTTGACATTCCCTGTTTAGAAGCGTTGGAATGGATGGTATCAGCGCCTCCAGCACAGCATCGCGGGCATGACTCATCGGTGCCCCATGAGGAAGCGGGTCAGTCTTCAGCGCACGATCACGCTCTCGATCCTCTCCATCGGTTTGCTCTCCGGCGCATTTGGCCTCGCCTATGCGTATTGGCAGACAAAACACTCATTCCGCGAGGCCATCGGCCTCGGATTTCAGGAGCTTGCCCGTCAGAGCGCAGATAAAGTCGGGTTGATCCTCGAAAAAGAAATCGGGTGGGTGGAACGGCTCAGTTCCTTACCACAGGTACGTGAAGCGGTCCGAGAAGGCACTAGGCTGACCTTCGACCGGCAGGTCCTGGAGCGGTGGAAGGAGTCGCAACGGCCGTATTTTCGGTCACTGGAAATCCTCGACCGCCGGGGCCGTTCGGTTGGCGGGGCGGCCAGCGAAAGCGCCAAGACACATTATAGCCGGCAACCCTGGTGGCCGGTCGTTTTTGATCAGCGACGATTATGGGTGGGGGAGCTGCATCTCGGCGAAATGGGAGATGGGGATTTGGAAATCGCCGTGCCGATCGTCGATGAGGCTGGGGTAGTATTGGGTGCGATCAAGGCAGTGATCGAGAAAGACCGGCTCTTGACTTCGGTTCTCCGAAGCAGGATCGGCGAAACCGGCCATGTCATGCTGATCGGGCCTCAGGGGACCGTGCTGGCCTGTCCGCTCCTTCCGCCCGGACGACATACGGCTCTTGTTGGGCCGTTGAGAGACTCACTTGTTTCGCACCGCTCTCTCCCAGAAGCTGCCTGGATGGAAGTCCAGGACGATGCCCACGGTCAAGGGGGTGGGATTGTGGGGTTTGCATCCGTGGCGTTCCGGGAAAATATCGTCCAGGCGGAAACGTGGTCCATTCTTGTCCGCCAAGATCCCAACGAAGCCTATGCGCCCTTGCGTCTACTTCTGTGGAAGCTCGTGGCATTCGGCATGCTGGTCTTCGTTGTGGTTGCCTTGTTTCGATGGCGCCTGGGTCGCCGCATTGTGCAGCCGATCAACGCGTTGGTTGAGCGAGTGCAGCGCTTTGGACAGCAGAGCGGTGAGAAACCGATGATGGTTACGCAGTCTGCCGGCATTGCAGAGATCGATACCTTGGCCGCGAGTTTCGATGAATTAACGGAGCGGCTGGAACGCATATCGCGGGAGCGGGAGCGGTATGTAGCTGACCTTGAGCGAGCGAACCGCGAGCTTGTCATTTCTGAGGAGCATTATCGGATGCTGTGGGATCATTCGACAGAGACCAGGTTGCTCGTCAACGAGGAGGGAATCATTCAGGCCGTCAATCGTCGAGGCGAGACGAAATTAGTGGCGCCGGCCAATCGGCTGATCGGTACGAAGGTGGAAGATCTCTTTCGGCTGGATGACCGCGCTCGGTTGCATCGATTGTTGGAAACGGTCGTCGCCACTAAGAAGGAAGTGCCTGCCGGCGAGGTGAGCGTGCCTTCACCGATTGAAGGCACGCTCACCATGGATCTCGATCTGGTTCCTGTCGAGAATGCCGGGTCGCCGATTGGCGTTATGGTCCAGCTGAGCGATCTTACTGAAAAGAAGCGCCTCGAAGAGCAGTTGATCCGTTCGGAGCGCCTCGCCTCGCTCAGTCAGTTTGCGTCGATGTTCGCCCACGATATTCGTAATCCGTTGGTAGGGATCAAGAAGACATTGGAGTTGCTCGAACGAGATGGAGGGTTGGAACCGGTCGCGCATCGGCAGTGGTGGGACGACATGCGGTTGACCATCGACCTGTTGCTCGGCATGATCAACGACATGCTGGATGTGTATCAAGAAAGCTACTCCGGGTTGCCGCTCTTGAATTCGACGGTGTCGCTCAAAAGCCTCGTTGCCGATGTGGTGCAGCTCTTCAGATCCGAAGCCGCCGCAAAGCGGGTCAGTTTTTATCTCGAGGTGCCGAATGACGATGTCACGATTACCGCCGATCGTCGCCGTCTTTTGCGGGTGCTCATCAATCTCGTGCACAATGCACTCAAGTTTTCTCCACAAGGAGGAACGATTACTGTGTCGGTTCAGGCGGAGGCGCGAGAATATACGGATGGGCAATCTCATGGCGTGCCGCCATTCAAGGCGACTATTCAGGTTGCAGACGAAGGCTCCGGCATCGTGCCCGAGGATCTTCCTCATGTGTTCGAGATGTTTGGCAGGAGAAAAGACCCCGGAGACATTCGAATCGGGCGGGGGCTGGGATTGCACTTTTGCCGCCTCGTGGTGGCAGCCCATCAGGGAAAGATTCGAGCGGAAAATCGTGCTTCGGGCGGCGCAGTCTTTTCCGTCGAATTGCCGCTGAATCAGGAGGCCTATGCCGGCCACATTGCTGATTGCCGAGGATCAACGGCTCTTTAGGCAAAGCCTTCGGCTGCTTCTCGAACGCGAACCGGATCTCCTGGTCGTCGGAGAAGCGACCGATGGACACGAGGCGTTCGATCTGGCGATGAAAACCAAACCCGATATGATTCTGATGGACGTGGATATGCCGCGGCTCGACGGGGTCACGGCCACACACCTGATCAGGGGTTGTCTCCCGGACGTGAAAGTGTTGATGTTGTCCGTCCATGATGAAGATGCGAGAATCGTGGCGGCAGTACAAGCCGGCGCCTGCGGCTACATTCTGAAGGACGCAGACCATGCCGAGTTTCTCCGCATCATCCGAGCCACCTACCGAGGGAAACAAGTTCATTCCCCTTTTATGCCGGATGGCTTCGCTCGGAACGTGGTTTCCGCACTACAAGAGGCCGGAAGTGGGACCGTCACCGGCGTAGCCCAGTTGACCGAGCGTGAGCGGGAGATTCTCGCCTATGCCGCATCTGGGCGTGGCAATAAAGATATCGCAGATCAGTTGTGTGTGTCGCTCGATACCGTGAAGACCCACCTCCACCATATCTATCGTAAACTCGGCGTCGCCGGCCGTGTCGAAGCAGTCCTGGTCTATCTCAACAGCAAGTAACTTAGCCCGCATTATTCATGAAGCTTCTACTACAAGCGTGGATACGCGGCTGTGACGGGCAGTCTCGTCGTTCACCCCTTCGACATACTGCACGAGTATGCCTCAGGGATGTACGCCTCCGAGTACCCGTCTCGCTTCGCGTCTGCACGCTTTCGTGACGAATCTTCATGAATAATGCGGACTACGCGCGTCTTTCACCCCATCACCCGAACGGTGTACGCAGAAACCATCCTTTGGGCGATGGGCTTCGTTCGCCGCCTTCGATACAATCGTGTCAAATCAGAGTGAAGATCATAGGCAGCCCGCAGGTGAGGCATTGAACGTTTTACGGGGAAAGGAGGCGAAGAGCAGATCGGGTCCTGGCTCCGTTGATGGTGACACTCTTCATTGAATGAAGAAAGGAGGCTTCCATGAAGTCGATACTTGTAACAATTGTTGGGGTTTTCTGTGCGCTGACCCTGTTCGCCGGTGGGGTTGCATTGGCTCAAACGACGAATTGGATGGATGAACTCAGCAGCTCGGTGAATTTTTATAAAAACAGCTATCCCACCACCAATAATGTACCAGCCAATTGGGAACCGTATCTCAGCGAACTGACTCTCATGAAAAAAGCGGCGATACGGGGCAATCAAGAGGCAGTGCGGGTCGGAATGGGCAAGTGGTTCAAGATGCTCAAGAGCCGGGAATACGGAATTCACCCGAAGGCGGCAGACGAACTCTTCAGAATTGCGGTGTTGACGACGCCCTTCGATGAATACAAAATTTCTGTCCCGGATAAATAAGGGAGGCCGGCTTTTAGTGCAGCACACAAGTGTCGGGCGAGCAGTGGCCGGCTGTTTTTGAGAATGGGAAAAGCCGACGCTGCCCGCCCGAGAGAACAGTGCCCTCGCGTCGCGCTCAAGAATCTGAAAGGTGAAACGTATGTCTTAGACGTATGATGAATAATTCATCGATTGCACCGGCCGACTATCCACTTCTTTTCACGGATCGTCGGCCGTTCCTTTTTGGCATCCGAGGTGGGTGCTCTGTTTTTCTCAGGCAGGTAGGTTCTTGAAGCGATTCCGATCACGTTATGATCAACATCCATGGGTGTTATGAAGAGTCGGCTTGCATGTCTTGACTTCACCTGTGACCAAACGTACCATCCTTGTCCTAAGCGTTCCCTATCCGTAATCTAGAGGATAGGGGATCAAGTCGGACACGTGTTCCCACCATGTGGACGCACAGGGTCGACGCTATGGCGAGTTGGCTGCGGTGGGTTCTCGCATCGCTCCTAGTCTGCGCCATGCCAGGTTGGGCGAGCGGCGAAGGTGTTGGTGCGAAGGACCGCCAGCTTAAATCCGGTATTCCCCTTCACACCATCCTTGAATTCGAGACAACCGCTCGTCTGTTGGCGGTCCTCCTCGATTCAGGCCGAAATGTCATCAACGAGCATCAGGTCTTGTTCAATGAGCAGGGAAGAATGGAAAAAGATTTTACCCTTGACCTGTTTGAACGACAATTGTTGGATGTCTTCAGCAGTCGATCCGGTACTGATCTGCGGGATCTTGACGCCGCACGAATTCCTGCTGGGGCGAAGAAATTGCTCAAAGAACTGGTATTCGTCAGCAGACAGGTGGTCGCGGATGCCCACGCTGACATGAATCGACCAGGGGGGGACGTCAAAGAGTTTATTCCTGCGATCTTCGGCGCTCGAGTAGCTGCTCGATTTACTGAACGGACACACGTGCGTCTGAAGCAGACGGCGCTGGCGCCTCGCAATCCCCTGAATGCGCCGGATACTGTTGAACGAACGGCGTTGGAGGCATTTGCTGATCCTTCGTATCCTCTGGAGAAAGTGATCAGCGAAGTCACGGCGAAGAGCAGATCGTTGCGGCTCATGTTTCCTCTCTATGCGACAAGGAAATGCCTAGATTGTCACGGCGATCCCAAAGGGGAACTGGACCGGACCGGCTATCCCCGTGAGGGGCTCAAACTTGGGCACAATGCCGGTGCAATTAGTGTGGTGATCCCAATTCGACCATGAGACGAATAGGCCTGCTTCTGTGGATGGTGATCGTCGCCTCTCCCGCTATCCTCTGGGGGGCCGAGCGACCGGACGCACCAGCCGGGAAACCTGCTGGGAGCGGGGTTATTGTCCATAGCGATGGGTATATTCTGACGGCGGAGCATGTGATCGCGAATGCGAAACGGATCTTTGTCCTCACTGCCGGAGAATTCCGCGCGCCGGCAACCCTCGTCAGTACAGATTCCGAGCATGACCTCGCCTTGCTCAAGATTGAAACGGTGGGACTGACGGAAGCGCCTATCGGCTATGCGGGCGCCGTCAGACTCGATCAAGAAATCATCACCGTTGGATTTTCGTTCGGCCTCCGAGAAGTGTCCGTGACCCGCGGTCGGATTGCGGCGGTGCGGACGAGGGGCGTTCAGCGGGTCTTTCAAGTTGATGCAGCCATCAACCCCGGCAATAGCGGAGGGCCTATCTTCAATGGACGCGGAGAGGTCGTCGGGGTGATGACCAGCAAATTCAGTCACCCTTCCGGAATCGTGCCGGAAGGGATGTCCTTTGCGGTGCCGATCAGCTATGCCACGCCTCTCCTTGCGAATATCCCGGATTTCGACTTTACGATGATTGGGAAAGTGAGAAAGACTGCAAAAGGGAACGACGGAAGCAAAGGCCTTGCACAAGAGGTCGTCCGGACTACGGTGCTCATCGAGACGGTCAGGAACACGGACACGGCTTCAATGTCACCGACTCCAGATCACGCGGCCGGAGCGTTGCCGAAAAGTGACCATCCGGCAGTCGTCACGCCGCGCGTACAGCCGAGTCCGTTGCGGGATCACGCGTCGAGTATCCAGGACGAGAAGGCTATCGCGCGGGTGAACGGTCAACTCCAGACTTCACAGGAAGAAGAACTGAAGCAATTGGTCCAACGAGGCATCGCTCAACCGGAGGGGATGATGCTGATTCCGGCCGGAGAGTTCTTGATGGGTACGGAAGATGGGCTGCAAGATGCTCGTCCCTTACACCGGGTACACCTCAGTTCCTACTGGTTCGATCAATACGAAGCGACGAACGCGCGGTACCGACAGTGCGTGCTAGGAGGGGGCTGCACGCCGCCCAAAGATATCCAGACGTTCGACGACTCTCAGCGGGAGCATCATCCCGTGACGAACATTACGTGGAGCCAGGCTCGATCGTTTTGCCAGTGGCAAGGCAAACGATTGCCGACAGAAGCTGAATGGGAAAAGGCGGCGCGAGGGACGGATGGCCGACGCTATCCTTGGGGCAATGACGAGGAGCTTGCGAAACGACATATGAAAAAAAGAGAACTCATGGCCGACACCAACGGAGCCGAACCGGTCGGGCGTCAGGTCGCGACGGCGTCGCCCTACGGGGTGTTCGATCTGATCGGCAGCGTGTCAGAGTGGGTGAAAGATTGGTATGCAGAAGATTTCTATCAGGCTTCTCCCACTCACGATCCGCAGGGACCATCGCGTGGCTCCTTCCGTGTGTTGCGGGGCGGGGAATGGAACGAAAAATCGCCGAACTTTCAGGCCAGCTATCGGGGGTGGGATGATGTGACCTATTGGGGGCCAACGCTCGGTGTGCGCTGCGCGGAAGACGTGCCCTGATATTTTGCTTTCCTTCCTGTTTCTTTTCCCCTGGTCTTTCGTACGATGCCGAACTTCATTGCCAGGTTTGAAATCAGCTGCACAGAGTTGTGTCATATCCGTGGTATTCCTATCGTTGAGGAGAACCGCCTGTGAGACAAATGGGTAAATGGTCACGGCTTGTGATCGTCGCGGGACTCTGTGTTCTTGGGGGGTGCGCCAGGTACAGTCCTTTCGATATCTTCGTGGACTCCACGAAATATTGTGCAGAGATGCTCCTGCAACGAGATATTCAGACAGTCGCGAAGACCCGAGAGCAACGCTTCTTGGGGAAGGTTCCCGACACCACCGCGCGGTGTCTCGGAGGGAAGTATGCCGAGAGTCTCAGGGAAGGGCCGTGGCTGGATTGGCCAAATTATTGGGCCGCCGGTGATGCCACGTCTCGAGCTCCTGCGCGGCTTCTGGCCCATGCTAAGGTGATCGGCCCCAACGCGCACGGGATCAACGGCGCGCTCTATGAGCTGGAGCTGCAGCGTATCGAACTCATCAAGTTCAATCTCTTCGACAACAATAAAACCTACAAGGCCTACGTCACAGGCCGTGACGGCGAGGCCGGACCGGTATTGAATACCTGGCCGGAAATGCGATTGCTGGAGAGCCATCCCGACTTCGCAGCTGTCGGTGGCAAGGAGACGCAGGTCTGCCGAGGGGAACTGATTCGGTTCCGTGCCCCCACCGGCATCTGTAATGACATCCGCAACCCACTGATGGGATCGACGAACCAACTGTTTGCCAGGAACGTAGATTTCGACACCACGTTTCCCGATCTGGGCTTGAATGACATCACCAAGAATCGCCATGGAGATCGATTAGGGCTGTTGAAGCCGGACCCGCAGATCATTAGCCGGAAGCTGTTCACGCGAGCACAGTCGCAGCCGGACAAGTGCCGTGAGGGGTACGGCCTGGCTGACAGCGCAAAGGAGGCCGAGTGTGACTATGAGAAGGCGCCGTTTTTTAACGTGCTGGCAGCCTTCTGGATCCAGTTCATGACCCACGACTGGTTCGCGCATTTGGACGAGGGGCATAATCGGCCTGAGTGGATGGCGGTCGGCTGCACGACGCAGATGGTCAAGAGTATCGAACAGCCGCTGACGGGTGAAGAGGCCAAGAAGTTGGGCTGCCGTCCTGACGACAAGATCGATGCAGCCTATATCGCCGAAGGCACGGAGCCCAAGTCATTCACCCACGACGGCAAGACCTATCTCACGCGGGCGCCGAAAACCACCGCGAATCACGTCACCGCCTGGTGGGATGCCTCCCAGCTCTATGGGTACGACGAGCGGTCGGGCCAGCGAGTGAAGCGCGACCCAAAAGATCGAGAAAAATTGTTGTTGGTGCCGGTCAGTGAAGAGAGGGGAGTGGGCGACAAGCTGGGATCCCTGCCGGTCTTCGAAGCGGGTGACCCGATCAATCCTGAGTGGTCAGGCCAAGAAGCCACGGCCTTCCCCGACAACTGGAGCATCGGGATGAGTTTCTATCACAATGTATTTGCCAGAGAACACAACGTCTTTGTCGATGCATTCAGGAAGCAGGCAGCGCTCACCCCCGATGCCGACAGCGGCTTGAGAAATCCCGCCACCCCCGATGCCGTCATCCGCTACAGAGACGTCACTCCGGACGATTTGTTCGAAGTTGCCCGGCTGGTCGTCGCAGCCGAGATTGCCAAGATCCACACCACCGAATGGACCACGCAACTACTCTACAATGAGCCGTTGAACAGGGGGATGAATGCTAACTGGAGTGGGGTCTTTGCAAATCAGAAGGTGGTGGCGGAGGCGCTGAAGGAAGTCGTGCGCCGCCTCGGCGATTCGGAGGATGCCAAGAAGGCGAACGGTCTGTACGCGGCGTTCGCTGGCGGACCTGGCATCTTCGGATTGGGCAATCGGGTTTATGATGGCGTGCCACTCGTGGGCCTGCTCGATCCCAACAAACAAGACCGCTGGGATCTGAAGAACGACAATCATATCAATGGGGGTGTGAACCATTTCGGCTCCCCCTTCAATTTTCCCGAAGAGTTCATCACGGTGTACCGGTTACATCCACTCTTGCCGGATCTGATCGAATATCGGGAGTGGGACAATGAACCGAACGTCATCCGGAAGAAGGTGCCGGTGATCGAGACGTTTCGAGGCAAGGCAACCGGAGCCATGCGGCAGAATGGCCTGGCCAATTGGGCGCTCAGCATGGGTCGCCAGAGGCTGGGGGCGCTGACTCTTCAGAACCATCCGCAGTTCTTGCAGAATCTCAAGATGAAACGGTTGCAATCTTCCACACAACAGATCGACGTGGCCGCGCTCGATCTCATCAGAGACCGGGAGCGGGGTGTCCCGCGCTATAACGAGTTCCGCCGGCAGTACGGATTGAAGCAACTGACCAGCTTCGACGATTTTGTTGATACGCGTCTACCCTGGTACTCGTCGGTTCGACGTGAGCAGGCGAAGCTTGTGACGACGTTGCGTGAAGTGTACGGGCAGCACAAGTGCGATGACTCCAAGGTCATCACCAAGGCGCAGCTGAACGACGACAAAGAGAAATCGCCCATCAACGATTGTTTGGGGCATCGAAACGGCAGCCTCGTCGACAATATCGAGGATGTCGATACCGTGGTCGGATGGCTGGCGGAGTTCAGGCGTCCACACGGTTTCGCCATTTCCGAAACTCAATTCGTCGTGTTTATTCTCAACGCTTCACGCCGCCTCTTCAGCGACCGGTTCTTCACCTCCAGTTTTCGCAAGGAGTTTTACACAATATTTGGTGTCGACTGGGTCATGAACAATGGGCCTGGCCCAGAAGCGATGGAGCAGGGAAAGCCCAATGGCCATGAGCAGCCAGTTTCTCCCCTGAAACGCGTGTTGTTGCGAACGATGCCGGAACTGGCCAAGGAGCTCCAGGGGGTGGTCAATGCGTTCGATCCCTGGGCGCGGGATCGCGGTGAATATTACAGTCTGGAGTGGAAGTCAAGGGAGGAGGCGGAAAAAGACGAAGCGTTCGCCAAGTAATAGGAGATGAGGGCAACCTAGTCGTCCTCTTGCTCGCGGAACGCGCACGATAAGCGTGTGCTTGTTGGACGAGCCGTACATAGGCCAATGCTGACACTCCCTTCTTCCCTTCAGCGCTCTTATGAGCTGTGCTTTGGATTCAATCGACAGGCAATAACAAAATCACGGTCATTGGGATAGGCTGCCGCCATCTCAAAGGCGATGCGATTTCTTTCAATCTGACACTCCTCAGACGTGGCAAATTTATTCAACACGGTGATTTTTTCGAATCCCGGCACGATGTTGAGGAGCACAATGACTAGTAACCACATAGGGCTCCTTTCGGCCGCTCCGGCGGCGTTGGGCTCGGCCTCACGCAAACCCTTCACCCCTCCCGTCGTTCCCCATGCAGTGTTTTGCCACCTGCCGTACTGCAAATTTCCCCGGCTTCTGCCGGCCTCATCTCAGTGTTTCTTGGTACTGATTATTGATAACACTCCTGGCGCTGCAGTCAACCCCGTGCCATGGCGGTGCTGGATGTGTTTCTGGTTGAAGCTGGCTTCATCGCGCCCGTTTTCTCAGTTGCGACCGTTCTCCGACGAACGTATGATAGGCGCATGAGTGTGGAGCCTGTTACGCGCATCAAGTCGAAGACGCCTGTGTCCTACGAGCTCACGGCTATTCATCGCGATACCCACGATACGAAGACGTTTTGCTTTGCCCTGCCGGACGATGCCACGTTGGACATGCTGCCCGGCGATTATCTGTATGTCCATGCGACGATCGACGGGAAAACAGTGAAGCGGCCCTATACGCCGTCGTCGATGCCCGGCGCCACCGGGTATTTCGATTTGACGGTCAAACGGTACGAAACCGGCACAGTGTCGAAGTATCTCCATGAGCAGGGGCCTGGAGACCGCGTGCTGATGAGCGGGCCGAATTCTGGCGGCCATTGGGTGGACGGCATGGCAAAGCAGGTGGGGTTTGTCGCAGGCGGCACGGGCATCACTCCGATGATTTCCATCATTCGCTGGATTCTTGCCCAGAGTCTTCCGGTCGAGTTGTTTCTGGTCTTTGCCAACAAGGTCGAGGCCGACATCATCTTCCGAGAGGAGTGGGACGAGGATGTCCGCGAACACGCGAGTTTCCATTGCTATCATGTTCTGGAGCAGCCTCCTGCCGGCTGGTCTCAAGGCACGGGCCGCATCACCGAGGACATTCTCCGCGCGCAACTGCCGTCGCCCGGTCCCGACACCGCGATCTTTCTCTGCGGTCCCCCACCCATGACCGACGCGCTGGAAGCTGCTCTCAAGGCGATCGGCCATTCCGAACAAGCCATCATTCTTCCCTAGGAGCCTGTCCGACATTGACCGTTCTACTGCGGCGAACGATCCGCGATCATCTGCATCGTTCTCGGCCCGAAAAAATCCTCAACGTATTGCAGCGAATACGCTTCCGGTTTTTCCGGGCCTGTAGCCTCGCATCTGGGCGCACCTCCTTCGCCTCGTCACGAAGGCAATGTCGGACAGGCTCCTAACCACTTCAACACGCAGATTTTCTCGTTCAATTTTCAGTAATTGGGGAGGAGTCTCTCTGGACAATATCAGCTGTCAGCTGATTCAACCGGGGGATATAGTATAATGTTGAAGTCACTGCACTGTTTGTCCCGCCTTGCCATGGAGGTCGCTATGCGAATTCTTCTGGCCGTTGACGAATCCGAGAACTCTCATCGGGTTGTCCAGTATGTTAGCTCTCTCCTGGGCCGGACACCTGATGTCGTCATCACCCTCTTTCATGTGCTCAAACCCATGCCGAGGGGATTGTTGGAGCATGGCGGGTCAGAGAATCCTGCCGCTGAGGCGCAATTGGGCGTGCAGTTGCGCGATGAGCAGGAAGCCTGGATTCGAAAGGAACGGGAATCCGATTGCCATGTCTTGAAGGAAGCATGCGAGTCGCTGGCACAATCCGGATTCGACATGAGCCACGTCGCGGTGAAGTATGGTCATGATGACAATATCGCCAGGAGCATTCTTGAGGAGGCGCGCAACGGACATCACGAGACCATCGTTGTGGGACGGCAGGGAACGTCTCGAATCAAACAGATCTTCGGCGGCGGCACGACCGATCACATACTGCGCGACGCCAAGGGCTTCACGATCTGGGTGGTGGAATGAAGCGGGTGCCGCGCGCTCGGTTGCGCGTGATGATAGCTCGACTTGACGGCTATGCCATTCGCTTCAATAAGCGGAGCACAGTGAATCGTGTGTGAAAACCGTCTGTCAAGAGACAGGCTTGTGAAGAGAGAGTTTCATTTGTATGATGTACAACATGAAGCAGTATATTGCGGTCGCGTCGGTGGTATTGATTGCCGTTCTTGCCGCCACTTCGCAGGGGGTTGCAGGGCGGGATCATGTCATTGCGGGCGCTGCTGCCCCCGGAGAGAAGTCTAGCCAACGCTCTTTGAGCACGCTGAACAACGATGTTCTGTCACAATTTCCAATCGTGGCGCCTTCCGCGTCTGCCTCATCTTCAGACGTTCGAGACGTCCCCTCAATCAGCGGTCGCTACTTACTTGGAGGGAAAACCTTGTTGCCATATTTTGGGGCAGGGTTTTCTGGAGGCTACGGTTCAGAGTTCAATCGTTCCTTGGGTGGGGAACCTCCCGCGTCGAGCGACCTTGGGCTTCGAAGTCAGTTTGGGCAAAGCGTCTCTCCGAATGAGTTCCAACTGGGAGTCCGCATTCCGTTTTAATTGAATCGACACAGTGCTTGCCTGCCGACCACGAGCCGGAGACTCGGTGGGGTTATTGCCCGATCTTTATTTTGGCGCGCTCTGTTTGAGGAGCGCGCAGGGCGCCGCCGCCGATGTCGGAACCAGTCCGCGGCATTCCGCGCGCCGATCTCGCAATGCTGCTCAACAATTTCACGACAAACCTTCATGAATATGCGTGTGACGCTGTCGTTGACCTGCTTTTCCGGTTGTTGGCCACTGGCCGCGCTCTTGTTTCTCAATAGTGTTCCAGCATCTGCGGAGTGGGTGGCGGTGGAGAAAGACTATCTCTTATCGGGTCTACAGACTGTGTATGTCGATCTGGACAGCATTCGCAGAGAAGGGAATTTGGTGGCGATGTGGCAGTTGATCGACTTTAAGTGGATGCAGGGGAGTGCGAGAGGTCCTACCAGATTTATGTCTACAGAGACGCATAAACAATTCGACTGCGCGGAGAAACGCCTTCGATTGCTTGCATTCACGGAATTCTCGCACCGTATGGCAACCGGTATACGAGCGAATGGATACATAGACACAGGCAACTGGCTATCAGTTGAACCAGAAAGTATAAATCAAGCTCTGTGGGAAGTTGCCTGTGGCAAGGAGTGATCGCGCTGGGTGCGATGGAGCACAGGGTAGGGACATCCGGCGCCTCTTTTCCCTGTTCCCTCGAATGGCCCGGTTTCTATGTTTTCAGTTTTCCGAAGACGCCTAGTGGTGAATACAGGGAATATCGCCAGCTACTTGGGCCGAAGGAATAAAACGTGTATGCCCAGATGGCCACATCGGTCAGGTTACCCCATTCGGCCTTTCCCTCCCATACACGATACACCACTAACAAGATACCTAGGAGAGCAACGAAGCGAAGCAGGTGACAGCCTACAGACAGCCGAAGCAGAGACAATCCCGTGGAGACCAAGAGGCTGCCGGCGAATAAATCCGACGCGAGGAAGCCTCCATCGCTATAATCCCGAGAAAGAAAATGCCAGGCTCCCATCCACGCGAGGAGGGCGTGAAAGCCCCACCACGTAATTGTCCCGAGAAGCTCATCCCTCTGTGAGGTCTTCATCGATCAACCCTTCTCTATCTGGTTACTGACGACAGTATTGTACTCGATGCCATCCTGTGCACCTTACCGAACGCCGATGGCTCTTGCATGTCGGTCAGTGCGTCGGCGCACCGCACGCAAGCGGGATAATATAGCAGAAACCGCCAGCGAAAAGTGGCATTGCGTGATTTGCCGCTGCCTCGTTAGAATCCCGCTTACAGGATGCTGAAAAAGTCCGCCAGCAGCGTTCTCGCCATGAACGTATCCTCGACGTAGCCCAGAGGCTACGCCTCCGGTGCTTTCATCGGCTGCGGCCTTGCTGGCCAAACTTTTTGAGCATCCTGTGGGAGTGTTCTTCTGTTGTAGTAGATCTGTGGGCCATTGAGGTTTCTCGTGCCAACATGGTTTATCTGTAGCCTGCTAAGCTAAGCTTCTATCCGAGGCTGGTGATGCAATGTGGTATGTCGCGGTGGTGTCGGCTCTGCTTGTCGTCAGCGTTCTGGCGAATCCATGTGGCGCACAGACGCCGCCACCAGTGCCAACCACGCCTCCAGTTCAGACTCAAGCCGAACAGACTCCGCAAGCTGCACCGAGTGTTGGAGTGTCCGGCCCAACCAATATCAGACCCACATCAGTGCCGACTCCCGGGGCTGGTTCCATAATGAGTTCAGCTGTCGGGAAGAAGTTTGGCACCGCTGGGCGAGGGCTCCCTGGAATGCCGGGCGGCCAGCCGATTAAGGGGTTGATGGGGTACCAGGATCCTTCAAGCCGGTATATGCATCCCCCGGCTATCACGCCGTTATTTTGTGACCCGGCCGTGAATATTCCTTGCTAGCTGGGTGCTGAAGAATTTTGCCAGCGTCCGTATCGCGTGAAGCGCGAGAACCCGCTTATTGCTCTGGTTCAACCAGACAAACCTCAGCCCATTACAGGTAGAGGGTCCGATAGTCCTCTGTCGCTAATGTCTGTTTTCCCAGGTCCCACTCAATCGCAAACACCGCCGACCGTGCTGAAGACAAGGACAGCAGGCGCTTCCCGTCCTTGGCCACCACACTTTCGGCTTGGCGAAAATCGAGCGTTTTGTCCGGCCCGGTCCGATTGCAGACAATGAGCGGGAGCCCTGTGTCGTGGGTGCATCGTTCCCATTCACCGTTCGGGCCATGAAGGCCCGGGGCCCATGCAGCCGATGAGACCAGCAGTTTCGCTCCTTGGTTTCGTAAGCTTTGGGCGATCCCCGGCGTATAGGCATCCGCACAGATCAACATTCCGACACGCGTGAACGGAGGAACTGAAATGGCGACCGCCTGCGTTCCGGGGGTCGACCAGGCCTCTGATCCCACTCTCAGTGTATTGATTTTCCGGTGCGCACCGAGGATGGCTCCATTCGCGGCGATGACGAACAGGCTGTTGTAGAGCTTGCGGGATTTTCGGTCCTGCTCGGGGCAGGACAGGAACAATGCCACGCGCAGTTGGGCAGCGAGCCGAGACATGCGTGTCATCCACGAGTCAGGCTGCGGCTCAATCCACTCCGTCCCGATGCTGTCCGCAAAGGTATAGCCGGTGACAATGAGTTCGGGCGTGATGATCCACGTTGCGCCGAGTTGTGCTGCAGCGGTGACTGCTTTCTCGACAAGTCGGCGGTTTGTTGTGAGGTCGCCGGGGATGGGCGCGAGATGGAGCAATGCGATGCGTAAGGTCTGTGCCGGCATAGTCTTGCGCTGTCAGGCTGGTGTGCTGGCCCACGAACGTATCACAGGTAACGGTGCGCGTGATACTCTGAATCAGCCTGTCATCGTATCTGTCAGTATTCTCGGCGCCGCTGCTTCAATTCGACAGGGAGCTGGTTTTCTATCAACCGGAGATCTCAGCATATTTGTCTGACGGAAGCTAAAAGTGGAGTGGTCGTGAAGCCGGTCGTGCAACTTGAACAGACAGGGTGCGGTATTGCGAGCGTGGCGGCGCTGGCCGGCGTGAGTTATCGGTCGGCGCAGCGTGAGGCGGGTCGGCTCGGCATTTTCGCAGACGATTCGAGGTTGTGGTCTGAGACTCACCATGTTCGCAGACTGCTCAAAAAGTTCGGAATCAGATCGGCAAGTGCCGAAGTGCCCTTCACCTCATGGGAGACTCTGTCGGATCTTGCGCTGCTTTCCGTCAAATGGCACAGAGAACGGGGTCGCCCGTTCTGGCATTGGGCGGTATTTTGCCGTGGGCCTCACGGACCCGTCGTGCTCGATTCAAAGCGCGCGCTTCGCCGCCACGTGCGGACCGACTTCGGCCGCATCAAGCCGAAATGGTTCATTCTTGTGAGCGGGCCTAGAAAGTGGCAGCATTCTTGAGCCGATGGCTCTGCCGATGATCAAGCATCTTCGCCCGAACTCCGATAATAAGACCCGCTGCGGATGGGTCGGGGGGAAGCCGCATTTCATCGCCTATCATGATGGTGAATGGGGGGTGCCGGTTCACGATGACCAGAAGCATTTCGAGATGCTGTTGCTGGAAGGCGCGCAGGCTGGTCTGACATGGGAAACGATTTTGCTGAGGCGGGATGGCTATCGTCGGGCGTTTGCGGAATTCGATCCAAAGAAGGTGGCGCGATTTACCGCTAAGAAGAAAGCTGCACTGTTGAAGAATCCCGGTATCATTCGGAACCGGCTCAAAATCGACTCGGCGGTGACCAACGCGCAGAGGTTTCTCGCCGTTCAGGAAGAGTTCGGTTCGTTTGATCGCTATGTCTGGCAGTTTGTCGGCGGGAAGCCGAAAGTGAATCGGTGGGCACGTATGTCGCAAGTTCCTGCCACAAGCCCCGAAAGTAAGACCCTATCGAAAGATCTCAAGAAGCGCGGTTTCCGATTTGTCGGAAGCACCATCATCTATGCCTACATGCAAGCTTCCGGATTGGTAAACGATCATACGACCGATTGCTTTATGCATACTCGTCGCTAGCGGTCGGCGCAGGCTAGCTGTCCGTGCTTCCTGCCAGCAAAGGGAGGCAGCGTCATGATGAAATCGATATCGACGCGATGTTGCATTGCGGGAGGCGGCCCGGCCGGGATGATGCTTGGTCTGCTCTTGGCGCGTGCAGGCGTCGACGTTGTGGTGCTGGAGAAACACGCCGACTTCCTCCGTGATTTCCGGGGCGATACTATCCATCCATCGACGCTGGAGGTCATGCACGAACTGGGGTTGCTGGAGCGGTTGCTGACGGTGCCGCATCAGAAAGTGTCGCGGATCAACGGCCAGTTCGGCGATGTGGCGTTGACGGTGGCGGATTTTTCGTCTCTCTCGACGCAGTGCCGCTTTGTCGCCTTCATGCCGCAATGGGACTTTTTAAACTTTCTAGCTGAAGAGGCAGCGCGATATTCGACGTTTCAGCTAAGGCGGCAAGCTGACGTGACTGGTCTTATCGAAGAGACCGGCTCAATGACGGGACTTCTGGCGAGTACTCCGGACGGTCCGCTCGAAGTGCGCGCTGACCTAATAGTGGGAGCCGATGGGAGACATTCGGTCGTTCGTGCGAAGGCCGGCCTCTCGATTGAAGAATTCGGCGCGCCCATGGATGTCCTGTGGTTCCGTCTTTCCCGGAAGCCAAGCGATCCAGGAGATCCCATAGGCCGATTCGACGCGGGTCGGATCTTCATCATGCTGAACAGGGGCGACTATTGGCAGTGTGGCTTCGTGATCCCAAAAGGATCGCGAGACCGGCTTCAGAGGGAAGGACTGCCGGCATTTCGTGATGCAGTTGCGCAGCTCGCGCCGTTCCTGGCCGACCGTGTCGGCGAACTCTTCGATTGGGAGCCGATCAAACTTCTGACGGTTCAGGTCGACCGGTTGCGCAGGTGGTACCGTCCCAGGCTTCTCTGTATCGGCGATGCGGCGCATGCGATGTCACCGATCGGTGGTGTTGGAATCAATCTGGCCATCCAGGATGCGGTCGCGACTGCGAATCTGTTGGCTGCGCCGCTACGCGCGGGACAACCGACAGTCCAAGATCTCCAGCGGGTCCAGCAGCGACGTGAATGGCCGGCCCGCATGACGCAACGAGTGCAGCTCCTGATTCAGGATCGAGTCATCAAGCGTGTTCTTGCCGATGGGGGCAAGTTCTCACCGCCGTTCGCAATCCGGCTGCTGGCGTTGTTTCCATTCCTCCGTCGGATTCCCGCCCGGATGATCGGACTGGGATTCAGGCCGGAGCATGTGCATACGTCCGACACAAAGACGCCGCACATATCAGCGGAAGTTGTCTCACGCTAACAGCGGTTTCTCTGGTTCGTCTGGTTTCTCTTGTTTATTTGGCTGAACCAAACTAACGAGATAGACCAGATCAACCAGACAAACCAGATAAGCCTGCCGTGTCTTATTAGTTGGAGCTGTCCGACGAATTGACGAAGGATTTTCGGTAGCCGGTCACTTTTTCCAAGTAATTGCGGGTCTCTTCATACGGCAGTTTTTTGCGCAACTGGTCGTAGACGCCGGCCGGTTGAAGGCTGTTGATCTGGTTGACAGCAGTGGTGCGGTCCCGCGAAAAGGTGCGGAAGACGTTGCTCGGGCCGGTATTGTAGGCGGCAATCACACAGTACTCGCGCGACACGTCGTGATCCACGGCCTCCAGCTGATTAAACATCAACACATTCAGATAGGCGGTTCCCAGCTCGACGTTATTGGCCGGATCGAAGAGGTAATCGCGTGAGGGGGCCACGTCCTGGCCTTTTGCCTTTCGGTAGGCTTCACGGCCGCCACTCGTAGGGACCAATTGCATGAGTCCATAGGCGGGAGCCGAACTGACGGCATAGGGATTGAAATTGCTTTCTGTGCGGATGACCGCGAAGACCAGGCTGGGGCTGATGTTATATTGCTCTGCAAACCGGTGAACCAGCGTTCGATATTTCTCCGCCTGTTTCATCGGAAGATTGGACACCATATCCATCGTGACGAGGTGGACCGTCTTCTTGGTTCCCTCTTGGTCGACTACCCGCGTGGCATATTTCTTTTCGAGAATATACGCGGCAAAGGGCTCGGCTTCCTCAGGCGAGCGTATCGGTCTATTCTTCTGATCGAGGACGAGGCCGAAGAGGTAGGGCTCCTTGTCGTCTGTGAGGACGATTTCTTTATCGGAAAATAAATCGACTGATCGGGGATCTTGCGGGGTCAAGAGCGTTGTTACGACGGCGTTCTTGAGACTTCGTTGAGGGTCTTGATCGTCCAGTGTCTCGACCAGGATCTCGCCTGAATCGAAGTCAACGATCGCCCGGCTCTTATAGTTTTGCGTGTACTTCACATATTTTTTGCGTTCGGGCAGTTGGACCTCCTTCTTCCCCCAGGTCTTTCCGACATTCACTCCTAGGACGGCGAGAATGGCCTCAAAGTCTTTCTTGGCCTCGCGCAAATCCCTGAGCAGGGCTTCGGGTTCGCGTGCATATTGGTCGAGACGTCGCTTGGCGATCTGCGCCGGATCTTTTCCCGCGGCGAGATCGATGATGGCCTGCCCCGTCTGGCCCCTGGCGACTCGTCCAGCAGCCGTGAGGGCTCGATCGGTCGTTTCGCAGCTTGATGCGGTGAAGGCGAATGTGACAATCAACAATGTGCAGAGTGATGCCCATGGGCGCATAACGGCATTGTACAGATTTTGTCACGGCCTGCAAGGGCGCGAGGGGGGATGGCCTGGATGAATCCTCTGTGCTCGCGCAACGCGCGGCTTGAGAAAGCCCTCGTTGGACGCGCGCAATGGAGGGCTCATCCAGGCCATCCCCTAATGTATAGGAGCATGAGGGCATCCTTCGTTATTACGCTATCCGATCCGTAACGATGGGGCGGTCTCCTTCTGTCTGTGGATTTCGTAAAATAATTAGGTTTTCACGCTCTTTGAGGCTATATTTTTATCGAAGTGAGAGTTTGCGGTTCTTTCATCGTCCTTGCTCCAGCAGGATGTTGAAACAGTTTGGCAAGGGCTACAGAGCGTGTTGCGTGACGCGCGGGACGAGTGATCGCAAGGAGACGCGTCTATGAGTATTCTGATTGTCGATGATTCCAAAGAGCAGCGTGAATTGCTCTCCATGATCCTGCAGACAGCCGGGTATCGATCGCTGCTGTTTGCGGAGTCGGCCGACGAGGCATTGAAACGTGTAGGCATCGGCGCCGATTCCCGTCCATCCGAACGAATTGACGTTGTCCTGATGGATCTCTTGATGCCTGGTATGGATGGGCTGGAGGCCTGCCGTCGTATCAGGTCAGAGGAGCGGCTCAAGCATCTGCCGGTCATCGTCGTGACCGCAAAAACGGACCCGCCTGATCTCATGGATGCCTATACCGCCGGCGCGACGGATTATATTCGCAAACCGGTAATCCCAGTGGAACTGGTCGCTCGTGTCTCGACGGCGATGACGGTCAAAGAGGAATACGATAACTTGGAAGAACACGAGCGCGAGCTTGAGGTCAAGACCAAAGAATTGACTCGGACGGTGGACGAACTGAAAGTTCTTCGAGGCACACTCTGCCTCTGCACCAAATGTAAGCGAGTCCGGACGACCAGTGGGCTCTGGCAGCGGCTTGAGGACTATCTGGAGGAAAAACTCCAGGCCAAGATTGCGTCTGCGGTCTGCAATCGCTGCGGGGGATGAGGCGGCTCTCTGATTCATCTGGTTAGTCTCGTTCGACCAAACAAACCAAATAAACAAGACAAACCGGATGAACCGTAGTTATTAGGCCTGGGGCTGTCCGGCGGACTCCGTCTGTTTTCCTTCAAGTTCGGTCCAGCGGTTATAGAGCCGTTCAGCCGCAGCGCGGGCTGCATCCAACGCCTCGGATCGTTCTTGTAGCGCCGCCGCGTTGGAGGCGATGGCAGGATCTTCCACTGCGGCCTGACAGGCAGCGATGGTTTCTTCGGCCTGAAGGATTCGCTGCTCCATCTTCGCCCATTCCTTTTGCTCACGATAAGACAAGCCCGTTCGTTTCGCCTTCGGAGTCGATTCCCCCTCGGTTCGGGATGCCTTGGCGGGGCGTGACGAGGCACGAGTCTGTTCAGCCGCTTTTCGTTCTTGTGCGGACTCCCATTGCGCATAGTCGGCGAACCAATCGGCCTGGCCTGTGCCGTCCAGCGCGAGCAGCATGGTGGAGACGCGGTCTAAGAGCCACCGGTCGTGTGTCACCAACATCAACGCGCCGGGAAACTCCAGCAGACTGTCTTCCAGCACATCGAGTGTCGGAATGTCCAAATCATTCGTCGGTTCATCCAGAATCAAGAGATCAGCCGGTTGCAACATCAAGCGTGCGATGAGGAGACGCGCCTGTTCGCCTCCGGAGAGGCGGGAGACAGGAAGATCCAACTGCTCCGGCCTGAAGAGAAACCGTTTCGCCCAAGAGACGAGATGCACCGATCGGTCTTGATAGACGACCGCGTCGCCGTGCGGAGCGAGGGCGCGGCGGAGCGAGGAGGATTGATTCAGCGATTCGCGGTGCTGTTCGAATGTCACCACTCGCAGCTTGTCTGCGCGGACGATCGTGCCTGAGTCCGGCTTGAGTGTCCCGGCTATCAGTTTGAGTAATGTGCTCTTGCCGCTTCCATTCGGGCCCAGTAATCCGAGTCGCTGTCCCGGTCCGAGCAGAAGATCGAGATTATTCACGATCAGCCGCCCACCGAGGGATTTGCAGAGTTGCGTGGCTTCGACCAATTGTTTCGACCTGCGTCCCGACGCGGTGAAATTGATGCCCGCCGTGCCTTGGTCTTTCCGGGCGTCGGCGCTGTTCAGTTCCTCGATCAGGCGGCCGGCCGAGTCGATCCGCGATTTGGCTTTCGTCGTGCGGGCTTTGGGGCCGCGCCTGAGCCACTCCACTTCCCGGCGGACGCGGTTGGCCAATGAGGCTTCATAGTTGGCTTGCGCGTGGAGCGCGGCATCCCGCTGTTCCAGAAAATCGCTGTAGTTGCCTTTGGCTTCAAATACCCCGGTGGGATAACTGCGATTGATCTCGATCATCCGCGACGTCACCGCTTCGAGAAAACGCCGGTCGTGGCTCACCACGAGAAAGGCGCGGGCTTCGGCCCGTAACAATCGTTCCAGCCACAGGATGCCTTCGACATCCAAATGGTTGGTCGGCTCGTCCATCAACAAGACGTCCGGCTCCAGCATCAGCGACCGGACAATGGCCAGGCGTTTCTTCCATCCTCCGGAGAGCGTAGCCGTGGACTGGTCGGTTGAAGGAAACTCTCCCAGGCTGAATGCCGCGGAGATGCGATCGCGATGGTCGTGGGGGTCCAGGCCTTGATCGATCAGGACCTGTGCGAGGACTTCTTCGATCGTCTGCGCTCCGTCAAATGACGGGTCTTGCGGCACGTAGCCGATGTGGAGTTGCCGGCGCATCGATCTGGTGCCCTCGTCCGGTTCTTCGAGCCCTGCCATAATCTTTAGCAAGGTCGATTTGCCGGAACCATTAGGTCCGACCAATCCGACATGATCGCCCTCGGCCAACCCGATCGACAAGTCGGCAAACAGCGGTTTCACGCCGTAGCTTTTGCTGATGGACTCGCAGCTTAAGAGAATTGTCGGTGGCATAGCTCTACCGAACGCATGATGAAATTATTGATCAGTTGATTGACGATCGGGCAGGACTGTTCAGGCCAGGCTGGATCGCGACAGCATCAGTGTACGGGGTGGCTGGCGGAACTGCAAGTGGGAGGAGAGGGGAGCGGCCAGGTGCCCTTCTTGCTCGCAGAACGCGCACGGTGAAACGGTGCTCGTTCGATGCGCGCAGTCGAGGGCAGCCTGGGCCACTCCCCTAAAGAGAAGTATAAGGAATCGGAAGGCCCTTGCTCGCGCTAAAGGCACGTCCAGGGAAATCGATTGCGAAGCAATCGGAGGGTAGGGTGCATGAAAAATGTATGCCAGTGGGTGGGCGGGTGAGAATGTCGCGCGCAGTAGCAGATCAATCAGCCTCCATCCCTGGAAAAATAACGAGCGAGCTTGGAGGGAACAAGTGCAGCTGAACAACGCACACAGTTGACGGCTGGGATGGAGAGGGATAGACTGATCAGCATGCGAGTCTATTCTCATCGCCTCTATTCGCTTCTCGCCTGCACACTCGTCGTGCTCTTTTTCGCATTGAGCTTCAACGCTTATGCCTGTCTGCTACCGGTGAATGGCGTCACGCCCGCTGCAATGGCCAATGGGTGTGCCACGCCGGATGAGCAACCTGTCTCTCAATACTGCGATGCGTTTAAGACGCTCGGTGTGCAATCTGCCGATAAGCTTTCCGTTAACAGTGACTGTCAGGCCCTCTGTCCAGAAGACACCGCTTCGTTAGCGCTTCTTGTCAGCCTCACCTCGCATAGCAACCGCTTGTCCGATCGTCCCGTAGTTAGTCCACCGCAGGATCTCCTGCTCAAGATTTCCGTGCTTCGCATCTGATCTTCCTCTCCCATTCCTCCAATCGCTCTTGTGCCATTACATGTGCCGTTCGACGCGTAGTTTCAGCGTCCGGACTGCCGTCTAGTTCTCTTGGCCACAGATAGCCAGAGTGCAGACCAGGCGTCGAACGTGTGGGATTTCCGGGAGGTTATTTCCATGAAACGGAATAGACGACGTCTGTGTATGACGATTGCGTCAGTGCTGGGGATGTTTTTCAGTAGCGGACTGTCTTGGGCACAGGATACCGACTCTGTGTTGCGGAACAAACTGGCGCTGCCGGAGTTGATCCAAGAGGTCCTGGTTCGGAATCCCGAGCTTGTGGCAGTGCGCAAGCAATGGGAAGCCGCCACGAATCGGATTACCCAGGCGCGATCATTGGACGATCCGATCCTGTCCGTCCAGTTGTGGAATGTCCCGCAGCCCTTCAAGGCGACACAAGCGGACAACACGATCTTCGGTCTCTCGCAGAATCTCCCCTTTCCCGGAAAACTCGCGCTCAAAGGGGACGTGGCGAGTCGTTCGGCCGAGATGACCGAGCAATCGGTCCGCGCGAAGGAACGGGAGCTGGTCGCCCGCCTGAAGCAGGCCTACTACGATCTGTTTCTCGCGCAGAAGGCGGTCCAGATTCATCATGAACAGGTAGAGCTGCTCAGACAGTTTGTGGCGATTGCGAACGCGAAGTTCCGCGGGGGCATGGGAAGTCAGGCCGATGTTCTCAAGGCCCAAGTCGAGCTCTCCCTGCTGCTTCAGCATCTTCCCGTCCTGGAACAGCGTCGCAAGACCGCCGCAGCGATGCTGAACACGCTGCTCGATCGGGATACTTCATCACCCTTGGGTCTTGCGCAAGAACCCTCCCAACTGCCGATCAATCAGCCTCTCGACGATCTGCATAGCTTCGCACTCAACGACAGGCCTGAACTGAAAGCCGCCGAACTCGATGTGCAGCGGAGCGAGCAGTCCCGCGCACTGGCCCAGCGTCAATACTACCCGGACTTCAACGTGGCGTTTCAGCGTTTTCAAAACTACCAGGCTAACGACGGATTCGGAGCCTATGTGGCAATGAGCATCCCCTTCGCATTTTGGACCAAGCCGAAGTACGACGCGGGCGTACAGGAAGCAGAGGCTGCGGTCGCGGCCGCGCAGGCCCAGCAACATACCTTGGAAAATCTGACCCGGTTTCAGATCGACGACCTCTTGGCCAAGCTCCGGGCGATTGACCAAGTGGCCACATTGTATCGCACCACCATCTTGCCACAGGCCGAGCAGAGCCTGGAGTCGGCGCGTGTTGGGTATCGGGCTGGCAAAGGAGGGTTTCTAGATCTGATCGATACCCAGCGGGCCTGGCGAGGATTTCAGCTTGAATATTTCAAGGCACTCGTGGACCGCCAGAATCGACTGGCGGAACTCGAGCAGGTTGTAGGCATCCCGCTCGATCGGCAAAGCTAACGCAGTCATCAAGGAGGAACAGATGAATCAGCAGACATACAAGAAAAGTTTCGTGATTGGCGCCGTGGCGATCGGGACGATCGCCGGAATCGCCGCCGGCTTCTTCGCCGCTCACAGAACGATGGCTGACATAGTTGGCATGATCACTGGAACGGGGGTCGTCTCGGCGCGGGCTGGTGAGATGGAAGGGATGGGAGAGATGAAGGGCATGTCTATGGAGCAGATGGACATGAAGAAGATGGCTCCGGCAGGCGAAAAGTCGATGGAAGGAATGGCAGGCATGGTCGCAGCGCCGTCCGGGGCTGTGGTGATTCCGGCTGTGATGAGGCAGTTGATCGGGGTCCGAAGCGCGCCAGCCGGTGTCGTGGTATTAGGCCAGGAGATCCGCGCAGTCGGCATGGTCGGCTACGACGAACGTGGCTTTACTCAGGTCACAGTAAAAACCTCCGGGTGGGTGCGAGAGGTCTTTGTGAATTCGATCGGTCACCCAGTACGCAAAGGCGACCCCCTCTTCACCCTCTAC
>Ga0187894_10001445_pt1 | contig 30405 bp, 43 predicted proteins | sample GBC1701081metaG_FD_136650 | JGI IMG/M metagenome (GOLD analysis project Ga0187894, IMG submission 136650) | White microbial mat communities from a lava cave in the Kipuka Kanohina Cave System on the Island of Hawaii, USA - GBC170108-1 metaG ...
CTGTGCATCAGAGTCGGGCGGGGGCTTGTCGGTGCGGCGAGTCACGCACCTGTTATGCCAGACCTGTGGGAAAAGTACAAGTACGGGCAAGTGCGGGGCGGTCTTACCCCGCTAAACGGTTACGAGCCAGGTTGCCGCGGCCGCGCCAGCCTGTCTCAGCACACCGTGCACGAAACAGGGGTCATGAGGACGACGCCACCCGCGCGACCAGCTCGGCGGCGGCCGCCGCGACCGTTTCCTCCGGGAGCCCGAGAAACGCGGCCGCCTCCCTGTGAGTCCGGAAGATCCCCACTTCCTTCCTGCTCCCGCGATCCAGCTCCCGATGGGCCTGGAACATCCTCCCCAGGGCGAATGCGTAGTCGTCCGGGGCCACGACGGCGAGCTTCGCGGGTCCCGGTCCGACGTCCATGCGAGCCGACAGCGCGGCCAGATCACGAACTCGCTCCGTCGATGGCAAGGCGATCCGCTCGACGGCCGTCATGTCGATGAATTCGCTGAAGCCCTCGATGTCCTTCCTGGACCAGACTTCATTCTGGTAGCCGAACGCGTCGGCGTCGGTCATGACTCCGATGCCGGCCGCGAAGACGATTTTCAAGGAGTGGTCGATTCGGTGTGTGATGGGCATCTCTACCTCCGGCGCATTGCATCCAGACTCCACGGCCCGGCGCCGGCAGCGGAGAAGAAGAGCCAGATGAAACAGTACAGCACGGCCGGCACGCCGTCGTTCGTCGTCGGCCAGAACCCCGAGGGGAAGTGAAACTGAAAATAGGCCACGGCCATCTGGCCCGAGAGGATGAACGCGACCGGACGGGTAAACAATCCGAGGAGCATCAACGCCCCACCGAACGTCTCGAGAACGCCGGCAAGGCCGATCTCCGAAAAGAGCGCCACGGTTGTGGCGTCTCCGTCCGCCCCGACGGGCCACCCGAACAGCTTGGCCGTGCCTGTCAGGAAAAACAGCAACCCGGCGACGATCCGAAGCACACTCTGCGCCCGAGGGCCCCACCATCCAGAGTTCCCCGACGATGCCATTCCGTCCCCTCCATCATTGAGTGCGTTTACGCGGCCGAGCGACCTGGACCGGGCGCCGAGCATACCCCACCGCGTCGATGCGGACTCTCCGCCTACTGCTTTCGCACACGCTCCATCGCGATCGCCGACGGCTCAAATCCCAGGCGCTTCCAGAACGCCGGACTGTCGTGGCCGGCGCGCAGAATCCAGGTGATCCGGTCCGATCCTTCGCCGGAGGTCAGGCGCTCGATCAGTCCCCGCCCGATCCCCTGTCTGCGGCGATCGGGTGCTACCCCGACCATCGAGATGTATCCGTTGCTCGCCCCGTCGCAGAGCGCTCGCGCGAACCCCACGACCCGGTCTCCTTCGAAGGCCACGACTGTTCGATCGGCCCCCTCGATGATCGTCCGAAAGCGGCGCGCGTCGCGCACCCGCTCCCATCCCAGGTTGACGAGGAATTCCCGCACCGCCTCGATGTCCTGAGCCCTGATCGCCCGGTACTCGATCGTCATTACCTCACCGTACGCTGGATCAGGCGAAGACCGTTGGAGTCCAGCGGGATCATCGCTTCGCGGGCCCGAGGGTGACACGATCGCCGACACGGATCGTGCCGCGCCGCACGACAGTGGCGTACACGCCCGCGGTGTTCCCGTTGAGACGCACGACGGTCTTCATGATGCGTGCGTCCTGCATAGCCGTTTCGGGGTCGAGGTTGATCATCACGCAGCGCTCGTCGCGCAGCGTGACGCTGACGGCCGGACGTGCATCGCCGTCACCGAACTCCAGCGTTCGCCCCACCCAGCCGTCTTCGAGAAACGGCTCATCGCCCGGCGTCTCGAGCACGATGTTGGCACGGAAGCGCCGGCGATCGAGCTCCAGGCCTGTCTCGCGGCCGATGCCGGCGATCGTCGTCTGGCTGATGACGGAGACGGTTCCTTCGTCGAAGACTCCGTGCTTCAGCTTCATCAGCTCGACCGCGTGTCCGTATCGCTCCGCAACCTCGGCGTTCAACGCCTGGCTTCCGATCTCGAGCCGGGCCCTGGCCGGCGTGCGCACGTGCGTCGGCAGCGGTTCCCCGCCGCTCTCGCTGAGCCCGGTGGGGTGATACAGCAGCAGCTCGGGAAGGCGGCTTGCCGAAAGCCACGGAAAGCCGCCGGCGTCCTCGAGCCGCCTGAAGGCGAAGCGGCGATCCCCATCCAGCCCATGCCAGCCGAGGAACACCGAGTCCGCCGGCACGCCGGCCATGGACTTCACGGGATAGCGCACCAGCTCGCGCACCCGCCCGATTTCGGTCACTCCGAGTTCACCATGACTCTCTCGTCCGCCTCGCACGGATACACGGCCGATTCCGAGCCAGTCGCCGGGCGGAATCCCAGTTTTTGCAGCAGGCTGAGCGATCTGAGGTTGCGCGCCTTGAGCACCGCCACGAACACGTTCACCGCATGGCTCGTGCGCAGCTCGTCGATCATGCCCGCCACTGCGGCGCTGCCGATCCCTTTCCGCCAGTGGCGGCTGGCCAGCTCGTACGCGACATACGCCGCACCGGAACGGCCGACGGTGGCCTGAACGTAGCCGGCCAGCTCGCCGGAATCCAGCCTGACGACCCAGTTGAGCCAGGACTGTGAGCCGTCCCTGGACCGGCGGGTCTCGAGAAGAGTGTAGCGATGGCGCAGCGCGTCCACCGATGAGGGTGGCTCGCCCTCGAACTCGTAGATGGCGGGGTCGCTCAGCACGGCGAACATCTCGTGGGCATGCGCCGCGGCGAGCGGCTCCAGGGTGAATCCGGCCAACGGGAGAAGTCTCAAACGGGTGAGCTCTGGATCGTCCCACGCCGGACAGCGGCGCGTCCTCGGGTGCTAATACTTCCAACCCGTCTCGACGATCTGCGGCGTCTTGCCGTCGTACGTCTTCAACGCGCTGTCCTGGTCGATGAGCGTCTTCAGGTATTGCTGCGCGTCGGCCTCGGTGCGATCGGCGATGCATTGAGCGGGCCCGTTGAAACCGTATTTCTCCTTCAGAAACATCTCGAAGGCGGGGCCCCACGCCCGCGCGTCGTCGCGACTGCCGTCGAAGACCGAGCTGTAGTACTTGAACTTCCCATTCGTGTGCGCCCAGCACACCGCGGAATGCGCCGGCGGCGGTGGGGCCGGCTTTGCGGGCGGCGCGTACTTCCAGCCCGTCTCGATCAGGGTCTGCCCCTGCGCCTCCTGCCTGAAGCTCCCTTGAATCTTCTGGGCCTCTTCCAGCGTGTACGCGTACGAGCAGTCCACGCCGCCGTACTCCAGACCATACTTCTGATTGACGTAGTCCTCGAACGCAAGGCGAATCGTCTCGTCGTTGATCGGACCCCTGGGCATGATGTCGCTCAGGTAGATCTTCAGTTTCAGCGGGCCGCCGAGCCCGGGCCTGGCGCTGCCGCTGATGCGAATGGTCCGGCGGCAGACTTCGAAGGCCGGCGGGGCGGCGTTCGCCGAACCGTGCCCCTCACCGCGCGCCCACGACGGCGCGCCGGGCCACAGGCCCGCAATCAATGCAAGACACGCGAGACCGGGTGTGCGATCCATGCTGGTCTCCTTCCTGCTGCTTCGATTACACCTGAACCGTAACGCGCAGGAATGTCGCCGGAATCGTGGTGGCATCCCTGCTCGTATTCCTGCTGATGAAGAGGGCCTCCAGCTCCTTCTTCAGGTCGGCCGCCTTGCCGCTCTTTTCGGCTGCGTCGAAGGCATTCATCGTCGGTCCGTAGTAGTTCCTGAAATCATCCACGAACTGTACGGGCGACCCGCCATGGTTGAAGACGTATGTGTCCCGGGCGAAGGACACCCTGCCCGCCGCGATGCCCGCGCCGGCGAAGCGTTCGGTCACGTTGCTCTCGACCCCCCACGTCATCGGACTGATGAAGCCCTCCGGCGGTGGCGGAGAGTACGCCGAGCTGATCCTCAGAATCTGCGCCACGAGTGTCGGGTCGCCGGGAATCCAGTTGCCCATGACGATGCGGCCGCCCGGCTTCGTGACGCGCACCATTTCCTGCGCGACATCGAAGGGCCTCGGCGCGAACATCGCCCCGAAAATGCTGACAACCATGTCGAAGGACTGGTCCTTCAACCCTTCCAGGTTGGACGCGTCGCCTTCCTGGAATCTGCAATTCGCCAGCCCCAGCTCTTGCGCGCGCCGGTTCCCGGCGTCGACCAGGTTCTGCGCGATGTCGACGCCCAGAACATCGGCGCCGAGCATCGCCTCCGGGATCGCCGTCGTTCCGTCCCCGCTGCCGAGGTCCAGAACCTTCATTCCCCTCGTGACGCCGAGGCTGTTCACAAGCGCCTCGCCGCTCTCGCGCATGGTCTGCGCGATGCGCGTGAAGTCGCCCTTCTCCCAGAGTGCCTTGTTCGGATTCATCGAGTCGCTCCTGATGGGGGGCCGCTAGCGCTGCATGGCCTTCTGAAGCTGGCCCGTGTCCACGTACCGCTGAAAGCTGATCAGCTTGCCGTCCCGGAATTGCAGAACGTGGCACACCTGCGCATCGATGGTTCTGCCGGAGCGACCCTCCATCACCACCCGATCGCCGGCGTCGTGGAGGGAGCGCGCGTGAACCGTGAATCCATCCCACTCCGCACCAACGCGCATGAAGAGCTTCTCGAGCACCGCCTGCGGCCCGATCCAGGCCGCCCCGTCCGGCTGGTAGGGGTGGCCCTCTGCCTCCCGCCACTGGACTTCGGGGTGGAATGCCGCCAGCACCGACGGACTGTCGCCGCGTCCGAACGCGTCGTAAAGCTGATGCGCGAGCGCCACATGATTCATGACGGTCCTCCGGTTATTATCTCTTGAGTGGCCTTCTCCTTCTCGGCCCCGATCTCGGCCGCCGCGACGTGCTCGACGTTGTGGAACCACACGTTCGGATCCAACGCGCGGGCGCTGGCCTTCTTGCGCAGCCCGGCGACACGCGCGGGGCCTGCGTTGTACGACGCGAACGTGAACAGCACCTTGTCCAGCTCCGTCATCGGCTCGTTGGCGTAATAGCGGTCGATCATGAAGCGCATGAACTTCACCCCCGCCTCGATGTTCGGCTGGGTCTTGCCGATGTCCCCGACGTTCAGCTCCTTCCCCGTGGCCGGCATGATCTGCATTACGCCCACCGCCCCCACCGGGCTCTTCACGGACTGGTCGCGCCGGGACTCCTGGTATCCCTGCGCCGCCATCAGCAGCCAGTCCACGTGATACTTATCGCCGTACTGCCTGAATTACTGAATCAGATCGAGGAACTTCTTCCGCTCCGCTTCCGAACCGGCATCCTTCACGTATTTCGCGTTCTTCAAGTACTTCGCCAGGATGATGTTCCCCCCGGTCCGCACCGCGATCGCATCGTGCACGGTGACCTTGGGGAACACCCGTTTCCACAAGTCCGCCACGTGCTTGTCTATCACAATCAGCGGAACGAGCCCGGCGTTCAGCATCTCGACCAGGTCCTCGTCCTCCAGCTCGTCAGGCGCGAGCCTGATGTTCACCGGCGGGCGCACCCGGAATGTGTATCACCTCAGGGGCCTCGCAGCCAAGCGGGGCTGACTGTCCTCGGAGCGCCGGTTCACTCTCTTTCGCCGAACGGCGGGAATGTCGCGGGCGGGCGATCGAAGTCGACCTGCGCGACATCGTTCCAGGGGATGTACTCGGGGTGGTCCGAGCCGCCGGCGAAGACGAGCAGGCCGGCGTTCCGCTCGCCAAGGTCGCCCTTGCGCTCCAGCGCCAGCTCCTCACCGGACCCTAGGACCACACGAGCGCACGAGACGCGGCCGGCTTCGGGTCCCGCGGGCACGATGGTGGCGATCAGGCCGAAAGGAATCGTGTAGTCGACCCCCTGGGAAGGGGCGTCGAGGGTTTCGGTGGTCTCGCCTTCGTCCAGGTCGTAGACCAGTCGCCCGGTGTGCCGGTGGCCGTCGTGAGTGGTCACGCTTCCGCGCAGCGGCCCCCCTTTCGGATATTCGCCGTAGCCGGGGCCGGTACCGTCCGGAACTACGTCCAGGCGCTCGAACGCATTCCAGGGCACGAGCACCCGGCCGTAGCGCGGGTCGTCCACGTAGATCCCGCGGTTGTCGGGGCCGACGTCGTTGGTGCCATGGAGCGCGACCTCGCGGCCGTCGACCTGCGTCACCAGGACGCTGGCATCGGGGCGGCGCGCGATTGAGCGGATCGTCTCGAACCGCAAACTGAGATCGCCTGTGTCCGTACGTCCGTCCAGCTCGTCGGACCCGATGCACTCCTGCCGGTCCCACTGCACGAATCCGGTGAAGTCTCCGTGCTGCGTGTGGACGGTGCCGTGCAGCCGGCCGGGCACATCCTCGAGTCCGGGAGTCGGCAGGAATTCGATGGTGTGCACCCAGTCCACGTCCACGAGGCCGCGCGTCTTGTCCCAGACCCGAAGGCCGTCATCGATGTCGCTGGCGGCCTGGCGGTTGAGCACGAATTCGGCTCCGCTCTTCAGCGTGACCCGAATTTCGTTGAGGCCGGCCACGATGCGTGCGATGTCGCCGAAGCGCGTCATGAACATCCGGTCGAGGTCGAGCTCCCGGTCGCCATGATGGATATCGAGCCCGAAGATCCGAAACGAGAAGCGCTCCCTGGGAACCTGCCCCGGCGCGAGGTACTCGACCCAGACATTCTTCTCCTTGGTTCCATTGAAGTAATCGCCCCAGAACGCTTCCTGGTCTCCCTTGCCCCAGCGCAGTCGCCCTTCGTAGGCGCCGCCCGTGCTGGTCGTCACTCGGCCGTAGAGAAAGCCCTGATCGCCGTCCGTCTCACCTCCTGGGGCCGCATGGTCGGCCGTTTCGGCTTGCTCCGCCGGCGGCTCTGCGCCGGCCGCTGCCGGCACGGCGGCGGGCGCCGCCGGCGCCACCGCTGCGGGCGCGGCGGTGTGAAACAGCGATGCGACGCCGGCGAGCAGGGCGAAGACGACGAGGACGAGACCGAGCACGGCGATCAGCCCCGCGGCGATGGTGGTTCTGGATATTGGCGGCTTCGCCTCGCCGCTCACGGTACAGCCCGGGCCTCGGCCACGGCGATGCTCTTCAACTCCGGCAGGTCGCGGTCGGCATCGCGCCAGTAGCGCCTGGCCGCTGCCAGCTCGCGCGCCTCGCCGGCGCTGTCGCCCTGATGCCCCAGGACCAGCGCCATGGCCAGGTGGCTGCCCCCGTACGCGGGGTCGTGCTCCAGCATCTGCCGCGCGGTGTGCTCCGCAAGATCCCAGTCGCCCACGTTGCGTGCGCTCCTGGCCATCGATTCCAGCTGAAAGAGCGTCTGCGTCCATGCGTCGGGGCCGGGAATGGCGCGCAGCGCGCTCTGCACTTCCATCAGAACCGCCCGGCCCTCCCTGCTGTTCTCTCCGCGGAGCAGCAGCTCGCCGCGCAGCGATTCCACCCACGGCTCCACGGTGGAGCGGCGCGGCAGCACGCCAGGCGTCACTTTGGGGACTTTCTCGATCTCCGCCAGCGCCGCCTCGAGCTCCGCGCGGGCCGCGTCGAAACGCCCCAGCCCGATCAGTGCCTGCCCCGCGAGCGCATGACCCACCGTTCTGGATTGGGGAAACCCGGTGCGCGTCATCTCCTGCGCCGCGCCGAGCGCTTCGGCGTAGCGGCCGCGGTGAATCAGGAAATTCGGAAGCTCGCGCCGGTTGAAGGCGCGATACGCATCCACGAGCGTCATCTGCGCCGATTCGCGCATGGTTTTCTCGGCCAGTGTCATCTGCCCCTTGTGCTGGTAGCAGGTCGCCAGCAGGTCCAGGTTGTGCCCGTGATGCCAGTCGAAGCTGGGGTCGATGCTTTCGGCCTTGTAGTAGGCGCGTTCGAGGGCGTCGGTCTTCTGGAACTGCGCAATCGCCTCGTCGATTTTCCCGACCCGCCGCAGGTCGTGCCCCCACATGTGCGCCGCATGCGGGATCGCCGGTGCGAGCCGCGCATAGGCCTCTCCCTGTTCCAGCGCCTTGTCGATGCGGCCGATCGTCTCGAAGGAGTGCACGAGGTAGTGGTGCGCCGATGCATGATCGGGCGCAAGCGCCAGCACGCGCTCGTAGAACGCCACCGAGGCGGCTCCGCCTCGCTGTCCCCGTCCCGAGGCATTCGACTCTTCGGCATTGCCTCGAAGCAGCCAGAGCTGGGGGTTCTCCATGTCGGCCGCCAGCGCCTCGTCGATCGCCTTCTTGTAGGCGAGGTGCTTCGCCGTATCCTCGATATTCTCGAGAGCCGCGAGCTGCTTCCTGCGGATCTCGATCCGGCGGCGCTCACGGTCGCTGACACCGGACGCCATTGCCGCCGCCTTCTCGAAGACCTGCCTGGCAGCTTCGGGGTCGTCGAGACCCGACTGCACGTAGCTCAAGCCCAGGTGCGCCATGGCGAGGCCCGGGTCGAGGCGCAGGGCCTGGTGAAACGACCGGGCCGCCTCGATCCAGACGTAGGACTCGAGATAGTTGAGCCCCTGATCGTAGAAGGCCTGCGCTTCCGGCGAGGCCGTCGTGACGGTTTCGTGCGAGTTGCCGACGCCCGGGCGCAGCGGCACGGGGCGTTCGAGCAATCCCGCGGGAATGGCGCTCGGCGGCGCAGCGCAGGCCGCATGCGGATCTTCCTGCGCGCTCGCCACACCGGCGCCGAACACGAACAAGCCCGCGCCGAGTCCGAGGGCCGCGAGCCTCACCAGCCCCCGCATTGAGAGAGCGGCGCGTCGGGGGCGGTGGTCAGCGCATCATTTCTCATACATCTTGATGTAGTCGTCGGCTTCCACGCGAATTCGCGGTTTGTGAACCCCGACCTTGCAGCCCCAGTCCGAGAGAGTTCTCTCATGGCTTCGGCGCATCCCCGACGAGCTCGACCAGGCCGGACTCAAGGGAGTACATCGCGCCGACGATGAGCAGACCGTCGTGCTGGATGAGCCTCTCGAGCACCTCGGAGCCATGACGCAGATGATTCACCGAGACGCGGACATGAGCGCGCACGGCCGCGGACACCAGAGCGACCGGATCCGTGCCGAGCTCGGTCGCCATGAGCCCCTCCACCGAGGGCCGGATGCGGTCCACGATCGAAGCCAGGTTGCGCGACTGGGATTCGCGTGGCCGCCGCAGTTCTTCGAGAGTGGCCAGAACGGCCCCGCACTGCGAATGCCCCAGAACGACGACGAGGCGCGTGCCGAATCGCTCGGCGGCGAACTCGACGCTGCCGATCTGCGAAGGCGCCACGATATTGCCGGCCACCCGGATGACGAACAGGTCTCCGAGGCCCTGGTCGAACACGATCTCCGCGGGCACGCGCGAATCGGAGCAGCCCAGGATGATTGCGAAGGGCTGCTGGCCCGTCACCAGCTCGGCACGCCGCGAGCGGCTCGAGAGACTGTCGACGCTGCCGGCTCCCGAGGAGAAACGGCGATTCCCCTCTCGCAGGCGCTCGAGTGCCTCCTTCGGTGCGATATTCAAGGGTCCGTCGCCGGTGCTCAGTGCGTCTCCTGGATGATCCGGCCGTGACCCGGCTGCCGCGGGCGGCCAATGTGCGAGTACCCTTGCTGCGCCGGTCCGGGCTACGCTAGCGAGAATCGTCCGCCCCCGCAACGCGGCCCTACCGAGCGGATTTCCTGCCCGTCACGTTGAGCGCCACGGCCGCACGGATGAGCGTCTTCAGGCCGCGCACGTCGATCTTTTCCCCCTCGCCGATGTCGATGGCCCGTCGCGTGTTGCCCTCGAGACTCGAATTGAAGATGCGGGACGGGTCGTCGAGGAAGGCGCCCCTGGCGAAAGTCAGCTTGACGACCTTCCTGTACGTCTCGCCGGTGCAGACGATCCCGTCGTGAGACCAGACCGGTGTCCCCCACTTCCATTCCTCGACGATGTCCGGGTCCGCCTCCCTGATGAGAGCACGGACACGACCAAGCGTCTGGCCGCGCCAGTCATCGAGCTCGGAGATCCTGTTCGAAATCAACTCCGACGCGGACCGGCTCTCGCCCGCGCCGGATCGCTTCATGGTCTTCATCCCTGGCTTCCGGGACGGCGCTTGAGGAGATACGGCAGCACGAACAAGTACAGCCCGGTGAGCAGGAGCAGGAAGAGCGGAATCAGCGGCGCGTAGGTCACCCAGGCCGGAGGCATCTCACCGCCCGTCTTCGCCAGCGCGATGAAGTTGGCGATGACGGTCAGCGTGAAGATGATGGACACCCATCGGTGAATCTGGCGGATCCAGGCGTTCCAATTCATTGCTGACCCCCGCGGGCCCACTTCGGCGCGAACGCCTTGCCGGGGGTGCCGCCGATCGCCAGGAGCGTGACGCCATCCGCGCCGGGGATGATCTTGCGCTTGCGCCTGGGGCCGACGCGCACGGCCATGCCTGGCTCGAGCTTCAAGGTCTGGCCCGCGGACTCGAGACGCGCGTCCCCGCGAAGCACCACGTACACCTCCTCTTGTTCTTCCCCGGCGTGGTCGTGATCCGGATAGTCGGGCCAGTTGGCGGGAAGATTCAGGATGTTCATGCCCCACGCCGTGACCCCCAGACTCTTCCCGGCGTACAGGAATCGTCCCTGGTCCTGATAGCTTTCCATCTTGTTGAATCGCTTCACGCTGATGTCGTCCATGTGGTCTCCTGCTTCAGTTTCGCTGGGGCGCGCCGTCCCAGCCCGGGATCGCTGCCGCCTGCTTGATCCAGCTCGCCATCTGCTTCTCGTCGAAGTCATCTGCTTCATGGATGTCGAACCAGCGCGCATCGCGGCCCGTGCCTCCGGGTGGAACGGGACGCAACTGCGTGCCTTTGAAGAAACTCACCTTGATGTAGCGGGCGAAGACGTGAAACCCCGCGAACCAGCCACGGCCTTCGAGGCCATAGAAGGGCGAGTTCCACCTCACGGCCTTCTTCACGCCGGGCACGCTGCGCACGATGAGGGCGTCGAGGCGGCGTCCGACGTCGCTCTTCCAACCCGGCATGGCTGCGATGTAGGCCTTCACCGGTGCATCTCCGTCACCCTTCGCAATCTGGGGGTTGCCGCCCGCCAGGAGCACGGGCCCGGCGGTCGTCTTCCTGGAATTGGACGCCTTCGCTTTGCGGACGGAGCGCGTCTTGGAAGTTGTCATTGCTGCTCCTCGCGGGGGGTGGCCAAGAATTGCACCGGCCGCAGGTTCGGGCAAGACCATGAGGTTGTAAAAACTCATCGTCCTGTTGCGTGGCTACTGCTCCGCCAGGTGGCCGGCGCTGCGAAGCGTCCCGGCGAATTCAATGACCCCGGCGGTCAGCCCCGGCGCGTGATGGAACAACAGAAATTTGGCCATCGGTTGGACTCACAGCGGTTCCCGCTTCGGCAAGAACTTCAGCGAAACCGAATTCACACAATGGCGTGTGTTCGTCTGCGTGAATCCCTCCCCCTGGAAGACGTGGCCCAGGTGCCCTCCACAGGCCGCGCACAGGATCTCCGTGCGCCTTCCGTCGGCATCGGGACTGTGCCGGACCGCACCGGGAATCTCCTGGTCGAAGCTGGGCCAGCCGCAGCCCGAGTGGAATTTCCGATCCGAGACGTACAGCGGCGTCTGGCACCGGCGGCAGACATACACGCCTTCTTGGAAGAAATCGTCGTATTCGCCCGTGAACGCCCGCTCGGTACCTTTCCGGACGATGACGCGTTCTTCCTCGGGTGTGAGTGGATCGAGCTTCATCGGTTCCATGGCCCGTTCATTATGCGCCTCGATCAGCGCTTCGGCCCAGCGCCGTTCTCTCGTGGCATCATCGGCTGACACTTCACAGACAGGAGGGCTGCACATGCACCGGAGAACCACTGTACTGATCTTCGCGGCGGCCATCGTCGCCGGCTCGCTGCCGGTTGTCGCTGCCACGGCGGCGCCCGAAAAAGGCGGAAAGACCTTCGAAACCGACGGGCTGACGATCTACTACGAGGAGATCGGCGGCGGATCGGGGACGCCGCTCATCCTGGTCAACGGCGGCCCCGGCTTCGAGCACAGCTACATGCACTGCTCGGACGCGTGGGACCGCCTCGCCGCGAAGCGCAAGGTCGTCTTCTACGACCAGCGCGGAAACGGCCGCTCGAGCGCGCTGAAGGATGGGCAGTCCTGTCTGCTCGCCGATCAGATTGCGGATCTCGACGCGCTGCGCGCCCACCTCGGTCTCGAGAAGATGGACCTGCTTGGCCACTCATGGGGCGGATACCTGGTGATGGCTTACGCTGCGCGCCACCCCGGGAGGATCGCGCACTTGATGATCGTCGACTCCGCCGCGCCGAAGATCCAGGACACCGTCTTTCTCTTCAAGAACATCTATCCCGAAACGGTGGAGCGCGAAGACGGACTGGCCTTCGATGTGGAGCTGGGCGACGAGAAGGCGATCTCGGCCGACCTCCGCGAATACTTCACGATGCTCTACTACACGGAGGCGGCGCGGGACAAGATGCTCGCGACGTTCGATCCGGCGTCCTACCGCCAGAGCGTCAACAAGTCGATCTGGAACGATCTTCAGCGCTTCGACCTCAACCCCGAACTGCCGAAGTTCAGTTTTCTGACGCTCGTCGTGACGGGGCGGTACGATTTCAACGTCGCGCCCTCGGTGGCGTGGGGCATCCACAAGGCGATCCCCGGGTCGGAGCTGGCCGTCTTCGAGAAGAGCGGGCACCTTCCCTACTGCGAGGAGAGTGCCGCGTTCGCGGATCGCATCGAGCGCTTCCTCGGGAAACGCTGACCCCGCCGCGGGCGGGCGCCCGCTTACTTCAGGCCCGGCTTCTTCCCCGCCAGCAGCAGCGAGAGAGATTCGCGGACGCGCCGCTCGCGTGTCTCGGGCCGCTTGGCCATGTGAATCCACACGACGTAGTCACGCCGGTTTCCGGCCGAGAGCGTCCGAAAGAACTTCCGGGCGCCGCGAGCAGGCCGGCGGCCCGAAGCTCCTTACCTTCCTCCCCCCATGACGAGACCCTCAGAAGACCCTGCGCTCCCGAACCGTGCCCTTCGCGGCGAGCGCGAACCGCGGCTCGACCGCGCCGCCTTCGAGGACCCGCGCCGCCACATACTCGCCCAGCGCCGGACCATGCTTGAAGCCATGCCCGGAGCCGCCTCCAACCAGCCACACGTTGTCGTGCGCGGGATGGCGATCGATCAGAAAGTCGCCGCTGGACGTGTTCTCGTACTGGCAGACTCGAGCCTCCAGCAACGGCGCATCCTTCAACCCTGGAAAACGCTGTGCAAGAAACTCCCGCGCAGCCTTCAGCCCTTCGACGGTGACGACTCGGTCCCCGCGGTCCGGGTCGAACGATGGGCCGTGCCGGTCCGGGGCGATCTTGAAACCGCGGTTCTCGAGGTCGGGGACACCGTAGATCCCGTCGCCGAAATCGACCCAGGCAGGCATGTGGGGCGGGGCGAATCGCGCGTCGCCGGGGTCGACCCCGAAGAAGAAGACCTCCTGCCGTGTCGGGCGGATGCGCTCCGCCAGCAGGCCGGGGAAGAGCGCGCCCAGCCACGGGCCGCAGGCGAAGACGAAGCGCTCGGCGCGAACGCTCAGGCCGCTGCGTGTCGTCAGGGAGTCCAGACGCGAGCCGGCAGCGCCTTCGCCGGGCGCAGCCACGGCTTCCGGCAGGTAGTCAGCCCCGCAATCGAGCGTCTCCTGCACGACCCGTTGCACCGCCCTCCTCGCCATCAGCACGCCGCTGTCGGGCTCGAGAATGCCCCAGGTCACGGAGCCGAATGCAATCTGGGGAAAACGGCGCTCGAGCTCCGCTCGCGTGAGTGTCTCGAACCGCACGCCCAGCTCCTGCAAGACCCGCGTGGTGCTGAGCGAATAGGCGTCGCGTTCGCGCGCCATCCACAGGACGCCCGTGCGATGAAAGAGAGGCGCCCCGACCTTGCGGAAGAATTCCTGCCAGAGCGTCAGCGAGCGCAGGGCCCAGCGCGTGTAAATCTCGTCAGCGCCGTAGCCCGTGCGGATCAGGCGCGACTCCCCTCCCGAGCTGGCGCGGCTGTTGGCCGGACCGTAAGCGTCCAGCAGAACGACCGACCTGCCCGCCTGCCGCAGGTGCCAGGCGATCCAGGCGCCGAACACGCCGGCGCCCACGACAGCCGCATCGTAGCGCTTGCCTGTCACGCGCCTTCTCCCCCACTCGGACTTCAGTCCGGCGAGTATCGCACCCGGGGGCGGCGATGCCCGGGAGCACCGTGGTGCTGGCAGTTCCCTCCTTGCGGTCCTGAGCGTCTCTCTATTGCCCGGCGGGAGGCTGCCACAGCTCGACCTTGTTCCCCTCCGGGTCCATGACCCAGCCGAACTTGCCGTACTCGGAGTCGTCGGTCTTCTCGAGCACCTGGCAGCCCTCTTCGCGAAGCGCCTTGAGCAGCGCCGCGAGGTCCGCCACCCTGTAGTTCACCATGAACGGCGATGTGCTGGGCGCGAAGTTCTCGCCGTCGCACGGGTTGATGGACCACACGGTCATCCCCCCGGTCGGCTTCCCGGCGTCGTCGGTCCAGGTGAACGCGGTGCCCCCCCACTCCTGCACGTCGATGCCGAGGTGCTTCTTGTACCAGGCGCGCAGAACCGCAGGGTCCTTCGCCTGAAAGAAGATGCCGCCGATGCCGGTGACTCGCTTCATGTGGATCTTCCTGGGAGCGCCTTCTGCCGTGCCTCGCACTCGATCATTTGCGCCGCAGAACGAAGGCCGAGATCACCGTCAGGATCAGCCCCACCGGAAACGGCTCGATGAACGTGAAGGCAGCGTTGGCGACCGGATTCGAATAGAGCTTCTTGAACGATTCCATCTCCCGCTCCGCCGCGTCGATCTTCTCCTGCGGCGCCCCGGCGGCCTTCATGTCCTGGATCGGCTTGTCGAAGACGTGGTCCGCGATCCCCGGATTGCTGAAGTAGACCACCTCCCAGGTGGCGACGTAGCACGCGGCGGAGATGAGCGCGATCAGGATCCCCACCGAGAACCCCCGCCCGAACGAGATCTTTCCACCGCCGGCATTCTCACGGTACGAACGCACGCCGAAAAAAATGAGAAGCCCGGACAGCACGATCCCCGTGTAGCCGACGATCAGCGACGTGTTGTAGTCGAGTGAGCCCATGAACGGCACGTGGGCGAGCAGGAGCGCGGCGCCGATCGCCCCCGAAATCAGTCCATAGGTCAGAACGATTTTCTTCATCTAGATTGGCCTCCTCGCGCGGGAACATACCGGTGCGACCGCCCTCCGCGCGTCATGCTTTCGCATGATTTTGGCGTCATCGCGGCGGAATCATGCGGCCGTGTGACGCATCATGGAATGAGCCGCCACGACTTTGCGAGCTGCACAGCCTCGGTGCGCCGGCGGGCGCCAAGCTTGTCGAAGAGCCGGCTCGCGTGGGTCTTCACCGTGTTTTCGCTGACAAACACGCGCTCCCCGATCTCCTTGTTGCTGAGTCCCTGCGCGATCAGGCCCAGCACTTCCAGCTCGCGCGGGGTGATCTGAAGCTCCTGCAGCCGGTCTTCGTCCAGGACGAACGGGCCTCCAACCCACACCTCCCGGACCACCACATCGGGACGCTTCTTCGTGAGGGTTCCCCCGAGCCAGATCCCCAGCGCCGCGAAGATCGCGGCCACGAGGGCGCCGTAGATCTCGAACGAATGCCGCAGGATCAGAAGGTGGTACTCGGCCAGCCGCAGGACGGCGATCAGGATGCCGCCGCACACGCCGTACACGGCGATTTCACGAAAAGCCTGGCTGGACCGCGTCATGGATGGCGCATGATACCAACCGCCGAAAGGCGTGCCACTACATCAAGAAGCCTTCCGATGTGGATCCCGGTCCTGACCGCCAAGAAGTAAGAGCAGAGCGATGCGGTCAGCGGTGCGCTTCATGCCGTTCAGTGACCCCTGGTGTAAGCACCACGCCCGAGAATGACCCTGACAGACTCTCGACGTAGGAGCGCGCCGATTCCTCGGCTGGGATTCCGAGGGACGGGTCCATTCCGTGTGCGATCAGGCTCTCGCGAATCCACGGTGGACTGACTGCGTTGACGCGAAGGCCCCGCGGCATTTCCAGGGCAGCAGCCCGCACGAAGGCCTCGAGGGCTCCCGTGACGAGGCTGATCGCCGCGCCACCCGGCATCGGCTCGCGCGAAAGCGAGCCGGCCGTCACCGTGAAGGAGCCGCCGTTGCTCACGAACGGCACGCCCAGCCGCACGACATTGACCTGGCCCATGAGCATGTTGCCGAGCGACTCCTGAAAGTCGGCGCTGGTGAGGCGTTCGAGCGGTGCGAACGCGACATCCCCCGCCACGCTGACAACCGCGTCGAGCCGGCCCGCGCTTTGATACATGGCCTCGATGCTGGCCTCGTCCCGAATGTCGACACGCAGAGGCGACGAGCGACGTGAAGCGAGCACCAGCTCGTGCGCCTTGAGCGCTTCGACAACGGCTCGGCCGATCGTGCCGGTACCGCCGATCACCAGAACGCGCACGCTGACTCTTACTCCTGCTTCTTCGGTGCGATGGCCGCGAGTACGCCGTGGGGCAGATGCAGGTCGCAGCAGGCCTCCATCCATGGACGAGTGAACTCCATCGATGCCTCTATTCGCGCAGGATCTTCGCCATGGGCCTGCCCTTGGCCAGCTCATCGACGAGCTTGTCCATGTACCGGATCTTCCGCATGAGCGGGTCCTCGATCTCCTCGATGCGCACCCCGCAAATCGTGCCTGTGATCTTTCTTGCGTTGGGGTTGAGCGACGGCGCCTCTCGGAAAAACGTCTCCAGGTCGCTCCCCCGCTTGATCTGCCCCGCCAGCGTGCGGGCGCTGTAGCCCGTCAGCCAGCGGATCACCTCGTCCACTTCCTTCTTCTTGCGCCCCTTCTTCTCTGCTTTCTGGACGTTGAGGGGATAGATGTTCGCAAACGACATCTTGAAGACGCGGTGGTTATCCATCGGTGGGCTCGTGACACACCACTTCGATGTTGTGCCCGTCCGGACCGATGACGAACGCTGCGTAGTATTTCCCGCTGTATTGCGGGCGCAGACCAGGCGCGCCGTTGTCCGTGCCGCCCGCTCTCAGAGCCGCGCGATGGAACGCCTCGACCTGCTGGCGCGTTTCGGCCATGAACGCAAGGTGAAGAGGCGCCGGCTTCTCGCCGGTCTGGAAGATGACCAGGGACGACGCGCCGTCAGGGCGGCTCAGCTCGACACCGTACGTCGGCGGCCCTTCCGCGATCACGACGACACCGAGCGGTTCGAGGGCCGTGGAAAAGAACTCCTTGCTCGCTGCGAAGTTGCTGACTCCGAACTTGACATGGTCAAACATCAGTGCTCCTGTCCTGCATGGATCAAGTCCGAACAGGCGGTGCAGCCTGGCGGCGAAGCCAGCCGTTCAGGTCGATGCTGCCGAGACGCGCGTCACCCAACGGCACGAGCGACCGCTCCTCGACGCGGCCGCCGAAGTAGCGGGCCTCGGGGTCGCTCACGACCGTACGAGTGTCGCCGGTCGCCTTCAGGTAGCGGGCGACCATTTCGTTGAACGGTGCTCGTTCCGGACCGGCGATCTCGATCGTTCCGTATCAAGGGGTCGCCGAAGCTGCTGGTGGCCTTCGGCAAGTGCTTCCCATCGTAAGTGCGATTGTTGAGAAGAGGTTCGGGGAGTATCAGCCGCTCGCAGGCGGTCCGAAGAGTGTGTGCGGCAGATGACGCTCATGGCCGTTCCGGATCTCAAGAGTAGTAATCCCTTTCGGGGACTGGCGCCTGCGTTGTTGTTGCACCTGGGTGCCCGGCGCGTTCGCGAGATGAGAACATTCTGCCGCGAGCTTCCTGCACCGGAGCAAAGAGCAGAAACCCTGTGTCTTTGACCATGTCGTCGTAGACAGCTTCCATACCGCCGCGCATGAAGTAGGCCTCATGCCAGAAGCCCGTTCCCCCGGAGTTCTTTAGAAACCGGCGCCACCAATCACGGTGAGGCTCGGAGCGCGCCCAGGACTCCAGCGACTGAAAGTCACGCCAGTACTGACGCATGCCGGCATGCGGCGGGAATACGGAAAACACAAAGTTCTCGTGCAGCAGCAGTCCATCCGGCCGTGCCTCAACCGACCTGGCGATCTTTGGACCGAATCCAAACAGGGTCTTCAGACCCTGGAATGTATTGACCCTCATGCCCAGGTAAATGACCACCAAGTCCGGAAAGCCGGATAGATCAACTGTTCTGCGGTGAACCGCAGGATTCATGCTGCCCCCTTTCCTCAGTTCCCGTTCGGGACTGGCTCGGCCAACAGGGCGTCGATCCGCCTGGTGACCTTCTTATACCCCTCGTCCCCGAGTTCGCCTTGCCACTTGTCGCGGATCGCCCCGGTCTTGTCTACGAGGTATAAACAGGGCCAGTACTGGTTGCCCCAAGCTCTCCATGTCTTCTGGTCATTGTCTACCGCCACCGCGAACGTCAGGTTGTTCTTCTCCATCCGCGCCTTGATCCGGTCGACATCCTTCTCGGCGTCAAACTCCGGGGTGTGGACGCCAACCATCAGGAACTCCTTGTTCTCCTTGTACCGGTCCTGCCAAGCCACATAGTGCGGATAGTTGTGGATGCAGTTGCGGCGAGCTTCAGCGGCGTTGTGTTCACCCAGGCAGTCACGCCGACGAACTCTGGGGCCTGGGGGGGCTTTTCATCAGCCCGCACGCCCATTCCCAGAATGGCGACGACCGCAGTTACAGTTGCGAAGCGCTTCATTGACTGCCTCCATGGTCGAAGCGCTCTTCCAGGCGGCGGCTGAGCGGCATGACGATGGCCATCAACGCGTAGGCGGCGTTGCCGACCGCTGGCACGGTGAAGAAGCCGATGCTGACCGTGCCGACGCTGATCGCGATCAGCGCGAAGTTTCGCACCAGCGCGCCGCGATAGGCGCCGCGCGACAGGGGCGCGGAGGACAGCTCCGAGTGGCGATGGATGTAGTGAGCGATCAGTAATGAGAATATGGCGAGCAGAACCATATTCGAAGAGTAGATAACCTGCGAGAGCAAAGCGCCGCCGTATTCGCCGATGAGCATGGTGCAAAACGGCATCAGGCTCACGCACGCGAGTTGGAACAGGTTGAGGCCCACCAGGCGTCCGTTGACATCGCGCACACGGCTGAAAATGCGATGGTGCGCGATCCAGAACAGCGCCAGCACCATGAAACTGATGACCCACGAAAAGAACTTCGGGCTCAACCCCACCATCGCCCGGGCGAGGTCATCCGCCGAGTGGATTTCGGCGTGCTCCGGAAACTTGAGGTCGATGACCAGCAGCGTCATGGCGACAGCGTAGATGCCGTCGGTCAGAGCCTCTATGCGGTGAGGCGAAAGTCCGGTTGTGTTGGCCGAATCCTTCATGCGTGGACCGCGTTCACGAACTCTCGCGAGGACCGTTTCTCGCAACTGGATGAGTCGAGCCCCGAAAACACTTCGATGTACAACTCCGACGGCGTTCTCATGTTTTCGACCTGCGCGTGTGCTCCGGGCGTGACCCACGGAGCGCATCGGCGTTCGTGAATGCGGCAAAAATGGACGGCTGTGATTCCAGGAACACCGCGAGATCACGCAATGTCAGACCCAGCTTCGCGAGGCTATCCTCGTCAACGTACAACTGGCAGTTCTCCGCCTCGAAGGACGTGACGAGCGCCTTCGCCTGTGGATCGAACCTCTGATGCAGCAGATCGACGATATCCGGTGCGAAATGGCGACCACCGGAAGACTGAGGTTGCGACGGCATGCCGTGATCGGCGGTCACCGCGAGGAGATAGCTGTCCCCTACCCGTGACTCCAGCGCAGCCAGCAGCCGGGCCAACTGCCGATCCATCTCACCGAGTGTGACTCGCAGCTCCTCGGAATCCGGGCCGTACTTGTGGCCCACGAAGTCGGCGCCCTTGTAGTTCATGAGAATCAGATCCGGGATGCTGTCCATGCCCACGCCTTCGCGGGCGATCATCGTGGACATCGCATCGACTTCGAATGCCGGAAACAGGGCGCTGTATCGCACCGCGACGGGCGAGTCGATTCGGTGGCCCATCCAGTCGGGGGTGCTTGACCACAAGGTGCTGGCTTCCCGGTCCTTCAGATACTCCGGCAGCCGAAAACACCTGGCGTCTGCCTTCCAGTGGCCGTCGTTCTGGTCGTAGCTGGCGAGCACGACCTTGGCGCCGTTCAACAGGCACGCCCCGTGTCCGGCGATGGGCGTGGCCGCCCGATCGATGCTCCCCTGTGCCAGGATGACCGCCCGACCCGCGGTGGCGAGCTGCCAGACGTCGGCCAGCGTCAAGGCCATCAAGTCCCGGGGCGTCGTATCCGCGAACAAGTCCTCGCGCCGCCCATTCTTGAAGTCGTACACACTGATGCCCGTGACTCCGTGGACACTGGGATCGGCTCCCGTCGCGATGGTGGAATGCCCGACGGCCGTGTTCGACGGAAGGATGTTGACTTCCGCGTTCGCGAACCAGGCACCGCGCTGGCGGAGCGCGCTGAGCGTGGGCATCAGCGCGGCGTAGCGGTCGAAGGAGTCCCGGCGCATTCCATCCATGACGAGCAGCAGGACCGTTCGCGGACTCGCGAAGTGATCCTGGAAGACGGGCAGGACTCGACCGGTCGCCGTGGGGGGCATGGACATGCCGACTGCGGCCGCGAGCGTCGGAGCGACGTCCTGCTGTGCGGCCGGCTCCAAGTACACGCCGCTCTTCACCGCCGGGCCCACGAACATCACGGGGATCGCAACGTCATACGCCCAGGGCGAACCGTGCATGAACATGTAGTTCGGTTCAGGCCGAGTGATGAACTCCCCTTCACGCGGCACGACCAGGAGCTGACCGGTTCGTCCGGGGAAATAGGCCCGGGCCCACATCTCGAGAAAGCGCTCTCGTGTTGATGGCGCCCCGGAATCGGCCGGCGCCGTGCGCAGGCCTGACGACGCGCAGCCCGATGACGCGCAGCTCAGCAGAACCAACGCCAGGATGAGCACGACAGCGGCAGGGCGTCCTGGCCGCTGCGACCTGCGAACACGAGTGCCCCGCATACTCATGGCGACTCGAGTCTCCAAGCGTTCTCCGTCATTGTGGGGAGGACCACTCTACAGGAGCGGTTCAGCGGAGGCGGGCCGCACGTATCGCAGCAGGCATGCGAGGAGGCCGAGCGCGAGCAGATACGGCATGCGATCCAGTTCCCACCCCCGCGTGCGAGCGAGAAGGCTCGATTCTGGTGAGAGGTTCGGCCGACCTACGCCCAGACTCCCCTGCTGGCGGGGCCGAGTGTTTCACGCTTTCAGGAGAGACGGCCATGCCCCCAGGCCGGCCTACGAATGTGTCACGGAGTCGAGGAAGGAGAGCACCCGCTGTGTCAGGACGGCCGTCGCCGCCGCGTCGTAAGATGGCAGCGAACTGTCGGCGAAGTAGTGCTGGTTTCCAGGGTAGAGGAACAACTGCGCCTCGTCGGCTTCCTTGACGAGTGCCCGGGCGGCATCGATGTCGCCTTCACCAACGAAGATCGGATCGGCGTCCATGGCGTGCACCTGCACGGGCACTCCCTTCGGCCAAGCCGGCCCGAACTGCGATACCGGCACGCAGGAATAGAAGAGCAGCGCCCCTCGCGCGCCGGCCCGCGTCTGAGCCAGCTTTTGTGCGGGGACTACGCCCAGCGAGAACCCTGCGTAGACGAGTTCGGCGGGTAGCCCGTGCACCGATCGGGTGCCGCGCTCGATCACCTCGCCGAACCCAAGCTCCTCCACGAATCTCATGCCGGCTTCCAGGCTGTCGAAGGTCCGGCCCTCGAACAGATCGGGGGTGTGAACGATGTGCCCCGCTCGACGCAGCGTGTCGGCAAACGCAACCACGCCGGGGGTCAGCCCTTGCGCGTGGTGGAACAAGACGACCTCAGCCACGTCACCTCTCCCGTCCGGGCGCCACTATAGTCGGTGCGTAACGCCATGCGGATAGGGTGCGGGCGCCGAAGACGACCGCTGGGGTTACCCAGGCCCACCTGTACGAGTCGCCGCTGAGGTCCCGGCGCACCGACCGACCGCGTCAAAGGCAGCGATCGCTGCCTGAGCGTCGGATGTTCGAATCCGAGTCATCGTTCGCTCGGCAGTCTAATGCCCAGCATCAGTAGCGGCAGTTGCACCAGCTTGGGCCGAACCTAACTCACGCGCTCCGCCGCGCGCCCGTTGAGCCCTGCATGACGGAGACGGCAGGCACTCCACTTCGATCGCAGCACTCACGATACCGACGAAGAGTGCGGTTGTCCTCAACGCGTCGGTCACCCTGTACGGACGTAAACACCTCAACCCCTCCTGTACCGGAGCCGGTTGGTCCGTTCCATGCGTCTACGTTCTGACCGCCGTAATGAGTGAGTGCTCACGATTCGCCGCTTCGCACACCTCTCTTAGCGGGCACTCCTTGCACCGCGGTACGTCGTGATTCAAGCACCAATTTGTCCCGACGCGGATGAGGCCATCATCGAGATCACCAGGTGTATAGAACTGGTCGATCATGGATATGATGGACGGGAGTCGCTGGATCTCGATTTTCTTGGTACCTCGCGTGTTGGTGGCGAGATGTCTCGTGCACAAGACTGTGTTCGCATCAACGATCTCAGATTCTCCCTCGGCCGCTTTGGAACGGATGCCTCGCAGATTCGTGACGCGGAGATAGGTCTTTCCGCCCTTGCCCTTGCCCGGCTGTAGCACCCCGCGCTCTTGGTACGACTGCGCGTCACCCCAAGTGCGCAGGAGCCCGGTCCGATAGAGGACACGCCCTGCGTTGGAATCGAAGGGAACCTCGAACGACCAATCGTCCCATGCTGGATTGTTCCCGTCGCAGAGCAACGGAAAAGAGTGCACGACCCACTTTCCGAACAGGTGCGCGGCCTTGTTTCCGATGGCCTTCCCAAGGCCCAACTTGCGATTCTCTTTGAGTTGCGTCGCCATATCCTCTGCGGACCGGTGCTTCCTGAGGTGGTCGAACAGGGCTGTAGAAGTCTCGTGCCCATTCGCTTCGGCCGCCTTTGCCACAAGGTGAACCAAGGCGAGCGGGGGTCCCCAACGTGAGATGGCGTACCCGAGAGTCTGGCTCGATTCAATAAAGAGGCTATATCTCCCTGCGTGGCCTTGGATCGCGGCGGCCCATCTTGCAGCGCGCTCCTTCTTCACCTCAGCGTGGACGGAGTCGAGACCATCCAGGGAGACGTCAAGCTGCTCGAAGAAGTCCAGCGGGCGGTGAAAGAGGCGAACTTCCCTCCGGTACAGAAGACTCGTCACCTCCGCGACCAAGCGCTGCACGCCTTCGATATCAGGACCCTGGTCGACGACGCACGAGAGCATGAGGAACCGAACCAGCGCCTCTCGACGGGTCACACCACCATCGCGCATATCGAGGGAGGAAGTGTCAAGTGCGCCGCCCTTTAAGTACCCTCTGAACGGCTCGACGCGAGCGATGTCGGGACGCGCGTGGTACCCCTTGCCCGCACTCGCTATCGCCCGGAGGACCTCCCGTGATCGCTCGAGTAGAGCTCCCACTAGGACTTGGGAGGGAAGGGAAGAGGATCCTCGGCCTGTGCCTCGGGACAGTTGGTTCTCCGGCGCCGGCGTGGCGCTCGAAGACCTTCACTCCTACCCCCGCACAACTCGTCGTTGAGCGGCATCTTGTCGAACCGAGCGATGAGCTGCTCTGGTCGCAGCGCGAGGGGCTCCCGGATTCTTTTTTCCGCGTATCGGACATACTTCTCGACGAGTTCGTAGCCGATGGCAATGCGACCAAGGTGGAGTGCGACCTTCGCCGTCTGCGCTGACCCGAGGAACGGATCGAGGACCGTCTCGCCTCGATAGGAGTAATAGGTCACGAGACGGAACGGGATTTCCTCCGGGAACGGGCATGGGTGCGCGAGGTGGTTAGGCGGCACGGGCGCGATGTGCCACACATTGTTCGCGACCTCCCTAGTGAAAAGCGAGTCAATCGAGTATTTTGAACCCTTTCGTTCTCTCTCCGAACGGCCTCTGAACACGGCCAATCCGGGCTTGCGGAAGACGAGGATGTACTCTGTCATGATATTTGGATAGTAGTACCCCGGATAGGGCTTCTGGATAGTCACCCCTGCGCGCTTCACACCACCGGTGCACTTGTGCCAGACAATGTCTTGGTGGAAGAGCCAGCCGAGCTTTGTCATGCGAGCCACAAGATCGAAAGGAACCGGGATGTGATGCCCCTTCAATAGGACTGTCCCGATCACGATGGCGCAGTAGCCGCCCGGCTTAGTGACCCGCAGAACCTCGCCAAAGACGCGATCCATGAGGCTGAGGTAGGACTCGTACCCCTCAAATCCGACTTGATACTGACGCGTCCGATACCACTGCGACGAGTCCTGGGAATGCCGGTCGTAGTCGATCGCGTTCCAGTAGGGAGGCGAGGTCACCGTCAGGGCGACAGATCCATCCTCGACCTCAGGCATGGACTCGCTCGAATGGGAATAGAATTTGAAGACTCCCGGCATGCTGGCGACGCTCCTAGAGTGCGAGCCCTGACTACAACCTGTCCCCGTGACGTCCCCGACCGGCTCTTCCGCTGGCGCGGAGTCTTGCCGCCTCACGGTTCTGCGACGCTCGTAATCACCTCTGGCCTCGATGGGAACGCAAGGCGATCCACGAGGAACGGCTCGACCTCCTCCAAGTCGATCATGTACTTAGGAGGGCGGGGCCTGCCATTAGAGTTCCGCCCTTGGTGCATCGTACCGAGCCGCAACACCGTGGTGGCGTCGAACCGAAGGAACAGCACTTCGGTGAGAATCGCCCGTGTCTTGCGGTACCGCGAAACCTCCGTGCGCGCGCGGCGGGCCTTCTCGTACTTCGTAAGGCCACCCTTCAGCGCAGTGTGCCACTTCTGAAAGGTTCGGTCCGCATCGTTGTACTCGACATCACAAAGTGCAATGACGACACCGTGTTCACCGCGCAACGAGATGCTCTCATCCATTGCCGAACAATCGTTTAGAATGGCGTTGTGCTGATCCGATTTGATTGCCTTGCTCTTCAGATCCCAATTCACGGATCGCGCAATATCAAAAGTCACCGCACCGAACCTCTCGCCGGGTATGTGGAACTCGGGGGCAAGGGCCTGCTGGCAGAGGTGTTCGAAGTAGAATGCCCACCACTCCATTTGTCTCCAGTTGTACTGGGCTACCCTTAGTTGCAGGATGGATGCTTTCCCCTCCCAGTTTGTCGGGAAGCGCGCAAGCTTAGTCTTCAGAACCTCGACGTCCGACAAGAAGGCTTTAGTCATGCGCACGGGCGGATATAGAATTGTGGGGTGTTCTGCGTCTTCAGTTTGCCGCATGATTTGGCAATTACACGAGGCCAAGTGTGCGTCGTGATCGTTGACGCCGTCAAGTTGCCTCCGATTCAGCCGAGTGCAAGACGACACATGGGCCACTTCTGGCGGGGGTTAACACGCTCTGCGCGCCGCACACCGCCATCTGGCCGAAGCGACCCGCCTCGAGATTGCAGGGAGTGGACGCTCAATGCCGTAGTCAATCGGCGGAGCGCCGACGCCGTCCCTGCAACCGCCCGCCATGCAAAGGCGGGTCTCGTATCCCCTATTGCAATGGCTTCACCTCAAGTATGACCTTGTTGATCTTGCCGGTGAAGCGCGTCTCCGGCCCGATACCGATTCCCTCGGCCACCGGGGTCTGATTGTCCATGCCGACATCCGCCGTCTCGTCCGCCGAGAAGACATTGGGCTGCGTCTTCTCGACGCGCGCGTTGGCGACCGCTTTCCCATTGACGTAGAGGGTCGCCTTGCCCCCCTTGCCGGCCCCGCCGCCGTCATAGGCGAAGTCGAGGACGACTGTTGCGGGACCCGCCCCCAGCGCCTGCGGTGCGGTTACCGTGTAGCGCGCCAGGCCGAGGAAGTTGTAGGTGTAGGCCGGCTTGCCGTCCTTCATGTACAGCGACCAGCCTCCGAAGCGCCCGCCCTGCGACAGGATGGCGCCGTTGGCGCCACCGGCCGGAATGTCGAGCTCCGCGGTGATCTTGCTCGACCGGTTCTTGATGTTCATGAAGGTGTTTTCCATCATGCCCTGCATCCCCTCGTAGAGGGTGAGCGAGGTGCGGTCTCCCAGAACATCCGGCCGGCCGGCGAGCGCCGGGTTCATGCGCTCGATGGTCCGGTCGTCCAGGGGCAACACGTGATACTTCTCCGCTTCCTTCATGAACAGGGCTTGCATCTCTTTTAGCTTCGCTGGCTGCTGGGCCGCCAGATTGTTGGTGAGGCTGAAATCCTTCGTCACGTCGTAGAGATCCCAGACATCGGACGTCAGTGGCTTCAAGTCGGTGGTCTGCCAGGGCGCGCGGTGGATGGTTCGGGCGAGCCACCCATCGTGATAGACCGCCCGATTGCCGAACATTTCGAAGTACTGCGTCGTGTGCCGCTCCGCCGCCTTCGCATCGTTGAAGGCGTAGAGCAGGCTCGTGCCCTCGATGGGCGTCTGTACGGTGCCGTTGACACTCCTGGGTTGCGGCAATCCGGCGGCTTCGAGAATCGTGGGGGCGATGTCGATCACGTGCGAGAACTGGCTGCGCAGGCCGCCCTTCTCCTTGATGCCCTTCGGCCAGTGAATGACCATGCCGTTACGCGTGCCGCCAAAGTCGGAGGCCACTTGCTTGGTCCACTGGAACGGCGTGTCGAACGCCACTGCCCAGGCGGCGGCCATGTGCGGGAAGGTTTCAGGACCGCCCCACTTGTCGATCAACGGGATGAGATCTTCCACTTTCTCCGCGACACCGTTGAAATAGGTCATCTCGTTGTACATGCCGACGAACCCACCCTCGGCACTGGTGCCGTTGTCGCCGGCGATGAAGATGAAGAGCGTGTTGTCCAGCTCGCCGATGTCCTCAATCGCCCGTACGAACCTGCCGATCTCGTGATCCGTCTGCTCCAGAAAGCCGGCGAACACTTCGGCCTGGCGCGCGAAGAGCCGCCGCTGGTCCGCCGGCAGCGAATCCCAGGCCTTGAGGTCAGTGGGCCTCTCGGCCAGCCGCGTCTGCTGCGGCACCACGCCCAGCTTCATCTGTCGTTCGAGTGTTTCCTTCCGCACCTGGTCCCAGCCCTTGTCGAACTGGCTCTTGTACTTGTCGGCCCACTCCTTTGGCACATGGTGCGGCGCATGAACCGCTCCGGTCGCGTAATAGATGAAGAACGGCTTGTCGGGCGTCATCGATTGCTGGGCTTTCACCCAGTTGATCGCCTGGTTGGTCATGTCCACGGTGAAGTGGTAGTCCTTCATCTTCGGTGGATCGACCTTGATCACCCCGTCGTAGATCAGCGGATACCACTGGTCGGTCTCACCGCCGGTGAAGCCGTAGAACTTGTCGAACCCCTGGTGGGTGGGCCAGCGATCGTACGGCCCCGACACGCTGGTCTCCCAGGCGGCGGTCTCGTGCCATTTGCCGAAGGCGCCGGTGCTGTAGCCGTTGAGCCGCAGCATCTCCGCCAGGGGCGCAACGCTGTTCGGGATCTGCCCGGTGTTGCCGGGGAAGGCGGTGGAACTCTCCATGATCGAGCCGGTATTGGTCGTGTGGTGGTTCCGGCCGGTCTTCAGCGCATTGCGCGTCGGCGAGCACAGCGCCGTGGTGTGAAAATTGTTGAAACGCAGGCCGTTCGCGGCGAGCTGGTCCATCGTCGGCGTGCGGATCGGGCCGCCGAAGGTGCTCGGGCCGCCGAAGCCGATGTCGTCGATCAGCACGATGACGACATTGGGCGCGCCCTGGGGCGCCTTGACATCGAAGCGCGGCGGCGCCTTGGCATTGCGCGCGTCGAGTTCGGTGTAGGTCGGTGGCTTGGGCTCAGCGACCGGCAGCACCGTGCGGTCGAGCTTCTCCTGCGCAGAACCCGTCGCGACCGAGAACGAGAATGAAAGAACGCCGGCAAGTGCGGCGCCGAATACGCCTGCTGATTTCATGGATCCGTCCTTCTGATGGCTCACTTCACCCTGGAGTTCGATGCCGCGGCTGCTCATGATTGCAACGGCAGCCGTCGGCTGCAAGCCGACGTGAGTCGCTCTGCGCCAGGCTCTGAGTGGCGCGAATCAGGCGGCCGGTTCGAGCGGCCTGCTCACGCCGAAGCCATCCTCGGCCCGTTCCTCAATTCTCGTTCGGAGCTGGCTCGGCCAACAGGGCGTCGATCCCCTGGGTGAACTTGTTGTACCCCTCGTCCCCGAGTTCGCCCGCCCACTTGCCGCGGATGGCCCCAGCCTTGTCGACGAGGTATACGCAAGGCCAGTACTGATTGCCCCATGCCTTCCAAGTCTCATGGTCGTTGTCCACCGCTACCGCGAACGTCAGCTTGTGCTTCAGCATCTGCGCCTTGATCCGGTCGACGTCCTCCTCGGCGTCAAACTCCGGGGTGTGGACGCCAACCATCAGAAACGCGTTGTTTTCCTTGTACCGGTCCTGCCAGGCCACGTAGTGCGGATAGTTGTGGATGCAGTTGATGCAACCGTTTGTCCAGAAGTGGACGACAACCACTCTCCCTTTTTGATCGGCGAGCTTCAGCGGCTCTGTGTTCAGCCAGTCTGTGACGCCGGCGAACTCGGGGGCCGGGGCGAACTCTTCAGCAGTCCCCACTTTTCCAATCGCCCTATCGTCGCGGCCGGCGGCCCACACGGCCATGCCCAGAACGGCGACGGCGACCGTCGCTGTCGTGACACCCTTCATCGACTGCCTCCACGCCCGCGTCCGCTGGAGCAGTCTGCTGGACGTCATTTCTTTAGGTCCAACCCGCCCAACAGAGTCTCAAGCGCCAGCTTCGCTCGTTCGGTCGCGGTGGTTTCAGACATGCCCTCGATAGGTGTGACGCCTGCGACTGCCTGGTAGACATGGTCGCCATGCAGAAAGATGCTCCATGCCTCGATCAGATCGTTCGGTCTCTCAACTGTCTTGCCGTTCTCTTTTGTCCGAGTAACCAGTGGACTTGCTCCCCTATTCATGCCAAGCAACCGCAGTTCTGTCCCTCGCGCCGTGGTGGTGAGACTTTTCTCACGGAGAAGGTCACCCACGACATACTCGTTCGAAAGGTCATCAAGGGTTGCCTTCAGTTCCCTGTTATCGATCAGGAGGATGTAGGACGTCCTGCCAAAATCATCGGCAAAGAACACACCGGTTGTGACCGGGCTGATGCGTCTCTCCTCGATATGTGGGCCAATGAGCTCGGGGACCTTGACCGAATACTCACCCCCGGGGCTGGTGTAGATACCCTTGGCCAATCGGGCTTTGGGGACTTGCTCCGCAGTGGCAATTGATGGAACAAGAAGGACGCTAAAGAGCAGCGCAACACGGATCACCCTCATATCAGGTTCCCCCTGGCCCAACGTCGCGCCCCGGAGGCGACTTGCAGCGCCCGGACCTCACCACACTCCCATCGGGGTTTTCGACGCGCCAGACCTCGCCCTCAGTGTAGAGGACTTGACCGGATTCGGAGTAGTGACAGATGTCGTGCGTGACGCGGGTTCCTATGATGAGGTAGGTGCAGGGTGCCTTGGAGCGATTCGTGACAGCGTGCGGGACGAGTTTGCCCGCGGGCCAGCAGGCGGCGTCACCGGGATGCAGAAGCACCTCGGTCTCAGACTCGATGACCGTCACTTCACCTGCGAGCACGTAGATGAATTCGTCTTCACTCTCGTGCCAGTGCAACTCGGAGGATCGGGCTCCAGGCTGTAGCGTTTCGACGTAGACGCCATATTGGGTTAGCCCGCCCTCGTCCGAGTAGTAGAGCCACTCCCGGTCGCCCTCCTTCCCGCTCCTCAATCCAGCTCTACGAACGATCATGGCTCCGCTTCCATCGCACTTGCACGCGTGCACTCAAACAGCACGACACTTACTTGACAGGTCCGTCCGCTCCCCCAACAACGTCAGCCAGAACCGTGAGCCCTCTTTCCCAGGCTTGACGGTTCGCGTTGCATTCTTCTGTAGACTCGAAGTTCTCCATTCGGAGGGTCAACGCCGTTCCCTCCTTGACCCGCGCGAGCTGCACAGATACGCGCGTTTCCTTGGACGGAAAGCTCTTGAACCGAGCTACCCAACTCAGTCTTCCCTTGTCCCGAGCCAGCTCGGTGTAGGTGAGGATGAAGCTCCAGTCCTGCCCATCGACGACATAGGTGGCAACGGCCTGGCCGCCGGCACGTGCATCCACGGAGATCTCCTGAACACCCCAGATCTGTTTCAGAACCGTGGCGCTCGTCAGGGCATCAAAGAGTACTTCGGGAGTCGCCGAATACACCCGGGACAACTCGTAGTAGATCCCGGAGTCAGTGGGACTCATGATCATTGCTCCTAGAGGTGGTTTCATAACCCCCTCAAGGCGATCATCGCACAGGCGATGTGGGCAAAGGCGAGAAAGATCCGATGGTCCCGATCGTATCGCGTCGCAAGTCGTCTGAAGGAGCTGATCCA
>Ga0187894_10001446_pt1 | contig 30401 bp, 24 predicted proteins | sample GBC1701081metaG_FD_136650 | JGI IMG/M metagenome (GOLD analysis project Ga0187894, IMG submission 136650) | White microbial mat communities from a lava cave in the Kipuka Kanohina Cave System on the Island of Hawaii, USA - GBC170108-1 metaG ...
GCCGCCCCACGCTGCCACCGGATCGTTGGCGGACAGCACCAGCCCCGTGATGGCGCTGCGGATGTCCTCGCACTTGAGGATCGCTTCGACGCCGTAGGTGCCGAGGATGCCGTCGCCGAGCTCGAACACGATGACGTCGGGCTTGCCGCTCGCCATTTCGGTCAGCATCGTGCGCGTGAGCGCCGGGCCGGTCTTCGGCGTCGTGGTGACCACACCGAAGTCCGTGAAAATCATCGAGCGGCGCGCGCCCGCATCCTCCATCGCCAGGATGTCCCGGCGCAGCGACACGCCCGTGGCCTTGAACGCGTCGACCACCAGCCCGCGATGGCGCATGCGTGCCACGATCGCACACGCGGCGGCGGTCTTGCCCGCCTCCATGCAGGTGCCGGCCAGTGCGATCACGGGCACGCCGCGCGTGTTGAGCGCGGCCTCGTAGTCGAGCGGCTTGTAGCCCACGCGCGCCGGCACGCCGATGCGCTCGCCGAGATAGGGAAACTGCAGGACCACGCCGAGCACGCGGCAGTCGAACGGCTTGCCCTTGTCGGGTGTCGCCGAATCGCACACGCCGAGCACGCCGCCGATGTTGAGGAGCTGGATCACGTCGCCGGCCGCGACTTTCTCCGGCAGGTGACCGGAGTAGCCGAACAGCGCCTTGCGATGGCCGAGCGCGCCGACCATCACGTCGCCGCGCGCCACCTTGGCCATGCGCCCGCTGGTCAGCTCGAGGGTGTTGTAGGTGCTCTTGTTGTTGAGCACCTCGACCACCAGCACCACGCCTTCCTCGCAAGGGATGTTCGTGGAGATGCGCAGCTCGTGCGACAGGCCGCAGGCCTGCGTTACCGACGCAATCTTGTCGACGACCACAGTCTTCATCGCTTCGAACCGACTCCTGCGCCGCCCGCGCCACTGTCGTGGCTCTGGCCGGCGCGCTTGTGAAAAATGCCCGTGAGCGCCTGCACGCGCGAAAAGCCCAGCGCGTCCGCCGGCGTCCATTCGCCCGCCGACTCGCCGTACACGCCGCGCGAGGCGGCCATGAGCGAGTAGGGCGAAGTCACACCCTCGACGAACGCATTGCCGGGGCGAAAAGCGACTCTGACCTCGCCGGTGACGCGTCGTTGCGAAGATTCGAGCAGCGCCTCGATGTCGCGGCACACCGGATCGAGGTGCTGGCCCTCGTGCACGAGATCGCCGTAGGGCTGCGCCACCAGCTCCTTGATGCGTGCCTGCCGGCCCGTGAGCACCAGCTTTTCCAGCTCGCGATGAGCGGTGAGCAGGACATCCGCCGCAGGCGCTTCGAAAGCGACGCGTCCCTTGGTGCCGATGATGGTGTCGCCCAGGTGGATGCCGCGGCCGATGCCGAACGGAGCCGCGAGCGTTTCGAGCGCCTCGATCAGCTCGACCGGCGTCGAGCGCCGGCCGTCGAGGCTCACGGGCACGCCGCGCTCGAAACCGATCGTGTGCCGCTCGGGCGCGCGCGGGTGCGAGAAGGCTGCGCGCGTCAGCACCCAGGCGTCGTCGGGAATGGTGTCCGCGGACGTGAGCGTTTCCTTGCCGCCGATGGTGACGCCCCACAGGCCGCGATTCACCGAATAGGCAGCGCCGTACGGCGGAACCGGCAGGCGGCGATCCTCCAGGTACTTCAGCTGCTCGGGACGCTTGAATGCCTGGTCGCGAACCGGCGCGAGGATCTCGAGCTGCGGCGCGATCGTGCGCAGCGCGACTTCGAAGCGCACCTGGTCGTTGCCCGCCGCCGTGCAGCCGTGCGCGACGACGGAAGTCTCCAGCTCGTTCGCCACCTGCGCGATCGTCTGTGCCTGCATGACACGCTCGGCGCCCACGCACAGCGGGTAGAGCTGGCCGCGGCGCACGTTGCCCATGACCAGGTAGCGCAGCACCTGGTCGAAATAGCCGGCGCGCGCGTCGACCAGGTGATGCTCCACGGCGCCCAGCGCACGCGCGCGCGCGGCCAGCGTCCTGGCCGCCGCCGCGTCGATGCCGCCGGTGTTTACCGTGACCGTGACTACCGGTCGCCCGTGGTTTTCGCGCAGCCACGGCACCAGGAAGGAGGTATCGAGGCCGCCGGAAAAGGCGAGCAGAATGGGCTCAGCGGCCCGCGGTTCAGCCTGGGTCATGCGCCGGATCTCGTGGAATGTGACTCGTCAGACGTGGAAGATGGAGTGCAGGCGCTGCAGCAGCTTCTGCTGCTCGCGCGCGCCCGCGGTGGCTACGAAGATCGTGTCGTCGCCGGAGATGGTACCGACGACTTCCGGCCACTGTGCGCGATCGACGGCAACGGCGACACTCTGGGCCGCACCGACGGTGGTCCGGACGACGGTGAGCGAAACTCCGGCCGGCCGCACTTCGCGCACGAAGCCGGCGAGGGCGTCGAAATCCCCGTTCACCGGCTCGCGCTCGGTCATCAGCAGGTAGCGGTCGCCCGCCTTGAGCACGCCCAGCTCGCGCAGGTCGCGGCTGACGCTCGACTGCGTCGCTTCGTGGCCGAGCCGGCGCAGCAGGCGCACCAGGTCCGCCTGCCGCCCGACGGCCTGCTCGCGCACGATCTTCAGGATCGCGTTGCGCCTTTCGAGCTGTTGTACCGATTCCATCGTCGTCCCGTGCCTCGCCGTCGTCCCGTCCCCGGCGGTCGTCCCGGGGGCTCATGCATAAAAGTGCACGCATCGTGCATATTTATGCACCTGTTGTCAATGCGCTGCGGCGCCGCGCTCCGGCGGGACGCGCCTGTACACGTCGCGCCGCGCCGGTATGATTGCCGCCCCTTGCCAGTCCAGGCCGCGTGAGTTCCATGTCCAGCCTTCCCGACGCAGTCGAGATCGAGACCGGCCCGCAGCCCACGGCCGCCGTGGTGTGGTTGCACGGTCTCGGCGCCGACGGCCACGACTTCGAGCCCATCGTTCCGGAGCTGGTGCAGCCGGGCGAGCGCCTGCGTTTCGTGTTCCCGCACGCGCCGGTGCGCCCGGTGACCATCAACAACGGCTACGCGATGCGTGCCTGGTACGACATCGCCGGAATCGATCGCCATTCGCGCCAGGACGAGGCCGGGATCCGCGCGTCGGACGCCGCTGTGCGTGCATTGATCGCGCGCGAGAACGAGCGCGGCATCGCCACGGAGCGCATCGTGCTGGCCGGGTTTTCACAGGGCGGATCGATGGCTGCGTTCACGGGCGCGCGGCTGCCGGAGCGTCTCGCGGGCATCATGAGCCTGTCCGCCTACCCGATCCTGGCGCACACGTTCGCGAGCGAACGCAGCGCCGCCAACCAGCAGACCCCGGTTTTCCTGGCGCACGGCTCTTTCGATCCCGTCGTGCATCCGAGCCTCGGTGAGGAGTTGCGGCGCATGCTCGACGGCGCGGGCTACGCGACGGAATGGCATGCGTATCCCATGCCGCATTCGGTCTGCCCGGCGGAGGTCGCCGACATCCGCGAGTGGCTGCGGCGGGTGCTCTGAACAGTTGCGAGCTGCGCAGCATGGACGCCAACAGCATCGAGCGAACGCGCGCCGAAAGCACCCAGGCCGAGCGCACGCAGATACTCGCGGAGCGACACCGCGGGCTGCGCGACGTCGCAGCTTTCGTTGGACTGGCTACGGCCGCCGTAGCGCTGATCGCGTTCATGGCGCGCGTGCTCGACGTCACACAGCTGCTGTTCCTCGTGCCGGACACACAGAACATGCGGCTCGGCACGGCCGTCGGTGCCATGGCAGCAGGAGCAGCGCTGTTCCTGCGCGCGCGCGAAATTGGCGGCCGTGTTCCGGCGCTGGCCACGGGTCTCGGACTTTTCGCCGCCATGATCGGCCTCGCCGCGATCGGTCAGCACCTGACCGGAATCGAGCTCGGTACGGCGGATCTGCCGACAGGCGACGCGCCCGCGCAGCAGGTGCACGAATCGGGCAGTCCCGGCCTCGACGCCGCGCTCGCCCTGATGGGCATCGGCCTGGCGATCGCCATCATCCACCGCGCGCGGCTGCGACTGACGGCGCAGATCCTTGCCACCGCCGCCGGCCTGCTCGCGTACTTCGCGCTGCTCGAGTTCACCTTCGGCGTCGCCTCGTCCGCCGGCCTCGCCTCGTACACTTCGATGCCGGTTGTCACCGCGCTCTGCATGGGCCTGCTGGCGACGGGCGTGGCGCTCGCCCGCACGGAAGGCCCGGTGCTGCGCGAGGTCGTGAACTTCAATCCGGCTATCGCTGCCGCGCTCTTCTCGTTCGTGCTGTTGCTCGCGGTGACCGCACTGACCTGGTGGTGGGCGCGCGCCGACCGCGAACGCGACGCTCAGGCCGCATTCGCGTACGAGGCGGCGAGCCTCGAGAGCCGGCTGCTGGCCCACCTCGCGCGCACGGAGCTCGTGCTCACCAGCGGGCGCTCGCTGCTCGGTGCGAGCGAGTTCGTCTCGCGCGACGAATGGCGGCGCTTCGTCGCGACGCTGCAGATCGAGAACACGCTGCCGGGCGTCCTCGGCCTCGGCTACGCGCAGGTGCTGCGCACGCAGGATCTCGCGGCGCACGTGGCCGCCATTCGCCGGGACGGCTTCGCCGACTACCGCGTCTGGCCCGCGGGCGAGCGCGAGGTCTACGCGCCGATCGTCTACCTGGAGCCGTTCCCCGAACGCAACCGGCGCGCGATCGGCTTCGACATGTTTTCCGAGCCGGTGCGCCGCGAGGCAGCAACGCGTGCGGTGGAGAGCGGCGAGATCGCGCTGAGCCCGCGAGTCCACCTGGTGCAGGAGACCGGCGGCGATCCGCAGCCCGGCTTCCTGATGTTCGCGCCCGCCTACCAGGGGAAGCTGCCGCGCTCCACGCCGGCGGAACGGCGCGCGGCGCTGCTGGGTTTCGTCTACAGCCCGTTCCGCGTCGGCGATTTCATGAGCGCGACCATGGAACCGCCCAACGCGCGCGTGGCGCTCGAGCTCTACGACGGCGCGGGCATCGATCCGGCGGCGTTGCTGTACACGCCGGCGAGCTCGACGTTCCCGCGCCGGCCGCGCTTCACGGCGGCCAGGACCCTCGACGTCGGCGGTCACCGCTGGACGCTCGGCTTCGCTTCCACGCCGGAGTTCGAGAGCGCGCTCGATCACCGCACGCCAGAGTTCATCCTCTACGGCGGCACCGTCGTCAGCGCACTGATTTTCGCGATCGCGCTCTCGCTGCTCACCGGGCGGCGGCGCGCGCTGGCGCTCGCCGACCGCCGCACGCTCGAGCTGCGCACGACCAACGAGCGCCTGGTGCGCCAGACGCGCGAGCTGGAACGGTCCAACGCCGAGCTCGAGCAGTTCGCGTACGTCGCCTCGCACGACCTGCGCGAGCCGCTGCGCACGGTGACCAGCTTCACGCAGCTCCTGGAGGAGGAACACGGCCAGGGACTGCAGGGCGACGCGCGCCGCTACATGCAGTACATCATCGACGGCAACCGCCGCATGCAGATGCTCATCGACGACCTGTTGTCGCTGTCGCGCGTCGGCTCGCGCACCGCGCCGCACGTGCCGCTGTCAGTCGCGGAAGTCCTGCAGGACGTGTTGCAGGCGCTGACGCAGGCGCTCGAGGAGAGCGGCGGCGGCGTCGAGCTCGCCGGGACGCTACCCGACGTGATCGGCGATCGCACGCAGCTGGTGCAGCTCTTCCAGAACCTGATCGGCAACGCGCTCAAGTTCCGTTCGCGCGAACCGCCGCGCATCCGCGTCGCGGCGATGCGCGACGAGGACTGGTGGCAGCTCGCGGTGGCCGACAACGGCATCGGCATCGACCGCCGGTACTTCGACCGCATCTTCGTGATCTTCCAGCGCCTGCACGGTCGCGGCGAATATCCGGGGAACGGCATCGGTCTCGCGATCTGCAAGAAGATCGTCGAGCGGCACGGCGGCCTGATCTGGGTGGAATCGCAGGTCGGGCAGGGCGCGACGTTCTACTTCACGCTGCGCGCGGCGTGATGCACGGGGCGGTGCCGCCGCTCGCAAGCGAGTGAAATCCGGGCGTGCCAGCGTGCCAGCGTGCCAGCGTGCCAGCGTGCCCGGGCCCGGCTGCTCACTGCGCCGCGCAGGTCGCGCACTTCGCCCAGAACTTCTTCTGCAGCTGCTCCAGCGTCCACGCGTTGCCGCGCTTGAAGAACTCGCGCATGCGCCCCGATGCTTCGTCGTCGCGAAAGCCCAGTCCCACGACGCGGACGTTGGTCATGCCCGGTTCGAGCGGCTGAAAGTAGATCACCGTCCACATGGCGCCCACGTCGTCGCGGAACGGGAAGTCGGCGGGTGGCGAATGCACCTGCATGGACAGCATGCGTTCGGGCTCGAAGCTCAGGATCCGGTTGACGATGGTCTTGTCGTCGCCGAGCGGCCCGTCGTCGGCGTAGCGCGTACGGATGAGCCCGCCCACTTTCAGGTCGATGTCGGCGCGCGCCACCATCCACGACTGCATGCCTTCGCCCGTGGTGAACAGCCGCCACACTTCGTGGACCGGCGCGTTGATGATTGCTGCGGTGACGAGCGGTTCCGCGGCGACGGCGGCCGTGACGCTCGCGCCGCACAGCGCGAGCGAAGCGCAGGCGAGGATGCCGCGCCTGACGGACGGGCAACGCGAACGCAGTGAGGTCATCGATATCTCCGGTGCAGCGACGTCGAAAAACGCCCGATCAGTGCCACGCGCCCAGGATCGCGCCCATCAGCGCGTAGACCACCGCCTGGTATCCGGCGTTGATCCAGAACAGGCGCAGCGGCCGGCGCTCGAACAGATACACGACGCCGAACGCTGTCGCAACCCAGGCGATGCCCACCATCAGGCCGGCGGTGACGCCGAAGGCGAGATCCGCGGTCGGGCCGAGAAACATGGCCAGCACGAACGCGGCGACCAGCATGAGCAGGAACGCGACGCCGAAGATCATACCCATGCTGGCGTTCTGCAGCTGCGCCTCGTTGAGGCCGGCGGCGTGCATCCAGGAGCGATGGAACATGGCCGGCGAGTACCAGAGCCCGCCGACGATGAAGCTGGCCACGGCCGCGACCAGCACGGCCCAGTAGTTGATCGACGCAATCGCACTCGACATGTCCACGGCATCCCCCTCGTTGCGTGGCCGGCGCAGCGCGCACTTGCGCGCGAGCCGGCACACTCAGGTTGCGCTGCAGGCTAGCCGGGCGGGGCAGTCCGGTCTTGTAGGAATTTGACGGCCGGCCGGCGTCAATCGGCGTTCGCGTGATTGATGTCTTCCAGCCGGGTCGCCAGGTATTCGCCGGGTGTCATGCCGCTCAGGCGCTTGAAATCGTGATTGAGGTGCGGCTGGTCGTAGTATCCGCATTCCTGCGCGATGCGGCTCCAGTCCGGCGCGGTCTCGCCGGCCACGCGGCGCAGGACGTTCTGGAACTTGTGGATCTGCGCCAGCGCCTTCGGCGTCATGCCGACGTCGCGCTCGAAGTGTCCCATCAGCCGGCGATGGCTCAGGCCGCTGCGCTCCACCAGCTCGCCGATGCGCACGCAACCCTGCGCGGCGCGGATCTGCTCGCAGACGAACTGCACGGCGCGGTGACCGAACCAATGCGAATCGAGCCGCGCCAGCAGCACGCGCTCGGCGTGCGCGATGCGCTGTGCGTCGTCGCGGGCCTCGAGCACGCGGCCGCGCAACTCGTCGACCAGTGCGCGGTCGATGAGGTCGAACTCGACCACGCGATCGGTGAGCTCGGACAGCGGCAAGCCGAGAAACGGATACGCGCCGCCGGGATGAAAGCGGATCCCGAGCAGGTCGGTGTCGCGCACCGCTTCGATGACCAGGTGCCGGTTCTGGATGCCGGCCACCCAGCAGTGGCGATACAGCGTCTCGTGCGAGTAGTCGTCCCGTTCCAGCACCTTGTGCGGATTGCCGAGATTGACGATGAGCTCCACCACGCCGTTGGGCAGCACCCGTTCGCGCCGATGCGCGGTCGCGCCGCGCGCGAGCCAGATGAATTTCACGAAGCGCGCCAGGGCGGGGCGCGGCACGTGCGGCAAGAAGAACGTCTCGGGCATCGCGGCGGTGCTGCGGTTGCGTGGGCTCGCGCGCTCAGCGCTCGAGCGGCGTGGACGTGGACGGGTTCCTGCGGTCGATGGTGAAGACCAGGTCGGCGCTCCTATTCTCGCCGGCCTCGGTCTTGAGCGTCCAGCGATCGCCGAGCGTGTAGCGCAGTTTGAAGGTGTTGATCGACTCGGCGAGGCTGATGCCGTAGCTGACATAAAGCCGCGGCGACAGGTAGGTGCCGAGGACCACGCTCGAGGGATTTCCCGCGTCGGACTCGACCACCAGGTCTTTCAGGCCCAGCTGCTCGCCCAGCCGCCCCGCGATCAGCGCGCCGCCCTGCGCGAGCAGCGTCTCGCGCGACTGGCCGACGTTCTGCGAACCCTCGTCCTGCAGGGAGTCGAGCGTGCGGCCGGTGACCAGGAGCGAGGCGATCTGGTTCTGGCCCAGCGGCGGATCGGAGAAGAACGACAGGCGCGGCTGGCGCAGCGTGCCGCGCACGTTCACCCCGGCGACCACTTCCGGCAGGCGTTTGACCGCGCGCAGATCCACGCCCGGATCTGCCAGCGGACCGCCCGAGAACACCAGCCGGCCGCGCTCGATCTCCAGCTCGCGCGTGTACAGCGTGTACTTGCCGTCCGCGATCGTGATCTCGCCGATGCCGGTGCTCACTTCGCCGCTGGTCGAATACACCAGCACGCCGCCGCCCAGCTTGCCCGAGAGGCCGTAGCTCTCGATGCTCACGTCGTCGCCCAGGATGACGTGCACGCCGGTGGTCACGACGAATCGATTTTCCGGCGGCGTCGCCTGCTGGCCGGTGATGACTTCGTCCTCGGACGGCAGGGCCGCGCCGCTCAGGTTCGCGGGCGCGAGCCGCGCGAACGGGATGCGCACCGCGCCGTCGACGTCGATGCGCCGGCCGTCGAGGCGAAAGCGCAGCGTCGGCGACGCGATGATGCGCGCCTCGGGCACGTTCACCAGCTCGAGGTTCTCGCCGCTGAACTTCAAGGTTCCGCGCGGCTTGCGCTCGACCCACGCGAGATCGCCTTCGACCGCGGCGGTGCCCTTGCCGGCACGCATGCGCGCATCGAGCCGCAGGGTGTTGCGCGCCAGTTCCAGGCGCGCGCCGAGATCGCGCAGCTGCAGGTTGATCGCGTAGAGGTCCATCGCCCCACGCTCGAGGACCAGCGAGCCCTCGATCTCGGGTGCGCCGAGCGTGCCGCCGAACTTCAGGTCGGCGCGCAGCTCGCCGCTCGCGCGGTCGATCTCGGGCACGACGATGGGGATGAAGCTGAGCTCCGACATGGCGGCCTGCGCCGTACCGCTCAGCGGATACTTGCGCCAGTCCGCGCCCGTGCGGGCCGCGCGCAGCCGCCCATCGAGGCTCGCCGCGCGCGAAGCCTGCAGGCTCGCTGTCGCCGTGAACGCCTCTGCTGTTGCCGCAGCCTGCAGGCGTCCGGTTCCGATCTCGAAGGTCTCGACCTTGCCGCCGGCACGGCGGTAGCGCAGCACGCCGTCGGCCACATCGACACGCGCGTCGGCCGTCCAGGGCTTGCCGGGTTCGCCAGCGGCGCGCGCTTCGAGGCCCAGTACGCCCGAGTATTCCGTGGGACGAGGCAGGCCTGCGGCGAGCAGGCGCAGCGGCACGTTGTCGGCGCTGGCCACCGCCAGCCACGGGCCGTTCTCGCGCCACTGGCCCTGTGCGCAGGCGCGGCGCTGCCCGTCGGTGAGGCAGAAGGGCGCGATCTGCGCGCGCTCCCGGCTCGCGAAGAAGCGCACTGGGTTTGCGAGGCCCACGCGCACGTCGCCGCTCGTCAGCGTGAGCTGCTGCAGCTCGCCGGACCATTCGCGGTTCGCCAGCGCGGCGTGCGTCTTGAGGTCCACCTGCGCGTTCCCGGCGTCGGCCCGTACCAGGAGGTCGTGCGTACTGGCGCGCCCGTCGATGGTGACGCTCAGCGAGCGCAGCCGCCGATCGGCCGTACCGAGGTCCCGCGCGGTGAGCCGCAGGTACGACGACTCGCGATCGGACAGGTCGACATCGGCGCTCGCTTCGATTCCGCCGACGACATAGCGGTCTTTCCCGATCGCGTACTCCAGGCCCTGTGCCCGCAGCTCGAGCCCGAGCTGCGGCGCGTCTTCGTTGCCGCCGAGATCGGCGCGCAGGTCGACGCTGCCGCGCGCCTCCGGCACCACGATGCTCAGCTCGGGTGCACGCAACTCGACGTGCAGGTCGCGCTCGCGGCCGTAGACGCCGTCGGCGACGAGCTGGGCGGTGCCGTAGCGCAGGTCCGTATCTCGCACACGAATCGTGCGACCCGAACGCTGCACACTGGCGCGGCCGCTGAGCGGCTGCGAGCGGACGGTGCCGCGCACCGAGCTCAGGTCCATGCGCCACGTGCCGTCTGCGTCGAAACCGCGTCCGCTGCCGGCGAATCGGAAACTCACGCGGCCGTCGAACGCGCGATGCGCGATCGCGGGATTCAGGTTGCTCGCCACGAGGCGCGCTTCCCAGGGCCGATCGCCAGCCCAGGAGACAACGCCGCTGCCCTGCACGCGACCGGCCAGCGCCTGCACGTCGAGCGCGCTGGCGCGCAGCTGCGTGCGGTCCAGCTCGCCGCGTGCGCTCACGCGCGCATCGATATTGCGCGGCGCGCGGACGTTGCCCTCCACCGAGAAGGCATAGGGCAGTGGCCCGTACAAGGTGAACGTGCCGGAATCGCTGCTCACGCGCGGCGCGTCGAGCGGCCAGCCGAGCTTGCGCCAGCGGCCGCGCAGGTCGACCGTGGGCGGGCCGCCGTCGAATTCGATGTGGCCCTGGGCCTGCAACTCTCCGCCGCGCGCCGGAAACGCGAGCACGAGCGTTTCGGCTCGCAGCCGGCGACCTTCCACGGCGCCGCGCAACGAGACCTGTACCGGGCCCGTCGGCAGCGCGGCCGGCGTCACCACGCCGGCGATCGCCAGGGTCTCGCGGTTGCCTTCGCCTTCGAGCTGCGCCGACAACGATCCGACGCGCGACTGCGGCTGCCAGGGCCGCAGATCGAATTTTTCCGCGCGCGTGCTGGCTTTCCAGTTCCAGTCCCCCGTGAGGGAGCGTGCGGTTCCGGCCACGGCAGCGGCGAACGGCCGTGCCAGCGCTGCCTGCACCTGCAGTACGTCGAGGTCGCCGTCGAGCACGACGTGTCCGGAGTACTGGGGCTGATCTGGCCAGGTCACTATCCAGTCCAGCTCGCCTTCGAGGCCCACCGGATCGGCGGCCATCACTTCCAGAGATCCGTCGACCTGGTAGGGGCCGCTGGTCACCCGTGCCTCGTCGAGTTTCAGGCTGCCGCTCGTCAGGACCGCTCCGGCGCGCACCGGTGCCGCGTCGATCGTGCGACCGTTGACCAGCAGCACGCGCGCGTCGCCGACGTCGACGCGACCGACCTGCAGGCGCAGCCAGGAAGGCATGAAGCGCGGCGGTCGCGGCACGGGTGTCGTCCTGCGACGGCGCAACTGCACTTCGATCGTGCCGATCGTCAGCTCGGGGGTGAGGATGGTCTGCAGCAGCACGGCACGCAGATCCAGCCGCGTGCGCACGTCGGTGGCGACGATGCGTACGCGTTCGTGATCGAGCTCGAACCGTCGGATGACGATCGGGTCTGCCAGCGTTCCCTGCACACCTTCGAATCGCATCCTCGTCTTCTCGAGCTTCTCGGCGCGCGCCACCAGCCATTGCAGGCCCGATTCGGTGTAGCAGAGCCAGTAGACGACGGCGACCGGCAAGCTCAGGAAGAGCACCAGGAGCACGGCGGAGATGATGAGGACGCGACGGCGCATGGGGTGGCTGCGATCTAAAGGCGCGGCGAGATGTTGAGGTGCAGGCGCGGATCGAGGTCGCTGCGCGACAGCGCCTGGGCGACGTCGATGCCGACGGTGACGATGGGCAGGCGCCAGCGCAGGCCGATGCCGGCGGCGTACTCCAGCGGATCGCCGAGTTTGTTCACTGCGTTGCCGGCGTCGTAGAACACGGCGATGCCGAGATTGCGCGGCAGGTCGCGCACGATCTCGACGCTGCCGACCAGCAGGTGCCGGCCGCCGGTCTTCTCGCCGGCCGCGTCCACGGGCGAGAGCTCGTTGAGTCCGAAGCCGCGCACGCTCTGGTCGCCGCCGGCGAAGAAGCGTTGCGAGCCGGGCAGCTCCGAGAAGTCGGCCACGAAGCTGGTGCCGAGCTCGGCGCGCACGAGCAGATGCCACTTCTCGCTGAGGTCGAACGTGCGTTCGTCGCGGATACGCAGGCGCAGGAAGTCCGCGTCCGACCCGAGGGAGCTGTGCGAGCCGGTGAGCTCGGCGTACAGGCCGCGCGACAGATCGAGCGACCCGCCGCCGGAGAAGCTGGCCGGCAGCAATGCGTAGCTGACGCCCGGAATCAGCAGCGTGTCGTCGTTGCTCTCGGTGGCGGTCCTGGTGATCTCGCGTGAGAAACCCGCGAACAGCACGCGTTGCCATCGTCCCTGCACCTGCGTCAGGCCCGGGCGCAGCTGCAGCGACTCCGAGTCGAGATCGGCCAGCTCCTGTTCGCTGGCGATCAGCCGCAGGCCGAGCTTTTCATAGGCCGGATCGCCGACCGGGATGTCGTAGAGCGCGTCGAACTCCTTCTTGGTGTTCGACCAGACGAGCTCGACGCGCGCGCGATGGCCCTTGCGGTTCACGCGCCGCACGTCCCAGGTGAGCGTGCCGCGCCAGCGCGTGTCCGTGCCGTAGCCGAAGCCGATGGAATAGCGGTCGCGCGCGGCCGATTGCGCCGTGATCGATACCGGTACCGTCAGTGTTTCGGGATCGCGATTGCCGGGCACGATCTCGACGCTCGAAAAATACTGGCTGTCGTCGAGCGCGAACTGCGTCTTGAGCAGTGCTACGGCGTCGAAATATTCGCCCTCGCGGAAGCGCAGGAACCGCGTCGCGAGCTCCGGCTCGATGGCGGTCTGCTCGATGGCGGTCTTGCCGAAGCGATAGCGCGGCCCCGTTTCGGCGTCCAGGTACACGGCGGCAGTGAGCCGCGCCGGGTCGACGAGCAGCTCGTGCCGCGTGAGCTTCACGTCGAGGTAGCCGATGCTGACGGCGGTGCGCTGCAGGTCGCCTTTCAGCTTCTCGTACGCGGGGTGCTCGAGGCGCGCGCCTTTGCGCAGGATCGTGCCCTCGATGATCGAGCGTATCGCCGGTTCCTGTGCCCCGGCTCCGCGCACGTCGACGGCCACCTCGGTGAGGACGACGGGCTGACCCGGATCGATGGCGATGCGCACGTGCCAGTCGCGGCCGCCCTCGCGCGACAGCAGCTGCGAATTCACCTTCGGCTCGTAGTAGCCGAACGGTCGCAGCGCCTGGCGCACCTCGCGGTCGACGCGATCGTGCAGGCGCTGGACGGTGTCGGCTTCGAGGTCGTCGCGATCGCGGTAGCGCGCCAGGCTCACGAAGATGAGGACGTTGTTGCGGATCGCCTCGTCGACGCCCTCGACCTCGATCTCGATGTCGGCGTGCGCCGGGCCGCAGATCGCGAACGTCAGCGCGAGCACGGCCAGTGCGCCGTGGACGCCCCCGGCGGCCGGCGTGCGGCGCTCAGGGGGACGCGGCATCAGCGCGCATCGGGTCGAAGGTAATTTCGTCCATGCCGCTGCTTCGACCCGTGGCATCGAAACGCCGTTCCCGGATCCGCGTGCGTCCGTCGCGATCGACCAGCACCACCGTCGTGCACCTCGTGCCGTAGCGGGCGTCGGCCGTGGGACGCGTGTCGACGATGAACGGCGCCGACAGCATGCGCTCCCATTCGGGCGTGAGGCCGGTGCTCGGCAGGTCGGAATCTGCAGCAGGCTCGCGATCGGCCAGCATCCGTTCCAGGTCATCGAGTGGCAGCTGCGCCTGCGCGAGCAGTCCGTCGAAACGCGCGCGCGTGCGCGCGAGCTTGGGCCAGGCGGTGTCGAGCAGGTGGTTGCTCAGGCCGTGCACGCCCGGTTCGAGCACGCGCCAGAACGGATCGGCGCGGTTCGACGCGTACACCATCTGCTCTGCATCTGCGAGCAACAGGTTGAAGCCGGCGTATTCGGGTGCGCGCGCCTCGAGCGCCGCCGCGAACGCCGGTGCCGACACGCCAGCGCGCAACCACTGCGTGAGCAGCTCACCCCGTGACGGCGCGCCGGGTACGGGCCGCTGCAGGTCGCGGTAGTTCGTGACCACGCCGAAGCGCCCGCCGCGCGACAGGCCGAGCCAGGTGCCGCCCGCCAGCAGATCGCGCCCCGCGAGAATGTCGTCGGAGCGTTGCGCCTCGCCGCTGCGTAGCGCCTCGCCGCTGCGTTGCCACCAGTGCAGCCCCTGCGCCGGCCGGTCGTGAAACTCGTCGCGATTGCCGGCGAATATCAGCCGGTGGCTTGGATGGCATTGCCAGGCGAATACCAGGAGGCACATGCGGCCATTCTAGTGGACGATCTCAGCGGAGCGCGTCCCAGCCGGTCTTGAGGATCAGCAGGCCCACGACCAGGATGAATACCTTGCGGACGAAGGCGCTGCCGTGCCGCACGGCGAGGCGGGTCCCGCACAATGCGCCGGCGATGTTGCTTGCGGCCATTCCCAGCGCGACCGCCCACAGCACGTGGCCGCGACTGCTGAACCACAGGGTCGCAGCGAAGTTCGCGGCCACGTTCAGCGCGCGGGCACAGGCGGCGGAATGCAGGAAGTCGAAGCCGAACAGGCGCACGAACACGATCATGAAAAAACTGCCCGCGCCAGGTCCGAAGAATCCTTCGTAGAAGGCAATCCCGGCGATCAGGACGACCGCCGTCGCGCGCTCGCGACGTGTGAGCGTGCGCGGGCGATGCTCGGTGCCGAAATCGCGCCGGCGGAGCATATATAAGAGAACGGCCGTCAGCAGGACCGGGACCAGCGGCCTGACCAGGTCGGGCGGGATCACCGTCACGACGTAGGCGCCCGCGGCCGCGCCGACCAGGCACACGAGCGCAAACGGCGCCAGGAGGCGCCAGGGAATCTGCACGACGCGCGCATAGCGGGCGACCGCGCCGATCGTGCCGAAGATGCCGGCCACCTTGTTCGTGCCGAGCAGCGTCGCCGGCGGCGCGGAGGGATAGGCGCTGAAGAGGGCGGGCACCTGGATCATCCCGCCACCTCCGACCATCGAGTCGATGAGGCCGGCGCCAAACGCGGCCAGCAGGATCAGCGGCAGCTCGGGCCCCATCGTCCGCTTGGCGTCAACCGGTGCGGGCGGATGGCGTGAGCCAGAGCGGCGGGCGAGTCAGGTGCGCGATCGCGTTCGCGTAGTAGCGCAGCACCGGCAGCTCTTCGGGATTCGCCCGGAAACGGCCGGATTCCTCGATCACCAGCCGGCGCAGCGTCAGCATCCGCAGGCCGACGAGCACGGAATAGTCGGGGTCGCTGCGCGGCACGTAGACGTGCGCGCCCAGCGATTCGTAGCGTTTCTGCAGATCCTGCGCCTGCGAGCGTACTTCCGCCTCCGTCCAGGTGCGCCCCGGTTCGGACAGGAAGAGCTCGGCCACCAGCGACGCCGGCAGGATGGGCACGATGCGGCCCACGGCGGTCATCAGGTCGCAGGCGAGCTCCATGACGCGCGCCGTGCGCTGCTCGCGATCGAGAGCCGCGGGATCCCAGCCGCGTTCGCGCAGGTACGCGCGCAGCGAGATCGGCGCGCCGAAATTGGCGCAGGCGTAGCCGAACCGGTACCACTTGCCGCGCAGGCGCAGGCCGATCTGCGAGAAAACGAAGCCGAACGAGGTCTTCATGGCGGCGAAGCCCGAGCGGCGTTCGGCGGCGGGGTCGGTGTCGCGCAGCAGCGTGCGATCCTCGAGCACGCGATCGTAGTTGATCGCCACCGGAACGAAGACGATGTCGCGGCCGGCGCGCAGGTCGAAAGCCCGCAGCATGTAGTCGATCAACCCGATTTTCGGCTGGCGCAGCAGGCCGTCGCGCGAGAGGCCTCCTTCGGGAAAGATCGCCTGCACCGCGCCCGCTTCCGCCGCGATCTGCACGTAGCGTTCGAGCACGCGACGATAGAGCTCGTTGCCCGAGCCGCGCCGCACGAAATACGCGCCGAGTGCGCGCACCAGCTGCTGGATCGGCCAGACCTTCGCCCACTCGCCGACGGCGTAGCTCAACGCCACGCGCGCGCGCGCGAGGTGCGCAACCAGGATGTAATCCATGTTGCTGCGGTGATTGATGACGAACACCACGCTGGCTTCCGGTGGCAGCGAGCGCAGCGCACTTTCGTCGGCATGGCCGAGGCGGACGCGGTACAGCATGCCGAGCAGGGCCTTGCCGATGCCGCTGCCCAACCTGAAATACAGGTACGCGTTGAATGCCGGAACGATCTCGCGCGCGTAGGTTTCGACGCGAGCCAGCGCGACTTCACGCGGGATGCCTTCGGCCTCGGCAGTGCGCGCCGCTTCGTGCATCACCTTCGGGTCGTAGACCAGCCGATCGATCAGCACCTGGCGGCGCGTCACGGCGATGGGCGGGATCTTCAGGTGCAGGGTGCGATTGAGCTGATCGGTCAGGCGGTTGACCCGCCGGCCGATGAACCAGCGCGCGCTCGGCAGCAGCAGGCGCGAAATCACTGCCCACGCGGCCAGCGCTCCCATCAGGATCACCAGCCAGAGCGGCAGCGCGACAGGGTCGGTCAATTGCGCTTCCCTCGTTCCTGCTTCGTTGTTGTTGCTTCGTGCCCGGGGCCGCTGCGAATCGTCGGTCAGCGCGCCGCGCTTTTCAAATCCCAGAGCCGGGCGCCGGGCTCCTGCCGCAGCGGGCGCCGCGCGCCGGCGTCGTACCAGTCCTCGATGAGGCGAAACGAAATGGAATGAATCGTGGGCAGCGCCGGCGAGCCGCCGGCGATGTCGGCGCGACTGAACCAGCGCGCGTCCTCGAGCTCACCGTCCGTGCGCACCTCCGCGGCAGCATCGGCGCGTGCGGTGAACCCGAGCATCAGTGAGGAGGGAAACGGCCAGGGCTGCGACGAGTGATACTCGACGTCGTGCACGCGCACGCCCGCTTCCTCGAACACCTCGCGCGCGACCGCGTCCTCGAGGCTCTCGCCAGGTTCGACGAAGCCGGCAAGCGTCGAATACCGGCCGGCGGGCCAGGCAGACTGACGGCCGAGCAGGGCGCGTTCCCCGTCCGTGACCAGGACGATCACCGCGGGGTCGATGCGCGGAAACTGTTCCTTGCGGCAGGCCGCGTTGGTGCAGACCAGCACGTGACCGGCGCGCGTGGTGCGGGTCGCCGAGCCGCATACGCCGCAGAAGCGATTCTGGCCACGCCAGATGCTGAGCGCGCGCGCGTAGGCGAGGAGGTTGGCCTCCTCCTCCGGCATGACGTTGCCGTAGAAGCGCAGCTCGCGGAACTCTCCGCGTGGATGCGCGGGCGGTTGCTCGCCGCCGACGTCGATGAGGAAGCATTGCAGCTCGCGCAGCTCGCCCAGGTAGACGAGATCGGACTCCGCGCCCGCGAGCCGGGAGCTGATCAGCTCCTCGTGAGCCTCCAGCAGCACCGCGCCCGTCGGCTCGCCATGACGGAACAGGTTGCGCTGCTGCCAGACGGGCACGAAGCGCGCGTTCGGCGCACGCGCCGTTGCCACCAGCCATCCCTCGCGCTCGCGCAGCTCGCTGTGACGATCGAGCTGGCCGCCTGAAAAAGTGTTCTTTCGCTGCATCGTCCCCTGGTCTGCCTGCCGCGGCACGTCCGCGCGGCGTGGACCACGGGACTAGCCGGCCGGATCCGCCGCGGCCCTCAGCCGGTTGCGGCCCACCGGCCGCTGCCGGCGCCAGCCGCTGCGCGGCGCATGGCACAGCGTGCATCTTACTTGCTCCGCGCCCAGCACGTCTCGCAGATACAGCCGGCCACAGGGATTGCAGCGCCCCAGCTCGATCTCGTCGCGGCGCGTGAGCGCGAGCAGCAGGAACGAGGCGTGCTCGAATGAAATGCGCGCAGGGCTATGCAGCGCGAGGTAGGTTTCGTACGCCTGGCAGAACTGCTCGCCGCGCTCCACTCCCGGCGCGTGACTGTCCCCCGCGGGCGCCGGCAACAGTCCGAGCATGCTGAAGAGGCACGCGAGCGTGGTCGCCTCGAATTGCAACGCGGGCGAACGCAGGAAGTACTCGACCTGTTGCGGCGACTTGCCGCGGTGGCGTCGCACCGGTTCGGCATGCTGGCCGAGCAGGTACGCGCGATACAGCTTGCGAATGCGATCGTCGCTCAGTCCGGTCCACGTGCGGATCGTGCACGTACGGGCCTCGTGTTGAATCATGCGCACCGCCAGGTCGAAGCGGACGCGATCCCTGTTGTAGCGGTCATCCGAAACACGCATATGGGTTTCCGTGCCCAAATAGGTCGTAAGGGGTGGGAGAAATTGCCCGGGAATTCGTCACTTCGTCGTTGCGCAACGCTATTGTCGAATTTGGTATATATAAACCACAAAAACAGGATGGCTCACAAGACAAAAATCATCCAGAATCCGTCCGGAATCGCATCAGGGAACTGCAAACAACAAGACCGGCGCCAGGGAGGCTCATGAGGGAGACGCACACGATGCCGCGCGCAGCCATTGCCGATCCGCCGACATCCGGGACACCGACGGCGGAAGGCGCGCCAGTGCGCCCATGGCGCCCGTACACGATTCTCAGCAACGCCGTTCTCGTGCCGCTCTACGAGCTCAATCGCGAGTACCTGCAGGCGCTCGCGCGCACGCCGCGGCAATGGCACGTCGCGACGCAGGAACGTCTGCCCGATCCCGTGTGCCTCGCGCTCATGGCGCTCGATACGCAACGGCGTGCGACGGTCGCCCGCTGTCCCTTCTCGCTATTCAGCGCGAGGTTCCACGATGACGAGTTGTGGCTGCGGCTCGCGAATCCGGCTGCGGTGAGCGAAAGCGACGCGCATTGCGACAACGCGCACGCCCACCTGGCGCATTTCGCGCAGGCGGCGCTGTTCTTTGCCTGGCACCTCGCGCAGTCGAACCCCGCGGCGGCGCGCGTGGTGTTCGGCATGTCACCGCTCACCCTTGGATTATTGGGCAATCTCCCGCTCACCCGCCTGCAGCAGATTGCGCGCGAGCACCCTGAGGTCATCGTGCCGCGCTGGCCGGAGCGCACGTTGTTCTGGCGAACGCTGCTGGACACCTCCCCGCGGGCGCCGGAGCAATCCGCCAGCCAGGCGCACCTCGTCGGGCTGCAGATGCTGGCAGCGGAATTGCCGTTGAAGCAGGACCGTGCGAATCAGGATCGTGCGAATCAGGATCGTGCGGATCAGGAGCGGCGCGCAGCCAGCCTGCGTGCGAGCAGGCCGTAGGCCATCAGGTTGATCGCGACCACTGCGGCGCCGAGCACGAGCTGCACGTCGCGCGTCAGGCCGGCGGGATACATCACGGGCAGCAAGTAGTGCTCGATGAACCCGCCCGAATAGCCGCGCTCGCTGGCCAGTGCGCGCAGCTCGTTCTCGAGCGGCGTCAGCGGGCAGATGCGGCCCGAGAATTCCACGTAGGCGGCCCACGCCATCGCCGGGAGGTGCAGCAGCGCTACCCAGGATCGCCACAGGGCCAGGAAGCCGCCCAGCACCGCGAACACGATGAACATCGCGTGGATCGCGACGACGCCGTCTGCCATCCAGGCGTAGTGCACGCGGGTCAGCCGAACGGATTGTCGGCGCGATCGGCCGGTATGCGCGAGAACTTGCGCCAGAACGCCCATGCCCACAGCAGCATCGAGACGATGAACAGGCCGATCAGGATCATCAGGCGGGTGGAGTCGATTCGCGGCGGAACCCGCGCGTTGGCGTCGACCACGAGCTGAAAAGCAGCCATCAGCAACAGCATCGTCATCACGCCGTACCACAGCAGCTGGCGCTTGATGTAGTCGATGGTTCCGGCGATGCGTTCCGGTGCGAGCCAGTAGTCGCGGTTCGGCAGGCGCCAGCGCATCCGCGGTCGCTTGCCGAGGAACGCCGGCAGGAAGAGTGTGATGGCGATGAGGGCAGCGACGATGCAGAGGTTAAGGATGACGAATTCATGCGGGCTACCCCACCGCGTCACGGCACCGGCGGAACTGAACTGCACGGCCAGAGGGGAGGGCAGTGACGGCAGTTGCAGCACCATCTGCACGACCGCGATCACGGCGAGCAGCAGCAGCGCGCGCGCCAGCGAGTGATTCAGCGACGAACCGCGAGGCTTCAGCGAGGTGTCACGAGGCTTCAGCATTGCTGAAGCACCGACACAACTGTACTGAACCTCGGCCCCGGCTTCATTGTGCTAACCTTCCCCGCCCTCGCGCACCCCGCGCCCACGATCCCTATGATTGCGCTTTCGCTCAAGAATCTCACCAAGACCTACCGCAACGGCGTCCAGGCGCTGAAGGGCATCGATCTGGACGTGGAGCAGGGCGACTTCTTCGCGCTGCTGGGCCCCAACGGGGCCGGCAAGACCACCGCCATCGGCATCGTCACCTCCCTGGTCAATAAGACGGCAGGGTCCGCTACGGTGTTCGGCCACTGCCTCGACACGCATCCGGAGCTCGCCAAGTCCTGCATCGGCCTGGTGCCCCAGGAGATCAACTTCAACCAGTTCGAGGCCGTCGAGACCATCGTCGTCAACCAGGCAGGCTTCTACGGCATCCCGCGTCCGCTGGCGCGCGAGCGGGCGGCGAAGTACCTCAAGCAGCTGCAGCTGTGGGAGAAGCGCAGCGCGATGGCGCGCTCGCTGTCGGGTGGCATGAAGCGCCGCCTCATGATCGCACGCGCCCTCGTGCACGAGCCGCGGTTGCTGATCCTGGACGAGCCGACCGCGGGCGTGGACATCGAGGTGCGCCGGTCGATGTGGGACTTCCTGCGCGAGATCAACGCGCAGGGCACGACCATCATTCTCACGACGCACTACCTCGAAGAAGCGGAGAGTCTCTGCCGGCACGTGGCGATCATCGACGAGGGCCGCATCGTCGAGCGCGACCGCATGAGCAACGTCATCCGCAAGCTGCAGACGGAAACCTTCGTCATCAACCTGCGCAATTCGATCGCTGCACCGCCCCCGCTGCCCGGCTACCACGTCAAGCTCACCGACGACCACACGCTCGAGATCGAAGTGGCCCGCGAGCAGAATCTCAACGATATCTTCGCGCGCCTGTCCGCCTCGGGCATCGAAGTGCTGAGCATGCGCAACAAGGTCAATCGCCTCGAAGACTTCTTCATGAAGATGGTCGACAAGGGCGGAGCGCGCGTGTCATGAGTGCCGTGCGGGAGCAGAGCGTGTCCGCGGTGAGCGAGTCGCGCTTCCGGCCGAACCTCACCGGCTTCACCACGATCATCATCCGCGAGTTCGGGCGCATCGTGCGCATCTGGGGGCAGACCATCCTGCCGCCCGCGGTCACCGCCGCACTGTACTTCCTGATCTTCGGCAGCCTGATCGGCCGGCGCATCGGCACCATGCACGGCTACGAGTACATGCAGTACATCGCGCCGGGCCTGATCATGATGGCGGTGATCACCAACTCGTTCGGCAACGTGGTGTCGTCGTTCTTCGGTGCCAAGTTCGGCAAGCACGTCGAGGAGCTGATCGTCTCGCCGCTCCCGAACTGGCTCATCGTCCTCGGCTACATGGGCGGCGGCGTGATGCGCGGCCTCATCGTCGGCGTCGTGGTGACGGTCGTGGCGCTGTTCTTCACCCACCTCTCGCTCGCCAGCGTGCTGGTGATCGCAACCTCGGTGCTGATCACCTCGGTGGTGTTCGCGCTCGGCGGTTTCATCAACGCCGTGTACGCCAAGAATTTCGACCAGATCTCCTGGTTCCCGACCTTCATCCTCGCGCCGCTCACCTACCTCGGCGGCGTCTTCTACTCCATCGATTTGTTGCCCGGGTGGGCTGAGGCGTTGTCGCACGCGAACCCGATCCTCTACATGGTGAACGCATTCCGCTACGGGTTCCTCGGCGTCAGCGACGTCGACATCCGCCTGGCGTACGCGATCATGCTCGGCTTCGCCGGCCTGCTGTTCGGCTTCGCCGTGTTCCTGATGAATCGGGGAACGGGCATCCGCGAATAAACGAAGAGGCCCTTCCCCCGCAAAGGGAAAAGGCCTCGGTGTGGATCCCTGAAAATGCGGGTGGACTACTTCTGCTTCCAGCCGCTGGCGTCCTTGTACCACCAGCCGCTGCTCGCCTTGGCGATCCAGCGCTGCGCGAACGTGCCGCGGATGTCGCCTTCCCACTCCGGATGACCGTTGGCCTTGGCGATCTCGGTATAGAGCGCGCCCCGGTCGCGGTTCTCGTCCGCGATCAGCTTGCGCACCTGTGTCCGTTCCGGCAGCGGTATCGCGTTCTGGTCACGCACGTCGACCATGCCGTCCGCGGTCAGGCCGATCGCGCCCGAATCGTAGTACTTCGCCAGCTGGCCATGCCGACCTTCCATCGAAGCAATGATCGCGCGGATCTCCGGTGTCGAGATGTCGAAATCCACCTGCGCGTGTGCCGGCGGCACGACGAAGTCGAGCACGGTGCCGATGGCTGCGAACAGCAGGCGCTTCGCCGACGGATCGACCATCGAGGTCTGGTCTTTCGGCGTGGCGGGTTTCTGCCCCTCGCCCTGCGTCTTGCCCCAGACGTCGTCGATGATGCGGTCCGCGGCTTTCTCGGCCGCTGCGGCCGGGAAGTACACGTTGATCGTGACGCACGCGGCGATCAGCACGCTCACGAGTGCGAGTTGAAGCGGAAACAGGCGTCGCATGGCAGGCCTCCTCTCTACGGCCGCTGTGACCATTGCAACCCATCCGGTTCCGGGTGGGTGCGACCGGAATTCTGAAGCAGCGCCCTGAACGGGCCCTGAACGTTCGACAGTATGCGAGATTCGTGACTCAGCGCCAATCCGTGCATTGCGGCCGCGGCACGTATGATGCGCACAGCCGAACCTCGAGCCCGGGAATCCAGCATGGCGAGTTCCGCCGACGTGCCCGAACCGACCGCCGGCGATCGCACGGGGCGGATCAGCGATCCGAAGGGCGCGATCGAGGCCGGGCCCATGACCCGCCTGCAGGTCGGCGCGGTCGCGATCTGCGTCGCCTTGAACATGATCGACGGCTTCGACGTGCTCGTGGTCGCGTTCACGTCGAGCGCGCTCACCACCGAGTGGAGCCTGACGGGCGCGCAACTCGGGCTGCTCCTGAGCGCGGGCCTGTTCGGCATGATGGGCGGTTCGCTGCTGCTGGCCCCGCTGGCCGACTGGTTCGGGCGTCGCGCCCTCATCCTGCTCTGCCTGGGCGTCATCACGGCGGGCATGCTGCTCTGCGCGTTCGCCGCGGGTCCGGTGGAGCTGTTCTGGCTGCGAGTGATGACGGGACTCGGTATCGGCGGAATGCTCGCCGGCATCGGCGTGATCACCGCCGAATATTCGTCCGCGAAATGGCGCAGTACCAACGTGAGCCTGCAGACCACCGGCTACCCCGTCGGGGCAACGCTCGGCGGATGGGTCGCCGCCGTGCTCATCGCCCGCTACGACTGGCGAGCCGCATTCGTGTTCGGCGGCCTCGCCTCGGCCGCGATGATTCCCGTGGTACTGCGCGGCCTGCCCGAGTCACTCGATTTTCTCGTGGCGCGTCGGCCCGCCGGCGCGCTCGCGAAGCTCAATGCGCTCCTGCGCCGCATGGGGATCGCCGAAGTCTCGCAACTCCCGCACCGCGAAGCGCAGGAAGTGCACGCCACCGAGCGACCGCTGCGTGGCCTGTTCGCGGGCGAGGCCCTGCGTTCGACGCTCCTCATCTGGAGCAGCTTCTTCCTGTTGATGTTCGGTTTCTACTTCGTCATGAGCTGGACGCCGCGGCTGCTGGTCACGGCCGGCCTCTCCGCGCAACAGGGCATTACCGGTGGCGTGCTGCTCAACCTCGGGGGAATTTTCGGCGGCACCTGCTTCGCGCTGCTCGCCGCGCGTGCCGGCCTGCGCCGACTTGCCGCGTCGTTCCTGTTCGTCTGCGCCGGGCTGACGGTTGCGTTCGGCGCGTTTGCGGCGCAGTTCTCCACGGCCTTCGTCGCCGCAGTCGCCCTCGCACTTGCGATCGGGCTCTTCCTGATCGGATCGATGGCGGGACTCTATTCACTCGCGCCGGCGCTCTACCCGGCGCCGGTGCGCGCGTTCGGAGTGGGGTGGGCCATCGGCATCGGCAGGTTGGGCGCCGTGCTCGCGCCCGCCATCGCGGGAGTGCTCGTGGATGCCGGGTGGACGAACGCGCAGCTCTACTGCGTGTTCGCGCTGCCCGTGGCCGCCGCGGCGCTTACCGTGCTCAGCTTGCGGACGCCCTGACCGCTCAGCCGCGGGCCAGGTCTTCGAGATCGCCGGCGATGTCGTTGAGGCGCGTTGCGATCGCTTCGCGCTGCTTCGCGCTCCAGGTGCCGTCGAGCTCGGCGATCATGTCGATGATGAGCGCGCGGTTGCCGAGGAAGCCGCGCCGGTACTCTTCGGTCCAGACGTGGTGAGGCTCGAGCATCAACGCCCGCAGGCGCTCGCGCGTCACCGCCGCGTCCGCCCGTGTGGCCAGGGTCTTGCGCACCTCGGCGCGCCACTGCGCCCGGCTCTCGAGGGAAGCGCAACCGAGCAGCTTCATGCTGCGCGCCGTCCGCTCGATCACCCCTTTCTGCTCGTCCGTGAGCGTGCGGCTCCAGTTCTTCACGGAGCGCGTCAAGCCCTTGATGCGCTTCTCGAGCAGTTTCGGCGGCGGCGGCTCGCAGTAGTCCTCGTAGTCTTCCTCGTCGTCCTCCGCGAAGCTTTCGAGCAACTCGTCCACCTGCGCCGGCGACAGGGTCTGCAGCAGCCTCGTTCCCTCCGGCAGGACTTCGACGATCATGTCGTCCCAGAAGCCTTCCATCGTCTCGACCGACGCATGGACTTCTTCGCGCGTGCTCGGTCGGCGCGCGTTGCGCGCCAGCCCGCGCAGGAACTCGCTGTATCGTTCGAGCTGCGAGCTGCGATGCCAGGCGGTGAATCCGCGCACCGCCGCCTTGAGCTGCGTCTGCTGGGGCTCGTCCAGCGAGACGCGCTGGCCGAGGTAGAAAGGGATGATGAAATCGAGACGGTTGTAGACGAACTGGCCGGTGCAGGCCGCGAGCGTGAGGACAGCAAACAGCAGCGTCGCCGTCAGGGCGCGGCGCCGGTTGACAGCGCGAACGTGACTCGCCGTTAATCCCCATTTCATGTCGATGGCATCTCGCGCAGCCGGTCGAGACCTTTGAACCGATACCCTTGAAAAATCATCCCAGCTCCGCACTCCGGCCTTCCGGCACGCTGCCGCTGTTGACCGCTGTGCTCGCCGCCGCGCTGACCGCCGCGCCCGGGACGGGGACGGCTGTCGGCGAAGTCCGACTCGCAATCGGCACCATCGACGGCGGCACGTGGAGCGCGCGCGACGTCGTGGTCATCCTGCGCGTCGACGGCCGTTCCGGCGAGGACAATACCAGCGCCACGGCCGAAGTCACTGCAAGCCGTATGACACTCCCCGGCGGCCTGGGTTCGCTGGAACGGGTCAGCATCAGCTGCCCGGACCCGATCGTTCGCGAGCCTCAGTTCCGTTGCAGGCGTGCCCGCGTGACCGGCAGTTTCGCGCAGCTCGGCCGACAGAGTTTTACGGTCGAGGCCGGCTACGACAAGTCCACGAGGAACCTGGATTTCGCGCTCGAGGGAATCCGGATGGGCGAAGGAACGCTGCGTGCAAGCGGTAACTGGAAATCGAGTGGCTGGAGCACGAACGTCGAGAGTACCGCCGTGCCGCTCGCAACTCTGAAAGAGCTTGCTGCGCCGTGGGCCACGCTGCCGGAGGGCTTCCAGGCGGACGGCCGCGCGGCCGTGCACGTGGAGGCGCGCGGCGCGAGGGAACTGGCATCGCTCGACCTGCGCGTGGCCTTCCAGGAGCTGACGGCGAACAACACTGCCGGCACGCTCGCGACGGACAAGCTCGCGCTCGAGCTGGATGCGCGGCTGCGGCCGGAAGGCGACGACTGGTCCCTGGAGACTTCGGTGCGTTCCGCGGGCGGTCAGGCGTACTTCGAGCCGATCTTCCTCGACCTGGGCGAGCACCCACTCGCGGCGACAGTTCGGGCGCGCTGGTCGGGCAAGGCTCGTGCGCTGCAGGTCGAGGATGCGCAGTTCGCCCTGCGCGACGTAGCCCGCGGCAAGGCGCGCGGCACACTGGACTTCGCGAGCGCTTCCGCGTTGCAGTCGCTGCACGCGCAGCTCGACGAGCTGACCTTCCCCGGCGCGTACACCAGCCTGTTCCAACCGTTCCTGCTCGCGACCGAGCTGAAGGACCTGGTCACTTCGGGCAAGTTGTCCGGCACCGTCGAGATCGACGGCGGCGCGCCGGCCGCGCTCGCCCTGACGCTGGCCGACGTCTCGGCCGAGGACAAGAACGGCAAGCTCGGGATGCAGGGGCTCAGTGGCAAGCTTGCCTGGTCGTCGAAGGCGAGGCGCGACGCGCATGCCGCGACGGGCGCGAACGTCGGCGGCGCGACTGCCGCGGCGGCTAAGGATGCCGAATCGAACCTGTCGTGGCGCCGCGCGCATCTCTATGGGCTTGCCGGCGGCGAAGCGGCGCTGCGCTTCGCGGCGTCGGGCGCCGATTTCCGGCTGCTCGCGCCCACCGTGCTGCCCATCTTCGACGGCGGCCTGGCGATCAACGAGCTCAGCGTTCGCGACCTCGGCGCGCAGAACATGTCGCTGCGATTCGATGCCGACATCCGCCCCATCAGCATGCGTCAGCTCTCGGCGGCGTTCGGCTGGCCCACGTTCGGCGGCACGATCGAGGGACGCATCCCGGACGTGACGCTCGCCGAGCGCGTGCTGTCGTTCGGTGGCGATCTCGAAGCCAGCATGTTCGGCGGTCGCGTCGTCATCAGCGGGATGCAGATGCGCGATCCGCTCGGAACCTATCCGCGGCTGAGCGCCGATATCACGATGCGCAATCTCGACCTCGAGGCGGTGACCGGAACGTTCTCGTTCGGCACCATCACCGGCCTGCTCGACGCCGACGTCCGCGACCTCGAACTGTTCCGCTGGCGCCCGATCCGTTTCGACGCGCGGCTGTACACGCCGCTCGGCGACAAGACGCGACACGAGATCAGCCAGCGCGCCGTGAGCAACCTGTCGAACATCGGCGGCGGCGGCGGCGTGGCCGCGGCCTTGCAGGGCGGTGTGCTGCGATTCTTCGAGAACTTCGGCTATTCGCGCCTCGGTCTCTCCTGCCGGCTCGATAACGATGTCTGCTACATGGACGGCGTCGAGCCGGTCGGCAACGGGGGATACTATCTCGTCAAGGGCAGCGGCATTCCGCGCATCGACATCATCGGCAATGCGCACCGCGTGAGCTGGAACCGGCTCGTGGGACAGTTGCAGGCCATCCAGAAGTCGGGCGGGCCGGTGGTGAACTAAGCGAGGTGACAATCACGCATCCGCTGGTGCAGAGCAGGCCATCGGCGGCAGTGGGTGATGCAGGGCTTTCGACGGCCGCAAATCCTGGGTACTGGCATCCCAATACGAGCGACCTCGGCGCCTACTGGCCGCTTTTGCATGCCATTTATCCCGTCCTGCGGGAGAACTCGCCTTTCTGTAACACCGCAGCTATATTGTGGAACCAAGCGCATGGAAAAAAGTCGAAGTACACTCGCGCCGTGATGAGCACCTGTTCACCGGTGTTCTAAGGATGGCGTCACCAACTGAAAAACTGCCGAAGTTCGAGCGTCCACCGGTTGTCGAGGTGGCGCTGAGTGCGCAGTTTCAGCCCCTCGCGAAGTTTACTGTCGCGCACCTCGGGCTACTGTGGAAGCGATTCAGTAGTCGTTTCCCGAACGTGGAGCAGCAACCCCCGATTCCCCACTTCGTCGAGCGTACGGGTGTGCGTGTGCAAGCGCCGCAAGTCCAATTCGAGATGTTGCGCAGCGGAGATCTAACACCCCGACTCTGGATGCTCAACGAAGTCGGCACTGAGCTCATTCAAGTTCAAGCCGACCGATTCATCAGAAATTGGCGGAAGCATCAGGATCCCACCGCCACGTACCCGCAGTACGAGAAACATCTCCGACCGCAATTCGAGCAGGACTACCTGAGCTTTCAGCGCTTCGTGTCTGAGGAAGGACTCGGCGAACTGGTGGTTGATCAATGTGAGGTGACATACATCAATCACATTTCCAGGGATGGGGTATGGACGGATCACAGTCAACTCGATCGGGTCTTTATCGGGTGGTCAGGGTCCTATGCAAACGTCGTAGGTCTTCCGGCGGAACACGTCGCTGTTCGGGCTGCGCACGTACTCTCCCATGATGCGAGCGATTTCGTAGGTCGGTTGCATGTACAGGTTGATTCCGGGTTTAAGCCAAGCCCGGTGTCGGGCGACACCAGCACCGAGCCCGTATTTAATCTTCAACTCGTTGCGCGAGGTCGCCCCTTAGGGGAAGGAACGCAGGGTGTCCTATCGTTCTTGGATGCGGGTCACAGAGCAATCGTTACGACATTTGCCAATATGACAACTCCGGCAATGCATAACGCTTGGAAGAGGTACCAGTAGTGATGAGTGGCGCTGTTGCACTTCGTCGTATCGAGGGCGACCCCCCGATTCGGTTGTGGCTTGCCGAAAGAGAGATCACGCCACTGCACGCTCGGTCGAGAGCGCAGGCTTACACGCTTACTCGCGCCCAAGAACAGCCTCGGTGGCTCGAAGCTACCGCGCAGCGAATCGCATCGTTGCTGCAGCTTCCGGAGAATTGGGATTCTTATGGGGCACCGCGCATTCAGTTAGCGTCGGCGGCAGCGATGCTCGACATCCTTACAGCTGTTTTGCGCAATGACACGGAAGCGCCGGCGGTCGTCCCCAGTGCAGGGGGTCATTTGCAGGCCGAGTGGCACACGAATGGCGTCGATCTTGAAGTCGAAGTACTTTCGCCCACGTCTGTAGCGGTCTACTACCGAGACCAGAACGGGCAATGGGATCAGCTTCTGTCGCGTGACCTTAAGTCGCTGGTTGAAGCGATAGATCGTCTGTCCGCGGGGCTGTAAGGGCCCACGCTCGGCAAGGGATGAACCGAGGGATTGCTTGGCTGGAAACCTCGTTGACGATCCGACGATAGCAGATGCGAGTCTCCTGCTGCGCCGAATTCCGGCTCAGCGCGACGTGCACATCGTCTGGGACAACAATCTGAAACGCTGGCGTCCATCGTCTCAGATTTTTCGCAACAGCAGAGACAATACGCTCGCGATTTCGGTGAATCTGAAGCAGGTCTTGGACGAATTGAATCTCCCTCCTGAGTCGGTGCTTCTCGATCCGACTCGCTACGCGCTCGCTTCAATACCGGCAGCCTTGGTGCGAGCGCGGCACCAGGTCATTCAGCGAAACGCTCTGGATGATGACCCCTCGCACGCGCACGTCCTCGGCGACAAGCCGAAACCTGTGCAGACAGCGCTAGCAGAAGCGTGTGCGTGGCTTATCCCTCCACCGGGATGGCCATGGCCCGACAAGGAATGAAAGTCCTCTCTGAGAATTGAACTCATAGCGCGGAAAAAATTGCGGCGCGGATCTTCAATCTCCGCGCCGCAAACCAGGTGGCGAAGGGGGTTTGCGCCAAATGCCTGGGAGTTCTCCTGCCTTGACGGCCGCGAGCGGCGTTTCTTCAGTTCTCTTCGCCGCGAGGACCGTCAACGGTGACGTCCTTCGTGCAATTGCCGGCCGCCTGGCCGCAGCTCACGGTCACGGTGCGCGTGCCCGTATCGCCGTTCGGGCCGGTCGCCGTCGTGGTGCGGGTGTAACCGTCGTCGGTACGCTGCGTGACGTCGTTTACGGTGCCTACGCCGCCGTTCGGGCCCGTGTACGTCACGTCGCGGGTGCGCGTGCCGGTCTCGGCGTCGCGGACCACATCCGCCTCGCGCGTGGTAGTGCGACCCTGCGCATCAGTGACCACGGTGCTGCGTGTGCGGCCGTCCTCCGTGCGCGTGGTCACGTCGTTCACCGTGCGCGTGCCGCCGTTCGGACCGGTGTAGGTGACGTCACGCGTCCGCGTGCCAGCTTCGGGGTCGTTCACGACTACCGCGCTGCGCGTCGCCGTCTCGCCCTGCGCATTGGTGAACGTCGTATCGCGCGAATAGCCGTCGTCGGTACGGGTCGTCACGGTATTGCTGGTGCGGGTTTCGCCATCGCGGCCCGTATAGGTGACGTCGCGCGTGCGGGTGCCGGCCTCGGGATCGTTCACGACCACCGCATCGCGGGTCGCCGTCCGGCCCTGCGCGTCCGTGACGACCGTATTGCGGGTGCGGCCGTCGTCCGTCCGCGTGGTCACGTCTTCCATGGTGCGCGTGCCGCCGTTCGGACCGGTAGTGGTCACGTCGCGCGTGCGCGTGCCGGCCTCGCGATCGTTGCTGA
>Ga0187894_10001447_pt1 | contig 30399 bp, 28 predicted proteins | sample GBC1701081metaG_FD_136650 | JGI IMG/M metagenome (GOLD analysis project Ga0187894, IMG submission 136650) | White microbial mat communities from a lava cave in the Kipuka Kanohina Cave System on the Island of Hawaii, USA - GBC170108-1 metaG ...
ATCGAGCGCCCCAGCTCGTCGCCGAGCACCGCGCGGATTCTCGCGAGATCCGCGGTCCGCGCCGCTGCCACGAACGCGCGCACGGCCGCGGCCGGTGTCGCGGTCGACGGGCGACCGGGCAGGCCGTCGACGACGACCCACTCGCCGCCGATCTCGCTCCAGCGCAGGACCACGCCGCGATCGTGGACGGTCGTGCCCGCCAAGAGCGCGACCTTCGGCGTCGACGCGGCGCCGGCCTGCTTCGCCGCGGCCGCGCGCTCGGCTCGATCGGTCCGCCACCGCTGCGCGAACTCGTCGTACAGCACGCGCGCCTGCACCTCGGCGAGGCTGACCGGTTCCTGGGTGTCCTGCGCTCTGCAGTCCGGGTTGACGCACACGTGCGCGCGCGGGAACTGGACCGTGCCGCAGCGACCGCAGCGACCGGCTTCGAAGCGGGCGGCGCGCGCGTGATCGCGCCAGGCGGCAGTGAGCGCGGTCTTGTTGTCCATCTCGGCGCGCATCCCCCACTCGAGGTCGATCTGGCCGGTGAACGACAGGTACCTCATGTAGCTCGTTTCGGTCCGGCCCGCGTCGGGCACCGCGCCGGGACAGGGCCGGCCGGTGCGGCGCAGCAGCAGCGCGTCGCAGCCGCTGCCGAAAGCCGCCACCAGGATCAGCGCGCCGGGCGCCGCGGCCCGCAGCGCGGCATCGAGCATGGCGAGCGGCTGCGCGGTGCCGAGGTCGCCCACCGCCTCGTGTTCCGCCGGAACGAGCGCGCCGGCGGGGATGCCGACCCGCTTGGCGACCGCCTCGTTCACGCGCGCGAGCGGCGCCGGCATCGCGAAGTGCGCGACCCCGGCCGCGGCGACCCCGGCCGCGGACAGGCAGTCGCGAACGGTGCCGGCGGCGATCTTCATGTAACCCTCGTCCCGCACCCACCGCTCCTCCCAGCCGTAGTCGTGCTGCTGGCCGGATTCGCGGAAGTGGTCCACCAGGTCGGCGTGGGTGCTGCGGCTCGCGACGAGCGTGGCGACCGCCGCCCCGGTGCCGACCAGCGCGCCGGCGGCGCCGTCACCGAAGATCATCTCCTGCGCGCTCGCCGGCCGGGCGATCCGGCGCTCGGCCGCGAGCATGAGCCGGACGCCGTCGCCCGGCGGTGCGCGCAGCGCGGCGGCGAGCTCGGTGAGCACGGCGCGCCCGCTCGAGGCCGCATCGCGCAGCGTCGCGTCGGAAGCGAGGCCGAGCGCCGCGGCCACGATCCCGGCATTCAGGCGTTCGGCGAAGGGAAGGGTGGTGGAGGCGAGCGTCAGCTCGGCGGCGGCCGCGCCGGGTAGCGCCCGCTGCAGCTGCCGGCCGGCCTCGACCGCCATCGTGACGCTGTCCTCGTCCCAGCTCGCGATCGCGCGGCGGCCCTTCGCCAGCCCGTGCAGCCCGGGCGCCATCCAGCGGTGCAGCGCGAGCACCTCGCTCCGCTCGAGCCGCAGGCGCGGCACGTAGCGCGTGGTCGCGAGCACGCCGTGCTCGGGCGGGGGTTGGCTCACGGGGTCTTTCGAGGCCGCGGCGGCTTGTGCGATTTGTTAATGTGGTGCATCATACACTAGTGCACGATAAATGACCAGCACCCGATGAAGGCGATCGACCCCGCTCCCCCCGAATGGCGGCCGCCGCCCGCCGCGGCGGCCGGGACCGCGCGGGCTCGAGGAGTCGGGCCTTGATCGCGAACACCGTCCGGTTCCGCGACTGGCTGCGGGCGCATCGTGGCGTGGACCTCGCCGACTACGAGGCCCTGCGGCGCTGGTCGGTCGCGCACGTCGGCGATTTCTGGCAAGCGGTGTGGGACCACTTCGGGATCGTCTCGCCGACGCCGCACGAGCGCGCGCTCGGCGAGGCCAAGATGCCGGGCGCACGCTGGTTCGAGGGCGCGCAGGTCAACTACGCGGGCCAACTCGCGCGGCAGGTCGCGGCGGGCGACGCGGCCGGCGCGCCGGCGCTCGTGTTCCGCAACGAGCGGCTGCAGCGCGAAGGCCGCACCGTGGAGATCGGCTGGGCGGCGCTGGCCGACCAGGCGGCGAAGCTGGCGGCGGTGCTGGAGGCGCTGGGCGTCCAGCGCGGCGACCGCGTCGCGGCTTACCTGCCCAACACGCCGCACGCCACAGTCGCGTTCCTCGCCTGCGCGTCGCTCGGGGCGATCTGGAGTCTGTGCGCACCCGACATGGGGGTGGCAACGGTCCGCGACCGCTTCAGGCAGATCGATCCCAAAGTACTGCTCGCAGTCGACGGAACGGTTTACGGCGGCAAGACCGCCGATCGGCGCGAGACGGTGGCGACGCTGCTCCAGGAGCTGCCCACCGTGCAGGCGCTCGTCCTCGCGCCGTATCTCGAAGAGGCCGGCGCGCCGGGCGGTCCGTTCCCGTTCGACCCGCGCGGCTGGAAGGGGCGCGTGCTGAGGTGGGACGAGGCTTTGGCCCACGCCGTAGGCGTACCGCCCCGGTCGATGCCTTTCGACCATCCGCTGTGGATCGTCTACAGCAGCGGCACCACTGGCCTGCCCAAGCCGATCGTGCATGGCCATGGCGGCGTGATGCTCGAGATGCTTAAGCTGCACAGCTTCCACCTCGACCTGCAGCCGAGCGCGGCGAGCGGCGAGCGCTTCCACTGGTACAGCAGCTCGGGCTGGGTAATGTGGAACCTGCAGGTCTCGGCGCTGCTGCTCGGCACCACCGTGTGCCTGTACGACGGCCACCCGTCCTTCCCCGAGCCCGATGCGCTGTGGCGCTACGCCGAGCAGGTGCGGGCGACGTTTCTCGGTGCCGGCGCCGCCTTCTACGCCGCGTGCATGAAGGCGGGCGTGGCGCCGCGCCGGACAGTGGACGTCTCCCGCCTGCGCGCGCTCGGGTCGACCGGATCCCCGTTGCCGCCCGAAGCCTATGTCTGGGGACAGCGCGAAGTGCGCGAGGACATCTGGTGGGCCGTGATCTCTGGCGGCACCGACCTCGCTAGCGCCTATCTCGGCGGCACGCCCGAGCTGCCCACGGTGCCCGGCGAGATGCAGGCGCGCTGCCTGGGCGCCGACGTCGAGGCCTGGGACGAGGCCGGACGCAGCCTCGTTGACGAGGTCGGCGAGCTCGTCTGCCGCCAGCCGATGCCGTCGATGCCGCTCTTCTTCTGGGGCGACGCCGGGCACCGGCGCTACCTGGAGAGCTATTTCGACGTCTATCCCGGCGTCTGGCGGCACGGGGACTGGCTCCGCATCACGCCCGGCGGCGGCGCGATCGTCTACGGTCGGAGCGACGCCACACTCAACCGCCACGGTCACCGCTTGGGCACGAGCGAGCTCTACCGCGTGGTCGAAGCCATGCCGCAGGTGCTGGACAGCCTCGTGGTCGACATCGAGTACCTCGGCCGCCCGAGCTGGATGCCGCTGTTCGTCGTGCTGCGCCCGAGGCTCGAGCTCGACGCGGCGCTCCAGGCCGAGCTGCGGCAGCGCATTCGCGAGGGCCTCTCGCCGCGCTTCGTCCCCGACGAGATCGTCCAGGTGGCCGAGATCCCGCGCACGTTGACCGGCAAGAAGCAGGAGCTGCCGGTAAAGAAGCTCATGCTCGGCCGTGCGCTCACCGAGGTGGTGAACCGGGACGCGTGCGCAAACCCGGCCGCCTTCGACTGGTTCGTCGACTACGCCGCGCGGCGCGCTCGGACAGCATGACACTCCAGGGAGAGATGCAGCGATGAGCAGAGTACTGGACGGCAAGGTCGCGCTCGTCACCGGCGGCGGACGCGGCGTGGGCCGCGGCATCGCGATCGCCATGGCCGAGGCGGGCGCACGGGTCGTCGTCAACGACCTCGGCGCCGCGCTCGACGGCCGCGCGAGCGAGGAGCAGCCGGCAAGAGAAGTGGTCGCGCGGATCGAGGCGCTCGGCGGGCAGGCGATCGTCGACGGCGGCTCGGTCGCCGACTGGCGCTCGGCGCACCGGATGATCGAGTCGGCGCTCGAAGCGTTCGGTCGTATCGACATCGTCGTGAACAATGCCGGCATCCTGCGCGACGCGATGTTCCATCGCATGAGCGAGCCGGAGTTCGACGACGTGATGGCGGTGCACCTCAAGGGCAGCTTCAATGTCAGCCGCGCCGCCGCGCCGCATTTCAAGGCGCAAGGCGCCGGCTGCTACGTGCACATGACCTCGACGTCGGGTCTGATCGGTAATCTCGGGCAGGCGAACTACAGCGCTGCCAAGCTCGGCATCGCGGCGCTGTCGAAGTCGATCGCGCTCGACATGCAGAAGTTCGGCGTGCGCTCGAACGCAGTGGCGCCATTCGCCTGGACGCGCATGATCGACTCGATCCCGAGCGAGACCCCGGAGCAGAAAAAGCGCGTGGAAGGCCTGAAGAAACTGGTCCCCGAGCGGGTCGCGCCGTTCGTGGTGGCGCTCTGCGCCGACGCCGCGGTCGACGTGACCGGGCAGATCTTCGGCGTGCGCAACAACGAGATCTTCCTCTTCAGCCAGCCGCGGCCGATCCGCAGCGCGCACCGCGGCGAGGGCTGGACGCCCGAGAGCGTGCTCGACACCGCCCTGCCGATGCTCCGCGCCGGCTTCTATCCCCTCGACCGGTCGGGGGACGTGTTCACCTGGGATCCCGTATAGACGTATAATGTACGCATCTTTATAGTAATTGACCGGCCCGCGGCCGGGAAAGCAACCATGGCGACAGACCCACACACGACCGACTGGGAGCTCCGGCTCGGCTTCCTCATCCACGACGTGTCGCGCCTGCGCCGCAGCGCCTTCGACCGCTGCCTCAAACCGCTGAACGTGACCCGCTCGCAGTGGTGGGTGCTCGCGTACCTGTCGCGCGAGGACGGCATGACCCAGACCCTGCTCGCCGAGGAGCTCGATCTCGGCAAGGTGGCGATCGGCGGGCTGATCGACCGGCTGGAGAAGGCCGGCTTGGTGCGGCGCGAGGCCGACGCGAACGACCGGCGCGTGAACCGGATCTTCCTCGAACCGAAGAGCAAGCAGCTGATCGCCCGCATGCGCAAGGTCAGCCATCGCATGAACGAGCAGATTCTCTCCGGCCTGCCCGACGAGAAGCTCGAGCACACCGCCAAGACGCTCAACGCGATAAAGCACAACCTGCTCGACTACCTGCAGACCGCCGAAGCCTGACCCGGCAGCCGGCCGGGCGCCCGCGCCCGGCATCCGGAACCTCCTTCCACGAATCGGCGCGCAGCCGGGTAGGCCCGGCTGCTTCCATCCCGGCCGCCGGTCCCAGCCGCCCCGCCGAGGCGTGTCCCGACTGCACAAAAACATACTGTGCGCGACCATATTGTATGGTAGTGTACTTTATATCCAAGGAGGAGGATCGCCGCGGCGTTCGATGCGCCGCGGCAGCGCACCGATGGGCTATCCCGATTCCCATCGAATGGACATCGCGACGCCGGCAGCCGTGCGTCCGGCCGGTCGCGCGCGGCCCGGCGGGCTCGCGCTGTCGGTCGAGGGCGTCGATCTGCGCTTCGGCGGCATCCACGCGCTGCGCGAGGTGTCGTTCGCGGCGGCGCCCGGGCAGATCACCGCGATCATCGGCCCCAACGGGGCCGGCAAGACCAGCGTCTTCAACACCATCTCCGGGTTCTACTGGCCGTCGGCGGGGCTGATTCGGCTCGGCGGCGAGGACATCACGCGCGTGCCGGTGCACGCGCGCGCCGCGCTCGGGCTCGCGCGCACCTTCCAGAACATCGCGCTCTTCGGCGGCCTGTCGGTGCTCGAGAACATCAAGCTCGGCGGCCATCACGCGATGAAGGCCGGCGTCTTCTCGGCGCTCCGCTACGGGCGAGCCGCGCGCGAGGAGGAGATGGCCCTGCGTGCGGCAGTCGAGCGCGACGTGATCGACTTTCTCGAGATCGACCACATCCGCCACCTGCCGGTCGACGCGCTGCCGTACGGCCTGCAGAAGCGGGTGGAGCTTGCGCGCGCGCTCGCGATGCGGCCGCGCGTGCTCATGCTCGACGAGCCGGTCGCGGGCATGAACCGCGAGGAGACCGAGGACATGGCGCGCTTCATCCTCGACGTGCAGGAGGAGTGGGGCGCGACCGTGCTCCTCGTCGAGCACGACATGGGCATGGTCATGGACATCTCGAGCCACGTGGTGGTGCTGAACTTCGGCGAGGTCATCGCGAGCGGCACGCCGGCCGAGGTCCGGCGGCACCCGCAGGTGATCGAGGCGTATCTGGGGACGGAGGGCGCGGCGGCATGAGCGAGTTCGTCGAGTACAGCCTGCTCGGGCTCCTGTCCGGTGGCGTGATCGCCCTGGTCGCGCTGAGCTTCGTGCTGATCTACAAGGGTACCGGGGTGGTCAACTTCGCCGTCGGCGAGGTGATGATGCTCGGCGCCTACTTCTACTACGCCGGGACGGTCACCTTCGGCCTCGCGCCCTGGATCGCGTTCGCGCTGTCGCTCGGCCTCATCGGCCTCCTCGCCGTCGCGGTCGAGCGGAGCGTACTCCGGCCGCTGTCGGGCCAGTCGGCGGTGGCGGTGCTGATGGCCACCATCGGCATGGCGAGCATCATCCATGGTGCCGTCGAGGCGGTGTGGGGCGGGGACACCTATTCGCCGCCCACCCTGCTGCCGCGCACGCCGCTCACCTTCGGCGAGATCCTCATTCCGGGCACGGTGCTCGGCAACTTCGTGGTCGCCGCCGTCCTCATCGGGGCGTTCCTCGCGTTCTTCCGCTACACCAAGACCGGCATCGCGCTCCGTGCGACGGCGAGCGATCCGGTAACCGCCGCCGTCCTGGGAATCAACATCAACTACTCGCAGCGCCTGACGTGGGTGCTCTCCGGCCTGGTCGGCACCGTGGCCGGGGTGCTGATCGCGAGCTCGGCGGGCCTGTCGCCGCTTCTTGCCGCGGCGGCGCTGGGCGTGTTCGCCGCCATCATCCTCGGCGGGCTGGACAGCATCCTCGGGGCGATCGTCGCGAGCCTCATCATCGGCTGGGTCGAAGCGCTCGCCGCCGGCTACCTCGGCGGCAAGACGCGCGACGTCGTGCCGTACATCGTGGTGCTGGCGATCCTGATCGTGAGGCCGTACGGCCTCTTCGGCACCCGCACCATCGAGAGGCTCTGAGATGAACGTCTGCGCCTGGCGGGAGGCTTGAGTTGCGAACCGGCGTCTTCCACGAGACCTTCGTCGCCGAGGAGCGGCTATGGGACTCGACCACCACGCAGCGGTGGATGCTCGCCTTCACGCTGGCGCTCTTCACGCTGCCCGTGTGGGGGACCGACTACATGCTGGCGATGGCCTGCATCGTCGGCATTCACGTCATCGCCACGCTGGGGCTCAACATCACGACCGGCAACGCCGGGCTGATCTCGCTCAGCCACGGCGCGTTCCTCGGCGTCGGGTGCTACACCGTGGCCTGGCTCGCGAAGCACGGCGTCCCGTTCTACCTGACCCTGCCGGCCGCCGGCTTCGTCACCGCGGCGCTCGGCGTGATCGTCGGCCTGCCGAGCCTGCGCGTGAAGGGGCTGTACCTCGCGATCGCGACACTCGCGGCGCACTTCATCCTGACGTTCGTCTTCCGCGAGTGGGAGGCGGTCACCGGCGGTGTACCGGGCACGTCGATCCCGCGCGCGAGCCTGTTCGGGTTCGAGGTCGGGGGCGACCGCCGCGTCTTCTATCTCATCTTCGCGTGCGCGTTCGCGATGGCCGTGGCGGCGCGCAATCTCGGCCGCACTTACGTCGGCCGGGCTTTCGTCGCGGTGCGCGACCGCGACATCTCGGCCGAGATCCTCGGCGTGAATCTGCTGCGGACCAAGCTGCTCGCGTTCGCGATCGGCGCGTTCTACGCCGGGGTGGCCGGCGGGCTGCTCGGCTACTTCTACGGCGCGATCACGCCGGAGTACTTCGTGCTCACCCTGTCGGTCTTCTACCTGGCGGCGGTCATCGTCGGCGGGCTCGGCTCGGTGCTCGGCAGCATCCTCGGCGCCCTGTTCATGACCCTCTTGCCGGAGCTGCTGCGGCTCGCCGCGCACGCGAGCTCGCAGTGGTTCCCGGCGGTGGCCGGCCTCCTGCTGCCGATGCAGCAGGTCGTATTCGGCCTTCTGATCATCGTGTTCCTCGTGCTCGAGCCGCACGGCCTCGCCGCGATCTGGGCGCGCATCCGCCGCACGTTCCATCTCTGGCCGTTCCGCACCTGAGCACCGCACCTAGAGACCCACCACCACGGAGACCACCATGGCCAATCTCGTCAGACGCAAGCTCGTGCAATCCCTCGGCGCCGCGGCCTCGCTCGGGCCGTTCGCGATCGGCCGGTCCTACGGCCAGGCGCACAAGGGCGACATCGTGATCGGCGCGTCGCAGCCGATCACCGGGATTTTCTCGTTCGCCGGCGTGGCGATGAACAACGGACTGCACGATTTCGTGCAGTGGAAGAACGCCAAGGGCGGCGTGATGGGCCGCAAGCTCCGCTACGTCTCGGAGGACAGCGGCTTCAAGCTGGACCAGGGCGTGGCGATCTTCAAGAAGATCATGGCGGCCGACAAGCCCTCCTTCTTCTACGGCGAAAGCACGCAGTGGGTGAAGGCGATCACGAAGGACGCGGTCGCGTCGAACTCGATCATGACCTCGTCCACGTCGCTCGCCTCGGTCGTGGCCGATCCGGCGAACCTGCCGCAGCACATCGTTCCCGGTCCGACCTACCCCAGGTTGCACGAGATCCTGATGGAGTACATCGCACGCACCTCGCGCGGCTCGGCTAAGCCCAACATCGCATACGTCTACGCCGACACCGAGTTCGGTCGCGACGGCATCCCCGGCGGCAAGGCGCGCGCGGAGAAGCTCGGCCTGCCGATTGTCGCCGAGATCGTGACCAAGCAGGCCGGCATCGACGTCGCGCCGGAGGTTGCGAAGCTGCGCCGCGCGAAGCCGGATATCGTGATCTTCCAGGGCTACATCCTCGCGCCGATGCCGGAGTTCGTGCGGCAGATGCAGGAGGCCGGCTTGAATCCGCAGATCATGGGCACGGCGTGGGGCCTGGACAGGCCGGCGTATGAAGCGCTCGGCAAGCTCGGCGTGCGTCTCACCGGGGTGAGCATGTATCGCTACGGTCACGAGACCGACTCGCCGATGATCAACGAGATGCGCGAGTACCTGGCCAAAGCCAGGCCCGAGCAGAAAAACATACCGCCCTTCTACATCACAAGCTGGCTGTCCGGAATGATCTTCGCCGAGATCGCGGAGCGTTGCATCAAGGCCAACAAGCCGCTGCAGCTGCCGCACATGAAGGCGGCGCTGGAATCGATGAAGGAATGGGATTCCGGCGGCATCACTGGCCTCCTGGTCGACCTCAGTCAACACGATATCCCGGTCGGCCGCATATACACCTACGACCCGGGCAAGGGGACGATGGAGCCCGCGAGCAGCTGGATCAAGGTATGACCGATGCGGCGCTGACCGTCGAGAACATCGAGGTCGTCTACCACCACAGCGTACAGGCGCTGCGCGGCCTCTCGATCGAGGTGCCGCGCGGCCAGATCGTGGCGCTGCTCGGGTCGAACGGCGCCGGCAAGACGAGCACGCTCAAGGCGGCCTCGGGCGTGCTCGCGTACGAGAACGGACGCGTCGCCTCCGGCCGCATCCGCTTCTTCGGCGAGGACATCGGCGATCGCGCCGCGTACCAGCTCGCCCGCCAGGGCATGGCGCACGTACAGGAGGGCCGGCACATCTTCGCCGACCTCACCGTCGAGGAGAACCTCGTGGCGGCCGGCAACGCGCTCACCGGTCGCCGCCGGGGTCGGATCGACAGCGAGCTCGTGTTCGGCTACTTCCCGCGCCTGCGCGAGCGGCGCAAGCAGGTGGCGGGGTATCTCTCCGGCGGCGAGCAGCAGATGCTCGCCATCGGGCGCGCCCTGGTCGGCGAGCCGCGGCTCATTCTTCTCGACGAGCCCTCGCTCGGCCTCGCGCCGATCGTCGTCCAGGACATTTTCGCGATCATCGAGCGCATCAACCGGGAGCAGGGGGTCGCGATGCTCCTGGTGGAGCAGAACGCGCAGGTGGCGCTCCGCGTCGCGCACTACGGGTACATCATGGAGAACGGTCGCATCGTCATCAACGGCCCGACCGCCAAGCTGCTGCAGGACCCGGACGTGAAGCGCTTCTACCTCGGCAGCGGAGACGCCGGGGAGGCACGGGTGAGCTTCCGCGACGTCAAACACTACAAGCGGCGCAAGCGCTGGCTCTCCTGATCGAGGCTCCCACGATGACGAGCTCTGGCGACGCGCTCAAGGACCTGCCCCTGCCGCAGCAGCTGCGGCACTGGGCCGAGCACCGGCCGAACGAGGTCGCGCTCCGGCAGAAGGAGTTCGGCGTCTGGCAGCGCATCACCTGGGCCGAATACGCCCGGCGGTCGCGCCGGTTCGGACTTGGTCTCGTCAACCTCGGGCTCGCGCCGGGGCAGTGCGTGGCGGTGCTGAGCGAGAACTGCCGGGAGTGGGTGTTCGCCGAGCTCGGCGTCGCGATGGTGCGAGGGGTCACCGCCGGCGTGTACCCGACCTCGCCGGCGCCGGAGGTCGAGTACCTGCTCGCGTTGTGCGAGGCGCGATTCATCGTCTGCGAAGACCAGGAGCAGCTCGACAAGGTGCTCGCGGTACGCGAGCGGCTGCCGCACCTCGCCGCCATCGTGGTGATCGATCCGCGCGGCCTGCGCCGCTACGACCGTGCCGGTCTGCACGATTTCGACGAGGTCGTCGCGCTCGGCGAGCGGTTCGAGAGCGAGAATCCCGACGGTGCAGGGCGGGCCACGATCGCGCCGCAGCTCGACGACATCGGGCTGATCGTATTCACCTCGGGTTCCACCGGCCGACCGAAAGCGGCGATGATGAGCTGGCGGGGGCTCGGGACGGCGGCGCGCGGCCTCAACACCGCCCTCGGCTGCTCGGACCGCGACTCGCTCGTGTCCTACCTGCCGCTTTGCCACGTGGCCGAGCAGATGTTCTCGATCCACATCCCGATCGCGACCGGCGCGGTCGTCAACTTCGCCGAGAGCCTGCGCACCGTGCAGCAGGACCTGCGCGAGCTCTCGCCGCAGATCTTCTTCGGGGTGCCGCGCATCTGGGAGAAGTTCCATGCTTCGATCCAGACCAAGCTGCGCGAGGCGAGCGGTCCGCGCCTTGCCCTGTACCGGCGGGCGATGAGCTCGCTCGAGGACACGGCCGCGATCCCGCGGACGCACAGGAGCCTGTGGCAGCGGGCGAAATGGTCGTGCTGGTACTGGCTGATACTGCGGGCGCTGCTCAACTTCGTGGGGCTGCGCCGGTGCCGTGTGGCGATCTCGTCCGGGGCGCCGATCGCGCCCGAGATCCTCAAGTTCTTCCGCGTGCTCGGCGTGCCGATCCGCGAAGCGTACGGCCTCACCGAGGCGTCCGGCGCCACCACCATGCAGCCGGGCGTCGATTCGCCGGTCGGCACGGTCGGCGTGCCCTATCCGGGCATCGAGGTCAGGCTCGCCGACGACGGCGAGATCCTGATCCGCGGCGACGTCGTGTTCCGCGGCTACTTCAGGAACGACGAGGCGACGCGCGAGGCGATCGACGCCGAGGGCTGGCTGCATACCGGCGACGTGGCGCGCTGGGAGGAGACGGCGACCGGGCGCGAGCTGCGCGTGATCGACCGCAAGAAGGACATCATGATCACCGCCGGCGGCAAGAACATCACGCCGTCCGAGATCGAGAACGCGCTGCGCTTCTCGCCGTACATCAAGGAAGCGATCGTCATCGCCGACCGCCGGCGCTTCGTGTCGGCGCTCGTCCAGATCGACTTCGAGAGCACGAGCAAATGGGCCGAGGAGCAGAGCCTGATGTACACGAATTTCCGCAGCCTGGTCGAGCTCGGCGAGGTGCGCGCGCTCATCCAGCGCGAGGTGGACGCGGTGAACGCGAAGATGCCGCAGGTGCAGCAGGTGCGGAAATTCCACCTGCTGACCAAGGAGCTCGACCACGACGACGGCGAGGTAACCGCCACGATGAAGGTGCGGCGCAAGAGCATCGCCGAGAAGTACGCCCAGGTGATCGAGGCGATCTATGTCTGAGCGGGACGTCGGCGTGCGTCTGGAGCGACCGGAGGAAGCGATCGCGCTACTGCGCTTCGATCGGCCGGCGAAGCTCAATGCGCTGACGGACGGGACGGTGGCCGAGTTCGGCCGCCTCCTTGAGCAGCTATCGGCCGATCCTGCCGCGCGCGTGCTGGTGATCACCGGCGCGGGACGCGCATTCTGCGCGGGCTTCGATCTCGCGCTCGCCACCGACGCACCCGGGCGTGCGGCGCTCGGCGAGGCCGCGGCGTGGACGGCCCGGCAGGAGGCCTTCGGGTCGCTGGTCACGCGCCTGCGCGCGCTGCGCCAGCCGGTGATCGCCGCCGTCAACGGCCCGGCGAACGGCGCCGGCCTCGGCCTCGCGCTCGCCGCCGAGATCCGCATCGCCGGGCGCTCGGCGCTCTTCAACGCGGCCTTCGTACGCGTCGGCCTGTCCGGCTGCGACATCGGCGTCAGCTGGCTCCTGCCGCGCTGCGTGGGCCTGTCGCGCGCGTTCGACATCCTGCTGACGGGGCGCATGGTCGACGCCGCGGAAGCCGAGCGCATTGGCCTCGTGTCCGAGACGGTGGACGACGAGCGGCTGCTGCCGCGCGCGCTCGAGGTCGCGCGCGCGATCGCCGCGAACGGCGCGTTCGGCGTCTGGATGACCAAGCGCGGCACCTGGGCGAACGTCGAGGCGGCGAGCCTGCAGGCCGCGATCGAGCTCGAGAATCGCACGCAGATGCTGGTGCGTACCACGGGCGACCTCGAGGGGGCGGCCGAGCGGCTTCTGACCCGCCGCAACACGTAAAGCGCGGCGACAGGCTTCGAGAGGCTCCGGCATGGTACTGACCGACGACCAGAAGGCGCTGCAGGAGACTGCGCGCCGCTTCGCCCGCGAGCGGCTGCTGCCCCATTACCAGAAACGCGAACAACTCGGGATCCTTGACCGCGAGCTCGTCGCCGAGCTGGGACGCCTCGGACTGCTCGGCATGGATCTGCCCGAGACAATGGGCGGGATGGGCGCCGATGCCGTGACCACCGGCCTGATCGCCGAGGCGCTGGCTTATGGCGATTTCAACGTCAGTGCGATTCCCGTGGGCATCTCCCTCAACGGCGCGATCCTGGTCCGCCATGCGCAGCCCGCAGTCATGAAGGAATGGGTTCCCCGCATGACGCGGGGTGAGGCGGTGGTGGCGATCTGTCTGACCGAGCCACGCGGCGGTTCGGATGCGGCCAATCTCCAGCTGCGCGCGAGGAGTGACGGCGACCATTACGTCGTCAACGGCGAGAAGACTTCGATCACTTTCGCCGACCGCGCCGACGCCTACCTCGTCTTCGCGCGCACCGGACGGCCGGAGGAGGGCGCGAAAGGGGTGAGCGCCTTTTTCATCCCGGCCGATGCCAAGGGCATCTCGCGGACCAAATTCGACGACCTCGGGAGCGCGATCATCGGACGCGGTTCGGTCTTCTTCGACGACGTCGTCGTGCCGGCGAGCCACCGCCTGGGCGACGAAGGCAAAGGGTTTACGCAAGTGATGCAGGGTTTCGACTACAGCCGCGCGCTCATCGCGCTGCAGTGCTGCGGGGCGGCGCAGGCCTCGCTCGACGAGGCGTGGGCCTATGCGAAGGAGCGCGAGGCGTTCGGGCGGCCGATCGGACAGTTCCAGGGCGTGAGCTTCCCGCTCGCCGAGGGGGAGACGCAGATCGCCGCGGTGCGGCAGCTCGCGTACCACGCCCTGGCCCTGCGCGATGCCGGACTGCCGCACACGGCCGAGGCGGCGATGGTGAAGTGGCTGGGGCCGAAGACCGCTTTCGACGTCATCCACCAGTGCCTGCTCACCTTCGGCCACTACGGCTGGAGCAAGGACTTGCCGCACCAGCAGCGCCTGCGCGACGTGATGGGGCTCGAGATCGGCGACGGCACGGCCGCAGTGATGAAGCTCGTCATCGCCCGCGAGCGCATTGGCCGCGCGGCGGTCCAGTACTAGAGGAGTCGCGCATGCGCTACCAATCGGTCTTTCGCACCGGGCTCTTCGCCGGCCAGACGATCATCGTCACCGGCGGCGGCAGCGGCATCGGCCGCTGCACGGCGCACGAGCTCGCCGCGCTCGGCGCCCACGTGGCGCTCGTCGGCCGCACCGCGGAGAAACTCGAGGCGGTGAACGCGGAGATCGCCGAGGACGGCGGCGCGGCGAGCGCGCACGTCTGCGACATCCGCGAGGAGCCGGCGGTTTGCGCGACGATCGACGCGATCCTCGCTGCGCGCGGGGGCATCGACGGGCTGGTGAACAACGCCGGCGGCCAGTACCGGACGCCGATGCGCACGATCACCACGAAGGGGTTCGAGGCGGTGGTGCGCAACAACCTTACCGGCGGCTTCATCTTCATGCGCGAGGTCTACAACCGCTGGATGCACGCGCACGGCGGCTCGATCGTGAACATCATCGCCGACATCTGGCACGGCTGGCCCGACTTCGCGCACTCGGGCGCCGCGCGCGGCGGGATGCTCACGCTGAGCGAGACGGCTGCCTGCGAGTGGGCCGTCTCGGGCGTCCGGGTGAACACCGTGGCGCCGGGCGGGATCGCCTCGAGCGGCTTCGACCACTACCCGCCCGAGGCGCAGACGAAGATCCTCGAATACCCGAAGACCGTGCCGCTGCAGCGCTACGGCACCGAATCCGAGGTATCGGCCGCGATCGTCTTCCTGCTCTCGCCGGCGGCGGCATTCATCACCGGTTCGTGCATCCGCGTCGACGGCGGGACGCCGAATGCGCGCAGCACCTGGAAGCTCGAGCCGCACGAGCGCAGCCGGGCGTTCGAGGCCTTTCACCGTGCACGCGCCCCGCAGCTCCTCAAGCGGCAGGGCGCTTAGCGACCCGCGGAAGTTGGCGACGCCGCTCAAAGACCGCTGGTTCGAGGACTACGTGCGGGGGGAAGTCTTCGAGTTCGGCGATTACCTCGTGACCGAGGCGGAGATCGTCGAGTTCGCCCGCCGCTACGACCCGCAACCTTTCCACGTGGATGCGGCGGTCGCAGGGGAATCGAACTTCGGCGGGCTGGTCGCGAGCGGCTGGATGACCGCAGCGGTGCTGATGCGGATGATGTGCGACCACTTCATCTCCCCGGCGTCGGCGATGGGCTCGCCCGGAGTGGACGAGCTGCGCTGGCTGCGACCGGTGCGGCCGGGCGACCGGCTGCACGCACGAGTGACCGTGATGGACGCCCATCGCTCGCAGAGCAAGCCCGACCGCGGCGCGGTGATGTTGCGGCAGGAGGCGATCAATCAGGCCGGGGAGGTGGTGATGTCGCTCGTCGGCCGGTCGCTGCACCGGTGCCGGTCGTGAACCTCGCGTCCGCGGGAGACGGCTTATGACTACCCCGATCCGCCTCGAGATGCAGGACGGCCTCGCGATCGTGACGCTCGCCGAGCCGGCGCGCGGCAACCCATTCGACGGCGGCTTCACGCGCGCGTTCAAGCAGGTCTTCCTGGACCTCTGGAACACCGGCGGGTTGCGCGCAGTGCTGCTTCGCGCCGACGGTCCAAATTTCAGCTTCGGCGGGGATCTCAAGAAGTTCCACCCGGAGCGCGCCAACTTGGCGCCGATCGTGCGAGCCTGGACCGCCGACCTGCACATGGGCTTGCAGCGCGCCTGGCGCCTGCCGGTCCCGATCGTCGCCGCGGTGCAGGGCTTCGCGATGGGCGGCGGCGTGGCGCTTTTCGCCGGCTGCGACGTCGTGCTGGCGGGAGAGTCGGCGCGGCTCGGATCGGCGTTCGCGCAGCTCGGCTTCAGCTGCGACTCCGGGTCGACCGCCACATTGACCGCCCGCATGGGACTCGCGCGCGCACGCCGGTTCGTGCTGCTCGCCGAGGTGCTGAGCAGCCAAGAGGCGCTGCAGGCGGGCCTGGTGGACCGGGTCGTCGCCGACGACAAGCTCCAGGACGGGGCGCTCGCGCTGGCGGAGAGCCTCGCACGCGGCCCCACCGTCGCCTACGGGGAGATCAAGCGCCTGTTCCTGCGCGCCGGCGCGGCGCACCTGGAGGCGCAACTCGAAGACGAGGCGCTGACGCTCGCCCGCGTGTCGGCGAGTGCCGACGCACAGGAGGGAATCGCCGCAATGGCGGAGCGCCGGAAACCGGAATTTCGCGGTCGCTGACCATGGCGAGCGGCACCTACGACGTCGCCCTGACGGCCCTCAGAGTCGGCGGCCGGGTGCTCTTCGAGCGCGTCGCCCGGCCGATGGCGCGCGACCTGAAGGACGTCCCGCGGTCGCCTCATGCGATTACCCCGGAGTGGCTGACCGCCGCCGTGTGCGGCAAGACGCCGGGTGCGCTCGTCACCGCGGTCGTGGTCGAGCAGGTGAGTGCCGGGACGCACGAGCGGCACCGGCTGCGCGTGCGCTACAACGAGGCGGGCGAGCGGGCCGGCCTGCCGGCGTCCATCTTCACCAAGTCGCTGCCGAGCATCGTGACCAGGATGGTCGCGGGCTTCAACGGGCACGCCCGGATCGAGGGCAGGTTCTACTCCGAGGTCCGTCCCCTGCTCGAGATCGAAGCGCCGGCCTGCTACTACTCGACGTACGACAAGGCCACCTTCGCGGCGATCCACTTGCTCGAGGACCTCGTCGCCACGAAGTCCGCGACGTTCTGCGGGCACCGGACCCAAGTCTCGCGTGCGATGGCGGAGGACATGATCGATCTCCTCGCCGCGCTGCATGGCCGGTTCTACGGCGACCCGGCGTTCAAGGAGCGATTCCGGTGGCTCGCCGACTACCCGCGATGGTTCCGGATCGGGGCCGAGAAGATGCGGACGGAGCGCTACACGAGCAAGGCCTTCGACGCCGCGGCCCACGTCATTCCGGGGAATCTGATGGCGCGACGCCACGAGGTGTGGCCGGCCACCATGCGGGCGCTGGCGGTGCATGACACCGAGCCGCAGGCGGTCCTGCACTCCGACGTGCACATCGGGAACTGGTATCAGACGGGCGGGGGCCGCATGGGGCTGTGCGACTGGCAGTGCCCGTCGCGCGGGCACTGGTCGCGGGACTTCGCCTACGCGGTCAGCGCCGCGCTGACGCCCGAGGACCGCCGGCGCTGGGAGCGCGATCTGCTCGAGCGCTACCTCGAGCGGCTGGCCGCGCGCTGCGGGGCGCGCCCCGACTTCGATCGCGCATTCCGGCAGTACCGGCAGCAGCTCCTGCACGCGCTGGCGATGTGGACGATCACTCTGTGCCACTCGCCGCTGCTGCCGAGCATGCAGCCAGAGGCGATGACGCTCGCCATGATCGAGCGGATGGCGATTGCCATCGTCGATCTGGACGCGCTCGACAGCGTGTAGGATGCATGCGAAAAGATCATTTTACAAGCAGGCTGGACTGTATGTTATCGTCCGCCCCGAACGCCGGCTCGACCGATCGGAGGAGGTCCCCTCAGCATGCATCGAAGCGCTCGCGCTGCCGCAGTCTCGTTCGCGTTCATCGCCGTGGCGTCCTGGGGGCAGGACGCCAAGCTTGCACGGATCGTCGTGCCCTTCCCGCCCGGGGGCGGCACCGACATCCTCGCGCGCGCGCTGGCGCCGAAGGTCGGGGCAGATCTCGGGCAGACCCTGATCGTCGAGAACAAGCCGGGCGCGAGCGGTCAGATCGGAACCGCGGCGGTGAAGTCGGCACCGCCGGACGGCTCGACGTATCTGCTCACCGCTGACCACACGATCGTCGTGGTGCCGCTCCTCGTTCCCCAGGCGGGCTATGCCGCGCTGCGGGATTTCATCGCGGTCGGGCAGGTCGCGCGGTTCCGCCTTGCATTTTCGGTCTCGCCGCGCACGGGTGCGAAGACCCTGGCGGAGTTCGCCGAGGTCGTGCGGTCTAACCCGTCGCGCGCGAACTACGGGCTGCCCGTCGTCGGGGGGCTTCCCTCGATGGTCGGCGTAGCGGTGGCGAAGAGGATCGGCGTGCCGATGACCGCGGTTCCATACAACGGGTCCGGCCCGGTCGTGACGAATGTCGCCGCCGACCAGGTGGCTTCCGGCGTCACGGGACTGGCCGATGCGATGTCGCTGTACCAGGCTGGGCGCGTTCGAGTCGTCGCAGTCACCGGCACGGAGCGCTCGAGCGTCATCCCGGGCGTTCCGACGTTCGAGGAGCTCGGCTACCCGGGGCTCGCGGTGAACGCATGGTACGCGTTCTTTGCGCCGAAGGGCCTTCCCCTCGCGGTCGCCGAGCGCTTCAACAAGGCGCTCAACAGGGCGCTCTCCGAGCAGGACATCAAGCAACGGATTGCCGAGCTTTCGACCGAACTCGCCCCGACCTCCCTCGAGGAGGCGGACAGGGAGCTGCGGACCACTGCGGCGTTCTGGGCGGAGGCGGCCCGGTCGCCGGATTTCGTGCGGCCTTAGGCGGAGGGCGGCCGAGCAGGCTCTCGCGTGGCCCGCGCGCGGGCGCGCCAACCGGAGGAGAGGCGAGATGACGGTGACAGGTAAGGCGGATCTCATGATCCTGGTCGATCCCGGGAAGGCAACCTTCAAAGTCTCGAGGCGCGCATTCGTCGACCCGGACGTCCTCCGGGCGGAGCAGACGGCGATCTTCGAGCGCTGCTGGCTGTATCTCGGGCACGCGTCCGAGCTGCCGAAGGCGGGCGACTTCGTCGTGCGCGACGTCGCCCACCGCAGCATCCTCTTCACGCGCGACGCCAAGGGCGAGCTGCACGCGCTCTTCAACACCTGCGCTCACCGCGGGGCGCAGGTCTGCCGGGAGCGCAGGGGCAACGCGAAGTCGTTCCAGTGCTTCTACCACGGCTGGGTGTACGCGCCCGACGGGACGCTCCGCAGCCAGCCCGGCCAGGACTGCTACAAGGAGGGGTTCAACGCCGACGGCAGCGCCAACCTGGCGGCCGTCCCCCGGTTCGAGAACTACCGGGACTTCTGGTTCGTCTGCCTGGATCCCGCTGCGCCGAGCCTCGCCGACTACCTCGGCGGCGCGAAGGAGTATCTCGACGTCATCTGCGACCAGTCGGAAGCGGGGATGACCGTCGTCGGCGGTACGCAGGACTACGCAATCCGCGCGAACTGGAAGCTGTTGACGGAGAACAGCATGGACGGCTTCCACGCCGCGACCACGCACGCGACCTACTTTGACTACATCAAGAACGTCGTGGGCAGCCTGGTGAAGGTCGCGCTGGAAGGCACGGCGCACGATCTCGGCAACGGCCACGCGGTGCTCGAGTACCGCGCCCCGTGGGGTCGGCCGGTCGCGCAGTGGATCCCGATGTGGGGCGAGGAGGGCCGCCGCGAGCTTGACCGCATCTACGAACGCCTGCTCGGGCGGTTCGGCAAGGCGCGCGCCGATCGCATCGCGCTAAGCAACCGCAACCTGTTCATCTTCCCCAACCTGGTTATCAACGACATCATGGCGATCACCGTGCGCACCTACTACCCGACGGCGCCGGACTTCATGAAGGTCACCAGCTGGGCCCTGGCGCCGAAGGAAGAGAGCGAGTGGGCGCGGAAGTACCGCCTGTACAGCTTCCTCGAATTCCTCGGACCGGGCGGGTTCGCCACGCCGGACGACGTCGAAGCGCTGGAACAGTGCCAGCGTGGCTACCAGAACATGAAGGAGGCCGGCTGGAACGACATCTCCAAGGGGATGGCGAAGGCGCAGCCGGCCTATGACGACGAGGCGCAGATGCGCGTGTTCTGGACGCGATGGGACGAGCGCGTTCAAGCCGCGACCGCGCGCTAGGAGGGAAGGCCATGGAAGCGAGCGTTTCCCGCGAGAGTGTCGAGGATTTCCTGTTCCGGGAGGCCGAACTCCTGGACGAATGGCGCCTGCCGGAATGGCTGGCGCTCTTCACCGACGACGCCCATTACTATGTCCCGTCGACCGACGTCGCGCCCGACGCCTCGCCGGACGAGAACCTCTTCTACATCGCCGACGACCGTTTCCGCCTCGGCGAGCGCGTCGCGCGGCTGATGAAGCGGACGGCGCACGCCGAGTATCCACGCTCCAAGGTCCGTCATCTGGTCAGCAACGTGCGGATCCGGGCGCAGAAGGCCGACGGGATCGAGGTGCGGGCGAGCTTCGTGGCCTACCGGACCAAGGAAGGCGTCACCGATCATTACATCGGCAGCTACCGGTACGACCTGGTCCCGCACGAAGACGGCTTTCGCATCCGGGAGAAGCGCTGCGTGCTCGACATGGACGGCCTGCGACCGCAGGGGCGCATAAGCATCATTCTGTAGGGCGGGGCGCTGCGATGTCGATCCCATTCCGCTACCAGCGCCTCGGTTACGTGGCCTTGAACGTCACCGACCTGGAACGCTCGACCGCGTTCTATCGTGACATCGTCGGGCTGGATGTCAGCGAGGCCGGGCCGGACCTCATCGCCCTGCGCTGCAGCCAGGACCACCACAACGTCCTGCTGTACCGCGCCACCGCGCCGGGTCTCAAGCGGATCGCCTTCGAGCTGGAGACCGAAAGCGACCTCGACCGGGCGCGCACCTACGTCGAGTCGCTGGGCATCGCCGCCGAGAACGTCTCGTCCGCCGAACGGGAGTGCCTGCGGCTCGGAAATGCGTTCCGGTTTCGCGAGCCGACCGCCGGACTGTGCCTGGAGTTCTTCAGGGGCATGCGGCACATGGCCAAGCCGTTCGGCAACCGGGTATGCAACATCGAGCGGCTCGGCCACGTCGTGCTCAACGTTAGCCGCTTCGGCGCGGTGGTCGACTTCCTGGTGGGCAAGCTCGGCTTCCGCGTGTCCGACCACGTCCCCGGCTTGGCGGCGTTCCTGCGCTGCTTTCCGAACCCGCTCCACCACTCGTTCGCGATCATCGCCGCCGACGAAGACCGGCTCCATCACGTCAACTTCATGGTGCGCGACATCGACGACATCGGGCGGGCCTTCCACCGCATGCGCCGCGCGCAGGTGGAGATCGTCTTCGGACCTGGCCGGCACCAGCCTTCCGGCAGCATCTTCCTCTACTACCTCGACCCCGACCGCATGACCGTCGAGTACAGCTTCGGGATGGAGGAGTTCGCTGAAACCGGCGCCCGGGAACCGCGGATGCTCGAGCCGGTGCCCGAGGCGCTCGACCAATGGGGCGGGTTGCCGAGCCCCGAGTTCGCCAAGGTGGGGCGCTTCGAGGCGGCGGCATGAGCCTCGCCCTGACGGGTCGGGTCGGCGTCGTCACCGGTGCGGCGCGAGGCATCGGCTTCGCGATCGCCGAGCGCCTGGTGCGCGACGGCGCGAGCCTAGTGCTGGCCGACGCCGACGGCGGTGCGCTCGCCGAAGCGGCGGAACGGCTCGCCGCGGCGCATGGCCGCCCGGTTGCGACGGAGGTCGGGGATCTCGCGCAGGAAGCGGTAAGCAGCGCCGCGATCGGCCGGGCGGTCCGGCAGTTCGGCACGCTCGACATCCTCGTGAACAACGCCGGCGGCGGCATCATCAGGCCGTTCCTCGAGCACACGCCGGAAACGCTCCGCGCCACGATCGATCGCAATCTCTGGACGACCATCTGGTGCACCTGGCACGCGTTGCCGATCATGCGCGCCAAGGGCTACGGCCGCGTCATCAACCTCGGCGCCGACTCGGTGCGCAACGGCCTGTGGGACCACGCGGCCTACAACGCGGCGAAAGGCGGCGTGCACGCGATGACCACCGGTCTCGCGCGCGAGTTCGCGCAGGACGGGATCACGGTGAACACGGTGGCGCCGTGCGCGGTCAACACGCCCCAGATGGTGGAGGTCACGAAGCGCAACCCCGAGCTCGCGCGGAAGTTCGTCGGCGTAATCCCGCTCGGACGCCCGGCGGAGATGGTGGAGGTCGCATCGATGGTGAGCTATCTCGCCTCGGAGGAGGCGTCGTTCGTCACCGGACAGGTCATCAGCGTGAACGGCGGGAGCACGATGCTGTGAGCGAATCGCAGACGATAACCGGCACGGTAGCGCTCTGTTCGGCGGCCGACGTCTCGGATGGCTCGATCCAGTCCGCCGTACTGCCGGACGGCACCCGCGTCGCCCTCTACAACGTCGGCGGGCGGATCTACGCGACCGTGGATCTCTGCACGCATGGCGAGGCATCGCTGTCGGAGGAAGGGACCCTGGAGGGAACGGTCGTCGAGTGCGGCTGGCACTTCGGCCGCTTCGACGTAACGACCGGCGCAGCCTGCGGCGCGCCCTGCACGACGCCGCTGCGGACCTATCCGGTGGCGCTGATCGAAGGGATCGTGCATGTTACCGTCTGACGAGTCGGATACGGCAGGCGAAACAGGGGGTGCCGCGGCAGTGAACGCCCGGAGCCGCCGCGCAAGGGGCGGGCGGGCGACGCCTCGCCGCGGACGGCGCAGCCAGGCCGAGCGTTCGAGCGAAACGCAGCAGCGCCTCCTGGAAGCGACGGCCAAGATCCTCCGGCAGCGCGGCTATGCCGGCCTCCGCACCGAGGAGGCGTCGGCGGTCGCCGGTGTTTCGCGCGGCGCGCAGCTGCATCACTTCCCGACGAAGGACAGCCTCGTTCTCGCCACCACGGAACACATCTTCAGGGCCAGTGCGGAGCGGGGTCTCGCACGAGCGCAACGGGCGCGCGACTCGAGCGATCCCCTGGAGGCGATCATCCAGGACGGCATGGATTTCTTCTTCTCCGAGGATTTCCTCGCACTGCTCGACCTCGTGCTCGCTGGCGGCAAGAACCGCAACTTCCGGGATCTGATCTACGGCTTCGCGCGCAAGTACCGCCTGCCTGTCGAGGCGGCCTGGCTCGAGGTGCTGGTCGCTGCCGGCATGTCGCGCGAGCGCGCAAGCACGGTGCTGTGGCTGACGCTGAGTATCGTTCGTGGCCTGGCGGTACGAGCGCTTTGGCAACCCGACCGGAAGCTCGTGCGCTCGCTCCTGGACGAGTGGAAGCGGATCATTTCCGAGGACGCGCGGAGGCGGAAGCGATGAGCCTGTGGCTCGACATGCTCGGTGCCGAGATCCGTTACGTGGAGACGCCGAGCTTCGGCAGGATCCGCATCGCCGAAGCCGGCCGGCAGGATGCCCCGGCGCTCGTCTTCCAGCACGGCCTCGGCGGGCATCTCGAAGCGTATGCGAAGAACATCGTGCCCCTGAGCGACGAGTTTCGCGTCATCGCGTTCGACTACGCGGGTCACGGGCTGTCGGCGAAGCGATGCACCGAGTACACCCCGCTCGTGCTCGCCGAGCAGCTGCGCGAGCTGCTCGACGCGCTCGGCATCGGGCGGGCGCATCTCTCCGGCGAGTCGCTCGGCGGCTGGGTGTCCGGCTTCTTCGCGGCGAATCGCCCCGACCGCGTCGATCGCCTCATGCTCAACACTGCCGGCGGGGTGCCGATCGTGAGCGCGAGGGGCCGCGCGGACATGGACAACCTGGTCGCGCTGAGCGCGCGAAACATCGACCAGGCCCCGACGTTCGAATCGGTAGCGACGCGCATCCGCTGGCTCATCCACCCGTCGAACCATCATCTCGTCACCGACGAGCTCGTTCGCCTGCGCCTCGCGTTCTACTCCGACCCCGACACACGCGCGGCGGCACCGCTGCTGATGAAGATGCTGCCGCGCCATGACGAGTTCCTGATTCCGCTCGAACGGATCGAGTGCGAGACCCTGTTGCTCTGGACGCGCGACAACCCGATCCACGACCTGGAGGCGGCGTCGCAGTCGGAGAAGCGGATCCGCCGTGGACGCCTCTACGTGATGGAGGCCGATTCGGCGCACTGGCCGCAGTACGAGGCGCCGGATGAGTTCAACAAGGTCGCGCGGCGGTTCTTCGGCCGTGGTGGGGGCGCCGCCTCGCGCGGTGGGGCGTCGCGATCGGGCCGAAGCGGTCAGTCATGAGCTCCGATAGAGGAGAGCCGATGCACCTGGAACGGGCGCTTCGCGACCTGCTGGTGAAGGACCGCCTGCACGAGCTCGAGATGGCCTACTGCCGCGGCGTGGACCGGCGCGATCCCGACTTGCTGCGGTCGATCTTCTTCGACGATGCCATCGAGGAGCACGGCGCGATGAGCCGGGGCTCCGCGGCGGCGTTCGTCGACTGGGTGTTCCGCGAGTTCATCCCCCAGTACGAGGTCACCGCCCACTACGTGCTGAACGAGTGGTATCGGGTCGACGGCGATCGGGCCGAGGGCGAGACGCACAGGCTCTCCTACCACCGGGCGCGCAGAGAGGTGGCGACCGAGGTGATCGCGGCGTGCCGCACTTTCAGCCGGTACGAGTGCAGGAACGGCGTGTGGAAGATCTCCTTTCGCAGCGTGGTGAGGGACTGGGTCGCGGAGCGCCCGGTGAACGACGCGCTGTATCAGGGCAAGTTTGCGATGCCCATGAGCAGGCCGGATCCGAAGGATGCGTCGTACCGGTTGTTGTCGATGTTCCCTCGCGGAGCGCTCATCTGATCGCGGTCTGGCCCGGCGCGAACGCGAGCACTGAACCGAGCCGTCTCATCAAGCCAAATCAAGGATCGCCAGCGATGCACCAGCTGCTCGAGCGCCGGGCGCAATACGATGCCCTCGCGACCGTCGAGGATCTCGTGCGTGCAATCGACGCCGAGAACTGCACGCCCGGCTGGGTGCCGCGTGAGAAGCCCCTGTTCTGGCCGCGGGCGCATTCGTGCTTCGTGCCGGCGCATTGGCGGTACGCACAGATGCGGCCGGCGCTGGTGGCCGCCGGGCGGCTGATCGCCACCCACGACGCCGAGCGCCGCAACTTCGTGCTGCGCAACCCGGTCGCGGACAACGACTTCGCCACCACGCGCACCCTCGTGGGCGCTTACCAGTCGATCCTGCCGGGCGAGAAGGCGCGCACGCACCGGCATTCGGCGCATGCGTTGCGCATCATCATCGAAGCGCGCGGCTCGTACTCGGTCGTGAACGGCGAGAAGACGCCGATGGAAAGCGGCGACATCGTGCTCACGCCCGGCGGCCATTGGCACGGTCACGGCCACGATGGGCGCGAGCAGGCGTTCTGGTTCGACTGCCTCGATCTGCCGCTGGTTCACCTTCTGGAGCCGATGACATTCGAGGAGCATCCGGACCAGTGGGGGGAAGGGCGGGTCCGGGAAGCGGAGCGGTCGCCGCTACGCCTGCCGTGGGAGCGGACGCTCGCGCTGCTGGAACGATCCGGCGTCGATCCCCACTCCGGCAGGACGGTGGATCTGTCGTCAGATCTGATGCCGACGATCACCATCAAGGCGCACAGCTGGCCCGCAGGCTGGACCAACGCGCCCTGTCGTCAGAACGCCAACCAGATCTTCGTCGTGCTGCGCGGCGCGGGCACGAGCGATATCGCGCAAAGCCGGTTCGAGTGGGCGTTCGGCGACGTTTTCGTGGCGCCGCTCGGCACGCGCGTAGCGCTCACGGTGAGCGCGGACGCGGTTGTCGTGGCCCTGAGCGATGAGGGGCTGATGAAGCACTGCGGCTACCACGAGGTCGAGGCCTGCGGGTAAGGCGTGGCCTGCGACCCGATCGGCGAGATCGACCGGCGGTGTTCCCGCTGCGGACAGTCACCACTCAGGAGGAGAAGAGCGTGGCCAGGAGCCGTTACGCGGCACTTCCGCGCCGCAGGGGGTTGCTGCAGCTGCTCGCCGCGAGCCTGGTGGGGGGTACGGCGGTGCGCGTGCTGGCGCAGAAGTTCCCGTCGCGGGCGGTTCGAATCGTCGTGGGCAGCCCGCCCGGCGCGCTCGGCGACGTGCTCGCGCGCGTGATCGGGCAGCAGCTGACGGAGTTGACCAACCAGCCGGCAATCGTCGAGAACCGACCTGGTGCCGCCATCGCGATCGCCGCCGAGGTGGTGGCGAAGTCGCCGGGAGACGGCCATACGCTGCTGCTGGCCCCTGATGCGGCATTCGTGGTCAACCCCTTCATCTACCCGAAGCTGCCCTACGATCCGGCCCGGGATTTCCAGCCGGTTGCCCTGCTCGGCAGAGCTTCGCTGGTCCTCCTCGCGAGTCCAACGTTGCAAGTGAAGACGTTCGATGATTTCGCGCGGCGGGCGAAGGATCGGCCGAAGGCGATCAACTACGGCAGCGGAGGCGTGGGACACCCCACGCACATCATCATGGAGCTCGTGTGCGACCGCACCGGCATCCAGCTGACCAACGTGCCCTACAGCGGTACGACGCCTGCGCTCCAGGGACTGATGCGTGGCGACATCCTCGCCATGATCAGCGGCTTCGCCGAGGCGATGCCCCAGATAAGGGCCGGCGCGGTCGTACCGCTCGCCCCGAGCGGGCCGGCCGCCAAGGACACTTTCCCGACGCTGCCCGAGCTCAAGGATCTCCACTCGGACCTGGACGTTTCGGTCTGGTTCGGCGTATTCGCGCCTGCAGCCACGCCGCGGGAGGTTGTCTTGACCCTGAATGCGGAGTTCAACAAGGCGCTGGCGCAACCGGACGTGCGCAAACGCTTCTCAGACTTCGGCCTGATCCCCGAGCCCGGCACGCCAGCGGAGTTCGAGAAGCTGATCAAGCAGGACCGCGAGCGGTACGAACCCCTCGTGAAGGCGCTGCGCATCGTCGTGGAATAGCGCCAGGAGCCGAGCCATGACGACTCCCCCGACCCGGATCGAAGAGGCCGCCGCGGTCCTGCGCGAGGCATGGAATACGCGTACCCCCTGCCGGCCGGTGCGCGACCTGCTCGAGCCCGGCGACATCGACGCCGCTTACGCGGTGCAGTGGATCAACACCGAGCTGCGGATCAAGGCGGGCGAGCGGCTCGCCGGTCGCAAGATCGGCCTGACGGCGAGGGCGGTGCAGCAGCAGTTCGGTATCGATCAACCCGACTACGGCGTCCTCTTCGATCGCGACGTGTGGCGCGAGGACCAGCCGATCGGGCCGGGCGATGCAATGCAACCGCGCGTCGAGGCCGACGCGATCGTGCTCGAGCGCTCTATCACGGTGCCGCGGCCGGGCGTTGCGGACCTCCTGCGTGCGGCGGCGTACGCGCTGCCGGCGATCGAGGTCGTCGGTAGCCGGATCGCGAACTGGGACATCAAGATCCAGGACACGATCGCCGACAACGCCTCGGCGCAACTCGTCGTGCTTGGAGGCCACCCGGTGCCGCTCGACCGTCTCGATCTCGAGCTGTGCGGCATGAGGTTGTCGGTGAACGGGCAGACCGCCTCGATCGGAATCGGCGCTGCGTGTCTCGGCAACCCGCTCAACGCCGCCGCGTGGCTCGCCGCGAGGATGGCGGCGGTCGGACTGCCGCTTCAGGCCGGGGACGTGATCATGACCGGGGCGCTGGGGCCGATGGTGACCGCAAGGGCGGGGGACACGGTGGAGGTCCGCATCGGCGGGCTCGGTGCATTGGGCTGCCGCTTCGCGTGACCGCGGAACCGATGCTCGCCAGGGTACGGATCGTGGCGCAGACTGCGGAAAGGGTGCTCGGATTAGGCAAGCCCAAGGTCTCCGCGCTTCGGAACGGACCCTTCCAGGGCTACTCGCAGGAGCGGTCGATCGGACTTCTCAACCGGTTTCGGTGCGACGTGAAGATCGTCGTCACGCCGGAGCCTCGGAGTCGGGCGATATGGTGCGTGTCGGTTGTGTTTGCGTGAATTACCGCCCCTGTATCATTCGCGCGCGCCGGTTCCCACCCCACCAAGTAGCTACGAACCAGGGGGTCGTGGGTTCAAATCCTGCCGGGCGCGCCAGTTACAAACAACGGGTTAGGTGATGCAGACCTAGCCCGTTTTTCTTTCGGCCTTGGGGCTTGTTGACGCGGTTTCGCTCATCGATGAGCTGGTAACTCCAGTTCGCGCGATGCCCGGGCATGCCGGGCACGATGATCTTCGCGTCGATGCTCTTCAGCCGCTTTCGTACCACTTCAGGCGGTCGGCGTAGCGTGCTGGGTTCAGACCGATCCTCTGCTTGGCGAACACGTCTTGCCACGAGGCAGGGAGCCAGCGGCTTCGTCTCCGACGCCAGCCAGTTCGTGACCGGCCAGACGCTCATGGTCGACGGCGGTACTGTCTTTCTCTAACTCCGAGCGGCGCGGTAGGATGGGGCGCAGCCCCCGGGAAAGGAGTCCGCCATGATCGTCCCGCTGACCTTGATCGACTTTCTCGAGCGCGCCGAGCTTGTCTACGGCGACCGCGAGGCGATCGCCGACGAGCCCGACCCGCCCGGCGGCGGCCTCGGCCGCATCCGCTGGGGCGAGTTCGCGGCGATGTCGCGCAGCCTCGCCGCGGCGCTCGACGAGCTGGGCGTCGGCGAGGGGGAGCGCGTGGCGATCGTGTCGCCCAACGCGGCGCGCTTCCTGGTGGCCCTGTTCGGCGTGAGCGCGTTCGGCCGCGTGCTCGTGCCGGTCAACTACCGGCTCAACGCCGAGGACATCCGCTACGTCTTCGAGCACTCGGGCGCCCGCGTCGCGCTGCTCGACCCGGAGATGGAGGCGCCGCTCGCCGGGCTGCCGATCGAGCACCGCTTCGTGATCGGTAGCGCCAGCGACACGAAGCTCTTCCGCCGCGCGAACGCGGTGCCGCGCTTCTCGGTCAGCGACGAGAACGCGAACGTGTCGATCAACTACACCTCCGGCACGACCGCGCGGCCGAAGGGGGTGGAGCTGACCCATCGCGGCTGCTGGCTCAACGCGGTGACCTTCGGCTGGCATCTCGGGTTGTCCGAGCGCGACGTCTACCTGCACACGCTGCCAACCTTTCACTGCAACGGCTGGGGCATGCCCTACGCGCTGGCCGCGATGGGCGTGCGGCAGGTGATCATCCGCAAGATCGACGGCGAGGAAATCCTGCGGCGCATCGAGGCCGAGGGCGTGACGATCCTCAACTGTGCCCCGGCCGTCGTGAACGCGGTGCTCGAGGCGGCGCTCGCGCGCCGCAAGGCCGCTCGTGCGAGCCCAGGCCGCGGCACGGTGCGCGGCGTGGTCGCGGGCGCGCCGCCGCCGTCGAAGACCATCGAGCGCATCGAGACCGAACTCGGCTGGGAGTTCATCCAGATCTACGGCCTGACCGAGACCTCGCCGCTGCTGACTTTCAACCGCGCAAACGCCGACTGGGCGACGCTCGAGCCGGCCGAGCGGGCGAAGCGCCTCGCGCGCGCCGGCGTGCCTGCGGTCGGCGTGCGCATGCGCGTTGATCCCGAGGGCGAGGTACTCGCGCGCGGCAACCACGTGTTCCGGGGCTACTGGAACCAGCCTGAGGAGAGCGCCAAGGCGCTCGTCGACGGCTGGTTCCACACCGGCGACGGCGGCTACGCCGAGGGGCCGTACATCGTGATCAGCGACCGCAAGAAGGACGTCATCATCACCGGCGGCGAGAACGTGTCCTCGATCGAGATCGAAGACTGCCTGTTCCAGCACCCCGCGGTCGCCGAGTGTGCGGTGATCGGCGTGCCCGACGAGAAATGGGGCGAGACGATCAAGGCGCTGGTGGTGCTGCGGCCCGGCCACGCGGCGACCGAGGCCGAACTGATCGGGCACTGCCGCGAGCGGCTCGCGCATTTCAAGGCGCCGCGCTCGGTCGAGATCCGCGACGCGCTCGCGCGGACCGCGACCGGCAAGCTGCAGAAGTTCAAGCTGCGCGAACCGTACTGGGCCGGCAAGGCGAGGCGCGTGAACTGACTCCGCGGGCTAGCTCGCCTCGCCGGCGCCGCTCGCGGCGCCAGCGGACTCCCCGAGCAGCATCGGCCCGCACGGCGCAATCAGCGAGACGATCTCATTGAAGAAGGTGCGACGTGAAGATCGTCGTTACGCCGAAGCCCAGGAGCCGGGCGATGGGGCGCGTATCGGTCGGCTTTGCATGGGCGCCACGCCTGTATCATTCGCGTCCGCCGAATCCCTATCGATCAGACACTTATCGGCGCCAGGATGCTCAATGAATTATACAAGTGCCACTTCGCATTTAACTGAGCAGTAGCGAGAAATCGCGAATCGCACTAATGCCTACGAACCAGGGGGTCGTGGGTTCAAATCCTGCCGGGCGCGCCAGTCGAATGGAGGGGTTGCCTCACGCAACCCCTTCGCTTTTTCCGGGCGCCCGGAGTGCTACGCCTCGGATCGCTTCCCGTCGTCGATGTTCTTCAGCATCCTCCGCATGATCTTGCCCGAGGAGGTCATCGGCACCGATTCGACGAACTGGACCGCGCGCGGGACTTTGTACGCCGCCAGATGCTCGCGGCAATGAGCGATGAGCGACGCACCGTTCACCTCGGCGCCAGGTCGGAGCATCACATAGGCCTTAGCGAGCTCGCCCTTCGCTTCGTCCGGGATGCCGCCGACGGCAGCCAGCGCGACGGCGGGGTGCATGCACAGGACCCTTTCGAGCTCGGCCGGGTACACGTTGAATCCGGCGGTCAGGATCATGTCCTTCTTGCGATCGACGATCGTGGCGTAGCCGTCTTCGTCCA